>Ga0316628_100003510_pt1 | contig 12088 bp, 12 predicted proteins | sample OWC_Aug_M2_C1_D5_FD_207648 | JGI IMG/M metagenome (GOLD analysis project Ga0316628, IMG submission 207648) | Wetland soil microbial communities from Old Woman Creek delta, Ohio, United States - OWC_Aug_M2_C1_D5_C | ecosystem: Environmental > Terrestrial > Soil > Wetlands | place: USA: Ohio...
GTGCCGTACGAGGTCAGCAGGTACATCGGCCCGCCGGAGTCGCCGGGGCAGGTGTCGATGCCCATGCCGCCGGCGCCGAGCTCGCCGTCGGGGCGCGCGGCGGTGTTGCAGCCCGAGCTCGTCGAGCAGTCGAAGTCGGTGATCGTCGACTGCGCGTTCTGGAGGTCGTTGATGTACGTGTTGCCGTTCATGTCGATCGCGCCGTAGCCGACGAACTCGACATTCGCGCCGTTCTGGATGTCGAGGCGCGCCCAGCCGGTCGCGATCCCGCGCGGCGTCTCGGCGGCGGGCCGCGCGAGCACGAGCACGGTGACGTCCTCGGAGCTCTGCGAGTTCGGGTACTGGTGGACCGACGCGACCGGCACGGTCTCGCCGCCCTGCACGAGCGAGGTCGTCCCGAGCAGCACGTTGTCGAGCTGGCCGATCTGCGGATCGAGCGCCGGGTCGCAGTGCCCCGCGGTCAGCACGACGGTCGGCGCGACGAGCGTGCCGGTGCACATCTGCTCGTCGGTGCCGTCGGTCTGCTTGTAGAGCACGGCGGCGACGTCGGGCCACTGGCCCGCCGGCGCGTTCGAGCCGCCGATCACGGGCGCGGGATCGAGGAGGAGGCCGAGCAGCAACATCCGATCGATTCTCGCACGTTGCAGATTGGTCCCGGCGACGTAAGATGCGCCGCGATGCGTCGGATCGCTGCTGTTGCTCTCGTCGCTGCGTGTGGCGGTTCGCCGCGCGTCCCGCCCGTCAAGCCGCCGCCCCCGCCGCCGGCGATGGGGGCGCACCAGGCCGCGGTCACCGCGCAGATCCAGCCCCTGATCGACAACGAGATCGCGAGCGCGATCGTCGTCGGGCTCTACGACAACGGATCGACCGAGGTCTACGGCTTCGGCAAGGGCCCGGGCGGCGTCCGGCCGACCGAGTCGACGCTGTTCGAGATCGGCTCGGTCACCAAGGTCTACACGTCGCTGCTGTTCGCGGATGCGATCCAGCGCCGCGAGGTGTCGCTCGACCAGCCGGTCGCCGAGCTGCTGCCCACCGGCGTCAGCGTGCCCACGCGCGACGGCAAGGTGATCACGCTCGCGCACCTCGCGCTGCACTCGAGCGGGCTGCCGCGGCTGCCGCCGTCGGTGCTGCCGAACGCCCCCGACCCGTACGGCAAGCTCGGCGAGGACGCGCTCTACGCCGACCTCGCACGCACCAAGCTCGACTACGCGCCGGGCGAGCAGGTCGTCTACTCCAACTACGGCGTCGGGCTGCTCGGCTTCGCGCTCGGCAAGAAGCTCGGTATCGGCTACAGCCGCGCGCTCTCGGACCGCGTGCTCGCGCCGCTCGGCCTCACCGACACGTTCCTCAGCGTGCCGGCGACGGCCGCCGCCCGCCGGGTCGCCGGCACCAACACCGACCTCCAGCCGGTCGGCCCGTGGACGTTCGACGCGCTCGCGGCGGCCGGCGCGCTCGTCTCGGATGCGCACGACCAGCTCGCGCTGATCAGCGACGAGATCGCGGCGAGCTCGGGCCCCCAGACCGGCCTGCGCGCCGCGATGAAGCTCACGCAGGAGCCGCAGCTCGTCAACCAGGGCCAGAACGAGGGACTCGGCTGGGAGATCGACGCCAAGGGCCGCTACTGGCACAACGGCGGCACCGGCGGCTACCACGCGTTCGTCGGCTTCGATCCGAAGACGAAGCGCGGCGTCGTGATCCTGTGCGCGACGTCGACGATGACGATCGACCGCGTGGTCGAGGCGCTCTACGGCGTGCTCGCCGGCACCGCGCAGCCGGCGCCGACCTATCCGACGCCCGCGCAGCTCGCGTCGTACGCGGGCCACTACGACTTCCAGGGCATGAAGATCAACGTCGTCGTGCGCGGCAAGCGCCTCTACGTCGAGGGGCCGGGCGAGGGGCCGATCCGGTTCGTGCCGCTGTCGGCGAGCGAGTTCTGGATCGAGCAGCTGCAGTCACTCGCCGCGTTCGACTCGGTCGACGGCAAGGTCGCGCGGATCGTGTTCCAGATCGGCGACCACCAGCTGCTGGCGACGCGCAGCGACTAAGGGCAGGGGCCCGGCGTCGGCAGCATGATCTTCTGCTCCATCCACGTCTGCGCGCACTGCGTCGCGTCGTAGCCGGTGACCTGCTTGATCGTGTCGAGCATCTCGCTCATGTGACCGGTCACGCCCTGGTGCGCCATGAAGAACGTGTGGAGCGCCATGTCGAGCTTGTCCGCGCCGACCTTGTCGGCGACGCCCTTGTAGAAGAACGCGCCGCGCATGTACGGCGCCTCGGTGAACAGGTTGTCGTTGATGATGTCGACGACGCCGCACGACATCGGCCACACCGGATCGAGCACCGAGACCTGGTTGAGCTCGGTCATGTAGCTCTGCCAGGTGGCGGCGCCGACCGACGGGGCGACCACGTCGAGCGCGCGCGCCGCGAGGTAGCTGACCGTCCCCTCGCTGAGCACGAAGTCCTCCCAGCACGCGATGCGGATGCCGTCGCCGAACCAGCCGTGCGCCGCCTCGTGGACGTTGGTCTCCTCGTCGCCGAGCGCCGCGCTCGCGATGTGCGACATCGGGTGGTGCTCCATGCCGCCGTACGCGCCGCGCGGCCAGTTGACCGAGACCGAGCTGTACTTGGGGCCGAAGCGGTAGGGGCCGAGCGTCTTCTCCATCCAGTCGAACGCGGCGACCAGGTGCGCGCTGCCCGCCATCGCGGCGGCCATCTCGCCCGTGCGGTACCACACGCTGATCTGGGTGCCGGCGGTCGTCGTGCCGACCGGCAGCTCGGTGTAGTCGTCGATCGACCAGGCGATCTGGTAGCTCGGCGCGTCGGTGGGAATCGTCGTCGGGTAGACCGCGACCTTGCCCGCGGGCACGCCGGTGAGCGAGAGCGAGAACGTGGTGCCGTCGGCCGGGTCGCTGTGGCAGGGGAACAGGTTGCCGCAGTAGTAGGGCCAGATCAGCGTGTAGCCGCTCGCGCTCGCGCCGGTGAAGCTCTCGTGGTTGTTCCAGTGATAGGCGATGTCGACGGTGACCGGATCGGTGCCGGCGGGCAGACCGAGGTCCAGCTTCGCCATCGCGACCGCGAACGGCAGGTCGGCGCCGGCGACCTGGACCGAGTCGATCATCAGGTCGCCGACCTCGAGCGTCGCGCCGGCCTTGTCGCTGCCGGCGAGCGTGATGCTCGCGGTCGCCGTCTTCGCGGTGACGTCGAACGCGAGCTTGGTGTCGAGCACCTCGCGGGCGGCGTTCGCGGTCGGCGGCGTCGGGGCGGCGGCATCGGGCATGGGGCTGCTGCCACCGCCGCAGGCGGCGAGGATCACGAGGAGACGGGCGCGCATCGGCGCGGAACATGGCAGCAGCAGCCGCCCGCGTTCAAGCAAAACCGCTCAGGGCTCGCACTCGCAGACGGCGGGGAGTGAGAGACTGCACTGATCGTCGTCGTACGTCGCCGAGCTGAGCGCGGCGACGCAGTCCTCACCCGGGGGCGCGTTGTCGGGCTGGCCCGACGCCCACGGCAGGTACGTCTCCGGCTGGCCGCGCACGGTCAGGTAGTTGCCCTCGACGACGATGTCGTCGATGCCGACCCACAGCGCCGGCACCCCCGACTGGGTGACCAGCGCCTGCAGCTCGTTCGCGTCGTCGGGGATCGCGAGGTACGTGATGCCGCCCTGCGCGGCGCAGGCCGTGCGCTGGCTGGTGAAGTCGGCGGGCGTCGTGAACAGGTGGTAGAGGTGGGTGGAGACGCCGGGCAGCGTGGTGAAGCCCGGCGCGCACCCCATGCCGGCGTCGACCTGGTTCGGCATCATGCACGTGTTCGTGTACGAGCCCGAGTACTCGGAGTAGCGACGCCCGTACACGCAGTTGCTGTCGGGCACGGTGCAGAAGCCGACCGTGCCATCGCACTGGCCGTCGGAGCCGCACTGCGAATCCGAGGTGCAGTGGAACTCGGTGTCACGCAGGCAACCGCCGGCGAGCAGGACGGCGAGCAACGCCAGGCGCGTCACGGAAAGCTCCCCGAGATCGTCAGCATGCCGCCGCCCGAGGTCGGCGTGACCGCGATGGTGTGGTGCGACTCGCCGCGATCGTGCCGCATGTAGCGGACGACGCCCGCGGTGAGCAGTGCGATGCCGGTGCCCGCGAACACGAGCGAGTACGTGCGCATCGTGTGAGCGTCGTCGACGTGGTGCGCGTGGTCGGCGAGCGTCATCGACGTGTCGGCGATGTCGAGGTCGCCGGTGGCGGCGCGGTAGCAGAGCAGCGACACGATCCCCGAGGCGACGCCGGCGCCGGTGAGGCCGTCGCCGAGGTAGTCGCGGTACCACGGGTGCGCGGGCGGCGGCGGAGGCGGGGCCGGCGGAGGCGGCGGAGGCGGCGGAGGCGGCGGTGGTGGGGCGAGCTTGGCCTTGCAGTTGTCGAGGTCGAAGCGCGCGGCGTTCGTCGCGTTCGGGCCGTGGGGTGTCTCGAGGAACTTCTCGAGCTCGGGGATGGCGGCGTCGCACTGGTCGAGCTCGATGTCGATCCGCGCGATCGCGTAGTGGTAGTCAGGGTCGGCGTCCGCCTTGACGGCGAGCTCGAGCTCCTTGCGTGCGGCCGCGAGCTTGCGCTTGGCATAGAGCTTCTCCGCGCGGGCATAGTGCACCCTCGCGACGGCTCGCTGCGCTGGCGTCGGCGGCTTCGGCTGCTTGTCGGCCGGCGGCTTCAGTGGATCCGGCGTGGGAGCGGCCATCGATGCCGTCGGTACAGCCAGCAGCACGACGACAGTCGGAAGACGTACCCCCACGGATCACCACGATCGTCGCTGGCGGCGGCCTCTCGCGTCAAGAAGTCGGTAACTACAGATTTCGCCACGCGTTGACCGCGTCACAGCCGGCCTTACGTTGGGTGTATGCGCACCGACGATCCGATGCTGGCGCTCCAGCGCGACACGCAGAACCGCGAGGTGATCGTGTGGTCGGTCGTGATCGGCATCCTCGCGAGCGTGGTGCTGTTCCCGTTCCTGGCGGGGGCGTTCCACCCCGGCACGATGCGCGACACCGGCCTGCTCGGCGTGCTGCTGCTGCCGTTCGCGATCTGCTACGGCCTCGGCCAGCTGGTGTATCGGGTGCTGCGGCGCGTGCGGGGCTGAGCGACGCGGCGGCGGGCCGAGCGGGCGGCGGGTGCTCGTGCCTCGGCCGGGGGCTCGCCCTGCGCGCACGGTCGCGCACGCGCCACGCCAGCGCGCCGCCGGCCGAGCGATGCAAGCTGCGCGCTGTCACGGCGCCTGCGCAATGTGTCCATGGTCCCGCTCGGCGGGCCGCTCGCGTTCGCGGGCTGCGCGCTCGTGCCTGCCATCGGCTGGCGCGTGCGCGGCTAGTAGCGCTTGACCGACGGATCGACGTCCTTCGACCAGGCGTCGATGCCGCCGGCGAGGTTGTAGATCGTCTTGAAGCCGGCCTTGAGGAAGTGCTCGGCCGCGGCGCGGCTGCGGCCGCCGTGGTGGCAGAAGAATGCGAGCGGCGTCTCGCGGGGGAGCTTGTCGATCTGGGCCATCGCCGCGTCGTCGAGGAGGGTCGTGTCGGGCAGCGCGGCGATCTCCCGCTCGCGCGGCTGGCGGACGTCGTAGACGTGCTTGACCTTGCCGCTGTCGCGGAGCGCCTTGAGCTCCTTGGGCGGGATCTCGCGCACCATCGGCGGGCGGTTCGGGTTGTCGATCTTGAAGCCGGCGCCGGAGGCGTCCTCGATGAAGTCGACCTGGACGCCCTGGGCCTTCATCGCCGAGGCGCGGTCGAGCTGGAGCGTGATGCCGCCGGTCTCGATGGTGACGTGGGTCGGCTCCTTGGCGCCGAGGTCGAGCTGGTGCTCCCAGGACGCGGTGATGGTGAGGTGGATGACGTCGCCCGGCGAGCCGTCGGCGAGGGCTGCCTTGAGCTCGGCCGCGGCGCGCGCGCTGACCGTGACCGCCGGGACCTTGGCCGGCGCGACCAGGTCGCCGAGCTTCTTCTCGAGCTCGCCCGCCTCGAACATCTGGCGCACGATGTCGGCGCCGCCGACGAACTCGCCCTTGATGAAGAGCTGCGGGAAGGTGGGCCAGTCCGAGTAGTCCTTCATGCCTCCCCGGATATCCGGGTCGGAGAGGACGTTGACCGTCGTGTACTTCGGGATCAAGGTGTTGAGGATGTTCACGACGGACGCCGAGAATCCGCACTGTGGGAAGCTGCGCGTCCCCTTCATGAACAGGACGACGGAGTCCGAGGCGACCAGCTGGTCGATCTTCTGCTTGAGCGCGGTATCCAGGGCCATGGCTGGCTTCTAGCATGAAGTCGCGGGGCGAAAAACTTGCAGTGAGGGTCGTCGGGTCGATCGACGAGGTCGACCGCTCGGCCTGGGACGCCCTCGACCACGGCCCCTCGCCATTCCTCCGGTGGGGGTTTTTGAAGGCGCTGGAGGAGTCGGGATCGATCGGCAAGCGGAGCGGGTGGGCGCCGGCGTACGTGCTGGTCGACAAGGGCGGGCTGGTCGGCGCGGTCGCGGCGTTCGTCAAGAACCACAGCTACGGCGAGTACATCTTCGACTGGGGCTGGGCGAGCGCCGCGCAGCGCGCCGGGCTCCGGTACTACCCGAAGCTCGTGGTCGCCGCGCCCGCGACCCCCGCGACCGGCAAGCGGATCCTGCTCGCGCCCGGTGCGGGCGGCGAGGTGCGCGACGTGCTGATCGCCGCCGTGCGCGCGGTCGCCGACGAGGCCGACTGCTCGAGCATCCACTGGCTGTTCTGCACGGCCGAGGAGCAGGCGGCGCTCGCCGAGCGCGGCCACTTCGCCCGCTCGACGTATCAGTTCCACTGGCACAACCAGGGCTACCAGACGTTCGACGACTTCCTCGCGCAGCTGAAGAGCCGCAAGCTCAAGCAGCTGCGCAAGGAGCGAGCGAAGGCGCAGGCCGCGATCGAGCAGCTGACCTGGATCGAGACCCCGACCGAAGACCAGGTCGACGACCTCGATCGGTTCTACCGGATCACCACCGACAACCACGGCGGCCGCGACTACCTGCGCCCCGGCTTCTTCCACGCGCTCGCGAAGCACCTGCCCGAGGCGATGCGGATGGTCGAGGTGGTCGCGAAGGGGCGGCGGATCGCGGGGGCGCTGTTCCTCGAGACCGATGCCGCGCTGTACGGCCGCTACTGGGGCGCCGACACGCACGTCGATCTGCTCCACTTCGAGACCGCGTACTACGCAGGGATCGATCGCGCGATCGCGAAGGGCCTGCCGCTGTTCGAGGCCGGTGCGCAGGGCGAGCACAAGCTGCTGCGCGGCTTTCAGCCGAGCCCGACGTACTCGGCGCACTGGATCCGCCACCCGGGCCTGGCGGCGGCGATCGAGGACTACTGCGTGCGCGAGGCGGCCGGGATGCAGGCCGAGCTCGCGGAGCTCGCGAAGTACGGGCCGTACCGCAGCGCCGGCGGCGGCGACGACGAGTAGGATGCCGGTATGGCCGACAACGACTCGCGCGCCGGCGCGCGCTACGCGAACGAATCGATCCTGACGTACGTGGCCGACGTGCACGCGTCGCACGATGCGGGCCTCGCGCGCGCGTTCGCGGTGCCCGCGGGCATCCCGCAGATCCAGGTCGGTCCGAGCGAGGGCCGGCTCTTGTATCTGCTGATGAAGCTCGCCGGCGCGCAGAAGGTCGTCGAGGTCGGCACGCTGGTCGGCTACTCGGCGATTCACATGGCGCGCGCGCTGCCGGCCGGCGGCCGGCTGTGGTCGGTCGAGTACGAGCCGAAGCACGCCGAGGTCGCGCGCGGCAACATCGCGGCGGCCGGGCTCGCCGACAAGGTCACCGTCGTCGTCGGCGCCGGCCGCGACATGCTGCCGACGCTCGACGGCAACGGCCCGTTCGACGCGGTGTTCATCGACGCCGACAAGGAGAGCTACGCACATTACGGCCAGTGGGCGATCGATCACCTGCGGCCCGGCGGGCTCGTGATCGGCGACAACGCGTACTTCTTCGGCAAGCTGATGGACGACTCGGCGGGGGCGCGCGCGATGCGCGGGTTCCACGAGCTGGTGGCCGCGGCGTGTGATTCGGTGTGCGTGCCGACCCCTGATGGCCTGGTGGTCGGGATCAAGCGGTGAGGCTCACCGTCGTCGCGATCGCCGTCGCCGCCGCCTGCGGCGGTGCGCCGCCACGGGCGCCGGCGGCGAAGCTCGCCGCGACGAAGCCGCCCGAGGCCGGGCCCGAGGGCAAGAAGGCGGCCGAGGCGATCTCGCGCGCCTACGAGCTGCTGACGCAGGAGAGCGCGGTGCCCGGCGATCCGGTGGCGCTGCGCGACGCGGCGATCGAGGCGCTGGCGCCGCGCGGCTGGAAGGCGAGGCCGATCGCGTGGACGAACGATCCGGCGCAGGATGTCGACGTGCTGAAGGGCGCGGTGCTGACGCTCGCGATCCGCGGCGAGCTGCCGGCGGATGCGGTGCTGCGCGCGGCGCGGGCGATGACGGTCGCGGTGTCCGACACCCAGACGTTCGCGCTGGCGAAGCCGTCGCTGCAGGCGCTGTTCGGGATGGTCTCCGGCGTGCCGGTCGTGCAGCCCGGCATCCTGTGTCACAAGCTCGACGACGGGAGGTGGGCGGTGAGCGACGTGCTGCCGGGCAGCGCGGCGGCCGCGGGCGGTGTCGGGCGCGGCGACATCCTCGTGTCGATCGACGGCACGCCGATCGTCCATGGCTGGGTCGATCTGGTGCCGTTCATCGGCGTGCCGGCGGGCACGAAGGCCGAGCTCGTGCTCGAGCGCGACGGCAAGAACCGCACCGTGGTGCTCGCGCTCCAGCCGGTCGCGTCGCCGATCGTCGACTGGAAGATGCTGCCCGGCGGAGTCGGCTACGTGCGGCTGTGGACGTGCACGCACACCGACGACGGAGCGCGCGACGCCGGCAACCTGTTCGCGCTCGCGCTCGGCGAGCTCGACAAGAAGCGGGCGAAGAAGCTCGTGCTCGATCTGCGTGGCAACCCCGGCGGCTATCCGTTCGACGTCGCGTCGCTGCTCGTCGAGGACGATCCGCTGATGCTCGCGGTCGCCGGCGCTGCCGAGCAGCCGGTCGCGCGCGGCAAGATCGCGGCGTGGAAGACGAAGCGGCCGATCGTCGTGCTCGTCGACGAGGCGACCGCCTCCGGTGCCGAGATGATCGCGTTCGCGCTCAAGGATGACGCGGGCGCGACGCTCGTCGGCCGGCCGACCGCGGGCGGGCTGTCGTTCCCGACGACCGAGAAGCTGTCGGGCGACGTCACGATCTCGTACCCGCTGTCGCGCGTCGGCAGCGCGAAGACGAAGGCGGTGCAGGGCGGCAACCGGCTCGTGCCCGACGTCGCGGCGCCGAACCCGACGTTCGCCGACTACGCCAGCGGCCGCGATCCTCAGCTCGACGCAGCTCTCAGGGCAGCGCGCTGAGCAGCGCGGCGAGCCCGGTGACCAGGCCGGCGAGCCCGATCCAGGCCCACGACAGCGGCGGCACCGGCAGCACCGCGGGGCGGCCGAGCATGTCGACCGGCGGCGCCGCCGGGATGTCCTCGATCAGCGGGCGCCGCGCGGGCGCGAGCTTCGCGAGCATCCTCGTCAGCACGCGCTCGACCTCGTCGAGCGACGGCCGCTCCTCGGGCTTCTTCGCGAGCATCGCGACGAGCAGCTCGTCGAGCTCGTTCGGGATGCTCGGCCACGCGATGTTCGGGCGCGGCGGCTCGGCGCGCAGGTGAAGGTGGAGCAGCTCGAGGTCCGTCTTCGCCGCGAACGGCGGCCGGCGGCAGAGCAGGTGGTACGCGACGACGGCGAGCGAGTAGATGTCGGCGGCCGGCGTGAGCGAGTCGCCGCGGATCTGCTCGGGGGCGACGTAGGTCAGCGTGCCGGCGATCAGGCCGCGGAACGGATCGTCCTCGCCGGTGACGTGGGCGACGCCCCAGTCGAGCAGCTTGATCCGTTTGCCGCCGGCGAACGGCGCGTCGCAGAGGTAGACGTTGTCGAGCTTGAGATCGCGGTGGACGACGCCGGCCGCGTGCGCAGCGCGCAGGACATCGACGAGCTCGAGCAGGAGCTCGAGCGCCTCGCCGCGCGGCACCGGCCCGGCATCGACGCGGTCGCCGAGCGAGCAGCCGGTGAGCCGCTCCATCACGAGGTACGGCCGGCCTTCGCAGCTGCCGGTCGCGAACACGTCGATCACGGCGGGATGATCGATGCGGTGGACGATGCGCGCCTCGCGCAGGAACGTCTGGGGGGTGTACTGGTCTCCCAGTACGGAGCGGTGGGCGATCTTGATGGCCGCGCGCTTGCCGAACCGGGTGTGCGTGACGGCGTGTACGCCCGCCATGCCGCCGCGCCCGAGCTCCCGCTCGACGCGCCACGAGCTGACGCGTGTACCCGCGGGCAGCGCATCATCCGGACGACCGCGACGGCGCTGCGCCCGAACTGGCCTCGGCAGGGCCATGCTGGGAGAAGCTGCGGTCGCCATCGTGCTCGGGACTTTTTGCATGTGGCGGGCCGGCGCTCGGTGCGCCGAAACCTGCGCGCTGAAGGGGCGAACCGCACACCCGAACGCGCGTCGGAGGACCGACGTGGCGCACGAGCACGTGCGCGGGAAGCTGGCGACGCGCGCTCAATGATCTGCCTTGTGGAATTTCACACCGACGGTGCCCGGCGGCGTGACCGTGCAGGTCGTGCTCTGTGAGCCGACGCACGGGCCGACGGTCCACTTCTCGAACGTCTGATCGGCATCGCCGACCGCGACGACGTCGATCGGATCGAGCGGCAGCATGTAGGTACAGTCCGTCGCGCAGCTGTGCGCGCCGGCGACGAGCTGGCCGCGCCCCATCACGACGAGCTCGAGTGCCCCGAGCGCGGGCGCGTCGGGCTGCGCGGCATCGACGGCGGCCGGCGCATCGCCGGGCAGCCCGGCATCGCCGATCGGCATCGCGGCATCCGGCATCGTCGCGCGTGCGCACGTGCCTGCTTTGTCGGGCACCGCGCAGAAGTGATCGGTGCCGCATACCTGCGAGCCGGCGCAGTCGGCCGACGTCGCGCAGGTCACCGTGCAGTCGCGGAGGTCGGGCGAGTAACAGCCGGCGACGGCGAGCAGGGCGGCGGCGCGGGCTAGAACCGCCATGACAGCGAGACCTCGGCGCCGTGCGCGTGGGGCGCCACCGCGACGTGCTGCGCCGATTCGTAGTGACGGCCGACCGCGTACAGCACGCCCGCGCCGGCGAGTGCGAGCCCGCCGCCGACGCCGAACACCGTCGCGAGCGCCGAGCTGCGCTGGCCACGTGCGTCCTGGGCCGCGACGTCGCTGCCCTTGCCGCCGTGCTTGTAGAGATTGCTCACGTTGTCGGAGGCCTCGCTCGCGTCGAGCGCGAAGTACGCGGCGCCGGCGAGCGCGACACCGCCGCCGATGCCGACCCACAGCGCGACCTGCTTGCTGCGGCTCGCGCGCGTGCCGGTGGTCGCGACCACGCCAGGCTCTTGCTTCGCCGGCTCGGGCACCTTGGCGTCGAGCGGTGGCGGCGTGACGACGAGCAGCCCGCCGTGGCCGCACTTCTGGACGCTGGCGAGGTGCTGCTCGGCGAGCGTGCGGTGCCCGGCATCGGGGCCCGAGTCGAGGTAGCGGCGGTACATCCACGCCGCGTCGTCGCAGTCGCCGGCGAGCCGGTAGGACTGCGCGATGTTGAACAGGAGCGCCGGGCTCGGCGCGAGCACGTACGCTTCCTTGAACGCGGCGACCGCCTTCATGTAGTCGCCGGCGTCGTGATACGCGCGGCCCTTGTCGGCGAGCTCGCGCGCCTTCTGCGGGATGCGCTCGGGCGGCACGCCTTCATCGGCGTGCGCGACGCCGGTTGCGGCGACGAGCGCCGCGAGCAGCACCTTCTTCACCGGTACGGATCGAGGGTGCCGTCGGGATCGAGGGGCAGGGCGGCCCGGCGCGGCGTGACCGGGGCCTTGCGCGATGCGTGGAGCATCGCGTGGGAGCGGCTGGGCGCGTGCGGAACGGCCGCGGAGACCCGGACGAGGGTCGGCTGCGCGGGCGCGGCGGCGATCGGCGCGGGCGCGGCGGCGATCGGCGCGGGCGTGGGTGCGGACGCGA
>Ga0316628_100003511_pt1 | contig 12084 bp, 9 predicted proteins | sample OWC_Aug_M2_C1_D5_FD_207648 | JGI IMG/M metagenome (GOLD analysis project Ga0316628, IMG submission 207648) | Wetland soil microbial communities from Old Woman Creek delta, Ohio, United States - OWC_Aug_M2_C1_D5_C | ecosystem: Environmental > Terrestrial > Soil > Wetlands | place: USA: Ohio...
TGGAATTGCCTCGTTGCCGAGACGCACACGGCGTAGAGAGCTGCGACACCACTTATGGGGCCGGCACCAAGACCGCGCTGCGAGGTCGAACTGAAGGCGGCTGCGGGAGGGCAGCCTTCACTGTCGGCCGGTCCGCAGGCCCGAGAGGCACCGGCCGCTGCCAGGGGGAATCCAAACTTCCCCGTCAGCGACTGCCATTGCTGGACGCCGGCACCATGCCACGACTTGTCAGGAGGTGGCACTCGGGTCCGGACTGGACCATGTAAGCATCGAGGTGCTGCGGTGCCTGAACTGTAACGATCCAAAGTGCATCGAAGCGTGTCCGCGGCACATCGAGGCCTGTCTGCTCGGTCAGGGAGGCGGGCCGCTGCCGACCAGCGCAACGCGCTAGCCGTCCGACGCCGGCAGGGCCGGCATGCGGATCCCGCCGGAACTTCGGTAGTGATCCGGGCTTTGCTGCGGTTTCTCTGCGCACCGGAGCCGGATTGCCTCGCCTGATGAACATTCCTGGCGAGAACCTCGTCGGGCTGTACACCGCGAACGAATTCCTGACGCGCATCAACCTAATGGGGGCCTATGATTTTCTCGGCGATCAACCTGGTGGTGCAGGCAGTCGAGAACCTCCAGGCAAGACGGCTTCGCTGGAATGTGATGATCGCGTCGCCGAACTGCTCGGACCGCTTGGCCGCCCTGCTGCGATTGAGCTGGCCAGATGCGTATGATGCGTCGCCGGCGGTGCCGGCAAGGCCGAGCTGCGTCCCGTCGCGCGACTGTGTCGCCGTTTGCCGCCGCGGCCCGTGAGCCCCTGCCTGGGACTGGAAACACCACCGCACTTCTTCCGGACATCTGGCGAGGCCCTGGGTGATCGGCTCTTGGCCACCTGAGAGACTACTGCTTTGCACTTTCTTGGGTGAACCGAAAGCGGAGAGCACAGGGATTGTTGCTCCGGTTTGCCGAGTACGCACTACGCCTGCGCCCCATGCTTCCTCGCGCCATTTTTGCGTGGTATTGCTGACAGCGTCACCGCCTGCAAGGCGATGGTTCAGGTCCCGGGCTGTCGTGTTACGCGCTGTGTGCGGAGAACCGGCACCACAGGGCGGCCCGGCGGCCCGCGGCAGTTCGTGGTTCCGCCGGCGTCATGAGGATGGCAGGAAGAGTGCTTCAGCAGCCCCGAGCCGCGCTTACGGGGAGATTTCTTTCGCCCGGCTACTGGCCTATAATCAGGGCGGAGGCGGAGGCATCATGAGCACGGGTCGAAGCATCTTGGTGGTCGATGACGACGAGGATTTCCGGGTATCGCTGCGGTCTCTCCTCGCGGCCCAGGGTTACGACGTGATCGAGGCGGACTCAGGCAAAGAGGGGCTGCGGAAACTGGTCGAACACAAACCAGCCGCCATCCTTCTCGATGTCATGATGGAGTCCCCGGTGGAGGGCTACTGCATCACGCACGCGCTCAAAAACATGGACGAGTACGCGGCTTACCGGAACACGCCCATTTTTATGGTTTCCTCGATCGAGGGAAGCCCGGACGATTTGTTCTCCTTGTCGATCTATGCTGATTTGATCCGGCCGGACAGATACCTGACTAAACCGCTCGACATCCCACGGTTCCTCGATCTCTTGCAGAAGGCTGTACTCGCCCCGGCCACTGCGACGGCCGCGTAGGCGGCCGGCATACTCGGCCGGGCCAGGGCGGGTTTATGGGTGAAGCGGCGCAGCCCGAATCGATCGTCGTCATCGATGACGATCACGCGATGCGGCTCTCCTGCAGTAAGATCCTGGCCAAGATGGGTTTCCCTGCCGCCACCTTCGAGGACGGGGCTCGGGGGTTGGACGGCGTTGCAAGACTCAAGCCAGGCATCGTGCTGGTGGATCTCAAAATGCCGGGCATCACCGGCATAGAGGTCATCTCCCGGATCCACGACATCGATCCGGAGATTATCATCATCGTCATCACGGGATACGCCACCATCGACACTGCCATTGAGGCAATGAAGTGCGGCGCCTACGATTTTCTGCCAAAGCCCTTCTCCCCGGATGAACTGCGGCTGATCATTGACCGCGGACTCGACCGCCGCCGCCTGGCGCTGGAGTCGCGCCGGTTCGAAGTAGAACGATCGCTGCTGAAACGCCGGTTCGTCACGTTTGTCTCCCACCAGTTGCAGACTCCCCTGGCGGCAATCCATCAATATCTGGACGTCCTCAAGCTCCTCGACGACAAGCCGGAGGCGGCGGTAAAGAGACGGGAATGGACCGACCGTTGTCTGAAACGCGCCGAAGAGCTGCAAAGTATGATCAAAGACTGGCTGACACTCGCGAAGGTGGAAGGTGACACACTCTCCGGGCAGCGCGTGAGGATAAACATCAACGGTGTGATCACCGACATCCTTAGCGGCTATGGCGAAACGGCCGCCGCCGAGCGCGTCTCCCTGGCGGCCGAGCTGCCGAAGGAGCCTTGCTGCGTCGCGGGTGACCCCAACTGCGTTGCGGTCCTCTTCGACAACTTGATTGCCAACGCGATTAAGTACAACAAGCCGGGCGGTACGGTCACGGTCAACGCCAGAGTGGAGGGGGGCGAGGCTGTGGTCTCAGTGTCCGACACGGGTGTGGGGATACCCAAGCAGTACCACCCGTTTCTCTTCGAAGAATTCTTCCGCGTCAAGGGCGAGGGCGCCAAGAGGACCGCTGGCAGCGGCCTTGGTCTTCACATCTCGAAAAAGATCGTTTCTGAGATGGGCGGCAAAATCGAAGTGGAGAGCGAGGTGGGTTCCGGATCCACTTTCCGGGTACACTTGCCTGAGTATCACGATGCAACTTGAGCATTGGTTCCGCAGGCTGCCGCTCAAGGCGAAGCTCATCTGGAGCTACCTGGTGATCCTCGGGATCGGAGGTTTGGCCACCTCACTCGTTGGGTCGTGGATCGTGAGTTCCACCATCATGATGCAGGCCCGCCGGGCGGTTGGGCACGACTTCGCGGCCGCGCGCACGGTGTACCAGCAGCGCCTGGATTTGCTGCGGCTCTCGGTGCAGTTCGCCGCGTCGGGCAGCACCATCGAGCAGTGTCTCTCGGCGGGTGAGAAGGGGCTCTTGAGTTCGTACCTGAAGTCGGTGCGCGAGGCAGCCGGTTTCGATTTCCTCCACTTCACGGACCGGAACGGGCGCGCCATCCCGCGCACCGCGCAACCTGGAAGGGCGGGGGACGACCTGTCTTCCGTCGCGGTGGTCCGGGCGGCTCTCCGGGGCAAGGTGGCCGCGGCGACCGAGATTCTGCCGGCCGGGTTGTTGCGCGGCGTGGATGCACGTCTCGCGGAGCAGGCCTATGTCCGGTTAGCCCCCGCACCCGGCGAGCAACCGCCCGCTCGGGCCGAGGAGACCTCTGGCATGGTCCTGATGGCGGCCGCGCCGATCCGTGGTCCCGGCGCTGAGGTGGTGGGAATCCTGTATGGCGGTGTCCTTGTGAACCGTAACTTCACCATTGTGGACCGTGTTGGAGAACTCCTTTCCTACGGCGAACGGCCGGACGCCGGCGAAAACGGTTCGGTGACGATATTCCAGGACGATGCGCGGATTTCCACCAATGTCCGGACGGCGGCAGGCGAGCGGGCGCTGGGCACCCGCGCCTCCCGCCAGGTCTGCGAAGCGGTGCTCGGGCGCGGTCAAATCTGGAGGGGCCGGGCGTTCGTCATGAACGACTGGTACATCAGCGAGTACGGGCCCATCCGCAATTACAGCGGCGAGATCATCGGAATGCTTGCCGCCGGGCTGCTGGAAAGTACCTACACCTCCATTCGGGACCGTGTGATCCTCTCGTTCTTCGGCATCGCCATCGTGGGTTTCATACTGATCATCGGGATCACGTACTACATGATCCGCAGCATCACGCGCCCCATCGGCGAGATGGTGGCGGCCACGCGCAGTATCACCGCCGGCCGTTTCGACCAGGAAGTGCACTCGGATTCCGCGGGGGAGATCGCGCTGCTCGCCGATTCGTTCAACGCTATGCTCAAGAGCTTGCGGCAGATGAAGGGCGACCTCGAGGAGTGGGGCCGGACCCTGGAGCAGAAAGTGAAGCAGCGGACCGAGGAATTGGTGGCGATGCAGGCCCGCGTCGCCCAATCGGAGAGACTGGCGTCGCTCGGCATGCTGGCCGCCGGCGTGGCGCACGAGGTCAACAACCCTCTGGGCGGTATCCTTGCGCTGACGGCCCTCACCCTGGAGGACATGAAACCGGACGACCCAGACCGCGAGAACCTGCAGGAGGTTATCCGCCAGACGGGGCGCTGCCGCGACATCGTCCGGCGCCTGCTCGAGTTCTCCAGGCAGTCGAAGCGCAACGTGGAGCGCGCGGACCTGAACCGGATCCTCCAGGACACGTTGTCTCTGATGACGCGGCAGGCGCAATTCTTTAATATCAAGGTTGTCACCGACCTTGACCCGCAGCTTCCTCCGGTGATGGCTGACCGGTCACAGTTCGAGCAGGTGTTCATGAACATGCTCGTGAACGCGGCTCAGGCCATGGGGGAGAGGGGAACTGTAACGATTCGTACGCATGGCAGGAGCGCCGAGGGCCTGGTCGAAGTCTCCATCGCCGACACCGGTTGCGGCATCCCTAGCGAACAGGTCGGCCGGATCTTCGATCCCTTCTTCACCGCCAACGAGAGCGGCGGCGGCACAGGCCTTGGGCTGTCAATTGCGTATGGGATCGTGACCACACACGGCGGCACGATTTCCGCCCAGAGCGAGGTCGGCAAGGGCAGCACGTTCACTATCCAGATGCCCGCGGTATCCGTGTCCGAGGTGCCCGTTGACTCCGGGATAAACGGGTGTTAATATCCCTTTGGCTGACATTCCGGGACACGCGCGGCTGAAAAACGCCGCATCGGCAGAAATCGCATAGCCCTGTAGCAGGTTCCGCCGGAAGCCGTGGGCACCCTGCGGAATCAGGAGCAGCGTTTCGATACGAAGGTGACCCGCCTTCGTGATAGTGTCTACACGGCACCCGGGTTGCTCGGGGTGCCGCTTCACCAAGAAAGAAGAGAGGGCCTCCGTGCGGATGAACCGCGCCGTTGGGCGCAGTCCCCGGCCGGCCGCGACGGCGTCTCCCGGAGGCGATGGAGGGCGCCGATGGGCACTTCGCAAGTGACTCTGGAGAGTCTTCTCCAGTTCCCCGAAGGGAAAGAGATTCTCACGTGTCTGCAATGCGGCACATGCTCGGGCACGTGCCCATATGGCGACGTGATGGAATTCCCGCCCAGGCGCATGGTCGCCATGCTGCGGGCGGGCATGCTGGATCAGGTATTCGCCAGCGACAGTCTGCTTGCCTGCGTGGCGTGCTATGCCTGCATGGCGAAATGCCCCAGAGGCATCCGGCTCACCGAGGTGCTGCTCCCCCTCTTGAAGGAGCAGACCCTGGCTCACCTGTCCGAGGTACCCGCCGAGCTGCAGAAAGCCCTCCAGAGCACACTGCGCTATGGGAACCCGATGGGCGAGCCCTCCCGCAAACGTGCCGCCTGGGTCAAGACTGCCAGCGTTCCGATTCGCATCCTGGCGGAAGACCCCAGGCCGGTGGATGTGCTCTGGTTCGTCGAATGCTACACCTCGTTCCACCCTCGCTGCCAGGACAACAGCCGGGCGACGGCGCTCCTATTCCACAAGCTGGGCATTGATTTCGCCATTCTGGGCAATGAAGAGAAATGCGTGGGCGAATGCGCGCGCCTGACCGGGGAACCCGGCCTGTTCGAGACCCTGGTGGACTACAACATGGCCGTCTTCCAGAAGTACCGGTTCAAACGCGTTGTGACTTCCTGTCCCCACGCCTACAGCGCGCTCAAGAATCTCTATTCCTCGATCGGTTTCCACTGGGAACTGGAGCACACCACACCGTTTCTGGCCAGGCACCTCGTGCGGCTCAAGCCGTTGCTGGTTCGGAAGCTCGGCTACATTGTTACCTACCACGACTCCTGCTGCCTGGGCAGGCAGAACGATGTTTACGACGCCCCGCGCGCACTGCTGCAGGCCATTCCGGGCGTCCGGCTGGCCGAGATGGTCCACAACCGTGTGAACTCCATCTGCTGCGGCGGGGGCGGAGGCGGCATGTGGCTGGACACCTATTACAAGGCCAAGGGCTACGAGCGGCTTTCCGAGCGGCGGGCGAAGGAGGCTGCGGCCACCGGGGCGGACGTCCTGGCGGTTTCCTGTCCCTTTGAGGTTTCCCGGTTCGAGGATGCCTTTAAAGTCTTGGGCTACGACAAGCGCATGGTAGTCCGGGACGTCACCGAACTCCTGGCGGAGGCAATGGAGGCATGAAAGATGCACATTTTGGTGATTCTGAAGATGGTGCCTGACGTGGTGGAGGAACTGGAGATCGCCCCCGATGGAAAGGCGTTGAACACGGATTACCTGCGCATGATCCTCAGCGAATCCGACGACCACGCACTCGAGCAGGCGCTCCTGCTCAAGGAGCGTCATGGTGGAAACGTCACGGTGGTCGCATTCGATGCGCCGGAAGTGGACGACACGCTATTCGCGGCCTTGGCCAAAGGCGCCAGCCGCGCCGTCAAGATCGTCGGCGCGGAGCCGGGGATGACCACTTCGGGCGCCGGGCGCTTGCTGGCGCGGATCCTGGTGCAGGAACCGGCGCTATTGCCCGCCGGCCTCGTACTGGCGGGCGTACAGGCCATCGATGATCTGGACGCGCTGGTGGCCCCGCTCCTCGCGCATCAACTGGCGATGCCCTACCTTGGCATCGTCACACGCGTTGCGCTCGACCCTTCCGGGGAAACCGCTTCGGTGCTCAAAGAGTATCCGGGAGGTGTCAGGGGCGAATTCGAGGTGAGGCTCCCCGCAGTGCTGGGAATTCAAGGGGCTGAAAAGCCGCCTCGCTATGTCCCTGTCGCCAAGGTGCGGGCAGCCATGAAGTCCCAGAAGATCGACACCGTGCAGGCGCCTGCCCTGACCGGTGGAGACCTGCGTCTGGTCGAGGTTCTGGGAATGAACAAACCGCAACTGACCGGGCACGCCGAAATGCTGGAGGGCTCTCCGGCAGAGGTTTCCAGCAGATTGTGCGAAATCCTGGCCGGGCGAGGGGTTTTCTGAGGAGGCGCCATGACTGGAGAAATATGGGTGCTGACGGAGCAATGGCGGGGCCGGGTTTCGGAGATCACTTACGAAAACCTGGCCTTGGGGCGGGAACTTGCCGATGCGCTGGGCACGCCGCTGGTGGCGATCTTGCTCGGGTCGAACGCGAAGGACTTGGCGGCTACGCTGGGCAAGGCGGACCGGGTGCTCTACGTGGACCATCCCCTCCTCGAAGACGCCGTTCCCCAGGTATTGGCCGAGGTGCTGGCCGGGCTCGCGAAAGAACAGATGCCGCGCGCCGTCCTGGTGCCACTCACTAACGTCGGCCTGGGCGTGGGTTCCTTCACCGCCGCGCGGCTGCAAGCGCCCGCCGTGAACTTCTGCAAGGACGTGCGGGTACACGAAGGCAGGCTGGAAGCCTCGTGCGTAATGTACGGCGGAAAGATCGAAAGCACCGTCGCGCTGCTTGGCTCGCCGGCCGTTCTGGGCATGTGGCCGGGCGCGAGACCGGCGGAGAACGGACGTGCGGCGGCTTCGCCCGCGGTGGAGGAGATCCAGGTTGTGCCGCGCGAAGCGCCCCCGGTGCGGCTAAAGAAGTACATCGAGCCGGAGACCGGTGACGTGGATCTTACCAGGCAAGACGTGCTGGTGGCGGTCGGGCGCGGCATCCAGGCTCGCGAGAACATCGAACTGGCCGAGGAACTCGCCCAGGCGCTGGGCGGCGCGGTTTGCGCTTCGCGCCCGGTCATCGACCAGGGCTGGCTGCCACTTTCCCGCCAGGTCGGAAAATCGGGCCTGACGGTCAAGCCGAAGCTTTACGTGGCCCTCGGTATCAGCGGAGCGCCCGAGCACGTGGAGGGCATGAAGAATTCCGGCTTGATTGTCGCAGTCAACACCGACCCGCAGGCGCCCATCTTCAACGTGGCGCACTACGGCATCGTGGGCGACGCTCTGGACTGGCTGCCGGCGTTTACGGCTGCGATCCCCCGGCGGAAGAGCCAACATGCCTGACCCGGTTGCCTACACGCTGCTCGGTATCCCGGGCTGGGCTTGGCTCTGGCTCGCGACGCTGACGGCGTGCGGCCTGTTCGGTCGACGCGTACTGGGCTATGTGAAGATTCTGCGCGGTGCCCGCCCGGAAAAGCGCTGGGACCACCCGGGCCGGCGCCTCGGGCTGGTGCTCGCCCACGTGCTGGGCCACCGGCGCCTGGTCGAGGAACCGGTGATCGGCGCGGCGCACCTGCTGATTTTCTGGGCCTTCGTGTGTTACGCGGCGGGCTTCTTCTGGAGCTTGCTACGCGGCCTGTTCCCTTTCCTTCCAATTCCGTACGCGGACGAGCCCCGCTGGATGGCGCTCCTCCTCGCGGTTTTCGGCTTGCTGGGTTTGGCGGCGCTGGCAGTCGCCGCGGCGAGGCGCTATCTCTTCCCGCCGGCGAGGCTCGAGAAATCCGTGGACGCGGGCGTTATCCTGGCGCTGATCGCGGTGGTGCTGGTTTCCTGCCTGGCCGGCATGTGGTTCAGGGCGCGGGCACCGGCGCTCGCGCGCGCGATGTGGTGGACCCACATGATCACGGTGCTGGGCTTCCTGGCGTACCTGCCCTATTCCAAGCACCTGCACCTGCTGGCATCGCCCTTCGCCGTGTTTTTCGCCTCGCTGCGGCCCGGGGCGGTGACGCCTTCGCCGGCGGGCGCGGCACGCCGGGAGGAGTTTACCTGGCGCCAACTGCTCAGCGGCCTGGCCTGCGCCGAATGTGGACGCTGCGACCGCGCCTGCCCGGCCTTCCAGAGCGGCTCCGCTCTGTCGCCGAAGATGCTGATGCACCACATCAAGCAACTCGTGCGCGGCCCGGCGGCGGGCAACGGCGCGGCGTTCGTGGGCGGGACGGTCAAACAGGAGGAGATATGGGCCTGCACCACCTGTCTCGCTTGCATGCAACGGTGCCCGGTTATGAACGAGCATGTACCGGTGCTTGTAGAGATGCGCCGGTACCTGGTTGGGGAGGGGGATATGGATAAGTCCCTCCAGGAAGCGCTGACGAATCTGAACCGCTATGGCAATTCCTTCGGGCAGCCGCCGCGGGCGCGGGCGAAGTGGACGGAAAAGCTGGACTTCGCCGTCCTCGACGCGCGCAAGCAGCCGGTCCGGTATCTCTGGTTCGTCGGCGATTACGCCTCATACGACCCCCGCGTGGCACGGTCCACGTGTGCGGCCGCCCGCATCTTCCACCAGGCCGGCGCGGAATTCGGGATCCTCTGCGAGGCCGAGCAGAATTCGGGCAACGACGTCCGCCTCGCGGGCGAAGAGGGCCTGTTCGAAACGCTACGAGAGAAGAACCTGAAGGCCTTTGGGAAGGCTCACTTCGAGACGATCGTAACCACGGACCCCCACAGCTACCACGTCCTCAAGACCGAGTACCCCGCGTCCAACGGCGGCTATGCGGTGCTGCACCACACGCAACTGATCAACGAACTGATCCGCACCGGGAAGCTGGAGATCCGGCATAAGCTGCGGATGACCGCGACCTATCACGACGGCTGCTACCTGGGGCGCTATAACGCGATCTTCGAGGCGCCACGGCGGGTGCTCGAGGCCATCGGGGTAAAGGTCGTCGAAATGCCGGAAAGCCGTACTTATTCCTACTGTTGCGGCGCGGGCGGGGGCCGTATCTGGATGGGAGACGCGCCCGTGTTCCAACAGGAACGTCCCGCGGAAAGGCGCGTGCGGCAGGCTGCCAGGCTCAAAGGCGTCCACACCCTGGTGGTGAGTTGCCCGAAGGACCTGGTGATGTTTCAGGACGCCCTCAAGACCACGGGCCTGGAGGAAAAGCTCGCGGTCAAAGAGATTGCCGAACTTGTGGAGCAAGCCATGGGGTGACGAACCGAAATCCGCGCATCGGCGTCTACATCTGCCACTGCGGCACGAACATCGCGGGTACCGTCGATGTCCGCGCCCTGGCGGAGTACGCCGCGGCCCTGCCGGGCGTGACGCTGGCGAGGGAATACAAGTACATGTGCTCCGATCCCGGGCAGGAACTCATCCGGCAGGATGCCGCTGAGCACGGCCTGGAACGGATCATCGTGGCGGCTTGCTCCCCGCACCTGCACGAGAAGACCTTCCGGCATGCGACGGCGCAGGCCGGGCTGAACCCCTACTACTTCCACATGGTCAACCTCCGGGAGCATGACTCCTGGGTGCACGCGGACAAACAGGCGGCCACCGGAAAGGCCTTCGACCTGGTTCGCGCGGCGGTCCGGCGGGTGCGCTGGCACGAACCCCTGGAGCGCCGGCAGGTGCCGGTCCGCGGCGAGGTGCTGGTGGTGGGCGGTGGTATCGCCGGCATCGATGCCGCACTCACGCTCGCCGCCGCGGGCAAGCATGTCTACCTGGTCGAGCGCGAGCCGACCATCGGCGGCCACATGGCGCAGTTCGACAAGACCTTCCCCACGCTGGATTGCGCCGCCTGCATCCTGACGCCCAAGATGACCGCGGTCCGGTCGCACCCGAACATCACCCTCTGGACGTTCTCCGAAGTGATCCGCGTGGAAGGCTACGTGGGCAATTACTCCGTGAGGGTGCGGCGAAAACCGCGCTACGTGCTGGAGGATGTGTGCGTCGGCTGCCAGGAGTGCATCGAGGCCTGCGTGTTCAAGCAGGCCAAGGTCAACGACGAGTTCAACCTGGGGCTGAGCAAGCGCAAACCCATCTACATCCCGTTCCCCCAGGCGGTCCCCCAGGTGGTCCTCATCGATCCGGAGACGTGCATCGAATTCAAGACCGGGAAATGCAGGAAGACCTGCGTGGAAGCGTGCGCCGAACGGAACGCCATCGACTTCCACCAGCCGGAAACGGTCGAGAACATCGAGGTGGGAGCCATAGTCCTGGCGACCGGGTTTAAGGTGTTCGACGCCTCGCGCATCCCCTACTACGGCTACGGCGTGTACCCGAACGTGTACACCGCGCTCGAAGTCGAGCGGCTGGTGAACGCCGCCGGTCCCACTGGGGGCGAGATCGTCCTGCGCAACGGCCGCAAGCCGTCCACGGTCGGGATCATCCACTGCGTCGGCAGCCGGGACAAGCACACCAACCGCTGGTGCTCCCGGGTCTGCTGCATGTATTCCCTGAAGCTGGCACACCTCATCAAGGAGAGGACAGGCGCCGAAGTCTACAGCTTTTACATCGACATGCGCGCGCCCGGCAAGGCCTTCGAGGAGTTCTATAACCGGGTCGCGGAGGAGGCGGTGATGTTCGTCCGCGGGAGGGTGGCCGACGTCTACCCCAGCGATCAATCGGACGGCCGCCTGATCCTCAAGGTGGACGATACGCTTCTGGGCATGGTGCGGAAGATCCCCGTAGACATGGTGGTCCTTTCGACCGGGTTGGAGCCTCAGGCCGACGCCGGCGAAGTCCGGCGCCTTTTCAATATCGGTTGCTCGGCGGAGGGGTTCTTCCTCGAGCGCCATCCCAAGCTCGCGCCGGTCAGCACCTTCACCGACGGAATCTTCCTGGCGGGCTGCTGCCAGGGTCCCAAGGACATACCCGATACGGTCGCGCAGTCTGGGGCCGCGGCGGCGCAGGCGCTGGCGTTGATTGATGCCGGAGCCGTCGAACTGGAGCCCAACACCGCCTACGTACTCGAGGAGGCGTGTTCCGGCTGCCGGACCTGCATTCCTCTCTGCCCCTACCAGGCGATCTCTCTCGCGGACGGAAATAGGGCGCGGATTAATGAGGTCCTCTGCAAAGGCTGCGGGACCTGCGCGGCTGCCTGCCCGTCCGGTTCCATCCGGCAACATCTCTTCGAGGACGAGGAGATCTTCGACGAAATCGAGGGCATTCTCGCTTGAACCGCGCTTGCGGTCCACGCGTGAAGCGTGTACTTCAATGAGGCCGGCGCTGATCAGCGCCAGATACCTGGGAGCGATCCCCCTTTGGGCGCGGGGGCGGCAGTTCGAATCTGCCCGCCCCGGCCATATTGTTCCACAAGCCACGATCGCACTCCGCGCAGGCCG
>Ga0316628_100003512_pt1 | contig 12082 bp, 8 predicted proteins | sample OWC_Aug_M2_C1_D5_FD_207648 | JGI IMG/M metagenome (GOLD analysis project Ga0316628, IMG submission 207648) | Wetland soil microbial communities from Old Woman Creek delta, Ohio, United States - OWC_Aug_M2_C1_D5_C | ecosystem: Environmental > Terrestrial > Soil > Wetlands | place: USA: Ohio...
TCTGCAGCAGTTCTGGTCCTGTCGACATCCGGGTGCCAAGGCGCGCGTGATAAGGAAGCGGCCGGCACGCCCGACCACCTCAAGGCGCCTGCACCATACGTCTTGAGCTATCCGACGGGGTTATCGACCGATGGCGCGGTGATACCGAAAGATAATCCGCTGACGCTCGAGAAGGTGAAGCTGGGGCGGCGCCTCTTTTTCGACAAGAACCTGTCGATCGACGGCAGCATTTCGTGCGCAACCTGTCACGCGCCTGAAAAAGGCTTTTCCGACGATGCGCAATTCTCCGCGGGCGTTGGCGGGAAGAAGGGGAACCGGCATGCGCCCACGATCATCAATCGCGTGTTCAGTGTAGCCCAGTTCTGGGACGGCAGGTCGCGTTCCTTGGAGGAACAGGCACTGGGTCCGATCCAGAATGCCGTGGAAATGGGCATGCCGGACATGCGGCTCGCCGTCGAGAGGCTCAGTAAAGATCCTGTCTGCGTGGAGGAGTTCAAGGCCGCATTTCCCCCCGATGGCGCCGTCACGCCGGAAAACGTCGGCAAGGCGCTCGCAAGCTTCGAGCGGACGATTCTTTCAGGCAACAGCCCCTACGACCGTTTCGCGGCAGGCGACAAGAACGCGATGAGCGCCCAGGCCCAGCGCGGCCTGGCAATATTCAGGGACGAGAAAAAAGGGAACTGCGAAACCTGCCACGTCGGTCCGAATTTTACCGATGAAAACTACTACAACCTCGGAGTCGGCATGGACTCGAAGAGTCCCGATCTTGGACGATTCAGCGTCAGCCGTCTCGACGGGCACAAGGGCGCCTTCAAGACTCCCACCTTGCGAGATGTCGCGTTGCGAAGCCCCTACCTGCATGACGGTTCCGAAAGAACACTGGAGGAGGTTGTCGCTTTGTACGTCAAGGGTGGGAACAGAAACAAATGGCTGTCTCAAAAAATGCATCCCCTGCGCCTGACAAGGCAGGAGCAGCAGGATCTCGTGGAATTCCTCAAGGCGCTGTCCGGGGAGGTGACCTGGTACGGGAAAAAACCATCCTCCTCCGATTCTTCCGCCATCTATCCCGCGGCGCCGACGGGGCGCAAGGCGCGCAGCGCCTTTCTCAGCGGCCTGACATCGAGGTTTTTCTTTACCGCAACGAGCTCGGCGGCGATGCTGACGGCTATCTCTTCCGGAGTCTCTGAACCGATTTCGAGGCCGACGGGCGAGTAGACTCTCTCGAAGGCGGCGGGCTCGAAGCCCTCCTTCTCAAGCACTTCGACAAAGAGGCCGATCTTTCTCCTGCTGCCCAGCAGGCCGATGTACTTTGCCGTAGATCGCAGCGCAAAGCGCAGGCAGGTCAGATCTTCGCGGTGCCCCCTGGTCGCGATCACCAGGTAGGAATTGTCGTTCACCGGCAGTTTCCCGAAGACGCTTTCCCACGGTTCCGCGTAGAGGGCGTCGGCTGAAGGAAATCGCTCGCTGTTCGCATATTTGATGCGGTCGTCGATGACGACGATTTTAAATCCGAGAGGCTTCGCCGCCGCCGAGATGCACTGCCCCACATGGCCGGCGCCGAAAATGAAGAGAGTGGGTACGGGAAGAATCGGTTCCACGTAAACCTCCATGGTTCCGCCGCAGATGAGGCCGCTTTCCTCGGCGTCGTCCTCGGTGAGATCGAAGCTGAGCAGGCTGGGCCGTTCGTTCCGCATGACTGCGAGGGCTTCCCGACATACCTCGGCCTCGAGGCATCCCCCTCCGATGCTTCCCGACTGGCGTCCGTCTTCGCGGACAAGCATCTTGGCCGCATCTTTGCGCGGTGTGGATCCCTTGCGGGCGACAATCGTCGCGAGCGCGGCCTTCCGTCCGGAGTGGCGCACCTCGACGATTTCTTCATAGATGTCGTGTGGCACGTTGCCATTATGCCTTACGGCTGCTGGAGCGGGCAAGAGAAGCCCCCGATCATGAGCGTAGGGGCGACCGTCAGGTCGCTCGCAGCGTGGCCGGACGACCTTCCGGTCGCCCCTGCGGCATTCTCCCCCTGCAGATCGGTCGAGCCTCAACCGCGCCTGCCCGGAGGGTGGTGGTTGCCTTGACGCCCTCATTTCGCGGGTGATAGTATTCGAAGTTGATATCTATTGCCGGCCTACTCGGAGAAGGGATGGCCCAATGGCTCGATCGTCGGGATGGGCGCGGCTCCAAGACGTGCACGCGCCCAGACGCGATCCGCGGGGCGGACACAGGCCGGCACGCCAGGCCTGCGGCATCCCGTGCGTGGCGGCACTCCCAAATCATTAAACGAATCAACCGAACCACAGAGGGTGAATCTTGAGCAGAGAGTCCGTTGTCTACGATGTTGCAATTATCGGAAGCGGCCCCGGTGGATATGTTGCGGCAATCAAGGCCAGCCAGCTCGGCCTCAAGGTTGCACTGATCGAGAAATACTCGAAGGTGGGGGGTACGTGCCTGCACTGGGGTTGTATTCCGACAAAGGCGCTGCTCCTCAATGCCGACCTCTACGAGAAAGCCCTTCACGGCAAGGAGTTCGGCATCCTGTACAAGGACATCAACCTGGATTTTCGCCTCGTGAAGGCCCGCAAGGACAAGATCGTAAAGAAACTGGCGATGGGCACGGATTTCCTGATGAAGAAGAACAAAGTCGCGATTTATCAGGGAATCGGCTCTATTTCGGCCCCGGACACCATTCAGGTGTCAGGCGAGGCTCCGGCCGAGGTCAAGGCAAAGAAGATTGTCATTGCCACGGGCTCCGAGGCGAAGCTCCTTCCGGGCATGGAGCTCGATGGTCAGTGTATCCTCACGAACAAGGAGATACTGGATCTCGACAGCGTGCCCAAATCCCTCCTGGTGGTGGGCGCTGGGGCGGTGGGAATCGAATTTGCCTCCATATTCTCGCGCTTCGGCACCGATGTGACGGTGGTGGAAATGCTCCCGCGCATCCTGCCGCTCGAGGACAACGAGGTCTCCGAGGAGCTTCGAAAAATCCTGACGAGGCGCAGAATCAAGATCATGACGAACGCGCGACTCGAGAACCTGACCGTTCAGGATGGAAAAGTCCAGGCGACCCTCTCGGTCGAAGGAGCACCTGCCCAGGTCATTTCCGCGGAAAAGGCGCTGATAGGCGTCGGGCGCCGCCCGGTAAGCGAGGGGTTGGGGCTGGAGCAGCTCGGTGTCGCGACAACCAGGGGCTTCATTCCCGTCGACGAACACATGGAAACGAGCGTCCCTGGGATATTTGCCATCGGCGATGTCGTTCCGACGCAGCAGCTCGCCCATCTTGCGTCTCACGAAGGCATTTTGGCCGTGCGTCACATCGCCGGCGAGAAGACTGAGCCGCTGAACTACGACCTCGTACCCAGCTGTACCTACTGCAGCCCGGAGGTCTCGAGTGTCGGCCTGACGGAAAACGCTGCGCGCGAACGCGGATTCGAAGTTGTCACGAGCAAGTTCCCGTTCGCCGCAATAGGCAAGGCGACGATCCTCGGAGAAAACGACGGTTTTGTAAAACTCGTTTGTGAGAAGAAGTACAAGCAGGTTCTCGGGATTCACATGATCGGACCCCACGTGACCGAACTCATTGCCGAGGGAACGGCAATCATCGGGCTCGAAGCGTGCGCAGAGGATGTCTCGCACTTGATCCACGCTCATCCGACAGTCTCGGAGGGCATCATGGAAGCGGCGCACGCCATTTATGGGGCCGCGATTCATTTTTAAGAGGACAGGTGGCGGACGCGGTCAAGAACACATATGCCGTCTGGCTCGGCCTTACGGACTATGCGCAGGCCCTTGAACTGCAGATGAGGATCTGCGAATTGAAGAAGCGGGGCTTTGCCGAGGATGTCCTATTCCTCCTGGAGCATCCGCCGACCATCACGCTCGGGCGCAATGGCGATTGGCATCACCTGTTGGTTTCTGACGACGCGCTCAAGGCGCGTGGTATCGTCCGGTACACGACCGACCGGGGCGGAGACATCACGTTTCACGGTCCCGGGCAGCTTGTCGGATATCCCATTATGCAACTCGAGAAGTCGGAGAGGGATGTTCACCTTCTCATGCGCAATCTGGAGCAGTGCCTCATTCGACTGCTGTCGGGATATGGCATCGAAGCGGAACGGGAGGATGGCCTGACCGGGGTCTGGACGAAAGAAGGGAAGATCGCGGCGATGGGGATTCACATCAGCCGCTGGATCACCCATCACGGGTTCGCGCTCAACGTGAACACCAACCTTTCCTATTTCGACCTGATCGTTCCGTGTGGCATCAAGGGAAAAGCGGTAGCCTCCATGCACACTCTCTTGAAGAGGATCCCGGACCTCAGGGAGGTGGCCGGAAAGTACGCCGATGAGTTCGGCGCCGTCTTCAAGCGCAGGATCGACTGGCTCTCCAGCCTCGAACTCGAGCGGAAACTTCGGGATTATGCTCACCAAAACGCAGTTGCATGACCTGTACTACTGGCTTCTGTTGAACCGGACGCTGGAAGACCGGATCGTGTCTCTCCGCCGGGCGGGGGAGATACCCGGGGCCGTTCAGACCAGCCGGGGCCAGGAGGCCGTCTCGGTCGGGACGTCGTATGCGCTCGAGAAGGACGATATTGTCGCGCCTCTGCTGCGCAACACCGGCTCGCTCCTGGTGCGCGGTTTCAAACCGGAGGAGATTCTCGCCCAGTACATGGGAAAGGGCACCAGCCCGACAAGGGGACGCGACTGCGCTCTGCGCATGGGAGATCTGAAGCGCGGCGTCGTCGCTTCAAGTTCATCCCTGGGATCGCTGGTCCCCGTCGTTGCGGGGATCGCTCTCGCATCGAGGATGCGGAGGCTCGGGATTGTTGCCCTGACCTACATCGGCGACGGAGGATCGGAGACCAGCGACTTTCACGAGGGTTTGAACCTCGCTGCGGTTCAAAAGGTGCCGATGGTGCTCGTCCTCGAAGAAAACGGCTGGGCATTTTCGACTCCCGTGAGCGCACACGCCGCGAGCACCGATTTCCTGGCCCGCGCGCACGCGTACGGAGTCGCCGGTTTCGAGGTCGACGGCAACGATGTGGTCGAGGTTTATGAAACCACACGACGGGCTGCAGAGCACGCAAGGAATGGGGGAGGGCCGGCGTTGATAGTTGCGCATACCATGCGGACCGGCGGTGATTCCGGCCCGCACGATGCCTGGTTCGTCCCCAAGGAAGCCGTTGAGCGGTGGAAATCGCGCGATCCTCTCCGCGTATATGAGCAATACCTGGATGACGGCGGTCTTGTCGCGGCGGAAGAGAGAAGCCGGATTGCTGAGCAGGTGCGGGCCGAAGTGGACGCCGCCGCCGCGTTGGCCGGCAGTCGCCTTCTCCCCGACGGGATTCAGGCACTGGGCGGGGTCTACCATGAAATCTGACAGAATTCGCAAGACGACGCCTCGCCGCACCGTCGCGCGAAAACTCGCCCCGGAAGTGCCCAACGACATTCCGCACGTTGCCGTAGCTGCGGCACCAGGGATCGAACCCGCTACTTACCGCGAGATGCTCCGTTTCATGGTCTTGACCCGGGAACTCGAAGATCGCATCGAACGCAAGCTTTACCGCCAGGGCAAAATAGTCGGCGGAGTGTACGTCGGGCGCGGGCAGGAGGCTATCGGGGTCGCTTCGTGCATCCAGACTGAGCCCGAGGATGTCATTCTTCCGTCCCATCGCGACATGGGCGCATTTCTCATCCGGGGAATGTCGCCCCGCAGGATTCTTGCCCAGTACATGGGAAGAGTCGACGGCTACACACGCGGCCGGGACGGGAACATGCACATGGGAGACCTGGACAGGGGGGTCATCCCCTTCGTGAGCATGTTGGGCGACAATGTGCCGGTGGCCGCAGGCGTCGGGATCGCCTTCAGGAATCGAAAGAAACCGCACGTCGTTCTCTGTTATTTCGGCGACGGTGCTACGAGCCGCGGGGACTGGCACGAAGGGATGAATCTTGCATGCGTGCAGAAGGCGCCGATTGTCTTCATCTGCAACAACAATCAGTACGCATACTCGACGCCGCTTGATTTCCAGATGGCAGTCAAGAACGTGGCCCAACGTGCGCTCGCGTACGGCATTCCCGGCGAGATCGTGGACGGCAATGACGTGCTTGCGGTTCATGAAGCCGTGAGGCGTGCCATTGACAGGGCCCGCAGCGGTTTCGGACCGACGTTGATCGAGTGCAAGACTTTCCGCATGACGGGCCATTCCGCACATGACGATGCGGGCTATGTTCCCGAGGTTCTTTTCAAGGAATGGGAGCTGAAGGACCCGATCTCCCGCTACCGGCAGTATCTGGTGGAACATGGCATCCTCAGACAGGACGAAATAGAGGCGATGCAGACGGATGCAGTCCGGGAAATCGACGGAGCGGTCGAATGGGCCGAGAAGAGTCCATATCCCGAGCCGGAGGATTGCCTGAATGGAGTCTACTCTGAAAAGTGAGCGCCAGCCGCGGTCGGGAGGGAACCATTGAGCCAGACGACCTACCTTGAGGCGATTCGCCAGGGAATCTGGGAGGAGATGGAGCGGGATGAGCGTGTATTCATCCTGGGCGAGGATGTCGGCCGCTACGGGGGCGCGTTCAAAGTCAGTGCGGGTATGCTCGAGCGGTTCGGCCCGGAAAGGGTCCTCGACACGCCGATCTCCGAGTCCGCGATAGTCGGTGCCGCGATCGGAGCGGCGTACATGGGATTGCGACCGATAGCCGAAATGCAGTTCATCGACTTCATTTCGTGTGCATTTGATCAGATCACCAATTTTGCAGCCAAGTCGAGGTATCGCTGGGGCGCCGGAGTCCCCATCGTGATCCGCGGACCATCGGGAGGCGGCGTGCATGGCGGGCCATTCCACTCGCAGAACCCGGAGATGTATTTCGTGCACACGCCGGGTCTCAAAGTCGTCTCCCCTTCAACCGCTTACGACGCCAAGGGATTGATCAAAGCGGCTATCCGCGACGAAGATCCCGTGATCTACCTCGAACACAAATTCCTCTACCGCCGCGTCAAGGAAGAGCTGCCTGCGGAGGATTACATCGTGCCCATCGGCAAGGCGGCGATCAGGCGTCCGGGAACCGGAATGACTGTGCTGACGTACGGGGCGATGGTTTATCTGGCGCTCGAGGCCGCCGCTGAACTGGTCAAGGAGGGCATTGACCTCGAGGTGATCGATCTTCGGAGCCTGCTCCCGCTGGACAAGGAAACGGTACTGGAGTCGGTAAAGAAGAACAGCAAGGTTTTCATACTTCACGAGGACACGCGGACCGGAGGCATAGCTGGCGAAATTTCCGCCGTCATTTGCGAGGAGGTATTCGAATACCTGGACGGGCCCGTGCTCCGGATTACCGCTCCGGACACACCCGTTCCATACAGTCCGCCGCTGGAGGAGTTCTTTCTTCCCAAGGTGTCGGATGTGATGAATACGGCGCGACGGCTCGCGTCCTATTGAACATGCCGGCGCAAGTCGAGACGTACGGGACTGGTTCTCACGCCGGTGAATCCGACGCGGACGGTTCCGGCCGCCGGGAGCACGGGTTTTGACCCGAAAGTCAATTCAACGAGGAGAGCGAAGATCCCATGTCTACCAAAGTCATCATGCCGCAGATGGGCGAATCGATATTCGAAGGCACGATTACCAAGTGGCTGAAAAAGGTCGGCGAAAAGATCGAGCGGGATGAGCCGCTGTTCGAGATCTCGACAGACAAAGTCGATTCGGAGATTCCTTCGCCGGCTGCAGGCGTAGTCGGACAGATTCTGGTGCCCGAGGGAAAAACCGTCCAGATCAATACGGTCGTGGCGATCATTGAGGTCGAAGGAGAAGCTGCCGCGTCGTCCCCCTCCGCGCAGCCCGCGGCCCCTGTGGAAGTCCCCGCCCACGAGCCGGTGCCTGCCGCAGTGATTCCACCGCCGCCCGTGATCGCACCCAAAAGCCTCGAACCCGGGGTGTCGCCGCGCGTGGCCGCGGAGGCCCCGCCCCTTGTCCAACCCCGCGATATCCGGACTTCGCCCCTGGTGAGGCGGCTGGCGCGCGAGCACCGCATCGACCTCTCCGAAATCCGGGGCACGGGGATGGAGGGGCGCATCACCAAGCAGGACGTCCTGGACTATTTGGAGCGGCGGGGTGAACCCGTTGCCGCCGAACCTGCTGCGTTGCCAACCACGCCTGCGGCGGTTCAGAGGCCTGCGACTGCCGAGGCGAGCGCGGCGCCGCTTCGAGTAGTCGTGGGCGCTCCGGCGGTTCCAATCGCAGCTTCAAAGCCCGAGAGTGCCCCCGCCGAGATGCCGAGATTTTACGGGGAGACGGAGGTCGTCCCCATGAGCACGATGCGGAAGGCCATTGCCGAGCACATGGTACTGAGCAAGCGCACCTCGGCGCACGTCAACACCATTTTCGAAGCCGACATGACCCCGATCGTGAAGCTGCGCGAGAGGCACAAGGACGAGTTCGAGAAGCGGGAAGGCGTCAAGCTCACCTACACGCCTTTCTTCGTCAAAGCCCTGGTGGATACGGTGCGCGAGTTCCCGATCGTCAACTGTTCGGTCTCCGGCAACAACATTGTCTACAAGAAACCGGTCAACGTCGGCATCGCAGTCGCGCTGGATACGGGGTTGATCGTGCCGGTGGTCAAGGACGCCCACCTGAAATCATTCACCGCCATCGCGCTTGCCTGCCACGATCTGGCGACGCGTGCGAGAAGCAAGAAGCTGCGGCCCGAGGAAGTTCAGAACGGCACGATCTCCATCACCAATCCGGGGATATACGGCTCGCTCTTCGGAACGCCCATCATCAGCCAGCCGCAAGTCGCTATTCTTGGCATCGGAGGGATTGAAAAGAGGCCGGTGGTGATCGAGGACGCCATCGCCATACGGTCCATGGTCTACCTCTCGCTCACTTTTGATCATCGTGTGATCGACGGAGCCGTCGCCGACCAGTTCATGGCAAGCTTGAAGACCAGGCTGCAAAGCTGGACCCACTGGCAGGACTGAGGAGATTGGCGATTCAGGATTGACGATTGACGATTGAGGATTCGGGCTCATCCAGGGCGTCGGCGAGGACTTCGGCGACGTCTCTGACCTGGACGGCGGCCTCGGCTTCCTTGGCCTTTACGCCATCGGTCATCATCGTCATGCAGAACGGGCAGGCCGTGGCAATGGTCTGCGGGTGCAGACTCAACGCCTCCTCGGCCCTCTCGATGTTGACACGCTTGCCGGCCGTTTCCTCCATGAACATCCTTGCCCCGCCGGCCCCGCAGCAGAATCCCCTGTCGCGGGAACGGCGCATTTCCATCAGCCTTGCGCCGGTGGTTTCGAGCAGCGTACGGGGCGCGGCGTAAATGTCGTTGTATCTTCCCAGGTAGCAGGAATCGTGGAAGGTCGTGTCGTGGTGGATGTCGTCCCGGACTTTCAGTCTGCCGGATTTCAGGAGGCCGGCCAGAAAGTCCGTGTGGTGAACCACATCGTAGCTGCCCCCGAATTGCGGGTACTCGTTCTTCAGGGTGTTGAAGCAATGCGGGCAGGTCGTGAGGATTTTATTGAACCTGTATTTGGCGAGCGTCGCCACGTTCTCCGCCATGAGCGTCTGGGCCAGGTATTCGTTCCCGGCGCGCCGCGCAGCATCTCCGTTGCACTTCTCCTCGGTCCCAAGTATGGCGAACCGGACACCCGCCGCGGTCAGCAATTTGACCACAGAGCGTGAAACCTTCTCGTAGCGTTTGTCGTAGGAGCCGGCGCAGCCCACCCAGTAAAGGACGTCTACGTTGCCGCCTGCCTCTGACATGGTCTTGATCCCGAGTCCCCTGGCCCAGTCCGCGCGGCTTTCCGGCGGGAACGCCCAGGGGGCAAAGTTGTTCTCCAGGTTCTTGAATGTCGTCGTCAGTTCGGCAGGGAATCGGGATTCGGTAAGGACCAGGAATCTTCGCATCTCCACGATTGCAGGCACGTGCTCGATCATTACCGGGCATTCCTGCATGCAGGCGCGGCAGGTCGTGCAGGCCCACAGTTCCTCGGGAGTCACGAAACTGTCGAGCAGGGTGTGACCGGCAATTCCGGAATTCTCCTGAGCGGCGCCCGACCTCAACACGGGGGAGAGCTCGCTCGTCCGTTGGCGGATGTTCATGATTATTTTGCGCGGACTGAGGGATTTTCCCGTCAGATTCGCCGGGCAGGCTGCCGTGCAACGGCCACAATCGGTGCAGGTGTATCCGTCGAGCAGGTGCTTCCACGTGAGGTCCACCACGTCGGAGGCTCCGAACTTTTCCGCATTTTCGTCTTCCAGGTTCAGCTTGGGGAGGCACCCGCGCGGTTCCAGGCTGGAGAAGAACACATTCGGAATCGAAGTCAGGATGTGCAGATGCTTCGAGTGCGGCAGGTAATTCAGGAAGCCGAGCACGAGAAGCAGGTGACTCCACCAGAACACCTCGTACCAGGCGGCGGCGTTGTGGCGATCGCGAAAGAGACTGGCGAACTGCAGTGACACGAAGCGTGAGGATGAGTGGCTCCCGGCCAGAACCATCCGCGTTGCGTTGACTCCAAACATCGACGTCAGGATCGCGAGGATCAGGAACAGAATGAGCGTCGCATCGAGACGAACGTGAGCTCCGACTTCCGGACCGTAATAACGCGTCGGCGTTATGAGATACCAGCGCAGCAGCGCGAGGATCACGGAGGCGGCTACGAGGATCCCCACCGTCTCCTGCAGGATCGCCAGGGGCGGAAACAGCAATCCCAGGGATTCGAGAGTGAAACCGGGGACGATGCCCTCCACCACGGCTTCGAGCACGGCCGTAAGGAGGACGACAAAACCCCAGAAAATGAAAAAGTGCATCAGCCCGGCGAGAGGTTCGCGCAGGAGCTTCGATTGCCCGAATGCAATCCACAGGACATTCTTGATGCGCGAGCCGATCCTCTGGAAGCGATCCTCACTTCTGCCCATGCGGATGGACACCAGCAGCTTCCTGCAGCTCAGGGAAAAAGAAGCCAGCGAGGATATGAAGAGAACGATAAAGACAATTGAACGTGCCATCTCTATTCCTATGTTTGACGGATCCGGGTGGGCGACAGGTTATCCGCAAGCGATGTCGATTTCAACCGGCATTCCTGACTGCATCGATTCAGATCCTGGTGACGATGGTCTTTAGAAAATCGGGGACAGTCTCGACCGCGGCGCGGTGCGTTGCAGCAAGTTCAGAAATCCCCAGTGGTTTAACCTTCCGGTGATGCTCGAATTCGGGACAGTCCCCGATTTTTTCCTCGACCCGATTATCGCGCGTCTCGCCATCGACACGATTGCGGAGTGCCTCGGTCAGACACCAAGCACGACCTTTCCGAAATGCTTTCGCTCTTCGAGCATCGCCTGGGCCCGCGCCGCCTCCCGGAGCGGCACTACCTCGTGCACGACCGGGCATAATGCGCCGGTCTTGACGAGCTTGAGCACCTCGAGCAGATCCTGCTTGGTACCCATGTAGGATCCGAGTATGGAGATCTGCTTGGAAAAAAGGTGGCGCAGGTCAAGCCGGGCATCGTAACCCGTCGTTGCTCCGCAGGTGACAAGTCTTCCTCCTGGAGCGAGAGAGCTCATGCTCTCCTCCCACGTGGAGGATCCGACATGTTCGAACACGATGTCGACCCCGCGCCTTGCGGTGATCCGCTTCACTTCGGAGTGCACGCTCTGGCGGGTGTAGTCGATGACATGATCGGCGCCGAGTTCGAGCGCCTTCTGGAGCTTTTCCCGGGTGCCCGCGGTAGTCAGGACTCGAGCCCGGAAGTGCCGGGCGATCTGGATGGCGGCGCTGCCCACTCCGCTGCCTGCTCCCACGATGAGCACGTCGTCTCCTTCCATTATCCTGCACCTCGTGACGAGCATGTGCCAGGCGGTCATGAACACGAGCGGCACGGCGGCTGCTTCGTGAAAACCGAGGGTCTCGGGGTAGGGAAAGGCGTTCACCGCCGGAACCCTGAGCAACTCGGCATAACCTCCGTCCGTTCGAAACCCGAGAACCGAATAATCTCCGCATTGATTGTCACTGCCGCCCAGGCACGCCTCGCAGTGCATACAGCTCAATCCGGGGCAGATCAGGGTTTTCTCTCT
>Ga0316628_100003513_pt1 | contig 12081 bp, 12 predicted proteins | sample OWC_Aug_M2_C1_D5_FD_207648 | JGI IMG/M metagenome (GOLD analysis project Ga0316628, IMG submission 207648) | Wetland soil microbial communities from Old Woman Creek delta, Ohio, United States - OWC_Aug_M2_C1_D5_C | ecosystem: Environmental > Terrestrial > Soil > Wetlands | place: USA: Ohio...
TGGCGGTCGGACATCAGACGCGTGGGGTTCCCAGCTTGCCGAGCTGATCGCGCAGGCCGGAGTAGTTCTCCAGGCTGCGGTAGTCGGTGAGATCGAGGTGAAGCGGGGTGACCGAAATGCGCCCGCCCTGCACCGCGGCGTGGTCGGTGCCCTCCTCGGACTGCCACTGCGGCGTGCCGGCGATCCAGAAGTAGCGGCGGCCGCGCGGATCGCGCTTCTCCACCACCGACTGCTTGTAGATGCGGTGCCCGAGCCGCGTGAAGCTCACCCCGTCGTAGCCGCCGGCCGGGACGTTCACATTGAGCAGCAGGTCGCGCGGCATCGGGGCGGCGAGCAGGCTGGCGATCAGCTGGCGCGCGAACTCCGCCGCCGGAGCGAACGAGAAGTTCTCGGCCACTTCCTGGCTGAAGGCGACCGACGGGATGCCGAGCAGAGTGCCCTCGAAGGTGGCGCTCACCGTACCCGAGTACGTGACGTCGTCGCCCAGGTTGAGCCCGAAGTTGATGCCCGACACCACCAGGTCGGGCGGCGTGTCCTTCATCAACCACAGCACCGCCAGGTTCACGCAGTCGGTCGGAGTGCCGTCCACCGCGTACAGGTTGTCCTCGAGCTTCTGCATGCGCAGCGGACGGCTCAAGGTCAGGGAATGCCCGGAAGCGCTCTGCTCGCGGTCCGGGGCCACGACCACCACCTCGGCCAGCTCGCGCAGGGCTTGCGCCAGGAGCTTCACGCCCTCGGAATACACGCCGTCGTCGTTGGTGACCAGGATGCGCGGCATCGTACCGTCTTCTTCCACGGCGACGCGGCTCGGGTCTCGCAGCGCAGACGGAAGGCCCCCGGACCCTGATTCGCTCTGATGAGTCGGGGTGTCCGCAAGCGGAGAGACCCGAGCCGCGTCGCGCCACCATTCTATCCGCTTCGCGGAGCGGACCTTATAATGCCGGCGTGCAGTACGACCCGCCGCCGAGCCCGTCCGCGCCAACTCCATCGACCAGTCCCGCCTCCCCGGCCGACCGGCGCCGCCTCTGGCTGCGGCGCCTGCTGCCGCTCGGCGCCGCGGTCGTGCTCGGGGTCCTGGTCGGGGTGGCGGTGGCCGCGGCGATCCACATGCCGCGCGTCGACGCACTCGCCGACTACCGGCCGGGGCTGATCACCGAGCTGCGCGACCGCGCCGGCGCGGTCTTCGCCACGTTCGCCCGCCAGCGCCGCGTGATGCTGCAGGAGGTCCCTCCGCTCCTCCAGAACGCGGTCATGGCGGCCGAGGACAGCAACTTCCTGCGCCACGGCGGGGTCGACGCCCAGGGCATCCTGCGCGCCGCGCTGAGCAACCTGCGCTCGGGGCGCAAGTCCGAGGGCGCCTCGACCATCACCATGCAGCTGGCGCGCAAGCTGTTCCTCACCCCGGACAAGCGCTGGGCGCGCAAGATCGAGGAGGCATTCGTCGCGGTCGAGATCGAGAAGCGCTACAGCAAGCCGCAGATCCTCGCGCTGTACTGCAACGTCGAGTTCCTCGGGCACGGCAACTACGGCATGGCCTCTGCCGCGCGCTACTACTTCGACAAGGACGTCCGCGACCTCAAGCCCGCCGAGGCGGCGATGCTCGCCGGAATCCTGCAGCGGCCCAGCGACTACAGCCCGTATCGCAACCCGCAGGCGGTGCTGAAGCGCCGCAATCACGTGCTGAAGCGCATGCTGGACGAGCGCTACCTCACCCCGGCGCAGTACGACGAGGCGCTGGCCTCCCCGCTCGGCGTCGTCGAGCAGCGCCCGCACCAGGAGGTCGGCGACTTCTTCGCGGAGGAGGTGCGCCAGCACCTCGAGAACACCCAGGGAGCCGCGGCGCTGTACGACCAGGGCCTCGAAGTGCGCACCACCCTCGACCCGGCGATCCAGCGTGCCACCGAGAAGGCGGTACGCGACAACCTGCTGCGCCTCGATCACCGGCGCGGCTACCGCGGACCCAACACCCGGCTGTTCGTGAGCGACCTCGAGTCGCAGACCCTGCCTTCTTGGGCCGACTGGTCGGGCGAGCCCGATAGCTGGGTCGAGGGCATCGTCCTCGACACCAAGGGCGACGGCGCCCACGTCAAGCTGCCGGGCGCGATCGTCGAGCTGGGAGCGAAAGGCGTCGACTGGACCGGCCACCGCCGGCCGGCGGAGGTGCTGCAGCGCGGCGACGTCGCCTGGTTCCAACACGTGACCCCCGAGAAGGGCGAGGCCTACTGGCAGCTCGAGCAGGAGCCGTTGCTCGAGAGCGCCGCGCTGGTCCTCGAGTCGGCGACCGGCGCGATCCGCGCCATGGTCGGGGGCTGGTCCTTCGAGCGCAGCAAGTTCAACCGCGCCCTGCAGGCCAAGCGCCAGGTCGGCTCGGGGTTCAAGCCCTTCGTGTACGGCGCCGCGCTCGAGGACGGCTTCACCCCCGCCGACACGCTGTTCGACGCGCCCGCCGTATTCCCCGGCGCCGACGCCCAGCTCTCCTACAGCCCGCGCAACTACTACCGCCAGTACTACGGCATCCTCACCCTGCGCCGGGCGCTCGAGAACTCGATCAACGTCACCACGATCAAGCTCCTCGACCTGGTCGGCGTCCAGCACGTGATCGACTTCGCGCGGCGCTGCGGCGTCACCGAGCCGCTGCCGCCGTATCCCAGCCTGGGCCTCGGCTCGGCCGACCTGACCCCGATCGAGATGGCGGCGGCCTATGCGACGTTCGCCAACCAGGGGGTCTACATCGAGCCCTACCTGATCGACTCGGTGATGACCCACGACGGCCGTCTGCTGGAGAGCCACGCGCCGCATGCCCACAAGGCGATGGAGCCGGCGGTCGCCTACGTACTCAGCCACATGCTGGAAGGAGTGATCGACCGCGGCACCGGTGCGGCGGTCGCCGACCTGCCGCTCGATCTCGCCGGGAAGACCGGCACCACCGACGACTACTCGGACGCCTGGTTCATCGGCTTCACGCCGCGCTACACGATCCTCACCTGGGTCGGCTACGACCGCAAGCGCTCGATCGGCAGGAACATGACCGGCGCCGAAGCCGCGCTTCCCGCCTGGCGCGCGATCGTCGAGCAGGGCCTCAAGGACGGCTGGCTCACCAAGGACGAGCGCTTCACGCCACCCCCCGGCGTGGTGTTCGAGAACGTCGAGTACATGACCGGCCTGCTCGCCGTCCCCGGCACGCCGAATCCGATCGCCGAGGCCTTCCTGGCCGGCACCCAGCCGACCCGCCCGTGGGAGGCCCGCTGGGCCTCGATCGTCGGCCTGCCCTGGTACCAGCAGCGGCCGTTCTACACCCCGCGGGCGGGCGAACGGATGCCCGAGCAGATCACCAACTGGGACCTCGTGAAGCAGAGCTGGGAAGAGAAGGCCAAGGAGCGCGAGCAGGCCCACGCCGGCCCGCGCTGACCGCGGACCGCTGCTCAGGCGGCCGGCGACTTGGTGGCGACGATCGCGAAGTCCTGATACCCGTACAGCAGGTCGTCGAGCGCGTCGCGCAGCCGGTTCACGCGGTCGGCGAGGTCACGCTGCTCGGGCGGGACGTCGTCGAGCGCGAGCTCGGGCAGGTGGGCGCTCGGCGCAAACGGCTGCAGGTCGAGGCGCTCGACCGCCGTGAAGCCGGCCTGCTCGCAGGCGAGCCGCAAGCTGTCCGGGTGCACGGGTCGACGGTGGGTGGGATCGAGCCAGAAGTTGCGCGCCCCGACCACCAGCGACAGCGGGCTGGGGGTTTCCAGGATCAGCACCCCACCGGGCCGCAGCGCCCGCCAGGCGAGACGAACCAGGCGGTCGAGGCTCTCCGCCGGCAGGTGCTCGATGACGTGGAACGAGACGATCCCGCCCAGGCTCGCCTCGCCGGCCCCCGCGAGCGCCGCGAACAGGTCGGCTTGCTCGACCTTCAATCCGCGCTCGCGGCATGCCGCCACCATCACGCTCGATCCGTCGATGCCCCGCGCGCGAATGCCGTGGCCGCCGAGCAGGGCCAGGAACTCGCCGCGGCCGCAGCCCAGGTCGAGCACCTCGCCCTTGCCCTGCAGGTACGGCAGGTAGCGCTCGAGGCGGGCGGCGATCTCCGCCTCGCTGCCCCGGTAGCGGTCCTCGAGCGCCAGGTATTCCGCCTCGTCGACGCTTTCCGCCAGGGCCGCGGTACGCCCGGTCCCGGCGACCGCCAGCGCCGCGCCCAGACTGTTCTGCAGCGCCGCCGTGCTGCGGCGATGCCGGTCGAGCTTCTGATCGAGCAGGGCGAACAGCGCGTCGTGGTGCAAAGTGAGATCGTGCATGCCCTGCCGCTGCCGGGCGCGCAGCTCGTCGAACTCGACGTCGACCCGCTGGCGCAGGTGCGCGAGGGTGCGCTCGATTTCCTGCAGCCGTTCGAGCAGCACCAGGTTGAAGACCTGCTGGCGTTCGAAGAGATCGGCGAGGGGAGTGCGCAGCAGCGGCCGGAACAGCCGCTTGAAGAGGACGATCAGCTGGCCCAGAAAACCGCGATGGCTGCGGATCGGGAACGCATGGTCCCCGGCCCACAGCCACCGCCAGGCCTCCAGGTCGCGCGTCGGCTCGACCAGGAAGTCGCCGATCTCGGGGTGGCGCTCGGGCCGCTCGCGGGCCGGGTCCTTGGGCTCCATGCCGTTCGGTGCCAGGCCCGCGTCGCTGCCGCGTCCGGCCCTACTCCTCCGGAACCACCGTGACGGTGACCTCGGCGATGACCTCGGGGTGCAGCTCGATGCGCACCGGATGGTCGCCGAGGGTCTTGATGCCGCCCTCGAGGTCGATGCGTCGCCGATCGATCTCGAAGCCCTTCGCCTGGAGCATCTCGGCGACCTCGGCCGCGGTGACCGAGCCGTACAGCGTCTGGGTCTCGCCGACCCGCTTCGCCACGGAGAGCTTGACGCCGGCCAGCCGCGCCGCGATCGCCGCCGCCGCATCCCGCTCGCGGGCGTGCTTGGCGTCGATCTTCTTGCGCTGCTGCTCGAAGTACTTGAGGTTGCCGGGGGTGGCGATCAGCGCCAGCCCCTGCGGCAGCAGAAAATTCCGGGCGTAGCCCGACTTCACGTCCACGACCTGGCCGCGCTTGCCCTGATGGCGCAGATCGCTCAGCAGGATCACTTTCATCGCCGTTCTCTCCAACTAGTCCGACGTGAACGGGATGAGCGCCAGGTGACGGGCGCGCTTGATCGCCTGCTGCACCATGCGCTGGTGGCGCGCGCAGGTGCCGGAGATGCGACGCGGCAGGATCTTGGCGCGCTCGAGGATGAAGCCTTGCAGCAGCTTGGTGTCCTTGTAGTCGACGTAGTCGACCTTGTCGACGCAGAACTTGCAGACCTTGCGCCGACGAAAGAACACCTTCTTCTTCGGACGTTCCGGTGCGCGGGGTCGCATGTCAGCGCTCCTCCGTCATCGGGGCGGCCGCCGCGGCGCCCGGCACCGCGGGCTCGACCGGGGTCGGCGGGATCTTCTCGAGGTCCGTGCGCACGGTCAGGTAGCGCAGCACCTTGTCGTTCTGGCGCAGGCGGTGCTCCACTTCGGGCAGCGGGTTCTTGTCGCCGGTCTTCACGAACAAGAGCGCGTACTTCGCCTCGTTCAGCTTCTGGATGGGGTACGCCAGCTTGCGGCGTCCCCAGTTCTCTTCGCGCACGATCTCCGCCCCACCGGCGGTGATCATGCGCTTGTAGTCCTCGGTCATGGCGACCATTTCCTCGTCCGACAGACGAGGATCGGCCACGATGACCAGCTCGTACGTTCGCATGGGTCCCTTGACCCTCCCTTTGGCCTTTTCGGTTCCGCTCGACCCTCGCCGAGGGGGCGGAACAGAGAGGTGTTGGCTGCGGGTACGCCCGCAGGCGTCGGCCGAAACCAATCGGCTGAAGTTTGAATGCTAGCAGCCGCGGCGCTGCCGATGCAAGCCGGGCGCTACCCGTTGAACCGGTTCATCGCCACTTGCGGCCCGTCGGCGAGCCAGCACTCGACGGCGTCGGCGGCGCGCACGACCATGGACTGAACGGTCTCGAGCTCGCTCGGAGAGAAGGTCGCGAGCACGTACTCCTCGAGCGCCTCGCCGACCGGCTCCTCGACCGGCGCGATCCCCAGCCGCAGCCGAGGGACCTCCGCGCTGCCCAGGTTCTCGAGGATCGACTCCATGCCGCGGTGACCTCCGGGGCTGCCCGACGGCCGCAAGCGCAGCCTGCCCAGCGGCAGCGCGACGTCGTCGTAGACGACCAACAGGTCCTGCGGGGCAACGCCGCGGTGCTCGGCGAAGCAGCGCGCTGCGTACCCACTGCGATTCATGTAGGTCTGCGGCGCGGCCAGGATCAGCCCCGGGCCCTCGGCCATCCGCGAGCCGCAGGCGCCGTCGACGAGGCGGAGGCCCCGGCGGCGGGCCAACTCCTCCACCACCCGGAAGCCGAGGTTGTGCCGGGTCTCGGCGTACCGCTCCCCGGGGTTCCCGAGGCCGAGGATCAGGCGCAGCGGCGCGCGCAGCGGCGCGCCGGGAGCCCCGGCCGGATCGGTGGCCATCGCCTACTTCTTGGCCTTCTCGCCCTTCTCGGGCTTCTCGGCGGGTGCCTCTTCCTCGGCGGGCTTGCCGCCCTTCTTGATGAGCTCGGGCTCGGTCGCCGCGGCCTCGACCAGCACCTCACCAGGTGCCGCCTCTTCGGCCTTCTCGGCCTTGGTGTACGAGCAGGACACGATCACGCGCGTCGCATCCTCGAGCAGGGTCACTCCCGCCGGAAGCGTGAGCTCCCTGGCCTCGGCGTGCTGGTTGGCGTGCAGCTCGGTGACGTCGATCGTGAGGTGGTGCGGGATGTTCGCCGGCAGGCACTCGACCGTCACCTCGCGGGTGACGAAGTCGAGCAACGCGCCCTCGTTCTTGACCCCGTACGCGAGGCCGGTGACCTCGATCGGCACCTGGACGCGCACCTTCTCGGTCATCAGGATGCGCTGGAAGTCCACGTGCTCGATGCGCCGCGTCACCGGGTCGACCTGCAGGTCGCGAATCATGGCGTGCCGGGTCTGGCCGGTCTCGCCGAGCTTGAGCAGGAAGATCGTGTTGCGATCGCCGCTCTTCTTCAGGGTCTCGGCCAGCGTCCTGCGGTCCACCAGGATCGGCACCGAGTCCTTGCCGCCGCCGTAGACGACGGCCGGCACCTGCCCGGCGGCACGCGCGCGGCGGTTCGGCCCCTTGCCGACGGCCTCGCGCTTCTCGACTGTGAGGGGAATCTCGCTCATGGGAAGAACTCCTTCAGGGATGGATCAGACGAACAGCGAGCTGACCGAGCTGTTCTCGTGGATGCGACAGATGGCTTCGCCGAGCAGCGGCGCGACCGACAGCGGCTGCAGCTTCGCGCAGCGCTCGACCTTCTTGTCCACCGGCGTGGTGTCGGTGATCAGCACCCGCTCGAGCGGCTGGCACTTCGAGATGCGCTCGAGCGCCGGTCCGGAGAGCACGCCGTGGATCCCGGCCGCGAGCAGCCGCTGCGCGCCCTGCTTGCGCAGCGCCTCGATCGCCTTGGTCAGGGTGCCGGCGGTGTCGATGATGTCGTCGACGATCAGCACGTTGCGCCCGTTCACGTCGCCGATCACGTTCATGACCTCGGCCTCGTTCGGCCCGGTGCGGCGCTTGTCGAGGATCGCGAGGTCGGCGGCCAGGCGCTTGGCGATGGCCCGCGCCCGCTCGACGCCCCCGGCGTCCGGCGACACGATCACCAGGTCCGGGATCTCGAGCTGGCGGATCGCCTCTAGCAGCACCGGGGCGGCGAACAGGTGATCGACCGGCACGTCGAAGAAGCCCTGGATCTGCGCCGCGTGCAGGTCCATGGTCAGGATGCGGTCGGCGCCGGCGCGCGAGATCAGGTCGGCGACCAGCTTGGCGGTGATCGGCACGCGCGGGCGGTCCTTCTTGTCCTGGCGCGCGTAGCCGTAGTACGGCAGCACGGCGGTCACCCGGGTGGCCGAGGAGCGCTTGAGGCCGTCCAGCATCACCAGCAGCTCCATCAGGTTCTCGTTCACCGGGTGGCAGGTGGGCTGCACCACGAAGACGTCGGAGCCGCGGACGTTCTCGTCGATCTGACAGAAGATCTCGCCGTCCGAGAAGTTGTAGGTGGAGACCTTGCCCGCCTCGAGGTTGAGGTACTCGCAGATCTCCTGCCCCAGGCTGGGATGGGCGCGCCCGCAGAAAACCTTCAGTTCGCCGTACATGACTCCCGCTAACGCCGCCACCGGCGGCTCATCGATCTCGTCGATCTCATCGGCTCATCGGCTCATCGGGTCGACGCGCCCGGAGCGCGTCGCCGACTTTGGCTTGCATCTTGAGCGGCGTGGCTGGGGCGGGAGGATTCGAACCTCCGAATGGCGGATCCAAAGTCCGCTGCCTTACCACTTGGCGACGCCCCAAGGACCGGCGGCGCCACCCGAGCGCGCAATCCGGTTGATGCTATCACTAGGTCACGCTCCAGAACGAGTCCCGGAGATGGAGCTCGGCCACCTCCTCGACGCTGCGCGCCGCCTCGCCCTCTCCCGGCTCGGGGGCCGGTGCCGGTACGCTCGCCACGCTCCGCGGCTTGCCCGACCGGGCGATCTCGTACTCCTCGAGGATGCGGCTCTCCATCCAGCGCCGCGTCTCGTTGTTCAGCGGATGCGCGACGTCCTTGAAATCGCCGTTCTTCTTGCGCCGGCTCGGCATGCTGATGAACAGGCCATCCTTGCCGTGGATGACCTTGATGTCGTTCACCATGAAGCAGCGATCGAGGATGATCGACACGTACGCCTTCAGCTTCTCTTCCTCGACCGGGAAGACCTTGACCTCGGTGATCTCCATCTCCGCCCTCCTCAGACCACACGAAACCGCGCCGCAACTTCGGCGCGCGACAGCGTCAGCGTCCTCAGCATGCGAACCTCGGGCGGCAACCGCCGCCGCAGCGCCGCGGCTGCCGGCTCCTCGAGCCGAGCGAAGAGAGCCGCGCCGCTGCCCGACAGGCGCACCGGGGAAGCGCCGCACGCGAGGGCGGAATTATATACGTCGAGCAGCGCCGGATGGCGTTCGAGGACGTGCTGCTGCAGGTCGTTCCAGCCCGCGAGATCGAGCGGCAGGGCCGGCTGGATCCCCAGCGCCAGCGCGCGAACCGCCGGCGCCAAGGGACGGGCGACGACCGCGGGGAGGGACTCGAAGACCGCGCGGGTCGAGACCGCGATCGGCGCCAGGAGCAGCCAGCACTCCTCTTTCGGCAGGTCCGGAAGCGGCACGATCTCGTCGCCGCGGCCGACTCCGAGCGCCGTGCCGCCGACCAGGAAATAGGGCACGTCGGCGCCCAGATCGCTGGCCGGCTCGAAGAGCTCGGCGACGGTCGCGGGACGCCCGAGGAGCTCGCGCAGGGCGAGCAGCGTCGCCGCCGCGTCGCCGCTGCCACCGCCCAGCCCGGCACCGACCGGCACCCGCTTCTCGAGCCGCAGGCGCACTCCGAGCCCGGGAGCCCAGCGCTCGCGGAACGCGGTGGCGGCTCGGTGCACGAGATTCTCCGGTCCGCCGCCGGGCGCGGTGCCGACCGGACCCTCGACGATCAGGTCGACCTCGCCGCGCGGCGCGATCTCCACCGCGAGCTCGTCGCCGAGGTCGATCGTCTGGAAGACGGTGCGCAGCTCGTGGTATCCGTCGCCGCGCTTCCCGATCACCTGCAGGTGCAGGTTCAGCTTGGCGAAGCTACGGAATCGTCCCTGCTCCACAGTCTCCCTCCACGGCGCCGGCGGGCGGCTCGAGATCCGGCAGAGGCCCGCGCAATGGCTCGCTCACCGCCGCCACCCAGCGCAGCTGCGCTCCGCCCCGGGTCGAAAGCACCGCCGTCGAACCATCGCGCCGCCACCACGCGATCGCCTCGCCACGCTGCCACAACGTCCAGCTCTCGACCTCGCCGCCGGTCGCGGTCCACGTCCAGCGCCGCCCTCCGGCCTCCTCGGCCGCGCGGGCGTCCGGACTCGAGCCCGGCACCGGCGACTGGCCGCGCAGGATCCGCGGCACCACGGCGAGCGGCAGCGCCGGGAGGCGAAGGCTGTCCAGCCGGACGCTCCCCGCCGGCCGGCAGAAGCGGCTCGCCGCCTCGTCGATCAGCAAGCCGGCGTCGCCGACCACCACGAGCCGCCACAGCCCACGGCCCGCGATGTCCGCCGCACGCAGCTCATAGCGCTGCGGACCAGCCTGTCGCAGGACCAGACGCAACGATCCGCTGCCCTCGCGGGAGGCGAACTGCGCCCGGAACAGCATCTGCAACGCCGCCGGAAGCGGCTCGCCAGCCGGCGGGCGGGTGGCGCCTGGGGCGCACGCCACCGCGCCGGCGACCAGCGCCAGCAGCAGCGCGCGCGGCCGGCGAGAGGCCCGCACGATCGCCAGCTACGAACCTCCCGACAGCTCGCGCAGCTTGCGCTCGAGCGACTCGCGGTTGTCGCCCCCGAGCTTCAGGGCCTGCTCGTAGCACTGGCGGGCACGCGCGACGTCGCCCGCCGCGCGGTAGACGTCGCCGAGATGCTCGCGGATGGTGGCGTCGTCGGGAACCAGCTGATTGGCGCGCTCGAGCGCCGTCTGCGCCTCGCGGTACTCGCCACGCTGATAGTGGGCCCAGCCGAGCGAGTCCACGTAGGCGCCGTTGTCGGGCTCGATCGCCACCGCGCGCCGCGCCAGATCGAGCGCTTCATCGAGGGCCTCGTGCTTCTCGGCCAGCATGTAGCCGAGGTAGTTCAGGGCTGGCGCGTAGTTGGCGTGGGCGTGCACCAGATCGCGAAACACGCGCAGCGCGTCGTCACGCCGGCCGGTGCGCTCGTAGGCGGCGCCGAGCCGGAAGGCGATGTCGCGCGACTCGGGCTTGCGCGCCCGGGCGCGCTCGAGGACCGGCACCGAAGCGGCGTAGTCATCGACCCGCTGATAGGTCTCCGCCGCCAGCAGCTGGCGGTCGACGTCGTCGCTCTTCGCCAGGCCGTCGAGCGCGGCCTGGGCGTCGGCGCGGTGGCCCAGGCGGAGCTCGATCTCGGCGCGCTTGGCGATCAGCGCCGGCACGTCGTCGCGACCGGCCAGCAGCTTCACCGCTTCCTCGCCGCGGCCCTGATCGGCCAGCAGGTCGGCCTGGAGCTCGAGCGCCGCGTCGCGCAGCGCCGCCGGCATCTGCGGGTCGAGCATCGGCCGGATGGCGTCCTCGGCCCCGGTCCAGTCCTTGGCGCGCTGGCAGACGGCGGCCAGCACGAACCGCAGCCGGCTGCGGTCCTCCGGTCGATCCTCGCCCCGGCCGACCGCATCCAGCGTCTCGCGCAGCGCGGCCTCGGCCTCCGGGGCGCGACCCTGGCGCTCGCGCAAGCGGGCCAGATCGATCGCCAGGTCGACGTTGTCCGGACTGGCCTGGTGGAGGGCGGACATCTCCTGCTCGGCCTCGGCCGTACGGCCCATCGCGGCAACGATCATGGCCCGCAGATACCGCATCCCCGCGCTCGCCCCGGCCTTCATCGCCGGCTGCGTGGCGGCGAGAGCCTCGTCCAGCGCACCGGTCCGCAGCAGCTCGTACGCCAGTTGGCGCTGCACCTCGAGCAAGCTCTGCTGCGCATCGGGCGTCGAACGCAGAACGGCCAGGGCCCCGGCGTGGTCTCCCCTCTGGGACAGCAGCCCAACCAGGGCCAGCCGGGCGCGGATTGCCTGCGGATCGTTCTCCACCTCCTGGCGCAGGACCGCCTCGGCTTCATCGTTGCGCCCCGCCCGCAGCAGTGCGTCGACCAGCATCGGCGGCAGGCCGCGGCCTCCGGGACGCAGCACCACGGCGCGTTGCAGGAGATCGGCGGCGCGGCCCGGCTGGTCACGACCGAGATAGATCTGGGCGAGGGTGGTGATCGACGCGAAATCGTCCGGGGCGACCTTGATCAGCGCTTCGAGCGCCTTGATCGCCGCATCCATTGCAGCCGGATCCTGCTCGCTGGCGGCCAGGGAGACCTGCGCCTGCAGGCGCAAGGCGTCCGGGTTGACGGGCCCGAGCGCGACCGCCTTTTCGGCCTCGGCGCGTGCGCTGGCGAGACCGCTGCGCTGGCGTTCGGCAGTCGCCTCGCTTTGCGCGTCGCGCAGCA
>Ga0316628_100003514_pt1 | contig 12080 bp, 11 predicted proteins | sample OWC_Aug_M2_C1_D5_FD_207648 | JGI IMG/M metagenome (GOLD analysis project Ga0316628, IMG submission 207648) | Wetland soil microbial communities from Old Woman Creek delta, Ohio, United States - OWC_Aug_M2_C1_D5_C | ecosystem: Environmental > Terrestrial > Soil > Wetlands | place: USA: Ohio...
ATGCCCTGCGCGACACGGACCGGGGCGTAGAAGGACTCGGTGTGGGTGTTGAACAGGGCCAGCCACTCGCCGCCGACCTTCAGGTCGATCGCGGTCCAGCCGCGCTTCACCAGCACGGTCGTGCCGAGGACCTGGACCGGGAGCAGCACCGAGTACGTCGCGCCCCGCGCGTTGCCGAAGGTGCTGCCCTTCCGGACCAGGATCGCCTGCCGGTCGGTCATGCGGACGTCGATCCCGAGCAGCGTCGGCGCCTCGAAGTCGAACAGCTCGATCGACTCCGCGACCTCGTACGGTGTGCCGCGAGCCTGGAGCGCGGCGAGGAGGTCCGCGATGTAGTCGTACTCCACGTGGGTCGCGGAGGTCGTGGGATCGCTCGGGGTCTGCGACCGCCAGAGGTACGCCTCCTGGAGCCCCACCGCGTCGGGACGGTTCATCGCGATCTCGTCGGCGATCAGCTCGGCCCGGGCATGGAAGTCGTTGGCCACGACCTGGTTCCAGACCCGGGTGGTGGCGGTGAGGAAGGCAGGGAGCGAGCCCGCGGCGATGACGTCGTCGAGTGCTGCGCCCAGGTAGAGGTTCCGCGTCATGACCTCGACCGGCCCCCGGCCCGCGCGGCAGTCCTCCGTCGAGGTCGCGGTGAGGGCCGAGTCCGCCGTCGCCTCCGACTGAGGGGCGCCGCCGCACGCCGCCAGCAGAGCCAGAGAGGACAGCGCGACCAGATTCCGGATGAGCATGGGCCACCTCCGCTGAAAGGGCCCGCCAGGCTAGCGCTGGGCCCGATCGAGCACATCGGACGTTGGTCCTATGCCGAAGCGACGAGGCGCAGCCCGACGGGTACCAGCAGACCCTGCCGCATCCGGAGTCGCTCGAGCTGACGCAGCAGGACGAAGAGGCGCGTGCCGGCCGCGGAGTCCTCGACCCGATCCGCGAAGTACCGATGCAGGTACGGCCCGCGGTCCCGGAGCCGGACCTCGAACGCGCTCCCGAGCGCGGAGATCAGCGTCTCCGCACCGTGGAGCGGCGGGTCGTGCAGGTGCCGCTCCCGCCAGCGCTGGAGCGGATCCGAGGGGGGAGGACCCTCCGGTCGGGGGCGAGCGTCGTGGTGCCCGTGCCTCCGCGGCGTGTCGGGAGCCAGGGCCCCGCATTCCTCGAGCACGGCCTGGAGGTCCCAGAACCACGCCGCGCTGGCGGCGTCGATCTCGTCGTGAGCGAACTCGTCGGCCAGGATGAGCCCGCCGCGGCGGACCAGCGCCCGGATCCTCGAGATCCCCTCCCCCAGGGGAGAGATGTGGTGGAGCGAGCGGGTGAAGAGGATCGCGTCGAACGGTCCGCCCTCGAAGGCGAGGAAGTCCGAGGCGATCGCCGGAACTCCACGCTCGCGCGCGAGGTGAACCTGGTCCTCGCTCACGTCGATCGCGGTGAGCTGGACACCCTCCTCGAGCAACCGTGACGCCAGGTACCCTGGACCACAGCCCACCTCGAGGACGCGCACCCCGCGTCCACTGCCGGGGAGCGCCTCCCGGACCCAGTCCAGCACCTCCTGGACCTCCGCCTCGATGGCTCCGGGGGTGCGCACGGGCCCCCTCTTAGCGTGGGCGCGAACGCCGTGAGACCTTGGTCTCATCGACGGTCCGGAACGCACCAGTTCCTCGTAGACTTCGAACCGGAAGCACCCTCGGAGGACCGCATGCCGACGCCGGTCAGCAACCTGCCGCGGACGCTGATGATCATCCTCTCCCTCGGGGGATTGCTCCTGGGAAGCCTCTGGGTGGTCCGCCCCTTCCTCGGCCCCGGCATCTGGGCGGTGACCATCGTCGTCGCCACCTGGCCCCTCTTCCGCAGGCTCCAGAAGCGGCTCTGGGGCCGCCGTGGCCCCGCGGTGGTGGTCATGGCGCTGATCCTCCTGCTGATCGTCGTGGTGCCGCTCTACCTGGCCGTCAGCACGATCATCGAGCAGTCGGATCGGCTCGTCGCCCTGGTCGCTTCGCTGCGCAAGATCCAGATCCCCCCGCCCCCGGACTGGATCGGGTCGGTGCCGTTCGGTCCCCCCATCGCCAAGAGGTGGACCGAGGTCTCCCAGATGGCGCCCGAAGCCCTCTCCGAGCGTCTCCAGCCCTACGTCGGAAGCCTCGTCCGCTGGTTCGGCGCCCAGGTCGGGAGCTTCGGGACGCTGGTGGTGCACTTCCTGCTGATGCTGATCATCTCCGTCATCCTCTTCGCCAAGGGGGACATCGCGGCGCGCGGCGTCCTGCTCTACTTCCATCGCCTCGCGGGCGAGAAAGGCCACTCGGCGGTGGTGCTCGCGGGCCAGGCGATCCGGGCCGTGGCCCTGGGGGTGATCGTCACCGCGCTGATCCAGTCCGCGGCCTCCGGCATCGGGATGGCGATCGCCGGAATCCCGCGCGCTGGCCTGCTCACCGCGGTGGTGGTCCTCCTCTGCATCGCCCAGGTGGGGCCGTTCCTGGTGCTGGTGCCCGGGGTCATCTGGCTCTACGCGTCCGGCTCGCCCGGACGCGGGACGTTCTTCCTGGTCTGGACGCTGGTGGTCATCACCATGGACAACGTGATCCGTCCCTGGCTCATCACCCGAGGCGCGAACCTACCCCTCCTGCTCATCTTCGCCGGCGTCATCGGCGGCCTGCTCGGGTTCGGGGTCATCGGCCTGTTCGTCGGCCCGGTGGTCCTCGCCGTCAGCTATACCCTGCTCGAGGCCTGGGTGATGGAGGAGGAACCGCCCGCGCCGGCGGTCAGCGCTCCGCCGCCGCCAGGCTGACCGCTCGCCCCCGCGGGCGGCACCCTTCCCGCGCGGGGTCCGACGTGCCAAAGAGCCCCGGGTGCTGAAGTTCGGAGCCATCCTCGCCCTCTCCGTCGGACTGGCCATGGACGCGACCGCGGTGTCGGCGGCCCGCGGGATGGCGGTGCCTGCGATCCGCCCCCGCCACGCGGTGCTGGTCGCCCTCTTCTTCGGGGGCTTCCAGGCCCTGATGCCGGTGGTGGGCTGGCTGGTCGGGGTCCGCATCGGTCCGCTGGTGGAAGCCTGGGATCACTGGATCGCCTTCGTCCTGCTGGGAGGTATCGGGGCGAAGATGCTCTGGGAGGCCCGCGGCTCGAAGGAAGAGCCGGCGCCCAGGAGCGAGGAGGAGCTGTTCGGGATGCGGGTGATGCTCGCGCTCGCGGTGGCCACCAGCATCGACGCCCTGGCGGTGGGCGTCACCCTGCCGATGCTCGATGCGCCGTTCGCGCTCTCGGTCGTGACCATCGGCGTGACCACGGCGATCCTCTGCGTGGCGGGGCTCTTCCTCGGCCGCAGGCTCGGGGCGATGCTCGGTCGCCGGCTGGACGTGCTCGGCGGGCTGATCCTCATCGGGCTCGGCACGAAGATCCTCATCGAGCACCTCCGGGCCGGGTAGAAGATTCCTGTCCCATCCACGGGCCCCACGGTGTCTTCCCCGCGAGGAGGCGATGCGTTGTCGGACCCGCGGGCGAGGGCCACCGAGCTCTTCGAGCGCTACGGGCCCGTGGTGTACCGGAGGTGTCTCCGGCTGCTGCGCGACCCCGACGCCGCGGCCGACGCGACGCAGGAGGTGTTCGTGCGGCTGGTGAGGAACATGGAGGCGCTGGAGGACCGCGCCACGGTGCTGCCCTGGATCTACCGGGTGGCCACCAACCACTGCCTCAACGTGCGCCGCGCCGGCCGCTGGACCGCGGAGGGGCCGGTGGACCTCGAGCTCGCCGAGGGGACGACGCTGGACACCTTCCCCGAGCGGCAGCTGGCGCAGACCATCCTCGCGCGCTTCGATCCGACGACCCAGGCGGTGGTGGTGGCCGTCCTGGTCGACGGGATGGAGCAGGAGGAGACGGCCCGGACCCTCGGCCTCTCCCGCAAGACCGTCCGCCGCAAGCTCGACCGGTTCCTGGAGAACGCGCGGAAGTTCGTCGCCCGGAGCACGCCATGAGCCATCCCTCGGAGCTCCGCCTGGAGGCGCACCTGCTCGAGCCGTCTCCCGAGGTCACCCTGCACCTGGCGGGCTGCGCGAGCTGCACCCGGCGGCTGGAGGAGATGGTCCGGCAGGGGGACCGGTTCCGCCGCGAGGTGTTCCCCCGGGCGGTGGTGGCGGTCCGCGACGCGGCCGAGCGCCCGGGACGCCCCTGGTGGCGGCGGCCGTGGGTGCTCCCGACCCTCGGCCTGGCGACGGCCTCGGTGCTGGCCCTGCTGGTCATCCGCCCGGGGCAGCCCGGCGAGGACTACCTCGGGACGAAGGGGCCGACGGGGCTCGGGCTCACCGTGTACACGGACGCGCCGGGAGGGCCGCGGACCGTCGACGACGGGGCCCGCATTCCGGCGACCGCGGCCCTGCGCTTCTCGCTCCGCGTCCCCCGGCGCTGCCGGCCCTGGGTGGCCTCGGTGGACGCGACCGGCGCTGTCTCGCAGCTCTTCCCTCCTCCCGGCTCGCCCCAGGTCGAGCTCGACCGCTCGGGTCCTCTCCCGGGCGGCGCGGTGCTCGACGGAAGGCCCGGGCCGGAGCGGGTGTACGCGCTCTGCCCCGGCCGGCCACTCCCGTGGGACGCGGTGCGGACGGCCATCGAGCGCGCGGCGGGGACGGGCGAGGCGGGGGTGCGCAACGCGGGCCCGCTCGAGGGTCTTCCAGGAGACGTGCCCCAGAGCACACTGCTCGTCGAGAAGGTCCGGTGAGGCTGCTCACCCTCGCAGGCCTCCTGACCTGCGCGGTGGCCTCGGCCGCCCCGCGGTTCGCGGTGGTCGCGGGGAGCGACGTCGGCGCCCCGGGCCGGCCACGCCTGTGGTTCGCCACCAAGGACGCCGAACGCTTCGGGCGCGCTCTCTCCGAGCTGGGCGACTTCTCGGCGGACCGGGTCACGATCTTGAAGAACCCCGGGGCGGCGAGGTTCCGCGAGGCGCTGGCCGACGTGGAGGCGCGCATCCAGGCGGCGCGGCAGCAGGGCGAGCGTCCGCTCCTGGTCCTCTACTTCTCCGGGCACGCCGGGCCGGGCGGCATCGAGCTCGGGGCCGAGAGCATCCCCTTCGACGAGCTGCGGGCTGCCGTCCTTCGCTCCTCCGCCGAGGCCCGCATCGCCATCGTCGACGCCTGCGAGGCGGGCCTGCTCACCCAGGTGAAGGGCGCCTCCGCCGCGCCCGCGCTCGACTTCCCGCTCCCGGTGGAGGACCGGGTGCAGGGGACCGCGTTCGTGGCCTCCACCGCGGTGGGCGAGTCGGCACAGGAGAGCACCGCCATCGGAGGGAGCTTCTTCACCCATCACCTGGAGATCGCGCTCCGCGGTGCCGGGGACTCGGATGGCGACGGTCTGGTGACCCTCGCCGAGGCCTTCCGCTACACCGCCGCCCGCACCCTGGCCGGAACCGCGGCCACGCAGGCCGGGCCCCAGCACGCCACCTACGAGTTCCGGATGTCCGGGCGCGGGGAGGTGGTGCTGGCCGACCTCCGTCGTGCCGAGGCGCGGCTGACCATCCCCGCGGATCCGGGAGCGCAGTACCTCTTCCGGAGCCCGAGCAACGCGGTGGCCGAGGTGCAGGGCGGCTCCTCCCCCATCGTCTTCGCGCTGCCGGCTGGCCACTACGCCGTCGAGCGGCGAGCGCCCGAGGGACGGGCCACCGCCGACCTGACGCTCGAGCGGGGCGCGGACCAGCGCCTTCCTCCCCTGGTGCCGACCCGCTACGAGCTCGCCCGGGCCAAGGGTGGACCGAAGCCGGGGCTGGTCTACGCCGGCGCCGGCATGTTCGCGGTGGGCCTCTCCGGCTTCGGGGTCGCGCCCGCGGTGCGGGTCGGGCTCCGGAAGGAGTGGGGCCCGGTCGGGATGCGGGTCCGGCTCGACTTCGCGGCGAAGCCGGTGGACGACCAGGGCCTGCGCTACGACTACAAGCTGTTCTCGGGCAGCCTGGCGGCGCTCTTCCCGTTGAACACCAGCGCGATCCTCGTCGAGGTCGGCCCCGAGCTCGGTGCCGGGTACGCCACCCAGACGCTCGCCGATCGCCGGACCTACTCCAGCGCGGTCTGGACCGGGGGGCTGGCGATGCTGGTGACCTTCCCGGTGGGGCCGCTGCGCCTGGGGCTCGACGCCTCCGCCGGGGCGCAGCTCTTCACCCTGAACAACGCGACGACCCTCAAGCCCGCGGGCTCGCTGGCGCTCGTCGCGCTGGTGGGGTTCTGACATGCGCGCCCGCTCGCTCCTGCTCGCGCTCGGTCTCCTCGCCTGCTTCCTCGCCGCGCAGGGCTGCGGCGACACGCTGGTGGACCACGAGGGCGCGGTCCTGCTCGAGCTGCCGGACGGAGGCCCGGGCGTGGTCTGCGGCGCTCCGGACGCCGGGCTCCACGTCTGCGGCAACGCCTGCGTCCTCGAGGACCAGGGCAGCTGTGGATCCACCTGCGCCGTGTGCCAGACGCAGGTGGACGGCGGCGTCCCGGCGTGCGTCGCGCACCTCTGCGGCTTCGCCTGCGAGGCGGGCTACCTGCGATGCGGCGACGCGTGCTGCCGCGCGGCCGCGGTGGCCACCGGCGCCCAGCACACCTGCGCCATCGCCGGCACGCGGCTGCGGTGCTGGGGGTCCAACGACCAGGGACAGCTGGGGCGCAGCGCGGGGGCCTCGAGCTCCGACACGCCGGTGGACGTGGACGGCCTTCCCCTGGGCGTGGCCGTCTCGCTGGTGGCGGCCGGGTCCGACCACACCTGCGCGGTGACGGCCGACGGCCGGCTCTTCTGCTGGGGCGACAACGCCGCGAGCCAGGTCGGCGCCGGCGCCTCGACCATCCCGGTCCCTCTGGAGATCGCCCTCCAGGGCGTCACCTCGCTCGCGCTCGGGGCGCGGCATACCTGCGCGGTGGCCTCGGGCGGGCTGTACTGCTGGGGCGCGAGCGACCGCGGCCAGCTCGGAGGGGCGACTCCGGGGCCCACCCCCAGCCCCGTCCCGGGCCTCGGCTCGGGGGTGACGCAGGTGGCGGCCGGCGTGGAGCACACCTGCGCGCTGCAGTCCGGCGCCCTCCTCTGCTGGGGCAGCAACGACAAGGGCCAGCTCGGGACCGGAGGCGGCGCGAGCGCGACACCCCAGACCGTGGCGCTCGGCGGAGTGACCCGCCTCGGGCTGGGAGACCGCCACAGCTGTGCGCTGGCCGTGGGCGCCAGCGGGCCGGCGCTCTTCTGCTGGGGCGACAACGGGAGCGGCCAGTCCGGGAGCGGCTCGAACTCGCTGCCCACCCCCACCGAGGTGACGCTCGATGCCGCGGTCCAGCCGACGCTGGTCAGCGCCGGGGGCGCGCACACCTGCGTCGCCGGGCCGAGCACGGGCTCGATGCGATGCCTGGGGGCGAACGGGAGTGGCCAGCTCGGGGCGGCGTCGGCCACGGGCACGGTGAGCGTGCCGATCCCCGGTCAGCCGTACGGCATCGCCGCCGGCGGCGACCACACCTGCGCCGTGCAGACCAACGGCGAGCTGTACTGCTGGGGCTCCAACGGGCGCGGCGAGGTGGGCAACCCCACCGCTTGCCCCGGGAGCTGCTCGACCCCCGCCCAGCCGCTGGGTCTCTAGCGCCCGGAAGAAATCTGTCCCGTCCCGGGACGCTCGCGGGTCTCCCTGGCCGAAGTGCTTGCCAAGGAGTCATCCATGTCCAGGAAGTCCATCGGTGCGCGCCTGTGCGCATTGCTCGCCGGAGCGGCGCTCGTGGGGTGCGGAGGCGGGACCCAGCCGGGTAACGGCACGCCCCCGCCGGGTGCGGTCACCGGCGTCACCCGCGGCGTCATCTCCAGCTCCAGCGCGCTGACCATCAACGGGGTCACCTTCGACGCCTCGGCCGCGAAGATCAGCGTGGACGGGGTGTCCGGCCAGTCCACCGCGGAGATCCGGAAGGGGCGCGTGGCGACCGTGAAGGGAACGTTCGACGATCGATCCGGCACCGCGACCGAGATCGAGATCTCCTCGGTCTGCACCGGGATGGTCTCGAGCAAGTCCGGCCCCGAGATCGAGGTCGGCGGCCAGGTGGTGAAGGCCGACGGCCAGACCGAGTTCGAGGACAACGGGCGGGGTCTCGACTCGATCGCCGAGGGCGAGCGGGTGGAGGTCCACGGCTTTCCGGACGACAGCGGTGCCATCCGGGCGACGCGCATCGAGAAACGCTCCGGATCGTCCGAGGACTTCGAGGTGACCGGCTTCATCTCCAACCTGAACGCGGCCGCGGTCCCGCCGACGTTCGATCTGGCGGTGACGCCCACCGCCCCCGTCGGCTTCCACGTCACCCTGGCCCCCGGGGTGTCGCTCCCCGCGGGCCTCAAGAACGGTTCGCAGGTGGAGGTGAAGAGCGCCGGTCCGGCGAGCGCCCTGGGCGAGATCGTCGCCTCCAGCGTCAGGCTCGAGGACGGGAACCTCGGAGAGGCGAACCTCAAGGCCGAGGTGGAGGGGCTGGTCACCTCCGGCAACGCCGCCTCGTTCCAGGTCGGGAGCCAGACCGTGGTGACCACCGCCGCCACCGTGTTCGCCCACGGCACCGCCGCCGACGTCATCCCCGGGACCCGGGTCGAGGCGGAGGGCACGCTGGATGCGCAGGGCGTGCTCCAGGCGAGCAAGGTTTCCTTCCAGGCCAGCATCCGCCTCCAGGCGGTCCCCGGCCAGGTCACGGCGAGCGACGCCCACACCGGTACCCTGGTGCTCCTCGGCATCACCGTGCACACCGACGCCCTGACCGAGTTCAAGGACTTCAAGGGGCAGCCGGTGGACCTTCAGCACCTCGGGTCGGGCGCGGTGGCGGTGCGCGGGTCCCTGCACCGCAACGGGACCGACGTGGTCGCCTCCCGGCTGGAGCTGACCGACGACCAGCGCCTCGAGCTGCGCGGGCCGGTGTCCGCCAAGGACGCTGCGGGCCACAGCCTGACCATCCTCGGCGTCCGGGTGAGCACCGCCTCGGCCGAGTTCAGCGGCAACGGCTCCAGCACCGAGGCCACCTTCTTCTCGGCGTTGAACCTCGGCGACGTGGTCGGTGTCCGCGGCAAGGATGCGCGGGCGTGGAACGGCTCGGTGCTCACCGCGGACGAGGTGGAGCTCGAGGGGGACTGAGGGCCTCGACCATCGTCGGGCTCCGCCCGGCCCCGTACGGAGGAGGCGGTCGGCCACCTCCCGCGGGGTCCGGGCGTCTTTCCATCCGGCAATCTCCGGCCCCGGCGCGCGTACCGCTCCTCGTGAAGACCGCCCGGAACGCGGCCCTGGTCGCGGTGCTCTCCGCCGCCGCCATCGAGCTGCACGAGCTGGGACACCGGGCAGTCTTCTGGCTCACCGGGACGCCGGCACGGATGGGCTTCCAGCGGGTGGACCCGACGGTCCCGGTCTCCGAGGCGCTGCGGCTGTGGGGCAAGGCTGGCGGACCGCTGGTCACGCTGGTGCTCGCGCTGGCCTTCCTCGCAGTCGCGCGGAGGCGGCCGTCGTTCGCCTGGGCCGCGGCCGCCTTCACCCAGGCCAGCCTCCGGCTGCTGCCGCTCACCTTCGACGTGGTCCGTGCGCTCCGGGGGGCCCACCCCTTCTCGGACGAGGGCGACCTGGCGCTCGGGCTGACGGTCAGCGTGCCGGGTCGCACCGCGCTCATGCTCGCCGCCTGGGCCCTGTTCGCGGTCCTCTCGCTGCTCGCGGCGCGCACCTTCCCCTTCTCACGCCGGCGCTGGCCCAAGGTCGCCGCGGTGTACCTGCTGAGCCTGGCCGTGGGGATCGCCGCCGTCCTCGGGGACGAGCTGGTTGTCCACGGGACCTGACGGGGCGCGCGGGGCTGCCCGGGCCGCACATCGTCGCCCACCGCACCCAGGTAACGGACCAGGGCTCCCGAGCCCGCATCTGTGCATTGCGCCCGGCCCCGGAGATGCGAGTGTCCCGGGCCTCGATGGCCTCCTCCGAGCTCCGCGCGCACGGGCGCGCCGGCACCGCCCTGGCGCTGCTCTACGTCTTCGTCTGGGCGTCGGCCTTCGTCCCCAGCCGCGTGCTGTCCCGTCTCGGACAGCCGCTCTGGGTCTTGACGGTACGCTTCGCGATCGCTTCGGCGCTGATGGCCGGCGTGGTGGCCGTGCTCCGCCGGCCCTGGCCCCGCACGCTCGGCGCCTGGGGACAGATCGCCGGCTACGGGCTGCTGGCGAACGCCACCTACCTCGGCTGCACCTACGAGGCCCTCCGGCACCTCTCCTCCGGGATGGGAGCGATCATCGCCAGCACCAATCCCCTCCTGCTCGCGCTGGTGGCGCCGGCGACGCTCCAGGAGCCGCTCACCCGCCGGAAGGTGCTCGGGCTGCTGCTCGGGTTCGGGGGGGTGCTGGTGTCGATGGGGGCGCGCGCCGGGACGCAGGTGGCGCGCCCCGGGGACGTGCTGCTCGCCTTCCTGGGGGTGGTGGCGCTGGTCGCCTCCACGGTGGTGTTCAAGCGGCTGCGGACTCCCGAGGACCTCCTGGCGGCGAACACCATCCAGCTGGCGACGGCCTCGGTCGCGCTGCTCCCGGTCGCGTGGGTGCTGGAGGGCGCGCCCCGGCTGGTCCCCACCACCGCGTTCTGCGTGAGCCTCGGCTACCTCATCCTGGTGCTCAGCCTCGGCGCGACGTTCCTCTGGTTCTGGCTGCTGCGGCACGGCGAGGCGAGCCGGGTCAGCGCGTTCTACTTCCTCACCCCCGTGTTCGGGCTCGCGCTGGGGGCCCTGCTCCTCGGTGAATCCGTCCGCCCCCTCGACGGGCTGGGGCTGCTCACGGTGGCAGCCGGCATCGTCCTGGTCCAGTCCGGGCGGGGGATGCCGAGAGCGGTCCCGCGCGAGGAGTGAGCGGATGCCGAGCTGCCCGGTCGCCGCCGCCTCACCGTGACATCGCGCGCTCGAGCGCCTCGATCTGCTCGTCGGTCCCCAGCACCAGCAGATGGTCGTCGGGGCCGAGCGCGAACGAGGGATCGGGCGAGCGCACGACCTGGTCGCCCCGGAGCACCGCCAGGACCGTCGCCCCCGCGGTGCCCGCCCCCACCAGCGCGCCCACCGACCGGCTCGGGGCGGACGCCGGGGGCTGGAGGCCCGCGATGCGGAGCGCCTGCTTGCCGCGCTGGAAGGCCGTCTCGAAGAAGTCCACCACCCTGGGGCTCAGCATGAGGTGCGCGAGCCGGCGCCCGCCGATGGCGTACGGGCTGATGGCCCGGTTGGCTCCCGCGCGGAGCAGCTTGGGGACGGAGACCTCGTCCACCGCCCGCGAGGCGATGAAGAGGTTCGGGTTGAGGAGCCGCGCGGAGAGGATGACGTAGAGGTTGGTGGCGTCGTTGGCGGTGGTGACCACGAGGCCACGCGCCCGCTTGATGCCTGCCCGCTCGAGGACCGCGTCCTCGGCGGCGTCCCCCTCCAGCACCAGGAGCCCGGCCTCGGCGGCGACGCGCCCCACCGCGGCCCCGGGGTCCACCACCACCACCGGCACGCCGGCCTGGTGGAGCTCGTGCGCCGCCTCGCGCCCCACCCGCCCGTAGCCGGCGATCACGAAGTGCCGCTCCAGCCTGTCGATGCGCTGCTGCATGCGCCGCTTCCTCCGTGACTGCCGGACCGAGTCGCTGGTCAGGTGCTCCAGCCCGACGCTGAAGGTGTAGAAGAGGCTGCCGATCCCGGTGACCGCGATGGCGATGGTGAAGAGCCGGCCCGCGTCGTCGAGCGGCCTCACCTCGCCGTAGCCGATGGTGGCCACCGTGGTGAAGGTCATGAACAGCGCGTCCATCCAGGTGCCGCCGCTCTCCTGCCAGAGCCAGTGGTACCCGACGACGCCCACCACGTGCGTCGCGAGGAGGAGCCCCACCGGCAAGGCCAGCCGGGCCTGGAGCGTGCGGAGCTCGGGGGCGATCGCCACGGCTCGACTCTAGGATGCGTCACACACTGAGGAAGGAATTCCGGAGAGTTGTAATGTTACCGACCGGTCGGTTTGACGCATTGTGTCTGCGACCCCTACCCTCCATCGGGTTGCCGTTCAGGCAGCAGAGACGAGGGGAAACGAACCATGTCGAAGAAGGTCGTGCGCCAGCTGCTGCTCGGCGCTGCCGTGCTCTCCGCCGCCGCAGCACACGCCGCGGGACC
>Ga0316628_100003515_pt1 | contig 12080 bp, 10 predicted proteins | sample OWC_Aug_M2_C1_D5_FD_207648 | JGI IMG/M metagenome (GOLD analysis project Ga0316628, IMG submission 207648) | Wetland soil microbial communities from Old Woman Creek delta, Ohio, United States - OWC_Aug_M2_C1_D5_C | ecosystem: Environmental > Terrestrial > Soil > Wetlands | place: USA: Ohio...
CTATGCGACGATCAGCGGCGGCAATGCGGCGGTGATCGCGCAAGGCGTGACGACGGCGGCGGGCGTCGATGCGCTCTTTCCAGGTGCGGCGGTCGGTGCCGGCGTCGCCGTGCACATGATCCTGTCGATGGCGCTCGGCCTGCTGCTCGCCGTAGCCGCGCGCCACGTGGCGATCGGCCGGAGCGTGCGCGTCTTCAGCCTCGCGGCGCTGTTCGCCGTCTGGTGCGTCAACTTCTTCGTCATCCTGCCGCTGGTCAGCCCGGCCTTCACGCATCTCTTGCCCTACGCCGTGAGCCTGACCTCGAAGCTGCTGTTCGGCGTCGCCGCGGGGCAGGTGTTCGCCATGCAGGCGCGGCGGCTGCCTTACGCGCCGGCGGCGGTGCGGCGCTGATCGCTCGCTTCTGCCGCGCGGCGAGCGCAGTCGCCGGGCGGCAGATTGATTTTTCTACCGCAGTGCCGCAAGGTCCGGAGCCCGGCGAGGCGAGGGGACCTAAGAGCCTGTATGTTCAAGCGCATTCTGATCGCCAACCGCGGCGAAATCGCCTGCCGCATCATCAAGACCGCCCGCCGGATGGGGATCGAGACCGTCGCCGTCTATTCCGACGCCGACAAGGATGGGCTGCACGTCGAGATGGCGGATAGCGCCGTCCATATCGGGCCGCCGGCCGCGGCGGAGAGCTATCTGGTCATCGACAAGATCGTCGCCGCCTGCAAGGCGACCGGCGCCGAGGCGGTGCACCCTGGCTACGGTTTCCTCTCCGAGCGCGAGGCGTTCCCGACGGCGCTCGGGAAGGCCGGCATCGTCTTTATCGGCCCGAACCCCAAGGCGATCGCCGCCATGGGCGACAAGATCGAGTCGAAGAAGGCGGCGGCGGCCGCGAAAGTCTCGACCGTTCCCGGCCATCTCGGCGTCATCGAGGACGACAACGCCGCGATGCGCATTGCCGACGAGATCGGCTATCCGGTGATGATCAAGGCGTCCGCCGGCGGCGGCGGCAAGGGCATGCGCGTCGCGCATTCGCGCGTCGAGGTGGCGGAAGGCTTCGCCCGCGCCCGTTCGGAGGCGAAGTCGTCGTTCGGCGACGACCGCGTCTTCATCGAGAAGTTCATCGTCGATCCGCGCCACATCGAAATCCAGGTGCTTGGCGACAAGCACGGCAACGTCATCTATCTCGGCGAGCGCGAATGCTCGATTCAGCGCCGCAACCAGAAGGTCATCGAGGAGGCGCCGAGCCCGCTGCTCGACGAGGCGACGCGCAGGAAGATGGGCGAGCAGGCAGTCGCGCTGGCCAGAGCAGTCGGCTACGACAGCGCCGGTACCGTCGAGTTCGTCGCCGGACAGGACAAGAGCTTCTTCTTCCTCGAGATGAACACGCGGCTGCAGGTCGAGCATCCGGTGACTGAGCTCGTCACCGGCATCGACCTCGTCGAGCAGATGATCCGCGTCGCCGCCGGCGAGAAGCTGGCGATCAAGCAGGGCGACGTGAAGCTCAACGGCTGGGCGGTGGAGAGCCGCGTCTATGCCGAGGACCCGTACCGCAAGTTCCTGCCGTCGACGGGGCGGCTGACGCGCTATCGCCCGCCCGAGGAGAAATGCGCCGGCGGCGTCACCGTGCGCAACGACACCGGCGTCTACGAGGGTGGCGAGATCTCGATCTACTACGATCCGATGATCGCCAAGCTCGTCACCCATGCGCCGAGCCGCAAGGAGGCGATCGACGCGCAGTCGGACGCGCTCGACGCCTTCGTCATCGACGGCATCCGTCACAACATTCCGTTCCTGTCGGCGCTGATGGCGCATCCGCGCTGGCGCGCGGGCAAATTGTCGACCGGCTTCATCGCCGAGGAATTCCCGCAGGGCTTCCACGCGCATGCGCCGGAGGGCGAGCGCGCCGCGGTCATCGCCGCGGTCGCGGCGGCGATCGATCTTAGGCTTGGCGAGCGCAAGCGGCAGATCTCGGGACAGATGAACGGCCACGACGTCGTGCGTGACAGCGCCCGCGCGGTGTGGCTTGGCCACGACGAACATCGTCTCGTCGTCAAGCGCGAGGGCGCGACAATCGCCGTGCACCTCGCCGGCGAGAAGAGTGCGCGGCTCCTGTCGTCCGACTGGAAGCCGGGCGATCCGTTGTGGACCGGCAGCATCGACGGACACGAGGTCGCGGTGCAGGTGCGCCCGATCGCCAACGGCTTTGCGCTGAGCTTCCGCGGCGTCGAGACCAGGGCCTGCGTCTACACCGAGCGCGAGGCCGCCTATGCGCGGCTGATGCCGGTGAAGCGGGTGGCCGACACCGGCAAGCAGGTGCTCTGCCCGATGCCGGGGCTCGTCGTCTCCATCGCGGTCGCCGAAGGCCAGGAGGTCAAGGCCGGCGAGACCGTCGCCGTGGTCGAGGCGATGAAAATGGAGAATGTGCTGCGCGCCGAGATCGACGGCACGGTGAAAAAGATCAACGCCAAACCCGGCGACAGCCTCGCCGTCGACGCGGTCATCCTCGAATTCGCGTGACTCAGGAACGCTTTGGCGGACGCTGCGTTCGCTCCGTATGAAATCATACGGAGAGGTTCCATGTCAGTGAACCCAATGCCTGCGCAACAGCAGGACCATCAGCCCGGTCGCGAGCGCGCGATGCGGCCGCAGCCGGATTTCGAGCCGAAGTTTCCCGGCGTCGGCAAGCTCAGCGGCAAAGTTGCAATTGTCACCGGCGGCGACAGCGGCATCGGCCGCGCCGTCGCGGTGGCCATGGCGCGGGAAGGGGCGCGCATCGCCATCGTCTATCTCGAGGAACACAAGGACGCCAACCTGACGCGCGACCTCGTCGCACGCGAGGGCAGCCGCGCGATCCTGCTGGCCGGCGACGTCGGGCAGGAGGACTTCTGCGAGGCGGCGGTGGATGCGACGGTGGAGCAGTTCGGCCGCCTCGACATCCTCGTCAACAATGCCGCCGAACAGCATGAGACGGACAACGTCCGGAACATCGAAGCGGCGCAGATAGAGCGGACCTTCCGCACCAACATCTTCAGCATGTTCTTCATGACGAAGCATGCGCTGCGGCACATGCCGCGCGGCGGTTCGATCATCAACACCAGCTCGGTCACCGCCTATCAGGGGCACAAGACGCTCATCGATTACTCCGCCACCAAGGGCGCTATCGTCACGTTGACGCGCTCGCTGTCGGAAGCGCTTTCGAAGGACGGCATCCGCGTCAACGCGGTGGCGCCGGGTCCGATCTGGACGCCGCTCATTCCGGCCTCGTTCGCGCCGGAGCACGTCGCCAAGCACGGCGCGAGCGCGCCGATGCAGCGGCCCGGTCAGCCGAACGAGGTCGCGCCCTGTTACGTGTTCCTGGCGAGCGACGACGCCTCCTACATCAGCGGGCAGGTGCTGCATCCGAACGGCGGCAACGTCGTCGCCTCCTGATGGAACCGGCCGCCGCGCGTCGCGTTAGCCCGGCTTGCGAGGGAGACCGACCATGACCGGGAAGAAGCAGGCCCGTGCGCTGGCGCGGCAAACGACCATTCCCGCAGCGGCGGATGCCATGCCTTTCGACGATCGCCGCACCGATCCGCGGGCAACACGGCCGGACGATCTGCCGGAGGTCGATGGCGGCCGCATTGCGGAGGCCCCGGTCGGCGGCGGCACCACGCCGAAGATCGATGGCGGCATCGACCAGCATCCGGTCCATGACGAGGACCAGGAGGATCGGACGCCGAGCGATTACGAGCGTGAGATCGACCGCATCGATGCCGCGACCCGCGCGGAGCGCTGACGCCGGCGGCGGCGTCTGCTATGGCAGCGTCATGGGCGCCAAGGTGATCACGCACGTCTCGATCCGCGGCCGCGTGCAGGGCGTCGGCTATCGCGCGTTTGTCGAGCGCGAGGCACTTGCCGCCGGCCTCGAGGGCTGGGTGCGAAACTGCTCCGACGGGTCGGTCGAGGCGGTGTTCAGCGGCCCGGCGGAGATCGTCGCCAAGATGATCGAGACTTGCCGGCGCGGGCCGTTCTCCGCACGCGTCGACGCGCTCGACGACCGTCCGGCCGATGCCGCCGAGATGCGGCCGCGCCGCGCCGGCGAGCGCTTCTCCGTTCTGCCGACAGCCTAGCATCCATCGAGTGGCGCCGGACGATTGGTTCGTCGGCGGCAAGACGCAGGCATGGCGCTATCTGGAGCGTCAGCTTTCGGCGCGCGCCGCTCCCGCCGCCTGAGCGCGCGCGGTCGGGCCGAACAGCTCTTCGAAGGCGTGGCACAGCGCCATGTCGACCTCCGGCATCGATACGAGGTGCCCGAGGTCGGCCAGGCTGGTCACGCCGTAACGTTGCTCCTGCACGCCGCAGGGCACGATGCCCGCGAAATGGGAGAGATCCGGCTCGACGTTGAGCGCAACGCCGTGCAGCGTCACCCAGTGGCGCACGCGGATGCCGATGGCGGCGATCTTGTCCTCGTGGGCGACGCCCTTGTCCGGCCGCTTGACCCAGACGCCGACGCGGTCCTCGCGCCGCTCGCCGCGGACGTTGAAGGCGGCGAGCGAGCGGATCAGCCATTCTTCGAGCGTGGCGACGAAGCGGCGCACGTCCGGCTCTCGCCGCTTCAGGTCGAGCATCACATAGGCCACCCGCTGGCCGGGGCCGTGATAGGTCATCTGACCGCCGCGGCCGGCCTCGAACACCGGAAAACGCGCGTCGATGACGTCGGCGCGGTCGGCGCTGGTGCCGGCGGTGTAGAGGGGCGGGTGCTCGATGAGCCAGACGAGCTCCGGCTCCTCGCCTGCGGCGATCGCCGCGGCGCGCGCGTCCATGGCGGCCAGCGCCTCGGTGTAAGGCACCGGCCGGTCCGAAATCAGCCATTCCACCGGCGCCGCATCCGCGGGCGCCGGCAGGCCGACCGTCAATTCGTCGCGGATGTTAACCACTCGTTCACCATGCCGTGGTGACCTCGACATAGGCGCAAAGCAGAGTCTTTGCCAGAAACGGGAAGCATACGTGGCCACACTCGACAAGGTCGCCGTCGACATCACCGTGGTGCTCGGCACCACAACCATGCCGATCCATCAGGTCCTGCGGCTCGGCCGCGGCGCCATCCTCGAGCTCGAATCCTCCGAGGAGGACCCGGTCCGGGTTCTGGCCAACAACCTGCCGGTGGCGGAGGGAACCGTGGTCGTCAACGGCAACCGCATCGCCGTCGAGGTCGCCCGGCTTCTGCCGCGCCCGGCCGACATGCGCTGAGACGACACTTTTCGCGCTGCGCCTAATCGTTTGATCAGGCAGGGGGATTCCGCAGGCCTTTTTCCCCTGCGGAGGGCTCACGGGTCTTGTCCGTCGGGGAGCTATTTGTTACAGCAGCGCCGTCTTCGCAGGACGCATGATGATCGCGTCCTCCTCCCCATGCGGTCGTGGCGGAATTGGTAGACGCACTGCCTTGAGGTGGCAGCGGGGCAACCCGTGGAGGTTCGAGTCCTCTCGACCGCACCAATTATCTGGATTTCGGAAAAGATGAGCCGCCGACGGACAACCGTCGCGCGGCGGCTGAGCCGCTGCGATCAACTCGACCTCAGGGTTCTGGCCGGAGACGAGGGCAGGACGGACAGGGCTCGGCGGCCCGCCGTCATGCCCGGCCTGGTGCCGGGCATACACGTCTTGACGGCACTTCAGTAGGGCCGCCGTGGCCCGGAAATAAGGGCTTTACGCCCGTTTTCGACGGCCGGCGCCCGCCCATGACGCATTTTCGGTCACGCTCTCGGGTCTCGGCGGCGCCCGGTGCTACCGCGACAGGTTGAACCAGTTCTGCCCGGAATCGGCGGTCTGCGCCTTCTTGCGGCTGGCGGCGGCCTGTTCGATCGCCGCGTCGGCGCTGTCGGCCGCCGGCTTGTGGTGCCGCCGACGATAATGGCGGGCGACCTTCACCTTGGCCGAATGCTCGACTGACACCTTTGTCAGGTGCGGCCGCGCGGCAGCCGCGTGCGTCTTGACCGGCAACTCCGGCACCGAGGCGATCCGCTCGCCGGTGGGCACTGCCTGCACGATGTGGTAGCCGCGCGCCTTGAGCTCCTTGAGCAGCATCGGCAGCGCCGCCGCGGTTGCCGGATGGATGTCGTGCAGGAGCAGCACGCCGCGGTGGTTCTTCGCCTCGATGCGGCGGATGGCGAGCTTGACGATCTCTTTCGCCGTGATGCCGTGATGCCAGTCGTCGGCCACCTCGTCGGCGCTCCACACGGTGAGCGACTTGGAGGCGAGGTAGCTGTCGACGGTCTTGCTGCGCAGGAGGCCGGGCACGCGGAAGAACGGTGCCACGGCGCGCGGATCGCCGGCGGCGGCTTGCACGGCGGCGATGCCGCCCTCCACCTCGTGATCGAGGCCGGCGACCTTCAGATGGTTGAAGGTGAAGGGATGATCGAGGCTATGCGTGCCGATCACGTGCCCGGAATTGTAGATGCGGCGGACCAGCGCCGGGTAGGTCTTGGCCATCTCGCCGACGAGGAAGTAGTCGACCTTGACGCAGTTCGCGGCGAGCGTGTCGAGGATGCGGCCGGTGTTGGGCGGCAGCGGACCGTCGTCGAAGGTCAGCACCACCTCGTGGTCCTTGAGCGGCAGGCTGGTCTCGTACTGCATGGTGCCGATCTGCGGCAGCACGCTCGGATCGACCGTGATGGTGCGGCTGGTGCCGATGGCGTCCGGGTTGCCCGGGCACGATTGCGCGAGAGCGGGCCCGGTGGCGGCGGCCAGCAGGCAGAGAATGGCAGTAACGTGACGCATGATCCCCCCGCCGGCCAGAGAGCGACAGACGAGTCGCGCCGGGACGGCTTCGACCGACGTACGAAAACCTACATTAACCGCACATTAACCGATTGTGGCCTGTCCACAGCTTCGCGGGCGGCCGCCGGCCGCCTCAGTCGAGCGGTCGTCCCGGCGCGGCCGCGATCACGTGGACGATCCGGTAGCCGCGGGTTTTCAGCTCCCGCAAAAGGGCCGGCAGCATCCGCGCGGTCTGCGCCCGTGTGTCGTGCAGCAGCACGATGCCATGATCGACCTTCTCGATGCGCTTGAGGAGCAGCGCGAGCTCCTGGTCCGGGGTCTGGCTGCGCCAGTCGCTCGCCCAGACATCGGCGCCGAACACGACGAGCCCGGCCGCCTGCGCGCGCTCAAGCAGGGCCGGGGTCGAGGCGAAGCCGGGGAAGCGGAAGAAGGGCGTCGTCGGCTGTGCCCGCGCCTGCCCGTAGAGTGCCTGCTCGTCCGCGCGCACGCCTTTGACGATCTGCTCCCAGGCGGCCGCCGGCGCCATATGGTCGAGCAGCGGGTGGCTGAACGTGTGGTGACCGAGCGAATGCCCCTCGGCGAGCTCGCGCCGGGCGAGCTCCGGATGCGCGGCGACGTTGCGTCCGACGAGAAAGAAGGTTGCGGCGACGCACTGGTCCTTCAGCGCCTTCAGCACCACCGGCGTCGTGGTTGGCCACGGGCCATCGTCGAACGTGAGCACCAGCTCCTTCGGTCCGAGCGGCAGCGTATCGGGAAATTCCTTGCGTCCGACGCGCGGCGTGGTCGCGGGATCGACGGCCAGGACGCGCGCCGTGCCGAGGGCGTCGGGGTTTGCGCAGGGGGCGGCGAGGGCGGACAAGGGCAACGCGGCGAGCAGCAGCGCGACGACGATACGGATCACTGAACCATTCCTTTCGGCCGCAATTGACAGCAACGCTTCGCGCGCCGCAAGCCGCGCCGGCGCCGTGCACGAGTTTATGTGTTTTGCGTTTGCCGGACTGGGGGACGCGTCGTACAAGCTGCGCGTCCCCACTCCTTGCGCAGGGGCTGTCGCATGCTTGCTGAAGAGATCGGCGTGCCGTCGCTGCGCGACGAGGAGGGCGCCGTCCGCGAAGAATTCGTGACGCGCGTCGCGCAGGCCATCGAGGCCGGCCGCGTCGACGAACTGCGCGAGCTCGTCGCCGACCTGCACGAGGCCGACCTCGGCGCCCTCGTCGAGGCGCTCGACAGCGAGCTGCGGCCGCGCCTCGTCGAACTGCTCGGGCTCCACTTCGATTTCACCGCGCTGACCGAGGTCGACGATGCGGTACGCGGCGAGATCCTCGAGGAACTGCCGCCGCGCACTGTCGCCGAAGGTGTGCGCGACCTCGATTCCGACGATGCCGTCGCCATTCTCGCCGACCTGCCGCAACAGGAGCGGACCGAGATTCTCGATCAACTGCCGCCGCCCGAGCGCGTGGCGCTGGCGCGCAGCCTCGAATACCCCGAGGACTCCGCCGGCCGGCGGATGCAGACCGAGTTCATCGCCGTACCGTCGCACTGGGACGTCGGCGAGGCGATCGACTACATGCGCGAAACGGTCGAGCTACCCGACCGGTTCTATGAAGTCTACGTCATGGACGAGCGCGGCCATTTCGTCGGCGCCGTGCCGCTCGACAAGCTCCTGCGCTCACAACGGCCGCTGCCGATCGTCGACATCCTCGAAGACGAGCGGCCGCTGATCCGCGCCGATCAGGACCAGGAAGAAGTGGCGCGGCTGTTCCAGCGCTACAACTGGGTGGCTGCGCCGGTGCTCGACGCGGCGAATCGTCTGGTCGGCGTCATCACCTTCGACGACGTCGCCGACGTCATCCAGGAAGAGGCGGACGAGGACATCAAGGCGCTCGGCGGCGTCGCCCGCTACGAGGAACTGTCGGACTCGGTCTGGACCATCGCGCGCGGCCGCTTCAACTGGCTGCTCATCAACCTCGGCACCGCCTTCCTGGCGTCCTCGGTGCTGGGACTCTTCGAGGGACAGTTGCAGAAAATGGTGGCGCTGGCGGTGCTGGCGCCCATCGTCGCCAGCCAGGGCGGCAACGCCACCACGCAGACCATGACCGTGGCGGTGCGCGCGCTCGCCACCCAGGACCTGCGCGACGCGAATGCCTGGCGCGTCGTCCGCCGCGAGTTGTTTGTCGGCCTTCTCAACGGGCTGGCCTTCGCCATCATCACCGGCGCGGCGGCCTATGTCTGGTTCCGCGTGCCGGGCTTAGGCGTTGTCATCGGACTCGCCATGATCTGCAACATGGCCGCAGCGGCGCTCGGCGGCATTCTCATCCCGATCGGGCTGCATCGGTTGCGCTTCGATCCGGCGGTGGCGTCGAGCCCCTTCGTGACCACGGTGACCGACGTGGTCGGCTTCTTCTCCTTCCTCAGCATCGCCACCCTCTGGTTCGGGCTGCGCTGAGGCTTACCGTTCGTTCACCCTGTTTCCTGACCGCCCATTAAGGCTGGCGAACTATCCCTGTGCGGGGTACCGCGAGGATGCGGGGAGAAGCCGTTGGCGGGCGAAGGACATATCCAGGCCGCTGGAGCGTCGCAGGCGCGCGCGCGGCGCGTGCTTTCGGGGTCGCGGCTGATCGTGATCCTCGCGCTGCTCGCACTCGGCGCCAGCATCGTGACGACCGGCCTCGGCTACAGCCTCGCGCGGCAGAGCGACGAACGGCTGGCGGCTGATCAGCGCACCGGCCTGCGCAATGCCATCGCCGAATATCGCGCCTGGTTCGGTCAGACCGGAGCGATCGATTCGCGCTTCGTGCACACCGTCCAGCACAGCGTGAGCATCCGCGGGCTGACCTTCGAGGCGGAGCCGACGTCGGACGCCCGCGAGTCTCAGCCGGTGATCGATGCCGCCGGCCGCATCGCCGGCTTCTTCACCTGGGAGCGGCCGCACCCGATGATGACGGCGATGAACCGGTTGGCGCCGCTGATCGCCGGCATTACCGCCGTGCTTGTCGGCTTCGCCGGCTTCTCGCTGTGGCAACTGCGCCGCGCCAGCCGTGATCTCGCCGCCAGCGAGGAAATGGCCCGCCGGGCCGCCGACGAGGACAAGCTCACGCGGCTGCCCAACCACGCCAAGATGCTCGAGTTGCTCGACCTCGCGCTCGCCGAGCGCGCGATGGACGAAGTGGCCACCTTCGCGCTGATCGAGCTCGACGGCATGGACGACGTGACCGCGCATCACGGCGTGCTGGGGAGCGACGAACTGATCGTGGCGGCGGCGGGCCGGCTCAAGGAAGCGCTGCCGCCGCAGGCGGTCTGCGGCCGCATCGCCGCCGACGAGTTCGCCGTGATCTTCACCGCGGTCGGCGAGATCGACGCCGAGGCGGTGCTGCGAACCGCCATCGAGGCGCTGGCGCGGCCGTACTGGGTGGAGACCGTGGTGCGGCTGAGCGCGCATTGCGGCTTCGCGCAGGCGCCGATGCACGGCGCGACGCGCGGCGAATTGACCCGCCGCACCGAGATCGCGCTGCGCGTCGCCGACGGCAAGGGCCCCGGCACTTTGATCGCCTTCGAACCGTCGCTCGACACCCTCTCGGCGGAGCAACGCTTCATCCATCGCGAGCTGCCGCGCGCCATCACCGCCAACGAGATGGAGCTGCATTACCAGCCGATCGTCGCCGCCGACACCAATGCTGTCGTCGGGGTCGAGGCGCTGCTGCGCTGGACGCACGCGACCAAGGGGCCGATCTCGCCGGCGGCGTTCGTGCCCGTAGCCGAGCAGATGGGACTGATGGACACGCTCGGCGCCTTCGTGCTGCGCAAGGCGCTGCAGGAGGCCAAGCGGTGGCCCGAACTCTACGTGGCGGTGAATCTGTCGCCGCTGCAGGTGCGAGACCACACCATCATCGACACGGTGCGCGCCGCGCTCGCCGACAGCGGCGTGCCGCCGTCGCGGCTGATGCTGGAAATCACCGAGGGCGTGCTCATCGACAATCCGGACCAGATGATCCGGCGCATTGGAGATCTGCATGCGCTCGGCGTGCGCATCGCACTCGACGATTTCGGCTCCGGCTATTCGAACTTGAGCTACCTGCAGCGCTTCCCGCTCGACAAGCTCAAGATCGACAGGAGCTTCGTCGCCGCACTCGGCCAGTCGGGCAATGGCGGCGTGATCATCCAGGCCATCGTCGCGCTCGGCCGCGCGCTCGGCCTGTCCATCACCGTCGAAGGCGTCGAGACCGAGCAGCAGCGCGCTCTCCTTCGCCTGGCCGGCTGCGACGAGATGCAGGGCTTCCTGTTCGCGCGGCCGGCGCCGGCCAAGGCGATCGACAAATTGGTCAAGCGGCCGAAGTCCGCCGCGGCAGCCGAGCGCGCGGCGCTGACAGCCTGAGAGCGGGCCGCTAGACTCCCCGCCGGTACCATTGCGCGCGATTGGCGTGCCGGAGGCGGGGGAATGATCCAGAACGTGTGGAGCGGCTTCGATTTCGGCCTCGGCGCCGACAACGACATGCTGCGCAAGTCGGTCGCCGATTTCGCCGCGGACCGCATCGCGCCGCGCGCCGCCGAGATTGACCGCTCGAACGCGTTTCCGCGCGACCTGTGGCCGGAGATGGGCGCGCTCGGGCTGCACGGTATCACCGTCGAGGAAGACTACGGCGGCTCCGGGCTCGGCTATCTCGCGCACTGCCTCGCCATGGAGGAGGTGTCGCGCGCCTCCGCTGCGGTCGGCCTGTCCTACGGCGCGCATTCGAACCTTTGCGTCAACCAGATTCGGCGCAACGGCACCGAGGCGCAGAAGCGCAAGTACCTGCCGAAGCTGGTTTCCGGCGAGCACGTCGGCGCGCTGGCGATGTCCGAGCCGAACGCCGGCTCCGACGTCGTGTCCATGCGCACGCGGGCCGACAAAAAGGGCGACCGCTACATCCTCAACGGCTCGAAGATGTGGATCACCAACGGTCCGCACGCCGACACGCTCGTCGTCTACGCCAAGACCGATCCGACCGCCGGGTCGCGCGGCATCACCGCCTTCCTGATCGAGAAGGGGATGAAGGGTTTCGCGCCGGCGCAGAAGCTGGACAAGCTCGGCATGCGCGGCTCCGACACGTCCGAGCTGGTGTTCACCGATTGCGAGGTGCCGGCGGAGAACGTGCTCGGCGCCATCGGCAACGGCGTCAACGTGCTGATGTCCGGGCTCGACTACGAGCGCGTCGTGCTGGCCGCCGGCCCGCTCGGCATCATGCAGGCCTGCATGGACGTCGTGGTGCCCTACATGCACCAGCGTCAGCAGTTCGGGCAGCCGATCGGCCGTTTCCAGATGATGCAGGGCAAGCTTGCCGACATGTACGTGACG
>Ga0316628_100003516_pt1 | contig 12078 bp, 11 predicted proteins | sample OWC_Aug_M2_C1_D5_FD_207648 | JGI IMG/M metagenome (GOLD analysis project Ga0316628, IMG submission 207648) | Wetland soil microbial communities from Old Woman Creek delta, Ohio, United States - OWC_Aug_M2_C1_D5_C | ecosystem: Environmental > Terrestrial > Soil > Wetlands | place: USA: Ohio...
CTCCGGCGGACCACTGACCACGACCGAGTTCGTCCGCGTGTCCGCCGAGGCCACCACCGCGAGATCCGAGGCGGCGGTCTGAGTGCCCTGGCCGCCTTGCTGCGCCCCGAATCCTCCGGGACCGCCGCGGAAGAAGCTGACCATTGAGCTCTGTTGAGAGCTTGATCGCGAAGACCGGGACGAGGTGGTACGGCTCTGGCCGAAGACCTCGTTGATGAGCTCGGACGTATTTGAGGCATCCGCGTATTCCAGGTGGAAGACTTTCACGTCGGCCACGTTGGCCAGCGGAGCATCCAGCTTCTGGATGACGTCGGCGACAACCTTCAGGACAGCTTCCGGGCCGGTGACCACGACGGTGTTACTCCGGCTGTCGGCCGCCGCGGTGACCTGAACCAGGCTGGCCCCCTGCGTCTGATCGACCTCGCCCCCGGCCCCGAACGGGCCGCGGAACATCATGGGGCCCGGCATTTCCCCGCCACCGCCGCCGCCGCCCCGGCCAAATCGACCACTCCGGGAGGACGAAGAGGACTGACTCTGGTTGAAGAGTTGGTTGATCACATCGGCCACGTTCGTCGCATCGGCATATCGAAGCTGGAAGACTCGCACGTCGGCGACTTTGGCGGATTTATCGTCCAGCGAATCGACGATCCCCGCCACCAGTCCCATCGCCTCGGCCGGGCCGCGGACCACCACGGAGTTCGTCTGCTCGTCGGCGGCCGCCACGACCTGCACATTCACGCTGCCGCCGCCGCTGCTCTGCTGATTGGTCTGGCCGCGGTTATCCCGCCCCCGGTCCTGTCCTCTCATCTCCATCATCATTTCGAGCGGCCCGCGAAAGCCCCCCTGTTGGTTACGACCGCGGGTGCCTTGCGCCTGCTGCTGGAAGATGTTGTTGATTACGTTGGCGACGCTCGTGGCGCTCGTGTTGACCAGGCGAAAGACTCGGATTTCCGCCACGGAGGCCATGTGCGTATCCAGGGCTGCGACGATCTGCATTAAGCGTTTGATGTTGGCCGTGGTGTCCGTGATGATCAGGGCGTTGCCGTCCTCGTTGGCCTCGAGACTGGCATATTCCGGGAGCAAGGCCTTGAGGTTCTCCGCAAGGGCCACAGCGGTCACGTGGCCGACAGGGACGATGTAGGTCTCCACGGTGTCACTGGCGATCACCGCATTCGGATCCCGGCCGGTGCGGACGGGGATATTCTCTTTCTTCGCGTTGGACAGCGTGACCACTTTCAGCGTCTTGCCCGTCAGCACCGTGGTCAGGTTCTTTTCCTTGAGCATGGAGTTGATCAGCGCCACGGCCTGGTCGAGCGGGATGGGCTGGCGGCTGATGACCGTCATGCGGGCGTCGACGACGCCTTCACCAGAGACGATGGTCAGCCCGACGGTCTCGGACAGGTACTCCAGAACGGTCTGCAGGGGCGTGTCCTGGAAGTTCAGCTTGATCTTCAGGTCCCCGTTGGTCTTGACCACTTCCACGGGCTTGGCGTCCGCCGCGGGCGGATCGGCGTTCTGCTGGGCGGCGGTGTAGCCGGAGATCGACAGGACGCCAAGGGCCAGGATGGCGCCAACCGTAAGGATTCGCATACTACGCATCGGTATTGTCTCCTGTATGTTCAGATGACCCCGCAAGCTCGCAGCCTCGGGGCGCTATTGTCCGAGTTGCTGCCTGCGCTGCTCCATGAGTCGCTTGAGAATGTCTGCTTCATCTCCTCCCGTGGGGGCCGGGGTTGGCTGTCCGGGCTTTGGCTGTGGCGCGGTCGTCGAGGCCGGCGTGCCCGTCGACGCCGGCGCGGGCGTCTGCGACACGATGGGCACTTCGTCCACCGTCACAGTCACGGTTACGGGCACACGCGTGCCCTCCAGGTCGCACCCCAGCTTGACGCTGATCGTCTTGTCCTCCAGTTGATACTCCAACGCATCGAGGCTCAGGGTCTTGATAGCCCCGCGGGCCACCTTGGCGCCTTGCCGCAACCGCAGCACCCCCCCGCCCTGCGTGTCCTCGATGAATGCGATGAACTGGCTGTCCTCCTGGACAACGCCTTTCAGAACAAAATGAGTTTCGGGATTGGGCGCCACTACGACTTGCGGCTCGCTGCGATCTCTCGGTCGGAAGGGGGTGCGTTGCCGCGAGAAAATGTTCCGTTGCAGAATGATGCCGTACCTGGCCAACGGACCCGACTCCTCGTCTGCGAGGCTCTCCATGGGCGCGGCGATCCCATCCGGGCGAGGCACCGTTGCTTCGCCGGCCGCTTTGGGCTGCGCCGTTGGTACAGTGGATTTGGCGCCGGCGTTCGGCTCGACCGGCTTTATCACCACAGCCTTCTGTTCGGAAGCTTGCCGACGGTCCGTTTTCGATGGCTCGGAACGAGAGGACGTCTCCCGATCCCGACGGTAACGGTCCCGCCGGCTCGAGCTCTGACTGTGGCCGGTGGTGGGCCACAGCAGCGCCCCCAGCGAGATGATGGCCGTCATAAGGCCGGCGATCATAGCCCTATTGTAGGAGTTTTTCTTCATTGTTTGCCTCTTGCTGTTTAGCCTGCGATGGTCCTTGCGACGACTTCGGGGCAGCGCCAAGGTACAGGGCGGACAGCGTGAGCTGCAGAGACATGCTGTCCCCGGATTCGCCGGCCGAGCCAAGCTGCATGTCCTTGACCTTGATTGGCATCTCGGCCGTCTCGACGTCGTAGAGGAATCGGGCCACAGCGTCGAGCCGCCCCTTGCCGGCGACCATGAACGTCATTTCCTGCAATCCCTTGTCGCCGGCGACACGATCGGGCTTGACCGATGTGAGCGTCAGCCGTGTGTTCGCCGCCCAGTCGTCCAGCGCCCTGGCCAGCCGGCTTTCCGCCTCTGCGTCATTGCGCAGGCCGTCGGACAGCATCGTCTTCCATTTGCGCTCCAGCATCCCCCGTCGCTCGAACAGGTTCTGTGCCTCGATGACCTGGGCCCGCAATTGCTGCTTCTGGCTCTCCGTGGCCTGCAGCGTGCGCCAGCCGGGGGTGAGGATGAACCTGTCCAGCGCAAGGGCGCCCACCACCAGGAGGGTGGCCAGAGCGATCAAGCGTTCACGCTTCGATAGAACCATATCTACTTCACGCTTTCGAATTTGAAGTTGACGGCGAATTCCTTCTCCCGGGAATCCCTGCCCGCATCCCGGATGTGAATCATCTTGACGTTGGAAAACGCCTTGTTGTTCTTGAGGTTGTCCAGGACTTCGTAGAAGCTCGCCTCGCTGGTGGTCTTGCCGACCAGCAGGCCCGTGCCGCTTTCATTCAGGGCCAGGCTGGTCGCCCACACCCGAGGCTCCTCGGGAAACGCCGTGGTCAGCTCGCGCAGGCAATCGAGGAATCGGGGCTCGCGGGACACCCAACTGCCGGCGTAGGAGACACGATCGACGATTTCCCGGGCCGCCGCGATATCCGGACCCATCTGCTCCAGTTGCGCGGTGTAGGTCGCGATATCCTTCCTGTCGCCCCGCCAATCCAGGAGGAGGCCGCCCAGACCGATGAGACAGACGGCGGCGATGCAGGCCGCCCAGGCGATCAGGCGCTTGTGCACCGCATGTCTCTTGCCCCCGAGGCGGGGATTCAGAAAGTCCGCGGCCGGCCCGTCCCCGCGAGCATCGGCCAGAGCGACCGCCGTGGCGGCAATCGACCGGACCGCGCGCGAGGGATCGGCACATTCCAGTCCCTTGGCCAACAGGCCGGCACAGCCGTCCTGCACCGTGATCTGAGGTTGGAGCCGGTCGTTGACGCGATCGAGGACATCGTCCGCCAGGCCGCAGGTATCGTACGCCATGATTCGATAAGGCGGCGAATGATCCTGGTCCGAGGACAAGAGCACCAGCCGCTGGATCGTGGAGCTCAGCAGATCCGCATAACCGTCCGGCGTGCCATCCTGGCCCATCGCCACGTGCTTGACGAATCGCGGGCTGCCATCCGACTGCCCCCAGAACTCACAGTAGGTCGGCCGGGCATACAACCCGAACCGGTACGCCGGATCGGCGTCACACGATGCCCCGCCGCAGGCCAGGGCGGAGACGGTCATAGACTGCGCGTGCAGTCCAGCCGCGTCCGTGATCGCCTTGATCTGGTTGACGACTTGCCGCGGTGCGGCCAGCAGCAGAACCTGGCCCTTCTGCAACGTGCTGGTTTTGCCGCAGTAGTCGAAGACCAGCTCACCGGCGTTCATGGAAAAAGCCCGCTCCGCCTGGATGCTGAGCATGCCGGCCAGGACCTCAGGAGCAGCCGGCAGCGTCTCGATCTCCCTGGCCAGTACCCATTTGGCCGGCAGGCCGATCGCCACATGGCTGGCGGAGAAGCCGCCCTCCCGCAGGAAGTGCCGAAGCTGGCCGCCCAGCTCTTTGACGTTGTCGGCTGTGAATTCCTTCTCCCAGGAAAACTCACCGGAAGCCCGAACTTCGGTGCGGCCTGACCGAATGCATAGCTCGGTCACAACAGCGCCGCACTCGTCAACCGCCAGCCCCAGGATGTGTCGCGTGCCGACCTTCATCACGTCCCGCAAAGGGGAGTTCCTCAAAAGGGAGATCAGGCGGGCCTTGTACAGGGGAATCCGTTTTTGGATTTCCTTGAAGAGCCCGTCGAACCGGACGCGCGTCACGTATTTTCCAAACGTAAGCCCAATCCGCATCTTGCAGAATCCTACTTCATGCTCAAAACTGCATTTGTCAGAGGCTCGCCCTTGCGTAAAGCCGTCACGATCTCCGGTTCCAGGGGCCAGCCGAAACGAGTCAATGTCTTCCAATACACCACGCGGGGCGATGTCCCCTGGGTGTCGATGACCGCCTTGTACCGCTTGTACGCCCGCCCATTGCCGGAGAGGCAGACGATATCGGCGGAGTACTGATACGAGCGGACGGTGATATAGCTGCCGATGCCGACCGCCTTCTCCTGGTCCAGCGCCTGCGCCGCCCAGGCGATCGACGTGAGCTTGTCGCTGTTGGCGGTGCGGTAGGACAGCAACTTCTCCACGTCGCTCTCCTCCAGCCCGGGCAGGCACAGCAGGACCGCCTTGGGCGCGGTGTTCACATTCACCAGGCCGGGCAGAGTCTGCTGGTCGCTGGTCGTGAGCTGATCGGCCATCTGCGAGAACTCCTCGGGTTTCATGGCCGTGCGGAAATAAAAGTCGATGACGTTGGAGTAGTTCGGAGTCGTGGGGACCAGCCCCATGATCTCCAGGGCTCGGTCCTGAGAGACGACCTTCTGCAACGCCGACTGCAGGCTGCTCCGGGAGGTGGCGGAATTGATGTTGATGCGGGCATTGCCCTGGCCGTCCACGTTGGACTCCACGCTGTAGACGGTGACGTAGTCGTAGAAGCCCGCGTCCAGCCGGCCGTTGCGATTGTCCGGCGGGTCGCTCAGATCGCCGTCATTCTCGCAATCGTCGAGGACGCCATTGAGGTTCGTGTCCTCGCCATAGAGCAGCTCTTCCGAGGCGCCCTTGATCAGGAGGATCTCGTCCACGGTCTCCAGCGGCGCGTTTTTGCAGTGGTAGGGGTTCGACTGCAGGAGATAGTACTCATCCTCGGCCCCGCCGGTGGTGACCTCGCTGTCGCTGTCCCGCCAGTCGATGATGGAGGCGGCCAGTTCCGCCGTCATGCCGGGCAGCCGCTGCAGCATCTCCTGCGATGCGGAATTGAGATTGATCTTGTTCGACTCGTTGGCCAGACCGTAATCGAATTCCCGGTCGCTCTCCAGGTTCGATCGCAGAATCCAGAAATAGCCCTGCCCCACCTGCAAGGCCGTATAGGAGTCGGTCGTCTCGGAGGAGGTCCCTTGCTGTTGCGCGGCCGTACTGAGCTTGCCGATGAGATACTCCAGCGCCCCGTTGGCGATGCACTCCGCCTGCAGGGAGGCGACGTGATTGGCCGACACCGCCGCCGCCACCCGCATCGATTGCGCAAACACCAGCGCCAGCCCCGCGAGCACCAGAACGACCCAGATCGTGACGATGAGGACCGTTCCCGATTGCGGATTGCGGCGTGGCGATGCGAATTGGAGCATCCGATGGCTCATAGCGTCGATTCGGTCTCCTCCTGCGACGGGGTCTGGCACGGCAAGGCGAAGCTCTGGACGAGCCGGCGTTTCTGCGGGTCGGTGCCCTTTTTGCCGTTGTGGGCGATCTCGATATCGACCTCGACCGCCAGCGGCAGACTGTTGGCGTCGGCCGTCGAATCCCACTCCTGTGCCCAGCCCGCGCCGTCGAAGTAGCGAAGGTTCATGGACACCACGCGGCGGCACAGGACCTGCTCGTCCGCCTGGACCTCCTTCGGGGCCAGCAAATTCGTCGTCAGCCGGCGGACGAGCATGTAGCTGCTGTCTTCGCTGTTGGGATCCGTCTCCAGGAGCAGCTCGATCTTGCCCAGACCGCCCATCAACTGCTCCTCGTCCGCATAGAGGTGGGTCGTATAGAATTCCAGACTGTCGGCGTCCACTCCCTTGGAGCCCGCCGAATCGATGCCTATGAACGCGCCGGCCAGATTGCTGCCGGGCGGCAGGACACCGTCGATGTCCTCCTTCATCAGCTCGATGGCATTGATCGCCTCCAGGGTGGGGTCCACGGCCGATATGCTGCTGCGGTACGCCCGAAAGCCCGTGTACAGCGACGTGTATAGGCACGAGGCGACGACCACCATCAGCACCATCGCCACCAGCAGCTCCAGGAGCGTGAATGCCGCTGCCAATTTCGGATTGAGGTGAACTCCCGGCGCGAATCCACAATCTCGCGTCCGGGGCCGGCCGGGATGTCTTGAATGCATCGTCACGTCAGTTCGCCTCCGGATAAACGAGAGTGCTCAGCGTGATTTCCCGCCGTCGGCCCATCGATTCCCAGAACACCGTCAGGTCGAACTCGCGGACGGCGGAGTCGGTCCAGTTGGTGACGGTCCCCTTCCACTCGTAGCCGGGCCAGTCGTCGCCGAAGTTGCCGTGCTGCGCCCCGGTCTCCCAGTCCCCCGTGACGATCATGTCGGTCATTTTCATCTTGGCCAGGGAGGCCGCCTCGATCTGCCTGCGCGACAATCCGGCCAGGCGGGTGCACAGCCCGATACTCTTCATCGCCACGGGCATGATGATGGCGATGAGCACCACCGTAGCGAGCAGCTCGATGAAGGTGAAGCCGCACAGGCGGTGACCCGTCGCCGTCGTATTATCGCGAGACATACTGACCATAAATCCGGTCGCTTTCCACGATGGAGAACGATTCGGTGACCGTGGGGCAGGTCACTTCCACGGCCTGCCCGCGCCGGTCGATGAGCCGGACCGTGCCCGCCGTGACTGTGCCGTGAGGCGTGAACGCGAGGAACTTGTCCTTGTCCTCTTCCTCGATCCCCACCAGTTCCATCTCCACGTCCTTCGGAAGCGTGAAGACCTGTCCGAATCCCGTCTTGAGCTTCTCAAACGTGCCGGCCTGCTGTGCCGTCAGCCAGTAGGTGCGCCGCTGGGTATCGAAGTTGAGGCGATAGATGATGCCCTCGCTGATCGCCTGGGAGCGGGCCAGTCGGGTCAATGCGAGGATTTGTGCGGCGGTATCCTGCGTGCGGCGAGAGGCAAAGAACCCCCGCAGCGACGGCGCCGCCATCGCCAGCACGGTCGAGAGAATGACCATGACCAGGATCAGCTCCAGGAGCGTCATAGCTTGTCGTCCGCCGCGTTGTGCCGTAGTTGTCGTCATGCACTAATCCCCGGCCCCTTCGATGCAGACAGCAGGCCGATCACCACCCCGTATCGCCGCACTACCTCTCTACTGTCCAGTTCGTGATATCGTCGTCGCCGCCGAGTTTTGCATCCGGCCCGTAGGAATACAAATCGTAGCCATCCTGGTTGTTTTGCCCTGGGTACCGGTAGATGTATTCACCGCCCCAGGGGTCCTTGGGGATGCCGCTCTTGAGGTATGGCTGCTGCCACCCGTCGGCATTGGAGGTGGGCTTCTCGACCAGGGCCCGGAGGCCCTCGACATTTGTCGGATAGCGGCCGACGTCGATCTCAAAGGCATCCAGGGCGACCTCGAAGTACGACAACTGGGTCTTGGCCGCGGTGACCTTCGCCTGCTGTGAGCGCTTCGCAAACTTCGGCGTCACAATCGCCGCCAGCGTCGCCAGAATCACCAGCACCAGCAGCAGCTCAATCAGTGTGAAGCCGGACAACCGATTTCGGATGGCGGATTGCGGATTGCGGATTATAACCCGTGGCTCCCATCGGTTATTCGATATCTGAAATCTGCGATTGACATTCTGTGTCCCTGGCTTCATATCATGTCCCCATTCATTTGATCGCGGGCGTAATTGCCAATCTGCAATCCACAATCCGAAACCCGCAAATGACCACTCTTACCGAATCAATTCCTGCATGTTGAAGATGGGCAGGATCATTCCAATGACGATCGTCCCGACCAGCGCCGCCATGATGAACAGCAGGGCCGGCTCCACCAGCGCCACGAGCATCTTGAGGTGGCGATCCAATTCCTGCTCGTACGCTGCGGCCAGACGGGTCAGCTCTTTGTCCAGCCGCCCGCTTTCCTCCGCCACGGAGACCATCTCGATCACCGACGCGGGGAACAGCACCTGGCAGCTCTCCAGGCTGCGGGCCAGGGCGGTCCCGCGCTGGACATCACCAATGGCGCCGTCCACCGTGTCCGCCAGGACCTGGTTGCCGATAGCTTCCTTGGCCACGCGCAGGGCCGCGACGAGCGGCACGCCGGCCTCGATGAGCGTGCCCAGCATGCGGCAGAACCGCACGAGGGCGAATCTCGACACCGCCCGGCCGAACAACGGAGATCGGAGCATCAGACGCTCCAGGATCCGACGCCCTTCCTCGCGAGCCAACGCCCGCTGAATCCCGAAGACGGCCAGGGCGACGACCAGCACCAGGACGAACCAGTACCGGACGACCATGTCGCTGACCCTCACGATGGCCTTGGTCAACGCCGGCAGCGAGCCGCCGAACTCCGCAAACATCACGGAGAACCGCGGGATGAAGTAGGTCAGCAGAAAGGTAAGAATCGCGCTGGCCAGCACGGTCAGGACCATCGGATAGATCAGGGCCGACGTGACTTTGCCCTTGAGGTCCTGCTCGCGCGAGCGGAACGTGGCGATCTGTTCGAGCACAACGTCGAGAAAGCCACCGGTCTCGCCGGCTCGCACCATCGCGACATAGACGGGCGAGAACACCTTGGGGTGATGGGCAAACGCATCCGCCAGAGACGATCCGCCGGAGACCTGATCGTGCACGGTAGCCCAGAGCCTTGCAGCGCCTGGTCGGGAGGCTTCCCGGCTCAGAATACTCAACGCCCGGCTCAGGGGCACGCCCGCCGCCAGGAGATTGGCCAGTTGCCGCGTGAACGCCTCGACCTCACCCTTGGAGACGCGGCCGATGCGTGTGGTCAGCCCCTCGGCGTGGCGGTCCTCCTGCCTTTCCACGGAGACCGGGCTGAGGCTCCGACCGAAAAGCTCCTCGATGGCCGAAGCACGGTCGGGTGCGACCAGCTTATCCGCCACCTGCCGGCCTTGCGCATCAATCGCCTTGTATACGAATGTCGCCATGCTGTAACCTTACGGCTGCTGCTCCGCTTCCTGAAACCGGGTCAGGTCGAACGAGTCGTCCTTGGTGACCCGGAGGATCTCTTCAATCGTAGTGCGCCCCTCGTGCAGGTGCCTGAACCCATCGTCGCGAAGGCTCCGCATGCCCTGTTTGGCGGCCAGCTTGCGCAGCTCCTGTGCCGAGGTGTTCTCCAGGATGCGGGAACGAATTTCGTCCGTGATCACCATCAGTTCGAAAATGCCGATCCGGCCGTGATATCCGGTCCCCTGGCAGAGCCGGCAGCCGCGACCCCTGTAAAGCACACTGGGCAACTGCTCGCCAAATCGCTGCCGCAGCGGTGCCATCTCGTGTTCGGTGAGCGGTGCCTTGCACTCAGGGCAGATCACGCGCACCAGTCGCTGCGCCAGCACGGCCTCCAGCGAGGAGGCCACCAGGTACGGCTCGATCTCCATATCCACCAGCCGGGTCAGGGCGCTCGGGGCGTCGTTCGTGTGCAACGTCGAGAAGACCAGGTGTCCGGTCAGGGAGGCCTGGATAGCGATCTCCGCCGTCTCGGAGTCACGAATCTCGCCGACAAGGACGACGTCGGGGTCGTGACGCAGGATGGACCGCAAACCGTTGGCGAAGGTCAGCCCGGCCTTGCGCGAAACCTGGATTTGATTCACACCATGGAGCTGGTATTCGATGGGGTCTTCGATGGTGATGATTTTTCGCTGAATGTCGTTGATACAGGACAGGGCCGCGTACAGCGTCGTGGTCTTGCCGCTGCCGGTCGGGCCCGTCACCAGGATGATTCCATGCGGCCGTTCGAGGATGATTCGCGTGATGCCCAGGTCCCGGTCGGACATGCCCAGCTTGTTCAGCCCCAGCAGGACCGAGGAGCGATCCAGCAGGCGCAGCACGACCGCCTCGCCGTAAAGCATGGGGATTACCGAGACACGGACGTCGATTTCCCGGCCGGCGATGATGATCTTGATGCGGCCGTCCTGCGGCACTCGCTTTTCCGCGATGTCCAGCTTGCTTAGAATCTTCAGGCGAGAGACGATGGCCGCCTGGAACTGCTTGACCTCCGGGGCGACCGAGGCCTCCTGCAGGACGCCATCGATGCGGTACCGGACCCGCAGTGTTTCCTCGAACGGCTCGATGTGCACGTCCGTGGCCCGCAACTCGATGGCCTCGGTCAGGATCTGATTGACGAAGCGGACGATGGAGGCCCCCTCGGCCGCCTGGGTCAGGTCCATGTCCTCGTCCGCGTCCGTGTCAATGACCTGCAAGCCGTTCTCGCCGGCTTCCGAGATCATCGACTGGACCGTATCCGCGCCCACGCCCAGGTATCGCTTGATGCACCGGTCGATCTCCGCCAGCGGGGCCAGGGCAATCTGGAAATCCCGGCCGGTCACCAGGCGCAGCTCGTCGACCGCCGATGTGTCGAACGGATCGCTCGTCGCGGCCAGCAGCTCACCATGCTCCCCCTCAATGGGCATGATGTGCCTGTCCAGCAGGATGCGAGCGGGGAATCGGGCGAGGAATTCCTTGGGGAATGTCCTGTGCTCCAACTCAAGATACGTCAGATTGAGCTCGCGTGCGAGAAATCGCAGCAGGGTCTCCTCGGCGATGCCATTGACCGCGAAGGCCCGGGCCGGCGGCTCACCCTCGGCGAGCAGACCGGTGATTCCCCGGGCCGCGGACTCGTCAATCAGACCCTGATCGAGCATTCTGTTTACTAGTGCGTTCATTGGACCGATTGTGCCTCAGGGTAACTGTCCCATCATGACCAACTGCGCTTCCTGGCGCACGGTGAGAATCTTCTTCAGATCCTGCTGGGCCACCGCCAACTCCTGCTTTGCCTTCTCGCGGGCTTCGCGAAGGGCCATCAGGTTCTTCTTGATCTCCTCGGGCGGTGCCGACTGATTCTCGAGCGTGGTCCGCAGTTGCTCGGAGGCCTTCTCTACGGGCGTCATCGTAGCGGGGTCCTGTTGCGGTCCTCGCCTGTTGCCCTGGCCGCCGGCGTCATTGCCTCCACGTTGTCCTCGCGGTCCACCCATCATGCCGAACATGCCGCGTCCACCACTCTGTACCTGACGGTTCAATTCCATGACCTTCGTCAGCCGGGGCTCCAGGACCTTCCAAGCCTCATCGTCGGCCCCCAGCTGCTCCTTCATCCGCTGGGTCATCATCTGACGCATCTGCGCCGGATCAAACCTGCCACCCGGACCTCCCTGGCCTCCGGGCCCACCCTGTCCGCCGGCAGGCGGCTGGGCAATAGACAGCCCCCCGATTACCAGGGCCAGCACACACGCAGCAATCCCCATCACAATCACCTGTTTCTTCATTTTCTGTCTCCTTCTTAAATCGACCAAACCCTGCTTTACGTTGAACTTATCGGGCCATTGCCCGAATTTCTCAGTTCTCGACACAATATCGGCGGCCGGCCCTGAAGGTCTGTAGTCGTTCGCCGAGAGCGCTTGCCCCTTTGCCTTGTCGCCGCCAGAATCCTATCGGCCCAGCGTGCAGC
>Ga0316628_100003518_pt1 | contig 12077 bp, 10 predicted proteins | sample OWC_Aug_M2_C1_D5_FD_207648 | JGI IMG/M metagenome (GOLD analysis project Ga0316628, IMG submission 207648) | Wetland soil microbial communities from Old Woman Creek delta, Ohio, United States - OWC_Aug_M2_C1_D5_C | ecosystem: Environmental > Terrestrial > Soil > Wetlands | place: USA: Ohio...
CGCAATACGGCTGGGAAAATGGTCCCTTACTCTTCCTCCGCATCCGGACGATGGACCTCCGCCTCTCCCCGGCTGGAACGATACAATGCCTTCCCGTCGCTGAACATCTGGGGCGAACCGGTGCCGGGCAAGAGCAGCGGCGACGCCATGCAGGCCATGGAAGAGATCGTGTCGAAATTGCCGAAGGGCATCGGTTTTGACTGGACCGGCCTCTCCTACCAGGAACGGATGGCGAGTTCCCAGGCGCCGCTGCTCTATGCTTTTTCCCTCGTCGTAATTTTTCTCTGCCTGGCAGCCCTTTACGAGAGCTGGGCCATTCCCATTTCCATTCTGCTGGTGCTGCCCCTGGGGGTCATCGGCGGAATCCTGGCCTCGTCGATCCGGGGCCTGCCCAATGATGTGTACTTCCAGATTGGACTCCTCACCACCCTGGGACTGACCACCAAGAACGCGATCTTGATTGTTCAGTACGCCATGAACAAATTGCGGGAGGGGGCGAGTTTGATTGAGGCCACGCTGGAAGGGGCCAGATTACGGTTTCGCCCGATCGTCATGACCTCCCTGGCCTTCGGCTTCGGCGTTCTGCCCCTGGTCCTCACCACCGGCGCCGGCGCAGGGGCCCAGAATGCCATCGGTACCAGCGTCCTGGGCGGGATGGCAACCGGCACGTTCCTGGCGGTTTTCTTTATTCCCCTCTTCTATTTTGTGATTTACCGGCTCATGGAAAGAAAAAAGCCCGGGCAAACCGAAGCGGCCGAGTCGGCTGACGCGGTTTCCCCGAAGGATCACTGACATGAAACGAAAACTATTTCTGCTGGTCGGATTATTTGCGTTCCTGGCGGGGTGCACGCTAATCCCGAAATACACCAAGCCCGAAGCTCCGGTTCCCTCCTCCTGGCCGAGCGGTCCGGCATACAAGGACACCCAGGCCGCACCCGGCGCACCGCTGGCCGCTGACCTGAGGTGGCTGGAATTCTTCACTGACGAACGGATTCAAAAGGTCATCGAAACGGCCCTGAACAACAACCGTGATCTGCGGCTGGCCGGTTTGAATGTGCAAAGGGCGAGGGCGCTATACGGCATTCAGCGGGCAGAGCTTTTGCCTGCCGTCAACGCGACCGGGAGCGGAAGTATACAACGGGTCCCGGCGGATCTTTCGGTCACAGGCCACGAGATGACCGCGGAACAATACAGCGTCACCCTCGGGATCAGTTATTGGGAGATTGACTTCTTCGGCCGCATCCAGAGCCTGAAAGACCGGGCGCTGGAAGAGTACCTGGCCACGGAGCAGGCCCAGCGCAGCGCTCAGATCTTGCTGATCTCTGCGGTTGCCAACGCCTACCTCACCCTCGCCGCGGATCGGGAAACCCTCAAATTGGCCCAGTCCACCCTTGAGGCCCAGCGGACGGCCTACGACTTAATCCGACTACGTTATGAAAAAGGACTCGCGACCGCACTGGATCTCCGACAAGCCCAAACGCAGGTGGATGCGGCCCGGGTGGACATCGCCCGCTCCACCCAGTTGATAGCTCAGGATGAAAATGCCTTGAACCTTCTGGTCGGTTCTCCGCTGCCGAGCGACCTCTTGCCCATGGAGCTGGGCAGCGTCCCCCCACTCAAAGAGATTTCGGCCGGCATATCCTCCGAGGTACTCCTGCGTCGGCCAGATATTTTGGCGGCGGAACATCTTCTCAAGGCGGCCAATGCCTTTATCGGTGCTGCCCGGGCGGCTTTCTTTCCTCGCATCGCCCTCACTACGGCGGCCGGAACCGCAAGCAGCGAGCTATCCGGACTTTTCAAATCCGGCTCGGGTACGTGGATCTTCGCGCCGGAGATCGTGATGCCGATTTTTGACGCCCGCACCTGGTCGGCCTATGATGCCAGTAAGGTGCAAAGGGAGATCGCCTTGGTTCAATACGAAAAGGCGATCCAGGCAGCCTTTAGGGAAGTGGCCGACGCCCTGGCCGTGCAGGGCACGGCGGAAGAACAGCTATCGGCGCAACAATCCCTGGTAGATGCCACGGCCGAAACCTACCGCCTGGCCAGTCTCCGGTATACCAAGGGGATTGACAGCTATTTAGGCGTTCTGGATGCGCAACGCTCCCTCTATGCAAATCAGACGGCATTCATAGCCATCCGTCTGGCAAATCTCGCCAACCAGGTGCGGCTTTACGCGGTATTGGGCGGGGGAAGGGAATAAGTTATACCGAAGGAAGTTGAATGATCGGGAGAGGCGTCGGAGGCAAAGGAAGTTTATCTCGCAGGTGAATTTACCGGATGGCACCCCCAGGCGCTGCCCATGATGAAGGGAGAAAATGGCGCGTGGAATGCAGTAATCGAATTGATCAACGGCTGTCATGAATACAAATTGTTTGTAGACGGGGCCTGGATGGAAGATAGGTCATGTGAGGTATTCGTTGAAATTTCCTTTGGTAAGCTGATTCTGGAGTCTGAGCCGCTCCTCAATCCTTATGGCACCACAAATTTCGTCTTTTGGTCTTGATAGCCAAGTCGAACTTAATGTTTTCCCTGTCCCTGGCGCGCTTTCGCAAAACCATAGGAACGATGACATAGAGCAACATTTGCAGCACTGCACCTCAGGGACAAAGGGTCAAACGCATGGCCAAGACGCTCCATGCCGAAAACAACTAAACCCCCTAATCGCGCCTTGTAGGCGGGGTCAAGAGGCACAATATGAATGATAATACCTTGCCGGGAAGCCCTGCCCTGTGCCTGCCCGCCGGTAGGCAGGGGCGGGGAGCTTCACTGTCCACCTCAGCGATGGCGAAAACCCCTCGCCTTCAGGCGAAGTTTCTTTCTGCGATAGGGTTCGAGACCCTGAGCCTCCTTGCCCCTGGACGGGAGAAGGTTGCGGTGGGGTGAAATATATATTCCACTCCCACCCTTACCCTCCCCCATCTAAGAGGGGGAGGGGACTCTAGGTCGACTTACTAAGGAGTCCATAATTAATCAGACATAGCCCTCTAAAATCCCCCCTAACCCCTCTTTTGGAAAGAGGGGAATTTCTCCCTTTGTAAAGGGAGGGAAGGAGGGATTTAGTCTTGGGTGTTTACATTATGAGGCGGAGCGGTTATACCTTAAACGATTGCCTACTTCATTCCGCTTAAAACCCGGAGATGCGGTGAAGATTGAAGAGGTGAAGTAGGCCGATCGTTCTGTTGGACGGGCAAGGAGAAATACCTACGAACGGAGAGAAAGGAGGCCGAAGGTGTTTTTCAAACGATTGATCTTGTCTTTCGCTTTTCAAGGGGAAAGTATACATGGGAGAAGCCGGGCGAAGCACGCATGAGGTGATGAGAGGGGGTTAAGAAAGGACTTATTAAATGGAGGGAACACCCAATTCACAAACGGTATGGTAGCCCGAGGGATTCACCGAGGGCTGTTAACTCTTTTACCGTGTTCGGGGCCAGGGGGATGCCTTCCTTGAGGAGTCGTAACTCGGTCCGGTGTTCCGGCTCGCCAGGCATGAGAATCTCTGCGGCGCCTTGGGCCTTCGCGCTCTCTTTAATGCTTTTGATGTACCGGTCCATATTCTTCTTGAATTCTTCCCGGTCCAGAAAGCAATCCGGGTCTAAGGCCATAAAGGAATAGCAAGTCTCCTGAATGGTTCTCCTGTCCTCTTCATAAAGGCTCTTAATGTAAATATCAGACGCCCCTAAATAAGTGAATAGGTTACTGGAGGAGCTGATAACCATTCTCATAAGCATTGGCCTCTCCTCTCTCAACGTCATATCCCACTCGCGCAAGGCTTATTCTTCTCCTTCTGGACAAGTCGGTAAGGGAAATTATCAACTCCCGCACAGCCTAAAAGCTAAAAACCTCTGCGCATTAACCCCCTGCTGCTGGCGCCCCTTTGCCAATCTCGTTCATGATTACCTTCCTACGGGCACCAATGCCCCCCTTCTAAGAGCTTTATAAATTCTGAAGGATACATCGGCTTAGTTGATACCTCTACCCGAATGCATGGGGTAAATTATCGTGATGCTGGGGGATGAAATGAAATCATCCTGACTCTTCCTAAATGGGTGATATATCATGATCCTAGACAGAAGCGGGGGGTGGCAGATCGGCCTTCCTTAGGAGTTCGAATAGGCCCATCCGAACACACCCTTTTTGCGTCCCATCATTGCGAAAGGCGAAGTCGCGAAGAATCCCGCTAAATTCGTTTGAGATTGCTTCCCTCACACTCGTAATGACAAGTCTCAATCCCCGGAAGTACCCCAATAGACCCGACCATCACTTGAATGGATTCAGCTGCAGCTCTTCCGCTTTTCTCACGATCTTGAAGGTCTTGCTCGCCGTGTCCATCTTGATGACCATGATAGATGAGGCGGAATACCGTCGTTGGGGACCGAAGGTCACTGGTGGCGTGAGCCCATCCATGTCCACATTATTGAATCTTTCAAAGGCTGCGATCAGTTTCTCTCGCGTAAGCTCAGGTCCAGTGGCCTTGACTCCCTCGATAAAAACCTTGGAAGGCAAATATCCTATTAGATGGTAGGAAATGGGCTTGAAAGGCGTAAAGTATTTCTTCCCCAGCTCAACCATCTTCTTGATCCCGGGGATATCCATGGATAATGGAGCCGTAGATGCCGCGGCATAAAATTCCAACTCTCCCGGCGGCAGGGCATCGAAGATTGACTGGTCTGCCGCGGGAGTAATTCCCAAATAAATGGGCTTAAAGTTAAGCTCCATGCTCTTCTTCAAAATAAGGGCCATGTCCCTAGCATTCGTTACGGCCATGACCATCTCGACCCCATCCTTCATCAGGGCGATGACGGGAGGGCTCATATCGGGAGAACCCCGCTTGAAGGTTTGTTGGCTCAAGACCTTCAGTCCATACTGCTTCTCCACATCCCTCATGCCCTCCGCGGCAGTATCCGCCAGATCATCCTGCGCCAAAATGCCTATCTTCTTTTTCTTGGCATCCAGGTGCCTCATGGCGTACTCCATCAACCCGATTACCTCCAGCTGATAGGGCATGCCAATAACGAAGACATACCGCTTGGGCGGGATGAAAGAGGCCTTTGGGCCCTGGTAAACAAGAGTGGGCACCCGCGTCTCCTCGGCCAGAGGAAAGGCCGCCATAATCGGAGGCGTGCCAATGATTCCGGGTATGCCAAATACCCCATCTCGTTGCACGAGTTTCTTGAACCCGGCCACCGTTTCTTTGGGGTTGTAGGCACTGTCTTCCAGTATGAGTTCGAACTTCCGACCGTGCACGCCACCTTCATCATTGACCGCATTGAAAGCTATCTTCGCCCCGTCACCGATCATCCGACCAAGCCCGGCGGCAGGGCCGGTCAGGGGAGTGAGAAACCCCACTTTGATGGTCTTATCCGTAACCCCAACCTCCGCGGCGAAAGCCCCCGTACCCCCAAGAAACATACCACCCAGCAAAACTGCCATTACTCTAAACAAGCCTTTCATTCGGTCACCTCCTTAAAAGAATATCGGCTTAGTACCGAAAAGGCCAAGACTTGAAATAAATCTTGACCCTGCGCCAGATACCGGCCAGGCCGGTTGGTTCAAACAAAATGAAGGCGATGATCAGGGATCCAAAAACACCTTCACGCAGATCACCAAAACGCTCCGCGAAAACGGGATAGGAAGTCCTGGTCAGGTCGCTGAACATGCGTAACACCTCGGGGACGATGGTAACGAATAAAGAGCCAAAGAGAGTCCCCACTACGGTGCCGAGTCCGCCGATGATGATGATGGCAATGTAATCGATGGAAAGACGAATCCCAAAGTAATCCGGGGAGATGAGTTTTACATAAGGACCGTAGATTGCTCCGGCCACCCCGGCATAAAAAGCGCTCAACATGAAGGCCTGGACCTTGCACTTGGCCAGATGAACCCCCGAGACCTCGGCGGCAATGTCCCGGTCCCTTATGGCGATTAGGGCTCGGCCGAAAGGCGTTCGCAAAAGATTTTTCGTAAAATAGCAGAGTAAGATGAGAATCGGCATGATCACGGAGTAGAACTTTAAATCTGTGTTTAGGGCATACTGACCAATCTTAACAGCCGGCACCTTCAGGCCTTCGCCACCGCCAGTCAGAGAAGAAAATTGATTGATGATGTAATCGATCACAAAAACAAATCCCATGGTGATCATGGCGAGATAAAGCCCCTTGAGCCTCAGGGCGGGCAGACCAATCACGAACCCGCACAAGGCCGCGATCAAACCGGACAAAGGGAGGGCCAGGACAAATGGCAGGTCTAACTTGGTGACCAATATGCCGCAGGCGTAAGCACCCACGGCTACAAAACCACCCTGGCCGAGGGAAATCAATCCCCCATTGCCCGTGAGCAGGTTTAGGCCAAGAGCACCTATGCCGAAGATCCCTGTGAGATTTGCGAGGTAGAGGATATAAGAGTCCGCGATGAACGGGAAGACGGCCATTAAGAAGAGAAGAACGGCCAGCCATGATTTGCTCCAGTCCGTTCTGAAGATTTCGATCTGCTCCCGATATGTTACGGTGTAATCTCTTCTGGCCATAGATCAGACTTATATCCTCTCAATCTCTTTTTGCCCAAAGAGCCCGTAAGGTCTTACCAGCAAGACGATGATCAGAACAAAGTAGGCAATCACATCCTGAAGCCTGGAATGGATTAGCCCTCCTGCGAGATTCTCCGCCAGCCCAATGATTAGCCCCCCGATTAGGGATCCAACAATACTCTCCATGCCCCCCAGAATTACGGCCGGGAAGACCCGTACGGCAATAAAGCCCATTCCGACGTCAAGGTAATTGATGTGCGCGAGGAATATTCCGCCAACCGAGGCGACCACGGCCGCCATCACCCAGGCCAACTGGAAGACCCGGTGAATATTGACGCCGGTCAGGGCCGCTGCATCCTGGTCATCGGAGGCTGCCCTCATAGATGTTCCCAAACGCGAGTAGCGGAAGAAAATTGTAAATAACGAAAACATGATCCCCATGCCTCCCATAGTGGCTAGTTGGGGGTATGTGATGCTTGCCCCGAGTATTGCAATGGGCTTGGGGGGAAAGGGCGAGGGCAAGGCAACCATATCAATCCTCCCCCACAGGAAGGCTGCCAGGCTTCTGAAAACGCTTGAAAGTCCGATAGTGATCATGATCAAGGAAAAGACCGGTTCCCCAATCATCTTTCGGAAAAGGACAAATTCGAGCGTTATTCCCAGAACGAAGGCGAAGACCAGCGTGAAGAGAAAAGCCACTATGTAGGGAAGCTTGAGATCTACGCTCAGGAGAAAGCACATATAAGCTCCCAGCATCAAGAGCTCGCCCTGAGCGAAATTGAGGATTCTGGTGGATTTGTAGATCAGCACGAATCCCAGGGCGATGAGGGCGTAGATGCTGCCAATCACGATCCCGCTGGCCACTAGTTGGGGAAGAATTTTCAGGGTCGACATGGATCCATCCTCAGTCTATATCAACTACCATACATGGCCTCAATTTCGGGGCCGAATTTCTTGTCAATGACCTTTCTCTTGACCTTCATCGTCGCGGTCAGTTCCCCTGTCTCATGTTGGAGTTCGATGTCGATCAGTCGGAACTTTTTTATCTGTTCCACCCTTGAGAGTTCCTTGTTCAAATCGTCGATGACCTGGGAGACTAGATCAATTACGGCCTGATTACGACTCAGGTCGCGCAGGGTGGTGAAGGCGATCCTCTTATTCTCAGCCCAGTGTGAGACCACGTCAAAATCAATCTGTATGAGGGCGGTCAAATAGGGCTTGGCCTCTCCGATGACAATGGCATCGCTGATGTAGGGGCTGGCTTTAAATTTGTTCTCTATGTATTCGGGGGTAATGTTCTTGCCACCGGAGGTGATGATGATGTTCTTCTTTCGATCCACGATCTTCAGGTGCCCATTCTCATCCAATTCGCCGATGTCTCCCGAGTGCAGCCAACCTTCTTCATCGACGGTCTGCCGGGTAGTAACTTCATCCTTGTAATAGCCCTTGAACAACCCGTCCCATTTCCAAAGGATCTCATTTTCTTCCGAGAGCTTCCATTCTACTCCATGGAAGGGGCGCCTTCCCACGGTGTCTGCCTTTACATCGTCTGGAGTCGGGGAGAAAATGATCAGCCCTTCGGTCTGACCATAGACTTGAGCGATGGGTACGCCGATGGCTCGGAAATACGTTACCAGCTCAGGGGCGACGGCCGCCCCTCCGCATACTGCCCTCTTGGCACTGAGCAGTCCGAATTTATCTTGCAGCTGCCGGAAAAGACACCAATGAGCCACAAGCTCTCCCAGCTTCCAATAAAGGGGCAAGCCCTCTTTTTTCATCTTTTTAGCCCCAATAGTGTGCCCCCAACTCATGAATAGGTTGTACAGCTTTCTCTTGAGGAAAGTACTGTTATCAATCTTGACCTGTATCGAGGATCTCATTTTTTCCATGATCCTGGGCATGAGGACGATAAAGGTCGGGGATACCTCTGCCAGATCCTTCTGGACTGTCTGGGTGCTCTCGGCAAAGCTGATGACCGACCCAGAGAAAAGAGGCATGTAAACGGAGAAGAGGCGCTCCGCCGCGTGACATAAGGGCAAATAGGACAAGAAACGGTTTTTTTCTGTGAGTCCAAAAAAATCGGTCAAGGCCCGTGCACCGGTCAGAAAGCTCTTGTGCGTGTGAACTGCGCCTTTCGGTGGGCCAGTGGTGCCGGAGGTGTAGATGATCAGAGCCTCGTCATCCGGGGAACCCGCATCTACTTTTTCCATATATAGGCGAGGGTGATTCTCCCTTACCTGTCGGCCCATTCTTTCTACCTCTTGGAAGCTGATGAGCATCGAATCCTGGTAATTCCGCAGGCCCCTCATGTCCCAGGTTACGATCTTTCTGAGGTGCGGAAGCGAGGGCTTTACCTGTAGGATCTTATCCGTCTGTTCCTGGTCTTGGGCCACGTAGACCTTCGCATCGCAATGACCTGCGATGTACTTGACCTCGGCCGCGGGATTGCTGGGATAAATCCCCACAGCTACACCCCCTACCGACTGGGTCGCCAGGTCCGTATACAGCCATTCCTGGGTATTTTCGCCATGGATGCAGACTTTGTCTCCCTTTTCAACGCCCAAGGCAGCCAGTCCCAAGGCGAAGTCCTCTACATGCTGCCGGTATTGCCTCCAGGTAACCTCGGTCCAAACACCCAGATGCTTCTCGCACATGGCCACCCGATCCGGGTGCAAGGCCACCCTCTTAAGAAAAAGCTGGGGGGTTGTCTGATCCGGGCTGAAATCTTCCATCACCGGGCATCCCTCGACCCAAGATAAGCCTCGATGACCTCAGGGAATCTCTGGACTTCCTGAGGGGTCCCTTCTGCAATGAGAGAACCAAAGTTGAGGACCGAGACTCTGTCTGAGAGATCCATGATGACATGCATGTTGTGCTCAATGATCACGATGGTGATATTCAGTTCCTCTCGAATGTCCAGGATGAAGCGGGCCATATCCTCTGTTTCTTCCTGGTTCATACCCGCACAGGGCTCGTCCAAAAGCAGCATCTTCGGGTTCATGGCCAACGCCCGGCCCAGGTCGACCCGCTTCTGAACCCCGTAGGGCAAGGCACCCACCGGAATGTCCCGGTAGGGCTCCAGATTGAGGAACTCAATGATCTCTTCCGCCATTTTGCGGTTGATGATCTCTTCCCTCACCATGGAGGGAAGCCACAGTCCCCCTTTGAATATCCGTCCTTTGCTGAAGATATGACGACCCAGCATGATGTTGTCCCCGACTGTCATGCCGGCAAAAAGCTCAATTTGTTGAAACGTGCGGGCCAGCCCCGCCTTGGCCACCTGATCAGGCCGCAGGCCATGGAGATCAACCCCTTCGAAACAAACGGTTCCCTGATCCGGTTCATAGACCTGGCAGATGCAATTGAGCAGGCTGGTCTTCCCGGCCCCGTTAGGGCCGATGATGGCGTGAATGACACCTGGGGGAAAATTTATGGAAACGCTGTTCAGAACCAGCAACCCCCCAAAGGCTAGGGAGACGGAATCGATTTCCAAAAGATGTCCTTCAGTGGGGGGCCGATCCTGTCCGCGGCGAAAAGAGGGAATGACTTTCCCTCGGTTCTCATATGGATCGGGCAGAATCTCCCTTTCTCTTTTCCTGTACCCCGAAAGAGCCCAGTTTAGGAAAGCCACCTTTTCTTCCTTCGATAATGCTTGACGTCATGAAAGCTTATCTGCTCGCGCCCTTCCGGAATGCCGAAATAGAACTCCCGGACCTCGGTGTTGTCCATCAATCTGGCCGATGTGTCATCCAGCACCACCGCACCGTTTTCCATTATGTATCCGTACTCGGCCACCGATAAAGCCTTATACGCGTTCTGCTCCACAAGCAGGACGGAACACTTCTCCTCCTTGTTGATTCGTACGAGGATTTCGAAGATTTCATCCACAACCAGAGGAGCAAGCCCCAGGGAAGGCTCATCCAGCAAAAGGACTTTAGGTTCGCCCATCAAGGCCCGGCCGATGGCCACCATCTGCTGTTCACCGCCACTCAGGTATCCGGCCAATCTGGGCTGCAAGGCCTGCAGGATGGGGAAATACGCAAGGATGCGGTCATAGTCCTCCTTGAGCCGGGCCGATCTTGGCCTGACAAAGGAACCTTGCATAATGTTCTCACGAACGGTCAGGTTGGGAAAGAGCCGTCTCCCCTCTGGAACCTGGAGAATCCCCGCTTTCACAATCTTATGAGGGGGGAAATGGTCGATCCGTTGTCCTTCAAACTGGATGAACCCTTCTTCGATCTCTCCATCCATGGACTTAAGAATCCCGGAAATGGCCCTCAAAATGGTGCTCTTACCAGCTCCGTTGTTTCCCAGCAGAGCTACGAAAGATTGCTCCTCCAGGGTGATGGAGAATCCTTTGATGGCCAGGATGACATCGTTGTAAACTACGCGAATGTTGTTTACGAGGAGGCTCACCGATTTCAGGCCCCTATGATTTGATTAGAGGCAGGTGGCTTTCAGGGGGCAAGGTTCTGCAGCCTTCTGACGGAAGCCTCAAAACCCTTCATGATCTCCTGAAAGATCTCCTCCACTGAGGAATTAGATTTGATGAGTCCAGCGATCTGACCTGCGCTCCACAATTTCTCTGTTATTTCCCCCTCTTCACCGGGGTTCGAAAGCAATTCCCCGAGGGACTCGTTCCCTTTTAATTCCAGGGCTCGTTGATTTTTCCACAGGCGCACACTGAAACCTGGAAATCGCAATGCGATCGTGTCTGTATCGCCTGACTTCAGCAGGGCCATTTTGTAGTTGTCATGGACCGGGCATTCAAGGCTGGCCAAAAATCTCGTCCCCATCAGAACACCCTCGGCCCCGAGGGCCAAGGCGGCAACCAGACCCCGGCCGTCACCGATGCCCCCAGCGGCTACCACCGGGACAGATACGGCATCCGCGACTTGCGGTATCAGCGGGAGGCTGGCCACGGCATCCAGCGAATTGAGGCCCCCTGATTCATATCCCTTTGCGATGATTCCATCAGCACCAAGAGATTCGGCCCTCAAGGCTTGCTTAACATTCGCGGCGACCTGAAAAACTACCATCCCAGCTTGTTTCAGCTTGTCTAGGCCTTCTGAGGGGGCACCCGCCGAGGATATAACAATCTCAATGTGCTCATTTAGGCACCATTGGAGGAGCTCCAGGGAATTCGAGGCTACCCAGGGGATATTCACAGCAAAAGAACCATCCGTGCATCTCCTTATCTCTTCTATCTCCTCCTGGAATTCTTTTTCCGCCATCCCGGCAGCCGCAAGGCACCCCAAGCCGCCCGCCTTCGAAAATGTGCCTACTAGTGGAGCCTTGGATATGCCCATCATAGGGCCCAAGAAAAGAGGGTACCGAATTCCACAAATCTTACAGATTCTCGTGTTCATTGAAGATATCGCCGTCAAGTTGCTCTTTTCCCTATACTCGGGAAAAGGATCCTGCAGAGCTTCTCTGTAAATTCATCAGGGGATATCGGTCTGTTGAAGATGAGGCCGGGCAGACACATATGCTCAATGGATCCGAGAATGATTTGCATCAAATGCCAGGGCGAGACATCATCTCGGATTTCGCC
>Ga0316628_100003519_pt1 | contig 12075 bp, 12 predicted proteins | sample OWC_Aug_M2_C1_D5_FD_207648 | JGI IMG/M metagenome (GOLD analysis project Ga0316628, IMG submission 207648) | Wetland soil microbial communities from Old Woman Creek delta, Ohio, United States - OWC_Aug_M2_C1_D5_C | ecosystem: Environmental > Terrestrial > Soil > Wetlands | place: USA: Ohio...
ACAAGAAAAAAGACCAGACCATCGCGGTCTATGATTTCGGCGGCGGAACCTTCGACATTTCCATCCTCGAGGTCGGCGAAGGCGTGGTCGAAGTCAAATCGACTAACGGCGACACCCATCTCGGCGGAGACGATATCGACCAGCGGGTCCAGGACTGGATCACGGCCGAATTCAAGATGGAGTCCGGCATCGACCTGGCCAAGGACAAGATGGCCATCCAGCGCCTCAAGGAGGCCGCGGAAAAGGCCAAGATCGAGCTCTCGACCACGATGGAAACCGAGATCAACCTGCCGTTCATCACGGCCGACGCTTCGGGCCCGAAGCACCTCCTTCTCAAAATGACCCGGGCCAAGCTCGAGGCGCTGGTCGAGGAACTGATCCAGCGATCCGTCGCTCCGTGCAAGCAGGCTCTGGCCGACGCCGGCCTGAAGGCCTCGGACATCCATGAGGTGATCCTGGTCGGCGGCCAGACCCGCATGCCCCGCATCCAGAACCTCGTCCAGCAACTTTTCGGCCGCGAGCCGAACAAGAGCGTGAATCCGGACGAAGTCGTCGCCGTAGGCGCGGCCATCCAGGGCGCGGTCCTTTCCGGCGACGTCAAGGACGTCCTTCTCCTCGATGTCACCCCGCTGACCCTCGGCATCGAAACCCTCGGGGGCGTTTTCACCCGGATGATCGGCCGGAACACGACGATCCCGACGAAGAAGACCGAGATCTTCTCGACGGCCTCCGACAGCCAGCCGAGCGTCGAGATCCACATCCTCCAGGGCGAGCGCGAGATGGCCACGGACAACCGGACCCTCGGCCGCTTCCACCTGGACGGCATCCCCCCGGCGCCCCGGGGCATCCCGAAAATCGAGGTGACCTTCGATATCGACGCCAACGGCATTCTCCACGTCTCGGCCAAGGACATGGGCACGGGCAAGCAGCAGGCCATCACGATCACCGGCCACAGCGGGCTGGATGACAAGGAAATCAAAAGGATGGTCACGGAAGCCGAGGCTCATTCAACCGAGGATAAGAAACGGCGGGAGGTCATCGACGCCAAGAACCAGGCCGATCAGATGATCTACAGCATGGAGAAGCTCCTCCGCGAGAACGCGGCCAAGATTCCCGAAAACGAGGCGGCTCCGGTCAAAGAAGCGATCGAGGCGACCAAAAAAGCCATCGAATCCGAAAGCCTGGACAAGATCAAGCAGGCCCTGGAAAACCTCAACCGGGCGTCCCACAAGCTGACCGAAGTTCTCTACCGGAACGTCGGATCCCAGCCTGAGCCGCAGACGGCCGGTTCGCAGCAGGCCCCTCCGTCCGGCGGCAACGGCGCCGGCGCCGAAGGCGAGGTCATCGACGCCGAAGTCGTCGACGACGGCAAACCCAATTAACATCCCGGGCCGTTCGGGATATCATAGCGTCCTCCGAAGGGCGGCAACGCCGCCCTTCGGAAATCTCCTCCCTTGGGAGCAAGGGGGAAAGGGGAGAACATGGCCAGGGATTTATACGAGGTGCTGGGGGTGACGCGGACGGCTCCGTCCGCCGAAATCAAAAAAGCCTACCGCAAGCTCGCCCGCAAGTACCATCCCGACCTGAACCCCAACGACAAGGCGGCCGAGGCCAAATTCAAGGAGATCCAAGCCGCCTACGACGTCCTCAGCGATCCCAAGAAGAAGGCCCAATACGATCAGTTCGGATTTGCCGGCGATCGTCCGCCCGGCGCCGGTCCGGACCAGGGATACGAACCGTCCGGCGGATTCGAGGGATTCGATTTCTCCGATTTCGGCTCGGGTTCCTTTCGCGACCTGTTTCAGAACATCTTCGGCGGAGCCGCCGCCCGGGGCGCCGCCCCTCATCCGGGTCCGGGGCGGGGGGAAGATCTTCTTTACACCATGAAAGTCGGGTTCGAGGACGCCGTTCGCGGACTTCAAACCCGCATTCAGCTTTCCCGCCTGGTCGCCTGCCCGTCCTGTTCGGGATCGGGGTCCAAGGCCGGCTCGTCCAAGACCTGCCCGTCCTGCCGGGGAACTGGAAAGGCCTTCCAGCAGCGCGGGTATATGAAGTTTTCGGGGGTTTGCCCGACGTGCGGCGGCCGGGGCACGGTCAAAAGCGGAGACTGCGACGAATGCCGCGGCCAGGGTTTAGCCAGGAAAACCGAGACCATCACCGTCCGCATTCCGGCCGGCGTCGACTCCGGATCCCGGGTCCGCATCCCAGGGAAAGGCCATGCCGGCCCTGAGGGCGGTCCGCCGGGCGATCTCTATATCCAGATCGAGACGATGCCCCACCCGCTCTTCCGGCGGGACGGCGCGAACATCCAGGTTAAAGTTCCGATCACCGTCCCCGAGGCGACCCTGGGGGCGAAGATCGACGTCCCCACGCTCGACGGACCGGCCGTCATCCGGATCCCGCCGGGGACGAAATCGGGCCAGCGTTTCCGCATGAAGGGCAAGGGTGTGCCCGCCTCCGGGGCTCCCAACCGCGGAGACGAGGTCGTCGAGGTGACCATCGTTCCCCCGCCGTTCGGCGACGAGCGCGTCCGGGAGTTGATGAAAAACCTCGAGCCTCTCTATGGAGGAAATCCCCGGGCCGGGATGACCGAAGAGGACAAATCATGAAAAAGAAACGCTCCGCGGGTTCCAAAACCCGTTCCGCGCGGACGGCCCGGCCCCGGAAGACCTCGTCGTCCGCCAAGACCGGGGAGAACTTCTACCACATCAGCAGCGTGGCCAACCGGTTTCACATCCATCCGCAAACCCTCCGGCTTTACGAGCGGGAAGGCCTGCTCGCCCCCTCCCGGTCCTGCGGGAACACCCGCCTTTACTCGGACGAGGATGTGAAGCGCCTGGAGATCATCCTGAACCTCGTCCGCGACCTCGGTGTCAACCTGGCCGGCGTGGAAGTCGTCTTGAATATGCGGGCCAAGATCGAGCGGATCGAAGCCGAGGTCCAAGTTTTTCTGGAATCCTTCCGCCGGGAATTTTTTTCCGGCCGGGAAGAGGAATTCGAAGCCCGGAAAAGGAGCCTGGTTCCCGTCGCCCCGTCCAAGATCGTTAAAGTCGAGAAAACGGACTGACCATGCCGTACAGGGATTTCGCCGAATCACGCGACCTCCGGCGGTACCTCGAGCAGATCGGCCGGTTTCCGCGCCTCAACGGGACGGAGGAAAAGCGGCTGGCCAGGCAGATCCATGCCGGCGACAAGGATGCCCTCCAGAAGCTGATCGAGGGCAACCTCCGGTTTGTCGTTTCCTACGTCAAAAAATACAAGGGCATGGGCCTGGGGATGCTGGATCTGATCAACGAGGGCAACCTCGGTTTGATCGAGGCGGCCAAGCGTTTCGATCCAGCCCGCAACGTCAAGTTCATCTCCTATGCCGTCTGGTGGATCCGCCAGGCCGTGATCCATTCCCTGACGGCCTCGTCCCGGGTGACCCATGTTCCCCAAAAGATCTCCGACCAGCTCCTGCTGATGAAGAGAAAAACCGCCCAGCTGGCCTCCGAGCTCGGCCGGGAACCGACCCGGGAAGAAGTGGCCCAGGCGATGAAGATCACGGTCAGCGACGTGGAGGACCTGACCCTACTTGAAAGCCGGGAGATCTCGCTGAACGACCGTTTCGACGAGGACGACCAGGGGATGGAGGAGAAGCTCGGCGATCCGATTTCGCCCTCCGTCGAATACCAGATCATCAAGGCCTCCATCCAGCAGCAGGTCCGGGACATCCTGGGCGAGTTGGATGAGAAGGAAGCGACTGTGTTAAAATTGCGCTTTGGCCTGGACGATGACCGCCCCCTGACCCTCCAGGAGATCGGCGACCGCCTCAACCTGACCCGGGAGCGGATCCGCCAGATCGAAAAAGCGGCCATGGGGAAGCTGAGCCGCTCGCACACGCTCCAGCAGCTGCGGGGATATTTGAACTGACCGGAAGCGGAAGACATGACGGATTTCACGAAAGTCGAGTGCCGGGAATGTTGCGATACCGGCTGGGTCCGGATCGAGACGAAGAAGGGCACAATCGCCCGGCGTTGCGCCTGCCAGAAAGCCAAAAGCGAGGCCAAAGTCCTCGAGCGAACCCGCATCCCGGCCCGTTACCGGGCCTGCACCCTTGAAAACTTCGAGTCGCATAACGATTCCCATCGGGACGCCTTGAAAGTTTCCAAGAAATTCATCGCCAACTTTCCCCACCAGGATATCGGCCTTCTTTTCATTGGCCCCTGCGGCGTGGGCAAAACCCACCTGGCTTCGGCCATCCTGGCCCGTCTCGTCCAGACGAAGGGCGCGTCCGGGCTGTTTTACGATTTTCGCGACTTGATCCGGGACATTCAGAACACGTTTTCGCCCGATTCGGATCTGTCGGAATCCGATATCCTTGATCCGGTCTTCGAATGCGACATCCTGGTCCTGGACGAGCTCGGGGCGAAGCGGTCTTCCACTTGGGTCGAAGAGACGATTTTCTATGTCATCAACCGCCGCTACAACGAGCAGAAGCTGACGATTTTCACCTCGAATTATCCCGATACGGCCGATGACGAGGACGACCGGGCCCCGATGTTCAAAAAATCCGCGGCCTTCGGCGGCCCGAAAAAACCGGATGAAACGCTTGTCGACCGGATCGGCTTCCGCCTCCGTTCGCGGATCTATGAGATGTGCAAGGTGGTTGAGATCGGGGGCCAGGATTACCGGAAGGTGGCCAAACAGGCCGGTTATCGATTTTAGCCCCGTCTAGAGCTTCAGGGCTTTTTCCATTTTGTCGAGGTTCGTCTGGAGCTCGAAGGGGATCGTCCGGCCGAAGCCGTCGAAGAACTTCCGGATTTCCTTCACCTCGCCCTTCCACTCGGGCGGCTTGATTTCGAACAGCTTGTCCATCTTCGAGCGGGGGATGGGCAGGCCTTCCATGTTGAAGTCGTCCAGGTGGGGGACCAGGCCGATGGGCGTCTCCCGGGCTCCGACTTTTCCGTCGACCCGGTCGATGACCCATTTGAGGACCCGCATGTTGTCGCCGAAGCCTGGCCAGACGAATTTCCCGTTCTCGTCCACCCGAAACCAGTTGACGGCAAAAATTTTCGGGGGGTTGCGCATCAAGGCGCCGGTGTTCATCCAGTGGCGGAAATAGTCGCCCATGTTGTAGCCGCAGAAGGGGAGCATGGCGAACGGATCGCGGCGCAGGACGCCCACCGCTCCGGCCGCGGCAGCCGTGGTTTCCGAGCCGGTCCGGGCGCCCATGAACACGCCGTGGGACCAGTCGAAGGCCTCGACCACCAGGGGCATGAGGTGGGAGCGGCGGCCCCCGATGAGGATGGCCGAGATCGGGACGCCCCTGGGATTGTCGAATTCCTTGGAGAGCGTCGGGCAGTTGTAAAGCGAAACGGTGAACCGGCTGTTGGGATGGGCGATTTTTTCCTTCGATCCGGGAGCCCAGAGCCGGCCCTGCCAATCCTCCACGTGCGCCGGCGGGCCGTCCAGCCCGTCCCACCAGGGCTCGTTGGTGTCGACGTCCCGGCCGACGTTGGTGTAAAGGGTGGGGAAGAAATTCCGGCCCTTGAGGGTCCGGATCATATTGGGGTTCGTCTTCATTGAGGTCCCCGGGGCGACGCCGAAGAAGCCGGCCTCGGGATTGATGGCGTAGAGGCGGCCGTCCGGTCCGACGTTCATCCAGGCGATGTCGTCGCCGATGGTGAAGACGCGGTATTCGGGGAGGGCCGACTGAAGCATGGCCAGGTTGGTCTTGCCGCAGGCGGACGGCATGGCCGCGGTGATGTACGTGATCCGGCCCTTGATATCCTCGATTCCCATAACGACCATGTGTTCGGCCAGCCAGCCCTGCCGGAGGCCGAGGTAGGAGGCGACCCGGAGGGCGAAGCACTTCTTGCCGAGAAGGGCGTTGCCGCCGTAGCCGGAGCCGATGCTCCAGACGAAGCTTTCCCGCGGGAAATGCATGATGTAGCGGCGGTTGGGGCTCAAGTCGCCGATCGAGTGGCTGCCCTTGACGAACCGCTCCGACGTCCCGATCCGTTTCAGGACATGGGTTCCCATCCGGGTCATGATCCGCATCGACACGGCCACGTAGGAGATGTCGGTGACCTGGAGGCAGGCCTTGGCGTAGGGCGAATCCGGATGGCCCATCATGTAAGGCAGGACGTACATCGTCCGGCCCCGCATCGCCCCGTCGGCGAGCTTGGTCATCATCGCCTTGGCCTTGTCGATGGGCATCCAGTTGTTGTTCGGACCGGACTGATCCTTTTCGGGGTGGCAGACGAACGTCAGCTGCTCGGTCCGGGCGACGTCGGTCGGATGGCTGTGATGGAGGAAGGCGACGGGCCAGTTCTTATCGTTCAGCTTGGAAAAAACGTGCTGGGACCCGATCTTTTCCTCGTTCAGGCCGGTCTCCATCAGGCGGTGGGCTTCCGCCTCGGAGCCGTCGCACCAATAGACTTTTTTCGGCTTGTAGATTCGTTCCTGTTCCTCGACCCAGCGTTCGACTGGAGTGGACATCCTTCGTCCTTTCGATGGAATAAGGGTTCAAAATATCACGTAGGCGAAGGACTAGTCAAAAAGCGGATTGTCCGGGCGGGTCTCCGCGTTTCCCGGATCGCGGCCTCAGCCGACGGGTCTCTTGACTTTCTTTGCGGTGAAGGATCCCATCGCTTCGTCCCCGACCGCGATCGTCCCCTTCATTTCGGTCTCGGATTCCAGGGCGCCCTTGTAGACGACCGTGAGTTTTTCGCCGTCGAAATCGATCTCGTATTTCCAGGTCACGGTTTTGCCGTCCGTTTCCCCGGTCAAAGCCAATTCCCCGATGTCCGGATTGGCGCAGGTGCCGGTCAGCTTGCCCTTGACTTCCGCGAAGACGCAGGAAAGCTCGACCGGCATCTCGCCGATCGAGCCCGTCAACGTCCATGTCCCGGAAATGTCCACGGAAGGGGGAGGGAAAGCGGCGGCCGCCGGCGACAAGGCGAGGACGACGAGCGCATAAGGGGCGATTTTCATGGGATCTCCTTTTCGCTTGCGATTACGGGGAAATCTTACGGATAAACAACCAAATGGCAAGTACATACAATAAAGTATCAGAGTATCTAAAATATACCGCAGGCACTTTAAAGTGCCTGATTGTATCGGCGAAACGGCGTCTTTACAATCGGTCGGAGAAGGACATGGGAATCGACAGGCAAGGAGGAAGGGCATGACCGACACGAATGATTTCTGGCGCAGGGCGGCTCTTGCCGCCGGCATCGTCCTGCTCGTTTTTCTGGTTCTCCTGACCGTCTCCGGCCAGGTCCGTCCGGGATATAAATTTTATTTTCCCGATAAAGCTCCGATCGTGACGGACGACGAGGAGGTCACGACGAAGGTCATCGTCGGCGACCGGGAATCCGAGGGCCGCTATACCATCCTCAGCGATCTGTGGAAGCCGGGTTTCAGCGTGTCCACGCATTATCACGCCAGCCATTTCGAGACGTTCATCCTGCTTTCGGGCGAGGCGGAATGGACGGTCGGCGGCGAAACGCATGCGATGAAAGCCGGCGACGCGGTCTATATCCCGGCGAACGCCCGCCATTCGGCCCGCACCCTGGGGACGACGCCGGCCCATTTCGTCCTGGTTTACTCGGCCGGGGATTACGAAGCCCATCTCCGGCGTCAGGCGAAATACGCCGGGCTGGAGAAAACGGACCCCAAGGTCAGGGAGATGCTCCGGGAGTTGAACGATTTCAATCCCGTCCGGAAGAATCCTTGACGGGCGCGGGCTTCCTGGCAAGCGTGTGCTGGTGGGATTCCCCCCACGTCGCGATCGCGTCGAGCATCGGCCGCAGCGTCCGGCCGTAGGGGCTGAGCGAGTATTCCACCTTGGGCGGGATCACGGGATAAATCCGGCGCTTGATGATGCCGTCGCTTTCCAGCTCGCGGAGGTGCTGGATCAGCATCTTCTGGGAAATCGGCGGGATGTCACGCTTGATCTCGCTGAATCGCTTGCTCCCGTCGCGGATGACCCAGAGGATGATCGGCTTCCATTTCCCTCCGATCACCGAAAGGGCCGTCATCACCGGGCAGGGGCTGAGGAAAGACATGTTCTAGGCCAAGGCCGCGTCGACGGCGGCTTTGCAGTGCAGGGCGGTCGTGTCGAAAACGGGGATGGGGGAGTCCGCCGGCTTGATCAGCAAAGGGATTTCCGTGCAGCCGAGGATGACGCCTTCGGCGCCGCGCTTTTGCAGGTCGGCGATGATCTCCTGGTAAACCGCGCGGGATTCCGTCAGGATCCGTCCGTAGGCCAGCTCGCGAAAAATGATCTCGTTGACGTCCCGGCGCTGGCTCTTATCGGGGACCAGGACGCTCAAGCCGTGTTTTTTTTCTAAACGGGTTTTGTAGAAATCCATTTCCATCGTGTAGCATGTGCCGAGGAGGCCGACTTTTTTAAATCCCCTGCGGCGGATTTCGGCCGCCGCGGCGTCGGCGATGTGGAGAAGCGGGATTCCCAGGGCGGCGGAAACGCGGTCGGCGGTCTGATGCATCGTGTTGGCGCAAATCAGCATCAGGTCCGCGCCGGCCGCCTCGGTTTTCAGGGCGGCATCGGTCATGATCCCGGCCAGACGATCCCAATCTCCGGACAGCTGGAGTTTTTCGATCTCGTCGAAATCGACGGAGGTCATGGCGATGGCCGCGGAATGGGATCCCCCCAGCCGGCGATGGACGTCCTCGTTCAGCAAGCGGTAATAATCGGCCGTCGAATGCCAGGTCATCCCTCCGATAAGCCCGATCGTTTTCATCGCGCGCCTCCGTACGAAGAACGATATCAGAAAAGCATAATGAAAGATACGGGAACGCGTCGAAGCCGCGTCCCTCTTGCCTTTATCCAACGGTCATGCTAAATTAGCCCGGCTTGCTCCCCGGTAGCTCAATCGGCAGAGCGGTTGGCTGTAAGCTGTTTGCAGCTTCCACGAGAGATCGTGGTCGAAGAATCGGGTGAACTCAGGGAAGCCCGCCCTCCGCGGCGCGGAGAGGGTGATCCTGAGCCAAGCCCCGCCGGTCCGGCGGGGAAGGTGCAGAGACTAGAGCGCAAGCTCGTACCCGGGCTTATCCGCCCGGGGAAGCGCCCGACACCCTCGCCCCTCCGGGGGACGGGTGAAGAGATAGTCCAAGCCCGGAGGAAACTCCGGGGCCCTTGTAACCAATAGGTTGCAGGTTCGAGTCCTGCCCGGGGAGCCATCACCGCCTTTCGTTCCTCCTCCGTTTCCTTATCTCCGCGTCCATGACGTTTTGGGATTGATTCTATCTTCCCGCTTTTGCTCAACGGAGAGATCGAAGAGGAAATTCCGATCTGTTTGCGATAAACTAAGCCATGCCGATGCGAAATTTAAAGGATCCGCCCCTCGATATTTCGTTAGGAGTTTTTGCGTTTTAAACAACGCCTTGAAAAGGGATTCCGAGCCGTGATTGACGAACGTCAAAATGCCATGTGCCCTTGCGAATCGGGCAAACCCTATTTGAAATGCTGTTTTCCCTGCCATCTGGACGATAGCCGTAAGAATCGCGCTATTGAAGAAATTGAGAAGCTGAAGAAAAAAATGTCCGGCATGAATTTCGCTTCCCTCGAGGAAGCCAATGCCTTCCTCCGGAGACAATATGAAAAGATCAATTCCGCGCCTCAGGAGGATTTCCTGGGTTTGTCACGCGATCAGGTCTACCAGATTATGAACTTCTCTTTCCCTCCGCTCTCCGACCTGGTCGTTTTCAGGACAGATTTTCTCCCTGAATCCCTCGCCGGGATTCCCGTTGTCAGAGACTCGATTTTTTTTCTCGGTCAGATGGCCGAGGCCGGGCCTCTGAAGGCAACGGCTTCGGGATACCTTCCGCCCGAATTCGCAAGACGGCTCTTTGATAAAATCGACCGTTCCCCAGTAAAACCAATCATCAAATTCAGGTCGGAGGCGGATTCCCAAACGGTTGAAGTCTTGCGGCTGCTTCTCACTTGGGGGAAATGGATAAAAAAGGAAAAAGGACGTTTTCGTCTGACCTGGAAAGGGCAGAGGGTTGTAGAGGACGGTTTCTCCGGAGAGGAGTATTTCGACTTGATGTCGACTTATATCCGGAATTTCAACTGGGCTTCCATCGACGGATTTGCGGAATATGATATCATTCAACGAGCGACGGTCTTCTCCTTGTATCTCTTGAAGAAAAAGGCGGCGAGCTACACAAAGAGCTATTCCCTAAGCCCTTATTTCATTCGGGCGTTCCCCCTGGTTCTCCGGGATGCCCCGCGCCGCGAATGGATGGATGAGTTCTCTGATATCGATCGGTGCTGGACGCTGCGTTTTCTGGAACGGTTTTGCCTTTCTTTTGGATTGATCGAAATCCAGGGCGACAGCCCGGGACCGCTCGATCTGACGATAACCCTCAAAACAACCCCGGTTTTTGACCGGCTGTTCGGCTGGAGAACGGGATATCCGGGCGTCCACTGAGCGAAAGCTCTTCGAAATAAATTCTGGAGGAAGGCCCATGCCAAGTCAAAATGTTTTTAAAATGAAATTTGCCTCGGTCTATCCGCTCTATGTCCAAAAAGCGGAGCGCAAAAATCGTACAAAAGAAGAAGTCGACCAAGTCATCTGCTGGTTGACCGGCTATAACCAGGCGGGATTACGGCGGCAAATCGAACAAGAAAACGATTTCAAAACCTTTTTTGTACAAGCCCCCGCCCTTCATCCTAACAGCTCGCTCATCAAAGGCGTTGTGTGCGGTGTTCGCGTGGAAGAAATTAAAGATCCGTTGATGCAAAAAATACGATATCTGGACAAGTTGATCGATGAGCTCGCGAAGGGAAAAGCGATAGAGAAGATTCTGCGGCAATAAGTCATTTCTTCTCGCGAGCTTTCTTTTTCAGGAAGGGGAGCTAATTCAAAATCGCTTCGAGGTCCCGGTTGTCGAGCCGCATCGCGGCCCGGACGACGGCCGGGTCATAGGTTTTTCCCTGGCGGTTTTCGATTTCGCGGAAAGCCTTGTCGATTCCGAGCGACGGGCGGTAGGGACGGAATGAGGCCATGGCCTCAAGGACATCGGCGACGCCCAGGACCCTGGCTTCGGTCAGGATCTCCCCGTCGGACAATCCCTGCGGATATCCGGACCCGTCGAGCCGCTCATGGTGCTGCAGGATCATTTCGGCGATCGGCCAGGGGAATTCCAGACCGGCGAGGATTTCGCTTCCGCTGCGCGGATGCGTCTGAACGAATTCATATTCGAGCTTGGTCAGGGCCGCGGGCTTGGCCAGGATGTCGGAGGGCACGGAAATCTTGCCGAGGTCGTGAATCATACCGGCCAGCCGGACCCCCTCGACCTGGTCCCGCGTCGCCCCCATTTCGTTGTAAATAGCCGCGGCCAAGGCCGAGACCCGGAGCTGGTGTCCGGCCGTATAAGGATCCTTGGTTTCCACCAGGCGGGCCAGGGCGAGAAAAATGCCGTTGACGGCCTTCTGCAGCTTGGCCGTCCGCTCCTCGAGCATCTCTTCCAGGTGCTGCCGGTATTTTCGATTGAGGATTTCGAGCCGGCGTTTTCGGAGGGCGTTCCGGGTGTTGATGATCAGCTCGCTCGAATTGAAGGGCTTGAGGATGTATCCGTCCACGCCGGCATTGATGGCCTCGTCGACGGTCGCCGGATCGTCCTTTGCCGTAAGCATGATAACCGCGGTATCCGGCAAGTTCTTTTTGATGTGCCAGGCCAGCTTGATTCCGGACTCGCCGGGCATCTCGACGTCGCAGAAGGCCAGGTCGGCCGCCTGGGCGGCCAGCAGGCTTCGGGCCTCGGCGGCATCTCCGGCGAAAGAACAGTGATATCCATGCTTGGACAGAATTTGCCCCAGCATTCTGCGGAGAATCGGGTCGTCATCCACCAGCAGCAACAGGTTCGACACGTTCTTCTTCTCGATCCTTTCGTCGGGGAGGCTCCTCCCTTCCGGGGAGCGTTTCCGCCACCCTGCCGACAGATTGGAGAGAACGAATTCAGCCTAGGTGAACGGTTTGAGGACGATCACGACCCGGCACATGTGCGGGTATCTTGCCGGGTTTGGATATCCGGCGACGGTCCTTATTAGACCGAGAGATA
>Ga0316628_100003520_pt1 | contig 12073 bp, 32 predicted proteins | sample OWC_Aug_M2_C1_D5_FD_207648 | JGI IMG/M metagenome (GOLD analysis project Ga0316628, IMG submission 207648) | Wetland soil microbial communities from Old Woman Creek delta, Ohio, United States - OWC_Aug_M2_C1_D5_C | ecosystem: Environmental > Terrestrial > Soil > Wetlands | place: USA: Ohio...
CCCTGAATAGCCTTGTCGAGTTCGGACTTGCGCATGGAATTACTTAAGCGCGCCCTTCACGTCGCCGCGAATCAGGTGCGGGTCAGCCGGGGCGCTGGATTCGATGGTGTACTTGCTGGGAGTGGGACGGGAGCCGCTGCCGCACTCGTTGTAGACCTTGGCGCTGGTGCCGACTTCGCTGGGCTTGGTGCCGCCCTTTTCGCCTTTGAGGATGCTCATTTGATTTACTCCTGTGTTAGAACGAAAAAGCCCCGCCGCGGCTACCCGGGCAGGGCTGAGCATGTACGGTTTCCGCCGCTATAGACGGGCCGCACAAACACTTTGAATGGGTGATGCTGGCCGGTGCTGTGGTCCCGGCTTGGCGGCAATAGGCGTGCTGTAACGCCTCGTTTTATGCGCCCGACCGGATTTGAACCGGCGATATACGGGTTTAGGCCCGTTGCCTCATACCAACTGTGCTATCGGGGCTCTCGCTCGCCTGATTAGCCCGTCAGCCCGGGCATTCAGCATCATTGAATCTATACGGCTGGCGACTACTGCCCCGATTCTCCCCAGAGGTTCCACCTCTCTGGCTTCAGGTCGGGAGGACGGCTGGTGGTTTCAAAACCGCCCAGTGGTCGCCATGCGTATAACAGCCCGCCTAGTTGCGCTTCCGTGGAGAGGCGGGCGGGCTCTTGTGAAACCGCTAGAGGCAATTTCGCCACTTATCAACTCTTTTTTACCATAACGGGGGTACTGTGTACATACCCACCGATATATTTTCTTACATCTTCCCCCCCCCCTACCAGAGCGCCTTCAGCCGCTTTGCGCTGTAGACCCGCGCTCCAAGGTCTCGGATGTCTTCTGCCCTTCCGATTGGGAGGCGGCTACCTACCCTGAGCGCGTCGGCTCGCAGTTCCTCCGCCTCGACAAGCATTGCCAGCCTCTCCAGCAGCTCGCCAATCTCCTTGCCGTCGAAAATGACTTCCTCGCTCATGCCGCCATCCTCCCCCGCATCCACGCATCCACAAAGGTCCGCCCGGTGTCCAGCAGGCCGGAAACCTTCCGCTGGCTGCAATGAAGCTCCCGACCAATGGAATTGATGTGTCGGCGTCGCACGTAGAACGAGACCATGGCAATTCGGACCTCCCCCGGCATTACCTGCATGGCACATTCGACCTCGTGGACCTCTTCCGGCCACTCGTTCTGCGCCCGGCCCTTGCCGAAGATGGCCGCGGCCTCTGCGGTGATGTGGGGGTAGCCGAGGTCTACGTTTCCGCGGACGGTCTTGGCCCAGAGATCGAGATAGCTCTCCACCCGGCTGGCGCGTTCTTTTTCTCGGTCAAGTACGGTCATTAGCCCTCCACTCCCGACAATGCCCCAGCTCGTTCGGTTTCGCGTCCCACAACTGGCACGGCGGGTCCGGCTGCCGCCAAAACGCTTTCTGCTCTCCGTGTGTCATGGCCCGGTATTCTGGCGCCCCGCAATCGGCCGGGATGTCGTGCGCGCATGTCTGGCAGTCTCGTGTGGTGTCCATGCTATCCGGCCCTCTCTGTCCACGCGGCGCAATACCCATCCTCGTCCGGCTTTACGCTCCGCAGGCATACTTTGATACCGAATACGCGGTCATCGTGTTCGCACTGACGGCATCCGCGCATCTTGCGCTCGATACGCCGAAGCGTGTCGCAAAGGTCGGCCGGATCGCGATAGGCTGATTCTGGAAGCGCCATGTATATTCCTACACCACTCCGGCAATTATCGCGGCTGTGAGAACGAGGTCAAGCTCCATTTTCTCGGCGACGAAGTTCACTGACCGGCACTCTCCAAGCTCTCGGATGATGGCCTTGTCATGGTCGCTGACTCGCGCATCTCGGAGGTTGTCGATGACCTTTCGCGCCATGGCTCGGGAGCGGATTTCCTCCTCGCTCATGCGCCTCTTCTTGCGCTCGGCCGCCTCGGCTTTGAGGGCGGCGGTCTCGCGGTTGATTTGGCTAAGGGATGGCTTTCTGGTTGCCATTGCGCAACTCCTTCAGCTTCGCCTTGTACTCTGCCTCGATGCGCTGGCAGTCTTCTCGGGTGTAGTGGGCGGCTGGGTGCGGGCCCTCTAGCCACAGGACGCGCTCTATCCCGATCTTGGCAATCAGGCGCGGTCGGTATTCGGCGATGTTGCCGCTCTTCATCTCGTTGCAGGGGCGGCATTGCTTGTGGATGTTGTCCTCATGGAACCGAAGCTCGGGATGGGAGCCTACCGTCAAATAGTGGCCCGCGTGCCATTGGCCATCGTGCCAGCGACCACAGGAGATGCAGGGCTCGGCCTTGTCGCGCTCCCGGATGAAGGCGTTCACCGCGGCCTGAGCCTTCGCCTTCCACCATGACAGCGGCTTGACCTCTAGGCGGCGGCGGGCGCGCTCCTTGCGCTCCGCCTTCTCTGCGTTCTTCTGCTCTCGCTGGGCGCGCTTCTCTTGGCGGGCCTTTGCCATACGAATGGCGCAATCCAGGCTCGCGACCTTTTGCAGGCTGTTCCGCGGAACGAACGTGGCTCCGCACTTACAGGCGCATTCCCGGCGGTCCAGTTGTTTCCCGTGGAACATCACACCATCCCCACAATCTGTTCCACCACTCGGTCTAGGTCGGCCCGGGTATAGTTCTTCAGCACACGTTGCAGAATCACGTCAGCCACCGCCGAATAGACGCGCTCAAACTCTGCGTCACCCATGTTGGCAAAGCTGATGCTGTTCGCCTCAGCCCGTACCTCTCCCTTCAGGTTCGCCACAGGCTCATAAAAGCCAGCCGCTACAATGCAATCCTTCCGGAAGCGCTCGAAATTCTTCTGGACCGGGAGGCCGCGAAACTCCTGCTCTGGCGGCTCCCAAGCGTCGAAGCCTATCTGGAGCATGGCGAAGAACTTTCGATGGAAACGCGGATTCCTGGCCTGCCGGAACTCGCCCCGAATCACCTGCCCAGCCCGCAGTTTCCGGAGATAGGCAGCGTCATCGTCCGTCACGGGGAGAAGTACCCCATTGGCGCTCTTCATCAGGGCAAGCTCAGTCACTCCCCCACCTCCTCCGCCTTCGCATTGATGCGCTTGGCGTGCTGTAGGAATGTCTCGCCAAGGCGCGGGTCACACGGAGCCAGCGGGCACTTGTCGCACTCTTCCTGTGCGTCACATACCGCAATCACTCTTTCGCTAAACTTGGAGACGTATTGCTGGCTCATTGGCTAACCTCGGTTAGTGGCCTAGGTTTTCTTTCCGTTCGCCAGCTTGCGATTCTCCGGCTTGTGGTCCGGGCGGTTCGCGTTGTATTCCAGCTTCTCGACAACCGCGCCAGCCAGATCAAGCCCGAGAACGCCAGCAAGGTCAGCAATACGGATCACGGCATCCGCCAACTCCACTTCCACCATCTTCCGGTGTGGGAGGTGGGTATCCATCAGGTCTTTCCGGTGCCCTTCCTTTGCCTCGGCGACCTCGGTAACAATCAGCAGGAGCTTGTCGCCTACTCGCTCCTGCGTAAGCAGCAGCGGGGCTCCTGTATGCAGGTCGTTCCACCACCCGGCGCTCTTGGCTGCCGAATGACAAGTCTTAACAAGAGCCTCAATGCCCAAGATCAATGTCAAATTGTCTCTACTCATCTCATCACCCCTTCCGCAGCAGATACCCGCCGACCTTGTGCGTAGCCTTGCGCTTGCTGCACATTCTGCCAAGCTCGCGCCGCGCCGAATTGGCGTTGACCTTCGCCGCCTTGGCGAGCTGAGCCGCCGTCTTGCGGATACCGAACTTCGCCATCACCTTCAAAAGCTTCTCTCGTACAGTCATCGTCTGTCCTCCGTTGGGTTACTCGTTCTTTCCACTCTTCGCCATGTACCGCCCTTTGCCATCGGTACGGATTCGGCACTCCCACGCCAGTTCGTTGCACGCTCTGCCGACACTGGAGCGCGGCATACCAAGCGCCTCGGCAATCTGTGTCGGAGTCATGGCGGACCCGCTGGCGCTCACGTAGGCGGCTATGCGGTCTTTGTTGGTCATGTCACGCGCCCTTCCGATGGCTTGACCATGTGAACTGAAGAGCCCGCCCGCCACCTTCGCGCAGACGGTCGAAAGCGCGCCCCCCCAGGTATTCGCTGATGCCCTTCAGGTCCAAATTGCTGATGACGATCATGGGTCGCATTGCCTCATAGCGGGCATTGATGATGTCGAACAACGTGACCTTCTCGGCGTCAGTCCCGAGCTGCTGGCCGACCTCATCCAGAATCAGGAGGTCCGGCTTGGCAAAGCTCTGGATGGCGTTGCGCTCGGTCTCGTCGGAGTCCTTGCGGTAGGTCTCGCGGACTCGGCGGATGGCGTTCATGGCGGAGGTGAAGACCGCGGTGCGGCCGGCGGCGATTACCCGGTGGCCTACGCCGATGGCCAGATGCGTCTTGCCGGTTCCGGGAAGTCCGCAGAGGATGAGGCTCTGACCCTGCTCGCGGGCTTGCTCGAATCCGTCCGCGTAGGCGACAACCACGGAAAGCGCTCTCTGCTGCTCGGGAAGCTCGGCGCGGTATGTCTCCAAGGTGCGGGACTGGAACCGGGGCGGGATGGCCGCCTGGTTCATCATCGACCGCATGGCTGCGTCGTGGCGCTCACGGGCGAGCTTGGCGTGATGCTCTTCGCGCTCACGGTCCTGCTGTTCGGTGACGCACTTCGGGCAGCCGCCCCAGCGCTCCTTGCCGCCAAAGCGCACAAGCTGCTCGGAGAACTGGCCGTGCGTCGGGCACTCAGCCTGGCGCGTATCGACCACCCCGAACTTCACCAGCTCCACCGCCGTTGTCGTCATGTTCAAAACCTCCCGTCCTCGCCAATGCCCTTGCTGTAGTCCAGTCCCTCAAACCCGCCTTGCGGGGAGTGCCTCGGAGGGCCTCCGCGAGGCGCAGAAAACCTCAGCGCGTTACGAACCCAAGTTCTCCATGTCGCTTCCCAGTCCAGCTTCACCCCATCCCTCCCGGCTTTTGCCTGCCAGTGGTCGCGGAACTTTTCGGCTTCTTCCGGGATGTTCAAGCCGGGGGCCTTTTCCAGTGCCCATGCAACCTGTTCGGCGGTAGGAGCCCAATCGTCTGGGATGCGCGAGCCGCGGTTACGCGGCTTCTCTTTTGGTTCTTCAGGTGGTGATTGGAGATTGGAGATTGGGGATTGGTTAGTTGCACACCCGTCCAACACCTGTTGCTCGCCCGTTCCTTTCTGCTTCCTTGCTTCCGCCGACGCCTTGCCTGCCCGGGCCTTTTTCTCCACATTCTCCAAGTAGTTAGCGATTTCCTTGTCGCACCGCTCGTTACGATAGACATCCCCATCAAGGACAAAGAATTCGGCCAGAACGTACCGGAGAGCAGCCTTTTCCTCCTCGGAAGACGCCATCACTCGACGTGCCAAGCGGTCGAAATCGTCTGCTGGAAGCGGCTGCTCGGCGTCGTAGTACAGCTCTATTAGGTCTCTGTACAACGAACGTTCAACACGTGTTAGATGACGTGTTGCGTTGTTGAAGTCGCCGATGTGGTGGGGGTAGTGATGCACGGCTGGTCTCAGTTAAGCCTTACGGCGTATGCGGCCCTGGTGGCGATGGTGAGGAGGGAGGGGTTCATTGAGCGGGCTCCGTCATTCCGGCGAGCAGCAGGAAGGCTGCTGCGGCTTGGAGTGCGTCTTGCCCGTTTCCGATTGAGTACAGACGGTGAACCCCGTTGGCCACCTCATCAGACTTTCGCAGAAAGAAGGGTGTATCAGCAGCCCAGAAATCCTCCGCCCCCCAGCCCTCACATACAGATGGGCTAGGAAGTCTTCCAATTGATGCCGATGGTTTCCGTTCTCTGCGCGGCTCCAGCAGATTCCATGCTTTCCCATCTGCGCCCGTGGGGTAGGCCATAAGCCACCATCTGTCTCTGGCGTGTTGGCCGCCACAATCGGAAGCTCGTAGGCAACACCATCGAGCGTCATACCCCATCGCGGCCAGGTCTCCGAGAACGGTTCCCAATCCTCCACTGAGGATCGCTGATACGTTTTCCAGGAAGAGGAAGCGCGGTCGAACCACGCCAGCGATGCGCAGGACTTCGCGGTAAAGGCCGCTGCGGGTTCCTTCGCCAAGCCCAGCCTTTCGGCCAGCAACGGATAGATCTTGGAAAGGGAATCCCGCATGGATGCCGTCCACTCTGCCGGCGTATTCGGATGGGTCGAACAGCCGAACGTCTCCCTCCCACACTTGCAGTTCGGGGAACCATCCTTCTGCGGCTCGCTCTCGGAGGACGGCGCAGGCGTAGGGCTCCCACTCCACAGCGACAATTGGGGTGTGCCCAAGGATGAGGTCGGCAAGGAGTCCGCCGCCTGCGCCTGCGAAGAGATGCATAGTTCGCACGTCATTCACACCCTCCACTTCCGCGGCATCGGCTTGGTGTTCTTCTCTGCGCTGGCCCGCTTGTTGGATTCCTGGCGGGATTGCTCGGCGCGGGCGAGGCGGATGGCCTCGGGCATGGTGTGACCGGCTGCAATGAGGTCTGAGATGGTTTCGCGGGGAGTCACGCCGCACTCCTGCAAAAAATCGCGTTGATAATCCGCTCGTGCTCCTTGTCGGCCTTCAGCCCGAGCGATTCGCTCTCGCCGTAAAGCTCGATGGAGCAGTCGGGGCGCTGGCGGACGAATCCGGCGCTCAGGGGCATCTCTCGCGGGTGATGGGTGCGGGCGACGACGGCATGGTTGAGGGTGTCGGGGAAGATGAGCCAGTCATCCGGCGACCAGTACACGTACTTCTTTTCGGGACCGCTCATGCCATCACTCCTTCCGGCTGCCACTTCGTTAGCCGTGCGATTTCTTCCCATGAGCCGAGGTAGGGGCCGGTGATGGGTTCGAGTTGCCAGCCCATAACTCCCGCGCATTGGTTTTTATCGGCGTGGTATGGTGTTTGAACAAGGTACTCATATTGGTCAGAACTACCGACATGAGTTCCTGATTCGATCTTGACAACCACCACCTCCGCGCCAACGAACCAGTAGCGTTCTAGTCCAGGCCTCGCGTATCGCACCGCCACAAGCCGCGCCCTATCCCCCGCCTTGAACTTGCTCATTGCCCCTCCCCATCTCTCGCCCGCTGGTCGGCCATCTCTTCACAGGCGCATCCAGTGCAGCCGCCGTCGCAGGACTCGCCTACCGCTTGCACCATGCGCAGACAGGCTTCCGGGTCGCTCTCGGTGAAGGTCTGGATGTTGTCGAGAGTGCGGGTCATGGTCTCCTCGGTGGCGGCAGTACCGTCACCGTGGATGCGGGCGATGTCTTCGGGGGTGAAGGGGATGAAGTCGGTCATGGATCAACACTCCTTGTACTTGCGAAGGACCTTGCCTTGGCGCTCAAGGTCGATGAGATGCCAGCGCAATACGTTCAGGTCGTAGTAGGCGGCGAGCTTGTCCCAGAGGGGCTTTCCAACCCAGTCCAGAACCCATATGGCGATAATCCCAACAACAAGGAATCCGCCAACGAGACAGGCGCAAGCGCCGATGAACTCGGTGACGCTCATTTGCCACCTCCGCTTACCTGAATCTTCGCCAGCGGCTCGAAGTAGTAGCCGTCATTGTTGGGACGGCCTACGCGAATTGAGGCGATGACGATGCCTACCAGGGTCAGCAGGCCGAGAAGCAGAATCGGGTCCATTAGGGATGCCTCCAGTTCCAAATCAATCCAGTACCAACTATCCCGCCGACTAGCTGCCAGAATGTCCGGTGCTCGCAGGGCGGGAGAATCATGTTCATGGCTCCCGCAATTCCCAAGGCCGCGAATCCGTAAAGGCAGATGGCGGCTAGGGGCGGCATGGTTACAGAACGGGAACCGGCTTGCGCTCCGCCGAACGTTTAAACTTTCTCCCTGCCGCGAACCACACGTAATGCCGCCAGAAGAGACCGAATGCTCCGATGTATTCGCGCGTATTCTTCTTCCTCATCTCGCAGAAGAAGGAGCCGCTTGCCAGCCATAAATCTCCGATTTCGCTTTCTGCGGTGTAGCATTCGCCTTCAATCATGTACGGGGTGAAGGCCCCGGACTTGAGCATGGAAACAACCTTGCGGGCATTTTTGAAACGCTGGATGAAGTCTTTCATGCCATCTATCCCTTGTTAGTTAGTGCGCAAAAAAATCCCGCCCAGCCATGCCGACCGGGCGGGGGGTGCAAAGCCTCTTGAGAGAGGCGAGGAGACTTCACGCGCTTGATGCTCTTGAAATTGACCGGCTCAGCGCCAAGCGCCAGAAGGCGGCCAATCGTGTAGGTGTGATCGACGGTCAGAGGACCGGAGGGGGTGCGGAATTGGTAGGTCATTGCGGCAGGCTCCAGGTACGGCCGTACTTGGATCGCACATAGGTGCTTCCACCTGCCGAGTCCCAGATGAGACGGCCTTTGCTGCGCGCCTTCTGCTCCTTGGCTTCATCCTTCAGGCGATTGTGGTAGGTCTTGAGGGTTTCGTTCTCGAAGCGTTTTCCTGCGGCCATGGGCTGAATCTCCTAATTGATTGTTAGTCAGTGCCCGCGAGGCACTCTTCCAGACAAATGAAAAGGCGCTAATGCCTTCTCTTCAGTGCCTTGGCGGCACTCACCAGTTCCTTAACCCCTTGAACCTGCTTGTCTGCGAAACATTCGAGTACCGCTGTCGCCAGCTCGTCGGGCGTTCGGCCTAGATGCTCCGCAATCTTTCTCAGTCGTGCCGTGTACTCGGGGTCAAGGGGATTATCGAGTTCATCCCCCATTGCAGTGCCGCTCAGTCCCTTCCCTTGGGAAGGTCATCTACGGACACTCTTCCCTCCATGAAGTCCTCGATGAACCGTTCGAGAACGATTCGGGCGAGGACGGCAGGAGCCACATCGGACTTGCGAGCGATGGCCACGATCAAGTTCATGGTGGCCACTGTCGGGCGCACACGAATCCCGTTCTCGTCGCGCTTGGTCGATCCGTCGCGAATGTGGCGCGCAAGGTCGGCGGCGTGCTTAAGCGAGGGGAGCGTGGGGCAGGAGGCGGTTTTCATGGCTGTAGTGGTTTCCTTAATGAGATTTGGATTTAACGGTGGCGCTGGCCTTGAGCTTCCCTTTCGTCAGCACCTGGATCTGGAATTGCCGTCCCTTTGGGGGTTCTTCGCCCCAGAGGTAAATGGACTGACGCCGAATCCCCAAAGCGTCCGCAACGCTGGAGTGGCTACCGAAATGGGCTAGAACTTCCTGAGTGGTCATAACCGTGGAGGTCTGTTGGTTTGCCTGAATGGTAGGTAAACCTACGAACCGATGTCAAGCAGAACTACAAGTCAATCCGGTAGAATTCGACGCGCTATGACACTGGCCGAACGAGTAAAGAAGTCGCGGAAAGCGGCCAAACTGACGCAGCAGCAGCTTGCCAGTGCCGTAGGAGTTGCTCGGGCGACTGTCGCCCAATGGGAGAACGGAGATATTAAGTCCTTGGATGGACTCAATTTATTGAAAGCCGCTCAGGCTCTCAAAGTCTCCCCGGATTGGCTTGCTTCAGGGAAAGGGGCAATGGAGCCGATGCTGAAAGAGGTCACTCCGCCTACCTTGGCGGAAATCCCCATAGTTGGAACCACTCAGGCCGGGCCTGACGCCCATTGGGAGGAGCTTGGCTATCCCACCGGGTATGGGGAGGAGTATGTGGACATGCCCCGCCCAGACCCGGCGACATACGCCCTACGGGTCCGTGGCGGGTCTATGGGGAGCCGGATCAAGGACGGCGAGGCAATAGTGGTCTCCCCCACCATCGAGCCCCTGCCGGGCGAGGAAGTCGTAGTCAAGACCACTGACGGCCAGGTTATGGTCAAGGAACTAGCCTGGCGACGATCTGGCGAGGTTGCCCTGGATAGCGTGGGCAACGGCTATGGCCGGATAGTTCTCAAGGAAACAGCCGTGGAATGGATGCACAGTGTCGTTGGCATCGTTCCTTCCAGCAGAATCAGACAACGCTAAGGAACATCCAATGAAAGCTCGGACGCTTCTCGCCTTGCTCGCCTTGCTCGCCTTCTCTGCCTCAGCTTATGCGGCGGTTGACTACACATGCGTCAACCAATGCACAGCCCAAGGAATGCTCTACCAGTATTGCGTCAGCCGGTGTTCATTCGACACGCAGCCGCCGACCGTTCCGCAATACCAGCCATACCAGCCCCAGCAGCAGCCGCGCACCGATTACCAGTGCCTTAACAACTGCACTGCCAAAGGCTACCAGTACGGGTTCTGCCGGCAGCAGTGCTCATACTAGCTAGGCCGCGGTAACTGTCCGCTCAATTCTGGTCCGGCTGGCACGGCACACGCCGGCCACCGGGCCGATCAATCCTTCAGAAATTCCGCGAAACGGTTCACAGATTAGCCGTTTGCCTCTCTCCATAACTGCCATTTCTCCAATGGCGGGATAGGCGCTGTCGTCTACCAGAACCACCTCCCCCGCCTTGTAACTCCCTACGCTCACATCCAGCCTAAACGCTCTCATTAGCATTCCCTTATAAGTCCTTTCTTCCGAGCCGGGCCATATTCCGCCCGCCCGTAGCCCAAATCAATATCCCGTCAACGTAGGTACACAAACTTTTTTGTGTAGGCGGGCTTGACGCCGAAAGGTAGGCGCGCCTACTATTGCCTCACACGCCACCACCCACCCAATCAGGGCCGGGCGGGATGGGTGGGGAGAGAGGGGAGAAGAGAGATGGACATGTTCGACCGTACCGATGAGATCGAGGAACTTCGCGAAATGCTCCGCTACGCACTGGCGTACGTCGGCAAGGCTGTGAGCGATGGCTATCTCTCGGGTTGCGTTTGTCCCCCGGAGAGACTCCTTGAGCGCGGTCAGGCGCTTCTCGAAAGAACGGAACGGTAGACCAAGGGCTTTGTGGGCGGCTTCGTGCGGCGTGGAATGTGAACACGCAAACAGCCCTTACGGTGGAGGCGTCCGAAGGACGAACCGTTCAAAGCCGAGTAACGACCGGCCACGGAGCCGCCCAACAAAGCCTTTGCGGGATGAATGGAGGGAGTGGAGATGAGCGAACAGACATACAACCGAGTGACTCGCGATAGCTCGCCGCAGTCATACAACTGGGCCAATCCTTCCGATAAGGAGATCCAGTTCTACTTCTGGCTTATCCCGGGATTCCAGATGGACGGCAAGGATCGCAATCGGTACGGGATGTCCGTGGAACCCGAGTTTGCGGACAGCATTGACGAAAGCCTGTCTCCGTTCGAGGTGGCCGAGAAGCTCCACGAGTACGCGCAGAAGCGTTACCTGATTAGCCGTCACAAGACCGAGCTTGCGCCGCTGGTCGAGTTTCTCCGACCGCATCACTACTCCGATTTGATTGCGGCCAAGACTACCGAGATCAAGCGGCTGAAAGAGCGACTTGATCGCGCCGAAAAGGAGCTGATGTGGTTGTGCGATGAAAAGGCGGAATCCGAGCAAGCCGCCTAACGATTCCATGACCCCTCCCCATCCAACGCTCACCTAACGGAAGAGCGGATGGGGTGGGGGTCGCCAGAATGGCGCAAGCCATCGTAGCGGGGCCAGCGTGAATGGCCCACGGGTGACAGCAGACCTAGCAAACGCCTGCTGTGGGGGAGTCCCGGAACAAGGCGGCAGCACCGGGATACTCGATCCTGCCGAGTCGAGTAAGCACGCTGAGCGTGACGATTCCGACCAGCCGGGCTGAAAGGTCCGGCAACGAACACCGTCACACCCACACCGAGCGCGGCGGTTCCGCGAGAGAACAGGAGATAGGGGAATGTCGCAAGTTGAGATAAAGAACCGATGGAGTGGCGCCGTGATGTTCGCGGCTGAACTTGGCGCGGAGTACGACAACGAAAGCGCCAGCGTTCGCATGGGTGCGGCGGTGAAGCTGGCGATCAGTGCGCGCACCAACCTCGCGGGCACCAACCTCGCGGACGCCAACCTCGCGGGCGCCTACCTCGCGGGCGCCTACCTCGCGGGCGCCAACCTCGCGGACGCCAACCTCGCGGGCGCCTACCTCGCGGGCGCCAACCTCGCGGACGCCAACCTCGCGGGCGCCTACCTCGCGGGCGCCTACCTCGCGGGCGCCAACCTCGCGCGCACCAACCTCGCGG
>Ga0316628_100003521_pt1 | contig 12070 bp, 10 predicted proteins | sample OWC_Aug_M2_C1_D5_FD_207648 | JGI IMG/M metagenome (GOLD analysis project Ga0316628, IMG submission 207648) | Wetland soil microbial communities from Old Woman Creek delta, Ohio, United States - OWC_Aug_M2_C1_D5_C | ecosystem: Environmental > Terrestrial > Soil > Wetlands | place: USA: Ohio...
TCCTGGGCCCCTTCACGAACCTCCTGAGCCAGCGCTCGATGCTGGTCAAGAAGACCCGGGTCGTCCCCGTCGAGTGCGTCGTCCGCGGCTACCTCTCCGGCTCCGGCTGGAAGGAATACAAGACGACAGGCAAGATCTGCGGCCTCAAGATCCCCAAGGGCCTCAAGGAGTCCGAGCAGCTGCCGGAGCCCATCTTCACCCCCTCGACCAAGGCCGAGAAGGGCCACGACGTCAACATCTCGTTCAAGGACGTCCAGAAGGAGATCGGGGCCGAGCTGGCCGGCAAGATCCGCAAGACGAGCCTCGAGCTCTATCAGAAGGCGGCCCTTTATGCCGTCTCCAAGGGCATCATCATCGCCGACACCAAGTTCGAGTTCGGCTGCGACGGCGACGAGCTAACCCTCATCGACGAGATCTTCACCCCCGATTCCTCCCGCTTCTGGCCGCTGGCCCTGTACGAGCCCGGCCGCTCGCAGCCCAGCCTCGACAAGCAGTTCGTCCGCGACTACCTCGAGACGACGCCATGGGACAAGAACTCGCCGCCGCCCGAGCTGCCGGCGGAGATCATCGCCAAGACCTCCCAGAAATACCTGGAAATCTACAAGGTCCTGACCGGCCTCGACGACATCGCATGAGTGGACGGGTCGATTTCCACGTCCACTCGAACAAGAGCAGCGACGGGGATTACTCACCGGCCCAGCTGGTCGGCTTCGCCAGGGAACACGGCATGCGCGCGATCTCGATCGCGGACCACGACACCGTGGCCGCCTACCCGGACGCCGTCGGGGAGGGGCTCCGCGCCGGCGTCGAGGTCATCCCCGGCATCGAGGTCACCACGCTCTACGGCGGCCGCGAGTTCCATCTTCTTCTGCCGTTCGTCGATTGGGCCAGTCCGGCCCTGGCCGCCATCGTCACCGGCCAGACCGCGTGCCGCGCGCGCGAGACGGAGCAGCGCGTGGCCCGGATCCAGTCGCTCGGCTTCGCCCTGACCATGGACGAGGTCGAGGCCAAATCGAACGGCGCGCCGCCCCTCGGGGTCAAGATCGCCCAGATCCTGCTTGAGAACCCGGCCAACGAGCGGGACCCGGCTCTCGAGCGCTATTACCGCCCGGAGAACCGGCGTTCCGCGCCCTACATGTTCTACGGCGATTTCTTCGCCGAGGGGAAGCCGGCCTACGTCCCCAAGACGTTCATGGCCCTGACGGAGGTCCTCGACGCGGCCCCGGCCACGGGCGGCGCCCCGGTCCTGTCCCATCCCGGGGCTTACTTCCAGCGGACGACGGCCGCGGACGCCCGCGACCTGAAGGCCCACGGCCTCGCCGGCCTGGAGGTCTTCACGTCCTACCACACGCCCGAGCAGACGACTTTTTATAAGGAGATGGCCGCCGACCTCGATCTGGTGGCCACGGCCGGCTCGGATTTCCACGGCCGGATCAAGCCCCATGTGGCCTTCGGAGCCCTGGCCGAGGGCGACTACGGCATGGTCGAGGAGCTCCGGGCGAGACGCGGAGGCGCCGCATGAACTGGCTCGATTACGTTCTCCTGGCCATCATCGTGGTGACGGCCATCATCGGCATCGTCAAGGGCTTCGTCCGGCAGGTCATCGGCCTGGCCGCCGTCATCGTCGGTCTGGTGCTGGCGGTGGTCTATTATGCGCAGACGGCCCGGATCTTCATGACCTTCGTCAAGAACCAGCTGGTCAGCAATTTCCTGGGCTTCCTGCTCATCTTCGTCGTCGTCCTCGTCGCCGGGGCCATCCTTGGCCACCTCATCACCAAGGCCATGGTCGGGCCGCTGGCCCTCGTCAACCGCCTTTTCGGCGCCTTCTTCGGCCTCGTCAAGGCCGTCCTGATCTGCGGCATCCTCGTCTTCGCCCTGGTCGCGTTCGACATGGCCCGGCCGGCCGTCGAGACGTCGGTCCTGGCCCCGGCCTGCCTCGGCATCACCCGAGCCGTGATCAACCTGGTTCCCAAGGACCTCAGGGCCCGGTTCAACGAATCGTACAAGCGGATCCGCGAGAGCGGGGGAAAACATGGACAAGAAATCTAGCGACCTGAGCCTCCATCAGCGCATGGACTTCCTCGTCAAGGACATGATCGAGAAGGAGATCAAGCTCCGGGACGCCCTCCGCGAGTTCGAGAAGATCTTCTATGAGCAGGCGGCCCGCAAGCACGACGGGAACCGGACCAAGATGGCCGAGACCCTGGGCGTCCACCGGAACACCCTCAACAACAGGGCTAAGGTCCTCAAGATAAAGAAGAGATATTAGCAGTCATAATGACCGACTGCTAATATTTGTTCCCTTCCGCTATTGACAATTCCCGCCGTTTTTGTATATTATTAGCACTCACATTTTTTGACTGCTAAATCTCTCATCTTCCAAAGGAGGTCTTCATGAAAGTTCATCCTCTGTATGACAGAGTGCTCCTCAAGAGACTCGAGGAACAGGAAGTCAAGAGAGGCGGGATCATCATCCCGGACACGGCCAAGGAAAAGCCCCAGGAAGCCGAGATCATCGAGGCCGGCAAGGGGCGGGTCAATGATGAGGGCAAGACCATCGCTCTCGCCGTCAAGAAGGGCGACCGGGTCCTCATCGGCAAGTACAGCGGCACGGAAGTGACGATCGACGGCGCCGAGCTCGTCATCGTCCGCGAGGAAGAGATCCTCGCGGTCATCGAGAAGTAAGGAGACACCATGGCTAAACAGATTCTTTCCGGAGACGATGCCCGTCATGCCCTGCTCAAGGGCGTGAACGCCCTCAGCAACGTCGTCAAGGCGACGCTCGGCCCCCGCGGCAAGAACATCGTCCTTGACAAGAAGTTCGGCTCCCCCCTGAGCACCAAGGACGGCGTCACCGTCGCCAAGGAGATCGAGATCAAGGATCCTTGGGAGAACATGGGCGCTCAGCTGGTCAAGGAGGTCGCGTCCAAGACGTCCGACGTCGCCGGCGACGGCACCACGACCGCCACGGTCCTGGCCCAGGCGATCTACGGCGAGGGTTTGCGCTACGTCACGGCCGGGGCCAATCCGACCCTGATCAAGAAGGGCGTCGACAAGGCCGTCGAAACGGTCGTCGACGAGCTCAAGAAGCTGAGCCGCGAGGTCAGCGGCGAGATGATCGCCCAGGTCGGCGCCATCTCGGCCAACAACGACACGTCCATCGGCAAGATCATCGCCGAGGCGATGGACAAGGTCGGCAAGGACGGCGTCATCACCGTCGAGGAGGCCAAGGGCCTCGAGACGACGATGGAGACGGTCGAGGGCATGCAGTTCGACCGCGGCTACCTGTCGCCCTATTTCGTGACCGACCCCGAGCGGATGGAGTGCGTCCTCGAGAAGCCCCTCATCCTCCTCCACGAGAAGAAGATCAGCAACCTCAAGGATTTCCTGCCCCTGCTCGAGAACGTCGCCCGCATGGGCCGGCCCCTGCTCGTCATCGCCGAGGAAGTCGAGGGTGAAGCCCTGGCCACCCTCGTCGTCAACAAGCTCAAGGGCACCTTCATGTGCTGCGCCGTCAAGGCCCCCGGCTTCGGCGACCGCCGCAAGGCCATGCTCGAGGATATCGCCACGCTGACCGGCGGCCAGGTCATCACCGAGGAGATCGGCGTCAAGCTCGAGAAAGTCGGCTCCGATTGGCTCGGCGAGGCGAAGAAGGTCGTCATCGACAAGGACAATACGACCATCGTCGAGGGCATGGGCAAGGCGGCCGACGTCCAGGCCCGCATCAAGCAGATCCGCGTCCAGATCGAGGACACGACGTCCGACTACGACCGCGAGAAGCTCCAGGAGCGGCTGGCCAAGATGGTCGGCGGCGTGGCCCTGATCAAGGTCGGCGCGGCCACCGAGACCGAGCTCAAGGAGAAGAAGGCCCGCGTCGAGGACGCCATGCACGCCACCAAGGCGGCCGTCGAGGAAGGCATCGTGCCCGGCGGCGGGGTGGCCCTGCTCCGCGCCCAGAAGGCGCTCGACAAGCTTCAGCTCGAAGGCGACCAGCAGATCGGCGCCAACATCGTCAAGAGGGCCATCGAAGAGCCCCTGCGGCAGATCGCGGCCAACGCCGGTTTCGAAGGCTCCGTGGTCGTCGAGAAGGTCAAAGAGATGAAGCAGGACATGGGCTTCAACGCCCTGACCGAGAAGTACGAGGACATGATCAAGGGCGGCATCCTCGACCCGACCAAGGTCGTCCGGATCGCCCTGCAGAACGCGGCTTCGATCGCCGGCTTGATGCTGACCACCGAAGGTCTCGTCGCCGAGCTCCCCGAAGAGGACAAGAAGCCCGCGTACCCGACCCCTCCCGGCGACATGTATTAAGGCATTGGACTCGCCAGCCCCGGGCGGCCTCCCGCCCGGGGCTTTTTTTTTCCGGGCCGCCGCCCTATCATAGACGCGGGATGGCCAAGATCATCGACCGCTACGTCCTGCGCGAGGTCGTGCCGCCCTTTCTCGTCGGCCTGCTGCTCGTCGTCTTCGTCCTCCTGATGAACCAGATCCTGCTCCTTTCCGACCTGTTCATCGACAAGGGCGTGCCGCTCCCCACGGTCCTGCGGGTCTTCGGCCTTCTCCTCCCGTCCATCCTCGTTTTCGCTCTGCCGATGGCCGTCCTGATGGGCATCCTCGGCGGGCTGGCCCGTCTCTCGGCCGACTCGGAGATCGTCGCCTTCCGGACGCTCGGCGTCGCCCCGCTCCGCCTGGCCCGGCCGCTGGTCGTCTTCGGGCTTGGCGCTTTCCTCCTGACCCTGCCGATAGCCCTCTATGTCGCCCCCCGGGCCAACAACGCCTGGGTCCAGACGATGGCCGACTCGGTCCTGGCCCGCGTCCGGCTCAAGGTCGAGCCCTTCACCTTCAACGAATCCCTGCCGGACATGGTGTTCCTGGTCCGGAACGTCGGCCGGGACAAGATCTGGCATGACGTCTTCGCCTACATGACCAAGGACCCCTCGCGTCCGCGCCTGGTCATGGCCCGTTCGGGGACCGTCCGCTTGTTCCCCGAGCGGAAGCGGGCCGTCCTCGAGCTCGAGAACGGATTCGTCTACGAGGGGCCCCTCGTTCCGCCCGGGGAGGACACGCTGACCTCGTTCGAGCGTCTCGAGGAGGAGATCGACGTTGAAGGACTTACCGCCTCGGTCTCGAGCGGCAAGCGGGTCCGGGAGAAGGACATCGGGGAGCTTCTGCGCGATCTCAAGAGGCTCGAGTCGGATCCCTCCGTCGGGCCGGCCGAGTCGCGCCAGATCCGGGCCCATCGCATCGAGATCCACAAAAAGCTGGCCCTCCCGGCCGCCTGCCTGGTGTTCGCCCTCCTCGGCCTGCCTCTCGGCGTCATGACCGGCCGGACCGGACGGACGGGCGGCTTCTCGCTGGCCATGGTCATCATCATTCTCTATTATGCCCTGATCACGGCCGGCGAAGAGGCGGCCATGGACGGGCGCCTCCCGGTCGGCCTGGCCATGTGGGGGCCGGACATCCTGCTGTCCGTCGCCGGCGCCTGGCTCTTCGTCCGCTCGGCCCGGCGGGCCGCTCTCTTCCGGCCGCGGGCCCCGCGCCCGGCCGCCGCACCCTCCGCCGCGGTCAAGCCGGCGACTCGCTTCCGGGAACGGGGCCCCGGCCCCGACCTCCGCTTTCCGGGCCTGCTCGATCGGTACGTTTCGCGCAAGTTCATGGCCCTCTTCGCCCTCGTCCTGGCGGCCCTTTCGGCCGCCGCCCTTCTCGCCCTGTTCCTCGAGAACCTCGGCGAGTCCCTCCAGCGCGGCAAGCCGATCGGCCTGTTGGCGAGCTATGTCTGGTTCAAGCTGCCCGAATACCTGGCTTACCTCCTGCCCGTCGCCGTCCTCGGCGCGGCGCTCCTCGCCCTCGGCGCCCTGGCCCGGACGAACGAGGCCACGGCCCTGAAAGCCTGCGGCGTCAGCGCCTACCGGACGGTCTGGCCGGTCATCCTCCTCGCTGCCGCGGTGGGCGCCGCGGCGTTCCTCGTCCAGGAGCGGGTCGCACCCGCCTCGACGGCCCGGGCCGAGGCGGCCTGGAACGCCCTGCACGACCTGCCGGCCCGCAGCTCGAGCTATCTCAACCGCCACTGGATCCTCGCCGGAGGCGGGACCAGGATCTACCACTACGACGTCTTCGAGCCCGGGGCCTCGACGCTCGGCCGGCTCTCGGTCTTCGACATCGATGCGGGACGATGGGCCCTGGCCCGAAGGACCTTCGCCGACCGGGCCTCGTTCGAAGGCCTGGGCCTGGTCGCGCGCGACGGCTGGACCAGGGATTTCGCCGGGTCGCCGGGTCCGCCCTTGGCGCGATGGACGAGCCGCGTCCTGGCCCCGGCCGGAGACCGGGTGGCCTTCGAAGAGCCCCCGAAAGAGCCGCCCCAGATGACCTTCGGCGACCTGCGGCGCTACACGGCCGAGGTCCGGGCCATGGGCTTCCCCGCCGACCGGCTCCGGGCCGAGCTGGCCCAGAAGATCGCCCTGCCGTTCGTCAGCCTCATCATGGTCCTGCTCGCCGTGCCCTTCGGCTTCCTCATGGGCCGCCGGGGCACGCTCGTCGGCGTCGGACTGAGCGTCGTCGTGGCCATGACCTTTTGGGGGACGTACGCCGTCTTCAGGAGCCTGGGGTCGGCCGGGGTCCTGACCCCCTTTCTCGGGGCCTGGGGGGCCAGCATCCTATTCGGTCTGGGCGGGTTGTGGGGACTCTTCCGGTTGCGGACTTAACTACATCTTGTACTTGCCGAAATCCTCCGGCCGGAGGGTCTCCAGCCATTTCCGCAGCTTCTCGGAGGATTCGACCTTCTCGTCGAACTTGAGGCCGTTGGCCTTCCGGACGACCTCGTCCTCGACGAAGATGGGCGAGCTCATGCGCAGGGCCAGGGCGATGGCGTCCGACGGACGGGAGTCGATGATGATGGCCTCCTCGGCCCGGCGGCAGTGGATGAGGGCGAAGAAGGTGTTGTTCCGGACGTCGTTGACGACGATCTTCTCGATGGCGATGCCGAGCTTCTCGAGGAAGCACTTGAGCAGGTCGTGGGTCATGGGCCGGGGGGTGGGGACGTTCTCGATGGTCAGGGCGATGGCGTTGGCCTCGAAGACGCCGATCCAGATCGGCAGGATCTGCTCGTTGCGGGGGTTCTCGAGGACGACGATCGGCATTTTGGAAATCGGGTCCACGACGAGACCCTTGACCTTCATCTCGATTTCCATGGCCGGTACGTTCCGAATCTAATATAGGTGCGGGCCTGGGCCTTGTCAAATTCGGCCTGGTTTCAGCGGAAATGAAGACGTCAGTCTAAAAGAGGGAGAGCTGGGAGGCGGGCGTCTCGGCGGCCGAGCCTTCGCCGAAGATGCGGATACGGCCGTACTCGCCGTCGTGCCCGGGCTGGATCGAGACGAGGCCCCGGCGCATCCGATCGACGGCCTCGGCCACCCTCTCCGGCGAGATCCGGGCCAGCTCGGCGGCCGGCACCTCGGTCAGAATGGCATGCTCGTCCCCGAACTCGCGGATGAACCGAAAATAGACGTCCCAGACGCCCTGGCACTCCGGCGTTTTGCCCAAGGCCTCGGCGATGATCTCGTTGAGGGGGATGAGGTTCTTGTAGGGGACGCGGCCGGGCCGGCCTTCGCCGCTCTCCCGATCGGCCAGCTCCTCGACCCGGTGCAGCACGCCGATCGTAAGCTTCTTCCCGCACTTGGGACAGAGATCGCCCGTCTTCAGGCTCTCCCGCGGCCCGAACACGACGCCGCATTTGCGGTGCCCGTCGTAGTGGTACTTGCCCTCCTCGGGGAAGAACTCGACGGTATAGAGGAACTTGGCCGGATCGTTCGTCCGCAGGGCGTCGATGAGCCCGCGGAAGCTGAACTCGGTGTCGAAGGCGTTGGCCTCGCGGCCGATCTTCGAGGGCGAATGGGCGTCCGAGTTGGACACCAGGGCGAAGCGGTCGAGGGCCGACAGCCGCCAGTTCATGGGCGGATCGGACGACAGCCCCGTTTCGAGGGCGAAGATGGTCGGCGTCATCTCCTCGAAGCACTCCTCGATCGTGTCGAAGCCGGAGTTCGCGCCGAAGAGCGAGAACCAGGGGGTCCAGATATGGGACGGGATGACGACGGCGCGCGGCGCCGTCTCGGCGATCATCTTGCAGAACAGCCGGACGTCCAGCCCCAGGATGGGCCGCCCGTCCGAGCTCAGGTTGCCGACCGCCTGGAGGCGCCGGTCGATCCGCTCGACGGATTCGAAGTCCGGGGCCAGGACCATGACATGGATCTTGCGGACCTTGCCGCCCTTCGAGTAGATGAAGCTCAGCTCCGAGGACAGGACGAAGGCCATCGGCCGGGCCAGCGCCGGCAGGCCCTTGAAGGGCCCGGCGTCGAACGACGTCGTCGCCGGCTTGAGCCGGAGGAAGCCGTTCCCCATCGGCTCGAGCTTCTCCTTCATCAGGAAGAGCCACTCGGGATGGGTGAAGTCGCCGGTCGCGAGGAGCGAGACGCCCTTGACCTTGGCCCAGGGCGCCAGCGCGTCGAGGACCATGTCCCGCGACGTGGCCCGCGAATATTTCGAGTGTATATGAAGATCGGCCAAGAACTTCATGGCGGTGGATTCAGTTTAGGAAAAGCGGCGGGCGATTGCAAGCGCTTTCGCGGCCCGCCGCGGCCCCGGTCGCGGACGCCGTGGAGCCGCCTTGAAAAACTGGGGTGGAGGGCGTAAACTAAAAAGTCGCTCCGCCGCGCGCCTGAAAGGACCTCGCATGAGACGGACACGGGTCGCCCTTCTCGTCGGCGCCCTCGCCCTCGCCGCCCTCCCGGCCCTCGCCGCGCAGAAGCTCTCGATCAAGGACCTGCCGCCGCGCTACCGGGCCTGGCTCGAGGAAGAGGTCGTCTACATCATCTCGCCCAAGGAGAAGGACGTCTTTCTCCAGCTCACGACCGACCGCGAGCGGGAGATGTTCATCGAGGCCTTCTGGAAGGCCCGGGACGACGACCCCAACACCCCCGAGAACCCGGTCAAGGAGGAGCATTACCGGCGCATCGAGTACGCCAACAAGAACTTCGGGCGCGGCCTCGCCTCGGGCGGCTGGCGGTCCGACATGGGCCGGATCTATGTCACGCTGGGCGAGCCCAAGACGATCGACCGGTACGAGAACGAGACCCAGCTCTATCCCTTCATCGTCTGGTTCTATTCCGGCCTGACCCAGGCCAACCTGCCCAGCTCCTTCAACGTCGCCTTCTTCAAGAAGAACAACGCGGGGGACTACGTGCTCTATTCCCCGCTCCGGGACGGCCCGCAGAACCTCATGCCGTTCTACAACGGCGACATGACGGACTACGTCTCCGCCTGGTCGCAGCTCAGCAAGATCGAGCCGCAGGTCGCCTCGGTGGCCATGAGCCTGATCCCCAACGAGTATGTCATGGGGTCGACGCCGCCGCTCACCTCGGACATCCTTCTCGGCCAGAGGATCCCCCAAGCGGGCTACGACCGGATCAAGGACGCCTACGCCGACAAGCTCCTCCGGTACAAGGACATCATCGACGTCGAATACACCGCCAACTACATCGAGAGCGACGCCCTCGTCCAGGTCACGCGGGACGCGGCCGGCCGGGCCTTCGTCCACTATCTGATCGAGCCGTCGCGGCTGAGCATCGAGCAGATCCAGGGCCGCTACCGGACGAACCTGGAGGTCAACGGCATCGTCTCCGACGCGAACGGCCGGACCGTCTACCAGTTCGACCGGAAGATCCCGCTCGATCTCGACGGCGAGCAGTTCGCCCGGATCAAGGACCGCCGCATGTCGGTCCAGGACGCCTTCCCGCTCGTCGAGGGCGACTTCAAGATGAGCCTTCTCTGGAAGAACACGGTCTCCAAGGAGTTCTCTTCGGTCGAAGCGGCCCTGAAGATCCCGCCGGCCCGGACCCTGACCCTGAGCCCGCCCCTCCTGGCCAACCGGGTCGTCCGCAATCCCGCCTTCCGCGGGCAGGTCAAGCCCTTCACGGTCGGCCAGACCCAGCTCGTCGCCTCGCCGCGGAACGATTTCGTGGTGCAGGACACGCTGAGCCTCTTCTGCGAGCTGGGCGGACTGAGCGACGCGCTGAAGGCGAGCGGCAGCGTCTCCATCGCTCTGCTGCGGAACGATCAGCCCGTGGCCTCGGTGACCAAGCCGCTGGCGGGGGCCGCGGACCCGTTCGACGTCCTGGAGGAATTTCCGCTCGGGAACTACCCCCCCGACTACTACACGGCCCGGGTTTCCGTCCTCGACGGGGCCGGGACGGCGATCCTCTCCTCCGACGCCGCGTTCTACATCAGCCTCAGCGCCGCCCTGCCCCGCTCCTGGATCGTCCACGCGCCGCTTCCTCCGCCGGGCGACCCGTCCTATCTCGACATCTGCGGCATGCAGTACTTCCAGACCGGCCGGGCGGCCCAGGCCCGTCCTCTCGTCGAAGAGGCCTTCCGGCGGTCCCCGGCCTCGGCGGCCTTCGGCCTGGACCTCTGCCGCGTCCTCTTCGAGCTCAAGGATTACCAGGCGATCCAGACCGTGGCCGCGCCCTTCTACAAGGACCGCAAGAACTATGAGTTCGCCCAATACCTTGGCGAGAGCGCCCAGGCCCTGGGCCGCTACGCCGAGGCCATCGGCTATTACAAGGACTATCTCCAGTCCTTCGGGACCAACCTCGTCGTCCTGAACGCGATCGGGGACTGCTACGTCAAGGTCGGCGATCCGGCCGGGGCGATCACCGCCTGGAAGAAATCGCTCGAGCTCAACCCGAACCAGGCGGAGCTCAAGGCCAAGCTCGCGGGAATCCAAGACAAGAGCAAGGAGACGCGATGAACAAGCGCTGCCTGCGGCTGGTCCTGCCCTTGGGGGCCGCGCTCCTCCTCGCGGCCTGCGCGTCGTCGAGGGGCCTGAACAAGCTCGATCCCAAGAGCAGGGATTTCATCTCCAAGGTCCGCTACACGATCACGCCGGAAGAGCGGAAAGCCTTCCTCGCCCTGGCCCCCGAGGACCGGGCGGCCTTCGTCGAGGACTTCTGGAAGCGGCGCGACCCGACCCCGGCGACCCTCGAGAACGAGTACAGGACCGAGTACTTCGCCCGGATCAATCGAGCCAACCGCCTGTTCTCGGGCGGCGGGGCGCCCGGCTGGCTCCAGGACCGGGGCCGCGTCTACATCACCCTCGGCCCTCCGGACACCCGGATCACGTACCCGCGGGGGGTCACGTTCTACGGCCTGCCGACGGAGATCTGGTGGTACGGCTTCTACTACATCTCCTTCGTCGACGAGTACTGGAACGACGACTACAAGATCGCCCCGGACAGCGCCGGACAGATCGCGACCATCAACCAGGCCCAGCGGAACTGGAACCTGCCGAAGGAGAAGATGCGCAAGCCGGGCGAGATCGACGAGACGCGGTCCATCGCCGGTCTCGCGGTCGACCTCCAGGTCGACAAGGACGCGACGACCCGCGTCTCGCTGGCCGTCCCCTACCGGAATATCTGGCTGAAATCCTCCGGCAAGAGCTATCAGGCCAACCTCGAGATCCAGATCCGAGTCGTCGACCGCGAAGGGGCCGAAGCCTGGGCCTTCTCCCAGACCTATCCCATCGATATCCCGGAATCCCAGTTGAAGGACTTCCTGAGCCAGGATTTCGCGGCCCAGGCCTCGAAGCAGCTCAAGTCCGGCACCTACAAGCTGAAGGTCGTCGTGACCAACACGACGGACGGAAGCCGGGCCACGGTCGAGCGCAAGTTCGAGATCTGAGCCGGCCCCGTCACTTGATGGCCGCCGCGGCGGCCTGCCCTTTCCGCGCGCTCTCCTCCGACCGCGCGGTCTCGCCGAGGCGGTTGTAGAGGTCGGCCAGGAGGAAATAGCCCAGCGGGAGATCCGGAGGTCCAGGCTTCAGCTCGATCCCCTTTTTCGCGAGAGCGATCGCTTCCTCGTAGTCCGCGCCGCGCCGGAGCAGGACGCGGGCGGTCTGGAAGTAGGCCAGCGGGAACCCGGGCTCGGCCTCCATCGTCTTCCTCAGCGCCGCCAGCTCGTCGTCCTCGCGGCCCATCTGCCGGTAGACGCGCGACAGGTTGTAGAGGGCCTTGTAGCTCTT
>Ga0316628_100003522_pt1 | contig 12070 bp, 10 predicted proteins | sample OWC_Aug_M2_C1_D5_FD_207648 | JGI IMG/M metagenome (GOLD analysis project Ga0316628, IMG submission 207648) | Wetland soil microbial communities from Old Woman Creek delta, Ohio, United States - OWC_Aug_M2_C1_D5_C | ecosystem: Environmental > Terrestrial > Soil > Wetlands | place: USA: Ohio...
GGCGTGCCGCGTGTCTGCATCGGAGGTGCAGTCTGCCGCTGCCCTGCTGCAGATACGGCCACCAGGACAACGGCGATGATGATCTTCGTCGCAGGCGATGTCATCGGGATGCTGAACCTCCAGCATGGATTCGAGTCATTTTAGCTATGCGCCCCTACGGCTCCCGGCCGCCGGCAATGCCCGAACTGCTCCGGGCTTCGGTCGTGTGAATGTCAGAAACGATCTTGAATTCACGTGCCGCTTCATCTTTCCTGCCAAGCTGTTGATATGTTCGAGCCAGCGCGTAGTGAGCCTCGACGTGGGCGGGCTTGAGCTCAATTATTCGCTTGAGCTCTGCCTCCGCACCGGCGAGATCACCTCGTTCCTGCAATACACGCGCCAACCCGTAGCGTGCCTCCACAGCCTCCGGCCGCAGCGCAATTCCCTTTCGGAAAAGGCTTTCCGCCGCTGCGAGGTTGCCGCAGCCGAGTTGGATATTGCCGGCGAGATGGTATGGCTCGAAGAACCCAGGATTGAGTTTGATCTCCTGCTCGTATTCCACGAGTGCCGCCGGGAAATTCCCCTGACTCTGATAAGCGTATCCCAGATGGTAGTGTGCGAGGGGCAACTGCGGTGCGATTTCGAGTGACAGCTTGAACTGCTCGATAGCAGGAACTGTCCGGTTCTGATTGTGGTATGCGCGGCCGAGCATCACGTGGGCCAGAGCGTTCCCCGGCTCGAGCTTGACGAAGGCCTCGAGCAATCGGGTGGCCTCCGCATATCTCTTCTCGCTCAATTCGACGAGGGCCAGGTTGTAGTAATTCTGGGGAACCTCCGAGTCCAACTCGATCGCCCGACGGAAAGCCTCCCGCGCCTCGGCGTTCAAGCCCTTTTTGAAAAGTGCCGCACCCAGGAGCTGATGAAGTTCTGATGATTGCGGGAATTGTGCCACCGCCTGCCGCGCGTCCGCGATGGCCGCATCCACTCTCCCGGCCTGGATCGCGGACCGGATCTTCTCCGCGCTGGCCTCCTGCAGCCGAGACTCGGCGTCCTGCGCCTGGCTCGCGAAGAACGGCATCGCTCCGATGAGCATTGCGAACAGGAAAGCCGGCGTTCTGAAAGCGGTTCGGAATTGCATTGCTCAGGCCAAAAGCAAATTATGCACATTCGGGGTCAGACCCCTCAATTGCAAAATTCGGCAATTGACAGGATGGTACAATAACGCGCTGCGGCTCAGGAGGCAGGAAATCCAGGTTCGGCAAAGGAATCTGCACCATGCATAAGACCAAAGGGCGGGCGCGCATCGTCCCGGGGTTTGTCCCTCTTTCTTTGATGATGCTTTTGTTCGGAGCCTGCTCTCGCGTGCCGGTCAAGGAAGTTGCCGAACCGGTAGTCGTGCTGGGATTCGACGGAGTCGATCCGAAACTGGTCGCCAAATGGACTGAAGAGGGATACCTGCCGAACGTCCAGAAGCTCATGCAAACAGGCACCGTCCAGCCGCTGGAAACCACTGATCCACCTGAGTCTCCGGTCGCGTGGGCTTCGTTCGCGACAGGAACCAATCCCGGGAAGCACGGTATTTTCGACTTCCTCAAGGTCAACCGGCAGAAGTACGTACCCGACATCGGTCTGGTGGAGTTCGAAAAACCCAAGTTCCTCTTCCACACGCTTCCCATCAAGGGACCGAAGATTACCAACAGTCGCAAAGGCACGCCTTTTTACAGGTACGTCGCGGATCGCGGAATAACCACGTCAATTCTCCGAATGCCGCTGTCGCTCCCCCCCGAGGATCTGCCCAATGGACAGCTGCTGTCCGGCCTCGGCGTGCCCGACATCCGGAAGACCTGGGGCACATTCTTCTATTTCGCGACCGACTTGACCCAATGGGATGTGGGAAACACCGAGTTCGGTGGAGTGCTCGTGCGGCTGGAGAGGGGCCAGGGCGCGCAGATCAGCACTCGTATAGAAGGCCCTTATGACCCCCGCTATGACGACTACAGGCGGATTTCGCTTCCTCTGGATCTCGAGGTCACGCCCGACGACCGGGCCCTGACAATCAAGGTCCAGGGGAGGGCGCAGACCGTGCCTGAGGGAGCATGGAGCGACTGGTTCGATCTCAAGTTCCAGGCCGGCATGTTCGTAAGTCTCAGCGGCATCAGTCGATTCTACGTGCTGGAAACCTATCCCGAGGTGCGGCTCTACCTGGAGCCGATCAGTATGGATCCCAGAAACCCGGCGACCCCGATCTCCAGTCCCCCGGACTTCTCCGCGGACCTCGCGAAGCGCATCGGGCTTTTCAAGACTCTGGGCTGGTACAGCGAAACCTGGGGTCTGAATGAAGAAAAGATCGACGAGAAGGTTTTTCTCGAGGACCTGTTCCGCAACATGGACGCGGTCGAAGCGGCTCTGATGGATCAGTTGAGAAACCGGAAAGCGGCGCTTACGGTTGCGGTATTCCTGTCCACCGACCATGCCTCCCACACTTTCTTTCGATTCCTGGATCCCGAGCATCCGCGATACGACGCCGCACTGGTTCCGCAGTTCGGCGACGCCATCCTGCGAACTTACAAGAGGATGGACTCGGTCGTCGGGAAGGTTCTCGACTTCCTGGGAGACCGCGGCATCCTGATTGTCGTGAGCGACCACGGCTTCCACACCTGGAGGCGTGAATTCAACACCAACACGTGGCTGGCGCGGAACGGATTCATGACCATGAAGACCACTGATTCCGACGGGACGGTCAAGAGGATGGACGACATGTTCTCGGGCGGGAGCTTCTTCCCGAATGTGGACTGGTCGCGCACCAAGGCATACAGCCTCGGCCTGGGCGGCATCTTCATCAACGTCAAGGGCCGGGAGGGCCATGGCGCCGTGGAACCGGGAAAGGAATACCAAGCGGTCCGAGACGAAATCATGGCCAAAATCCGCGAGTACCGCGACCCTGACACCGGCGCCCCGGTGATCCAGGGGGCATATCGTCGCGAGGACATCTTCAGAGGACCGAAACTCGAAGAGGCGCCGGACGTGCAGCTTTCCTTCTATGATGGCTATCGCACCTCGTGGCAGACTGCGCTCGGGGCGGTTCCGGAGAGCATCGTTGTGGCAAACCTCAAGAAGTGGAGCGGCGATCACTGCGCCTCAGACAAGTCAGACACCCAGGGCATCCTGCTATCCAACCGCCGAGTCAAGGGCAGCAACCATGCCCTCGTCGATATTGCCCCGACGGTGATCCAGCTCCTCGGGCTGCCCGTGCCTCCCGAGATAGATGGCAAGCCGATATCGTTCGCAAAGTAGGTCCGGTCTGACAGACCGGACCTGCTGGGACCTGAGCGAGTCATGGATGTCTCCGTAGTTATACCGACGTGGAAAGGCCGGCACCTCCTGGAGGCCTACCTCCCCTCGGTGCTTGACGCCTGCGCCCGCTTTCGCGCGTCAAGCAGCGCCCAGACCGAAGTAGTTCTCGTCGAAGACGCTGGTGGAGACGACACCGTTCCCAGGGTGCGCTCTCAACTCGGCGACCGCGTGCGTATCATCGAGCATGACCGTAACCGTGGCTTCTCCGCAGCCTGCCAGACCGGATTCGAGAGCGCGCGCCACCCAATCGTCCTGCTCCTGAACAACGACGTGCGGCTGCACCCTGACTGCATCGCGCCCATGGTCGAGCATTTTGAGGACCCGGGCGTCTTCGCCGTGACCGGAAAGATTTTCAGCCAGAATGAAGAACTGTTTTGGAACGGCGGCAAGGTCGCGCGTTTCCGGCGTGGGATGTGGAGCACGTATGAAAACTATGACGTACTGCCAGAGACCCCACCCAGCCTGCCTCTGCTGTCGTTCACAGCCATAGGTTCCTTTTCGGCGTTCGATCGCAACAAGTTCCTCGAGGTCGGAGGTTTTGATCCACTGGTCATCATGGTGGAAGACGTGGAAGTTTCCTATCGCGGATGGAAGCGTGGCTGGTGTATCAAGTATGAGCCGCGCAGCGTCGCCTACCACGACGCAAGCCGGACAATGGATCGGCGTTACAGGCGCCGGACGCTCGATAAACTGTCAAGGAGGAGCCGGATCCTGATGCATTGGATGCTCCTCCACGATCCGGGCATGTTCAGAAGCCACCTCTTGTCTCTAGCCGGGAGGTTCCTGGTGAGCTGGGTGATCCTGGACTGGCGGTTCTATTGGGCCGTTTTCAGCGGCCTGGGGCAGCTCCCGGCGATCCTGCGCAAGCGTCGAGCGACGCGGCAGACGATGCAAATGACGGATAGGGAGCTGCACGAACTGCTTGAAAGATTTTATCGGGAGTCGCCCATCACCCTCCGGCAGGCCGGCAGGCCATAATCAGGTGAACGAAGATGACAAGAATCTCGGCCACGGTCATCGCGTTTAATGAGGAAGCGAACATCGCCGAGGCTCTTGAGTCGCTCAGATGGACCGACGAGATCGTCGTGGTGGATTCCGGCAGCACAGACGCGACGCTGGAAATCTGCCGGAGATACGGGATAGCGCCCTACCGCAGAGCCTGGACGGGGTATGTCGATCAGAAGAATTATGCAGTCGAGAAAGCGACGAACGACTGGATACTTTCCCTCGACGCGGATGAGCGGGTGAGCCCCGCACTGAAGCAGGAGATCACGGGTCTGCTCAGCGCCGCCCCCCGGCATCCCGGATACCGCATCCCGCGCGTCGCTTGCTTCATGGGCCGTTGGATTCGCCACGGAGACTGGTATCCGGATTACCAGTTGCGGCTCTTTGACCGCCGGCGCGGCAGATGGCACGGAGGACGTGTTCACGAATCGGTTCGCCTGGAAGAGGAGCCCGGATTCCTGAACGGAGAGATCCACCACTTCACGTACCGCGACCTTTCCGCTTACCTCCGCAGGCTGGAGAATTACTCCACCCTGGCGGCGGCGGACTACCGCGAAAGGGGAAAGGTCTCCACTCCGCTCAGAATGCTTCTGAATCCGATCGCTACATTTGTTAAGACCTACCTCATAAAGCGGGGGTTCCTGGACGGCACGCCCGGCTTCGTCGTGGCGGTGATGGGTGCGGTATCGGTTTTCTTCAAATATGCAAAGTTGTATGAACTACAGGGCAGCCGGCGAGGGGGGAAGGCAACGCCTTCGCCTGCGCCATGATGTGAATCCTGGATGTCTCAAATGAGAAAACGGATGGAGTCAGAATGAAAGGCATAGTGCTGGCGGGCGGGCTTGGTTCCCGCCTCTATCCCCTGACGAAGGTAACCAACAAACATCTGCTGCCGATCTACCACAAGCCGATGATCTATTATCCTATCGAGACGCTTGTCGAGGCAGGCATACGGGATATCATGATCGTCACAGGGGGCAAGAACGCCGGGGAATTCCTCCGCCTGCTCGGAAACGGCCGGGAGTTCGGCCTTAATCACATCAACTATACTTATCAGGAAGGCGAGGGCGGAATCGCAGCGGCGCTCGCGCTCGCTGAGTTCTTCGCCGACGGACAGCCTATCTGCGTGATCCTGGGAGACAATATCATCGAGCGGTCGATCGCACGCTACGTCGAGAATTTCAGGACCCAGCAAACCGGAGCCCGGATCCTGTTGAAGGAGGTGGACGACCCGCAGAGATTCGGAGTTCCGGAGATAAGCGGCGACCGGATCATCCGCATCGACGAGAAACCCGATGTTCCGGCATCGAGGTACGCTGTCACAGGCATCTACATGTACGACGCGGATGTCTTCGAATTTGTCAGGGCGCTCAAGCCGTCTGCGCGTGGCGAGCTCGAGATCACGGACGTCAACAATGCCTATATAGAGAAAGGCAGGATGCAGTACGACGTCCTCGAAGGCTGGTGGACGGACGCCGGGACGTTTGAATCGCTCCTCAGGGCTTCGAACCTGGTCTCGCAGAAGATCCAAAGCCAAGCGATGTAGTGTTGTGGCTCGTACGCTGGAGGCGTAGTATGCCGACGGTTCTTTCGGAATATAGAACTTGGAATGTAGAATTTAGAATGAGGTCTTCGAAGGTCGCACGCCGAGATCCTTCCCAGATTCTAAATTCTATTTTCTAAATTCCAGATTCTGATTTGTCGCCCGAGGAATAGGCCCGTCGTTGAAAAGAAAGGAACCCAAGACGTGAGACTGTTGGTGACCGGCGGAGCTGGATTCATCGGTTCAAGCTTTGTTCGCCTGATACTCCAATGGCATCCCGAATACAGCGTTGTCAATCTGGACAAGCTGACTTACGCGGGCAACCTCGAAAACCTCGCAGGGCTGGAGGACGACACGCGGCACAGGTTTGTCCGCGGCGATATATGCGACCCAAAACTCGTGGGAGAAGTCCTGGGACAAGGGGTGGATGCCATCGTCAATTTTGCCGCTGAATCCCATGTCGATCGCAGCATCCTCGACTCTTCTGAATTCGTGCGCACGAACGTCCAGGGCACGCTGAACCTGCTCGACTGCTCGCGCAAGCACAGAACCAGGCGCTTCGTGCAGATCTCGACCGACGAGGTCTACGGCAGCCTCGGGCCTGCAGGGTCGTTCACCGAATCGAGCCCGCTCGCGCCCAACAGCCCGTACGCCGCGAGCAAAGCGGCTGCCGACCTCCTGGTACGCAGTTACCATCGGACTTACGGTCTCCCGGCGATCGTTACCCGATGCTCGAACAACTACGGGCCGTGCCAGTTCCCCGAGAAGTTGATACCACTCTTGATCACCAATGCTCTCGTCGATCTGTCGCTTCCGATTTACGGCGACGGTCTGTACGTGAGGGACTGGATTCATGTCCGGGACCACTGTGTCGCCATAGATCGGGTGCTTCATGCAGGACGGCCGGGAGAGATTTACAACATCGGGGCAAGACATGAGATGCCCAACCTCGAGATCGCGCGGCTGGTCCTGAAAATCCTGGGCAAGGGAGAAGGCCTGATGAAGCACGTCGAAGACCGGCCCGGCCATGACCGTCGCTACGCCATCGATCCTTCCAAGCTGGAGCGCGAGCTTGGATGGAGCCCGGAGATTCCATTCCAGGATGGCCTTGCGGAAACGATCCGCTGGTATCAGGCGAGCCCGGCCTGGGTGGACCACGTGCGGAGCGGCGAGTACGCGACCTACTTTGATCGCATGTACCGCCAGCGTCAACGCACTCTCGGGGAGCTCTGATCCCGCGATTCGCACAGTGGAGATCTGCGCGTGATGGTGTCGTTTTGGTTTCTTTCGCCCTTTCAGGGCTCAACAATGTTGCTTTACTTAGCCCCGGGCTCGCTTCGCTCACCCGGGGCTACTCTCTCCCTCCCCTGCCGGGGCGGGGTGCCTGCGTCGTGGATGGCCCCAGAGGGGCCGTAGATACGCAGCCGGGGTGAGCGGAGCGAGCCCCCGGGATGGATACACCGGTAAGTAACGCGCCCTAGAGGGGCGCCAGAGGGGTCGCGCCCTTGTCAGAAAATGCCCCGGGGCGATAGAGGGAGGGTGTGCGTATGCCATGCGTGCCGGACCCAGTGTCTGAAGCAAGCCAAGGCCCAAAATGAGAATCATTATCGTCGGGGCACGGGGAATGCTTGGCACGGACCTGATGCGTGCGTTCAGCGGCAGGGGCCAGCTCACGGGCCTGGACATCGACGAGTTGGACATAACGGACGAAAACTGGTGCCGTGCGCGCATCGGCGCGCTCAGTCCCGACGTGATCATCAACGCGGCCGCAATGACCCGTGTCGACGATTGCGAGTCGCGCGCCGAGGAGGCTTTTCGTGTGAACGCGCTAGGAGCGGGCAACCTGGCGGTGGCTGCCTCGGACTCGGGCGCCCGGCTGGTTCATTACAGCACCGACTACGTTTTCGATGGACGCAAGCAGGGGCCCTACGTTGAGGAGGACCCTCCCTCTCCCCTTGGTGTTTATGGAAGATCCAAGCTGCAGGGCGAACATCTGGTCCGGGCCCGGTGCCTCGAGCATCTCATCATTCGAACAGCGTGGTTGTTCGGACGCCACGGGCCCAACTTCATTCGAACGATCCTTACAGCGGCGCACAACGGCCGGCAACTGAAGGTCGTAAATGATCAATTTGGTAGCCCGACTCATACCGTGGATCTGGCAGATTACTCGGTGCGCCTAATGGAGGCCGGTGGCCGAGGTACCTATCATGTGACGAACAGCGGCTCGTGCACCTGGTACGAGCTGGCGCGTTTCGCGCTCGATTGCGTCGGCATGGGTAGCGTCAGCGTAAAACCGGTCACGACAGCCGAGTATCCCAGGCCCGCTCCGCGACCTGCGAACTCGGTCCTTGCCAACGCTCGCCTCCTGAGGGAAGGATTCCCTGCGTTGCGCCACTGGACCGAAGCTGTGCGTGACTACCTGCGCCAGACGGCGAACAGTGAATAAGGAGACGTGTTGTTTGTTGCTCCTGATTGGCGAGTTCTGCAATGACTGAGAAGAAAGACGCCTCTGAAAGACTCTTCGCGACCAACAAGAAGGCCTTTCACGACTACTTCATCCTCGATAAGGTCGAAGCCGGGATTGTGCTGGTCGGCACCGAGGTGAAGTCGATCCGCGAAGCGCGCATCAATCTGAAGGACGGCTACGCAACCATCAGGCAAGGCGAGGCTTTTCTCTTGAACTGCCACATCAGTCCCTATTCGCATGGCAATCGCCAGAACCACGACCCGATACGCACCCGCAAACTGCTGCTGCACCAGAAGGAGATCCGCAAACTGATCGGCAAGACGCAGGAAAAGGGATTGACCTTGGTGCCGCTGCGCGTGTATCTAAGGCGGGGCAAGATCAAGGTGGAGCTGGGGGTGGCACGGGGCAAGAAGCTCCACGACAAGCGCGAGACTGAGCGCCGGAAAGAGATGGATCAAGAGGCGAGAGCCGCCATGAGGCAACGCCGATAGAACATGGCCTGGAGGGCCGATGATAATCGAGTTCGTGGACCGGAAGTTCGCCGTAACCCCCTGCGACCTGCTGGCATACCCTCTTTTTGAGGATGAGCCGGAGGACGCGCCCGCCTGCGTCGCCCTGGACAAAGCGACCAGCGGGGTGATTCGCACCGTTCGCTCCTCGGGTGAGTTCAAGCCGAAACTCCACACCACCTGCCTGATCCACAATCCGCGCGGTCTTAAAGCCGAACGCCTTCTCCTCCTAGGCGCCGGCAAGAAAGGGGAGTTGAGCCTTGCACGATGGCGTGACCTTGCCGGCACCGCGGCACGAAGTGCAAAGTCTGCCGCCTGCAAGACTGCCGCCATGGCGGCCCGGTCCGAGGCGCGGCTGGCGGACCTTGCTCGCGTCTGCGCCGAGGGCGCGCTGATAGGCAACTACGATTCGGACCTCTACAAGACCCGCGACAAGGAAAGCCACGAGCTCGAGCGCTTCCTCGTTCTCGACCTGCCAGGCCGTTCCCCCGACGGCGCGCAGGAGGGCGTCCGCCGGGGAACCATCATCGGAAACGCGATCAACCTCGCGCGCAACCTGGCCAACGAGCCCGCAAATGTTCTGACGCCCGCCAGTTTTGCAGAGAGGTGCGCGGCTGCAGGGGCCGGGGCCGGCCTCGATGTGCGAGTCCTGGAGCGTGACGAAATGGAGAAGCTGGGCATGAACACGCTTCTTGCCGTCGCGCGGGGTAGCGAGGAGCCGCCGAAGCTGATTGTCCTTCGCATCAAGGGTCAGCGGCGCAGGAAGGGCGCTCCGCTATATGCGCTGATCGGGAAAGGCGTGACTTTCGATAGCGGCGGCATCTCCATCAAGCCTGCAGAGAAGATGGAGGACATGAAGGCTGACATGGCTGGTGCCGCGGCTGTTCTGGGCGCGATGGTATCTCTCGCGCAGCTTCGACCCTCCCAGCAGGTGATGGGCTTGATTCCCGCGGTCGAGAACCTCCCCAGCGGAAAGGCAACGAAGCCCGGGGACGTGGTCAAGACGCTGCTTGGCAAGACGGTCGAGATCATCAATACAGACGCAGAGGGCCGGCTGATCCTCGCAGACACGCTTGCCTACGCCCGGTCCATCGGGGCAACCCATCTGATCGATATTGCAACGCTTACCGGCGCCTGTATCGTCGCGCTCGGGATGGTGAACGCGGGAATGATGGGCACGGACCAGAAGTTGATGGATCGCCTGCGAAGGAACTGCGAGGTCACGGGTGAAAAACTCTGGCAGCTCCCGCTTGACGACGACTACCGCAAAGCGATCCAGAGTGAGATAGCCGACATCAAGAACGTGGGCAACCGCTGGGCAGGCGCGATCACCGCAGGTAAATTCCTGCAGGAATTCGCGGAGGACACTCCATGGGTCCACCTTGATATTGCCGGTGTGGACCTGGACCACGATGGCCGGCCGTTTGCCGCCAAGGGCGCCACAGGATTCGGCGTCCGGACTCTCACCCAGCTCTTCCTGTAATTACGGGGACAGGCTACTCAACCTCGAAACTCGGAACCTCTGGAGCACGGGCAGCCTCAAACCGGAATTTCGAGGTTGAGTAGCCTGTCCCCAAAATTCACGGGATGACAACGGGGCCTTTGGGTTCGGGGGGGTGGTAGGCGAAACCGACGCAATCCCGATAAGCGGCCGCAATCGCGCCGGTAGTAATTGGTATCGTGAGCAGCACGCCGACACCCGCCAGCATCAAACCCAGCAAATTCAGCAATATCAACAGGATCACAAACAGAATCCATCCGAGCAGGTCCTGCATCACCAGCTTTCGACTTGCCTGCATCGCATCCCAGACGCCGAGCTTGCGATCCACCAGGAAGGCGAATGGGAACAGATACAGTGCTATTACCACCAGTGCCGGCAGGATAAGGAAGATCAACCCGATCAGGGTGAATATGGATAAAAGAATGAAAATCAGGAAGGCATCAAGGAAAAAATTGAAGCCCGCGAACAGGTCGCCGAGGTCTGTCCGTCCTTCCAGCATCCTGCGCCTTGCCGAGATGAAGAGTCCTGCAATCAGAGGCCCGGCTACGATGAAACTGCCCACCATGGCAAGCAGCAGGGCCATCACGGTGATCAAAATGTAGTTCCCCAGGTCTTCCTTGACGATATCCCATCCCATTCCGATCCAACGTCCGGGTGTCACGCTCACGCTGGCTGCCATGGAAGGCTCCTTGTTTCTTCACTTCTGGAACGCCGGCCTGCAAGGAACGGCGGCTGCGACGGCCGCCCGGTGCCCCTAAACTCCATAACGAGGTGGTGCCCCTGAAAGTTCAACGATGGGCGGAAAGGCGGATGGCCCAACGGATGGCACTGATCATGCTCTCGGGTCTGGCAATCCCTTTTCCGGCGATGCCAAACGCGGTCCCGTGATCCACGGACGTGCGTACGAAGGGGAGGCCAAGTGTGACGTTGACTGCCTCGCCGAACCCCATCAACTTTATCGGCCCAAGTCCTTGATCATGATAAAGGGCAAGTACGACGTCGAACTCCCCCTGCGCAGCCCGGTAAAAGATCGTGTCGGCCGGGAGCGGCCCAATAATGTCCACTCCGCGATAACGATCTCGGGCTCGATCGAGAGCCGGACGTATTGTCTCGATCTCCTCGGTCCCGAGCAGCCCCTCCTCACCGGCATGCGGATTCAGCCCGGCGACGGCTACGCGACGGCAAGGGAGCCCAAGGCGCGGAAATTCCCGAAGGACGATCGCGAGCTTCGCAAGAACGGTCTCGGGTGTTATCAGGTCAATGACGGCACGGAGCGGTACGTGGATGGTGGCCAGAACCACCTTCAGCCTTTCCGTGAGGAACGCCATTGCAACTTCGGGAGATTCCCCAAGATAGGCAAGGAATTCTGTGTGGCCGGGATAGTGGAATCCGGCTTCATTGAGGTGTTTCTTGCTCAGCGGTGCCGTGACCATCGCATCGAGTTTGCCGTCCATGCATGCGCGCGCGCATTCGATGATGTTTCGCGCCGCCGCCTCTCCGCTGGCCGGCGAGCCTGAACCCGCATGTATCTCGCTCACCCGGGCCGGAACGTGCACTACCGCACACCCGGGCAGTTCCCGGCCGCCGAGCAGGGATTCGGGCGTTAGTGATGGGAAGTCGAACGGCAGCCCCAAGGAAGCCGACTGCTCACGGAGAAGAGCAGAGTCGCCGTAGAGATAGAGCCGCGCTGACTGCCTCACAGACGGCTCAGA
>Ga0316628_100003523_pt1 | contig 12070 bp, 1 predicted proteins | sample OWC_Aug_M2_C1_D5_FD_207648 | JGI IMG/M metagenome (GOLD analysis project Ga0316628, IMG submission 207648) | Wetland soil microbial communities from Old Woman Creek delta, Ohio, United States - OWC_Aug_M2_C1_D5_C | ecosystem: Environmental > Terrestrial > Soil > Wetlands | place: USA: Ohio...
TCCTCTCGCCAGCCATCGCGCCGCCAACCAGGTTATATCGAGCACCGTTGCTGATATCCACGCCATCCTGAGTATTACCCAGTGTAGCTGAGCCACTGGCGTCAACACCAATGTAATTGGCGCTCACCGTGTTATAGTCCGTGCCAGAATCGTGGATGTCTACGCCCCGTAGGTTGTGACCAATGACGTTGCGCGCGCCCGCGCCGTTGCCGCCGATCACGTTCCACTGCGCGCCACCTCCTATCATGACGCCCGCGCCCGTGTTCCCCGCCTCGGTCAGTCCATTTCGAAAGTCTGTGAATGTGTTGCCGCCATCGGTCGTCTTGAAGATGCTGCCACCATAGATTGCTACGAAGAGCGTGTGATCCTGGGCATAGGCAGGGGAAACGGCCAGCCCGGCGATACTCCCGCGGTCTCCCCACAGCCCATTCCAATTTGCTCCGCCATTGCTGGATTTGATGAGAGAATTGGCAATGCCGTTGGCAAAAAGGGTTTGATCGGTTGCATAGTTGGGAGAGACTGCGATCAAAGCCGCTCCACAACCGATGTTGTCGCCGATCTCGGACCAAGTATTTCCTCCGTCGGCGGACTTGAGTACAGCGGGAGCGCTGCACCGATGAATGCCGACAAAGACGGTCTGATCATTGGCATAGTTGGGAGAGATGGCTACAGTACGTACTTCAAACCCACTGCTGGTCGCCCCTGTCCAGTTGTAACCCTGATTGATTGACTTGAAGGCACGGTCCGTGCCGGCGACAAAGAGCGTGCGATCCACTGCGTAGTTGGGCGAAAGGACCAAACCATTAACCCTCTCATTACTAGACAAGCCGCTGCTGCGCGCCGCCCAACTAGTCCCTCCATTGATTGATGCGAATACACCCGCGCCCCACGTGCCCGCAAAAACGTGCCCATCGCTGGCGTAGGCGGGCGAGATGGCCAAGACGAATATGTTCTGGCTCGCCACGCCGCCATCCACTCTGGCCCAACTACTGCCGCCGTTGGTCGTCTTGAAAATGCCGCCGTTCGCTGTACCGGCGAACACGGTCGCGTCGGTGATGTACGACGGCGAAACCGCCAGCGCCCGCACATCCGAGATGGTCAGGCCGCTACTCGCCCGCGCCCAACTGCTGCCGCCGTCCGTCGTCTTCCACACGCCGTGCCATTTCGTGCCGACAAAGAGCGTCTGGTCGTTGGCATAGTTGGGCGAAATCGCCATTGCCTGGATGCGAATGTCGAGTGTGCCGTCTGCGTCCAGCCCGATCAGGTTGCCGCTGACGGTGTTGCTCATCGTGCCGGTATCGCGGATGTTCACGCCATCGCCGCCGTTCAGCGTGATGATGTTGCCCTCGCCGCGCGGCGCGCTGCCCACCGTCCAATCCCCGCCGATGAGGTTGCGCTTGGCACCATTGGTGACCTCGACGCCGTGATTGGGGAAACGGACGATCTGCAACCCTTTGATCGTGTTGTCGTTCGAGGTCACGCGCAGGCCGCTCGTGCCGGATGCGGTGTAGCGGCCGTCCAGCACCACGCCTGCGTTGCTCGCATCAATCGTCAGACTGCCCAAGCTGATTTCGGGCAAGGCGCTGAGCAGGGTGATGGTCATGGGATTGTTCGGTGGAAAAACAGCAGTGTCAAAAACGATGTTATCGCCGGGGATGGCGCTCAGCAATGCCTGGCGCAGCGTGAGGTAGCCCAGCGTGCCGCCCCCGCCCGAGTCGGCGCGGCTGTTGACGGTGAGGGTCGCGCCGGGGGCGAATGTGCGTGGCCTGGCCGCCGCCAGCCGGAAACTGGAGGGCAGGGGGGTGAACCAGGTCGCAGAGGGCTGCGCCTCGGCTGGTCTCACTGACTCTTTGGCAGAGGCTTGCGAGAAGGGAGGTAACAAAGAGTGCCAGACCGGCAAGGTCAGCAGGCCAAGGCACACCAGGCAGAAACTCAATAGACGGATCACCCGGCGACAGTGTGCGTACATTGGAATCTCCTTCGATTGTTGATTCGAGATTGCCGATTTCAGATTTCGGAGCCTGAATCGCAATTCGTCATTCGACACTCGCCCTTCGTCATTCGTCATGCTAGCGCAACACGAGCGGCAAATACACCTTGCTCCCTGTAGATACCCTGATCACGCGAGGACGCCCTTTCAGGCTCTCGCCATCCACCGCATAGATGACGACCCGATACTCGCCGATCTCGTCGAATCGTTCGTACAGGCCGGTATATACGTGATCGCCGTCCTGGTCGAGCAGTGTCACCGACGGCAAGGTTTCCTGCACCATCTCGTCCCCCGTCGGCAGCTGGTACGACGGCTTGTAGATCACCGCCGATGCGGCCAGCACACTCTTGTCGTCTTGAATTTCGGCGGTGATGACGCTCCGGCCCGCGACGACCGGCCCGACTCTGGCCCACACGACGTAGGGCGGCCACTGTTCCTCCGGGAACGTGCCCGCGTAGGCAAACCCACGATGTGCCGCTTCCTGCCCATCGTCCGGACCATTGGCAATGCCATCGCCGTCGTCGTCCAGCCACGGGACTTGAATGGGGTGCGCCTCTTTACCTTCCTCAAAAGCTCCATAGAGGCTCAGCCCGCGCTCCAGCCCGCTGATAAAGGCATCGGAAAACACCGCGCCATCAGGGGAAGCAAACGCCACCATCGTTGCTGAAGTCGAGGCGATGATGACGCGATTTTTATCCGGCTGGCTCAGGCGTTTCAGCCCGTCAATAAAGCTGCCCGAGTGGCACGCCTCAAGGATGATGTTCACGCGCACTCCCGGCGCGGCGGCCTCCAGTTGACTCAGCCAGATATCCAACTCGTCCGGGCCGACGGTGTCGTTGCGGCCATTCAGGTACAGCACATCTTCGCCGCCGTGATCCATAAGATAGAGCGTCAAGGCCCGATCAGGTCCCAGTCCCTTGCCGACCGCCCAGGTGGTAATGGCATACTGCAAGTTCGCTTTGGTAGGATCGCCATCCGTATCCGAGGCCGAGTTGCCCTCGCCGCAGTCCTGATCGGGTGCCGCCAGGTAATAGATACGGTCGTCAGTCCCGTTGGCTTGGGATGGATAGCCGTGATTGATAAAGAGGCGGCACACATGGTTGGTGATGTTGTGAATGTTGCGGTTGAGCGGGTCGTCAATGCGCACTCGCCCGGCCACCAGCACCAACGCGCCCGGCGCGGCCACGCCGGACGCGCGCACGGAAAGCTGGTATGTGTGCGCGGCGCTGCCCCCGTTCGGGTCATAGTCGAGCAGGCGAGCGTAATACGTCGTGTTGGCATAGGATTGGAATTGCAGGCGGACATCTGGGCTGAAAATGTAGCCCTGCCGGCCCACCACCACCCCATTGCAGGCGTCATAGACTTCCAACGTCACATCGGCCCGCGAATCGGCCGGCGTCCGTGCTTCGATAAGGTACATCGTGCCGGATATGCCCTGGAACGCGACCCAATCTGAATCGCCGGGCACGTGGAAGGTGTGCTGTTGGACGGACCCGTCGGTGAGGATGACGCGAGCCTGGGCGCAGGTATCGTCCGGCTCGTAAGTGTCACCTACCGACGGCGGCGCGGCGCTGAGCGTGATGGCGTGGGTACCCGTGACGGTGTTGGCAGGATTCTGCGCCGTGACAGTAATCGTCTTGTCGCCTGGCGTCGACCACGTGTAGGTGGCGTTTGCTGTGCCCTGGCCGCTGTTCGGCGTGGGCGTCCACGTGTAGGTGATCGGCGTCGTCGCGGCGACCGGGCTGACCGTGGCAGCAAAACTATAGACCACGTTGGTGATGCCGGCTGTCGGACCGCTGATCGTCACATCGGTCAAGGGTGTCACCTCAGGTGGTGGGGTGCTGATGACGATGGTATGTGTATCGGTGACTGTGTTCGCGGGGTTCTGCGCCGTGACCGTGACGGTTTTGGTTCCCGTCGTCGTCCACATGTAGGTGGCGTTCGCCGTGCCCTGACCGCTATCGGGTGTGGGTGTCCAGGTATAGGTGATGGGCGTCGTTGCCGTGACCGGACTGACGGTTGCGCTGAAAGCGTAGGCGGTGTTGGCGAGGCCACTCGTCGGGCCGGTGATAACCACATCGGTCGGTGGAACGTAGACCGTAACCGTACAAGTGTCGGTGACCGTGCCGCCAACGTTTTGGGCTGTGATGGTGATGACCTGAAGTCCTGGACTTGTCCAGGTGAAGGTGGCCGTATCACTCAGGCTGCTCGTGTGCATCGCCGGAGACTGCCCTGTCGCTTGCCAAACGTAAGTGACGGGCGTTGTGGCCATGATCGGATTGACGGTGGCGGTGAAGGTATAGCTCGTGTTGACCGTCCCGGTCGTCGGGCCATTGATGACCACCCCATCTAGCGGAACGAACAGAAACCGCGAGGCTGCCACCGCACCATCATCCGCCCCATTCGCTGTCGCATCCCCGCTGTCATCCAGCCAAGGCTCTTGGAGAAAACCTTGTATGGCGGCTCGACCAGCCCGGAAACTGGCCCAGAGGCTCTGTCCCTGGCCCAAGGCCCAGAAAAATGCATCCGAGAAATAGGCACCCTGGGCCGACGCGTAGGCATTTAACGTGGAGCTGGTGGAGGCAACCACTGCCCGCCCTTGCTTTGACATCTCGAAAGTCCCATCAATGAAACTTCCGGCCTTGGCTGCTTCTATGATGACATTGACCTTCACACCCGGCACGGCTGTCTCCAGTTGATTTAGCCATCCATCCAGTTCATCGGGGGTGATCGTATCGCTATTGCCGTCGGCCATAAAGTAATCTACTCCGCCGAAGCTCATCATATACAGGTAAAATGGAATCGTATCGCTCGTCAAGCTGGCGGCCCATGTGGTGATGGCGGCCTGCACATTGGAGGAAGCCGAGGTGGTATACACCTCGCTCACGCCGTCGCCATCGGCATCCGTACGGCTATCGGTGATCGTGCTCAAGTAACGGAGGTGCGTCTCGGGAATGCCGCCACTCAGAAATGTGCGATACGCCAGACTGCTTGCATAGAGAATATTGTCCTGAAGAGCGTAGGCATCGTTATGCCCAGCCACAATGACGACTATGCCACCCGAACTGGCCGGCAAAACATTGGCGACAATTATTTGCGTACCGGTGACCGCACCTCCAGCATTCGCGGCTGTGACTGTGATGACCTTGACGCCTGCCGCCTCTATCGGCCAAGTAAAGTTTACTGTGTCTGTATAGCGTAGGCTATCCGCGTGCGTCACCGGCAACTGGCCAGTGGCTTGCCAGATGTAAGTAATGGGCGTCGTGGCCATGATTGGGCTAACAGTGGCGGTGAATGCGCAGACCGTGTGGCAGGTACCGTCCGTCGGGCCGGTGAGAGTGACACTGCTGGGCGGTACAGGATATTCATCTGCGCCCAGGTCGGGGGCTGCGCCTTGAGGCCGGGCCTGACCGTCAATGTCAGTTGTAACGCTAGCATCCACCCCACGGTCAATTGCCGCCGAGCTGGCCGTCAGGTGATAACCGTCAGAAGCAAGGGCTGAGTTGCCCTGATATTGGTTCTGAATTGTCACGGACGCTGTGGTCGCTTGTGACACGGTAACGGGCGTGTTGTACCACAGGATGCCGTTCACCGTCGCCGTGTTGCTACCTGTGACGCTGATACCCACGGTGTGACTCACCAGGATAGTGTTCGTCATGGCGACAGTGCTCAAGTTGGTCCCGTCGTCGGTAACATAGATCCCGCTGCCGTCGCCTCCGACGTTGCGGGCAATTGTGGTGTGCAGCAGGCGAGGAAAAGACCCCCCTATGTACAGCCCGCTGCCCAGGGTATTGCCCCGGTTGTCTGCGACGACAGTGTTGATCAGCATGGCGTCGCTGTGGTACCACAGGACCACCCCGCCACCGTCATATTGAGCGGTGTTGGCAGTGACGGTGTCGCCGTTGAGTGTAGCGGCGCTCCAGTTCACGTACATCCCGCCGCCGTGTAACAGGGCGGTATTGGAAGCGACGGTGTTGCCATTGAGCATGGCGTCACTACCCCACAGGTACAACCCGCCACCCTGTCCAGCGGTGTTGGCAGTGACGGTGTTGCCACTGAGCGTGGCAGGGCTGACTATGAGGTGCACCCCGCCGCCGTCCTCTTGGGCGGTGTTGGAAGTGACCACGTTGCCACTGAGCGTGGCGGCACTTAGCCTTAGGAACACTCCACCACCGTCAGTGGCAGTGTTGCTGAACACCCGGTCGTTGCTGATCGTTGCCCTGGCGTTGCTGATGTACACCCCCCCACCGCCATCATAGTCCCCGACGGCGCCACCCAGTCCGGTTGCATTGCCGCGCGCGATGCGCAGTCCTTCAATGGTCGGGCTAATATTGCCCGTGATATAGATCACTCGCCCTAGCCCTTGAGCATCCAGAGTGGTCGGGTTAGCCACTGGGTCGGATGTTGTCCAGTTCGTGGTAGTGTAGCCGCCTCGAATGGTGACGGTCTTGGTGAGGTAGACAACCTGGGTCACGACGCCAGTGGTCGTGGTGTCGTTGCGGGGCCGGATGCTCACGCCGGTATAGATGCCCGTCGCGACCCGGATCTCGTCGCCAGGTTGGGCGGCATCCACGGCGGCCTGCACGTTGCTATAGCAGGGCGTCGCTCCGCCACACGCGCCTCCAGACGCCACATAGCAAGTGGTTCCACCCGCTTGTGTCGGGAGTGTCATCCGGTCCAAGAGGATCAGCAGGCTCAACAAGATAACCGCTGGTAGGATTACCACGGGCATCAGATGTAGGTAAACTGTGTGCTTGGCGTTCATTGTTTGTCTCTTCTCTCTCCGGAGGGTGCGCTAGGCTGGCCTGGCGCATTAGGGTCACAACACCAGGTTGCTCGTCGCGGCCTCACTGGCGCACTACCAACGGCAGGTAAACCTTGTAGCCTTCGCCGGATCCGATGGTTGTCACAACTGCAACATTGCCTTGCACCCTTGCGATGCCTTCCGCGCTTACGACATAGTCGCTGTTAGTAATGGTGGTGGTGGCCGTGACGACAAACTGAACGTTGATGGATGCGCTCGCCCCCAGGCCACTGGCCGTCCAACGCACGGCATTGCCGACGCGCGTCCCACCGCTCACATAGTTGGTCCCTGATGGGAAGGTGTCTGTGATCACCAAGTTCACGGCTGCTGTGTCCCCGCTGTTGGTCACGCTGAGCGTGTAGGTGATGAGCGCGCCCGCATTGGCGCGGGCCGGGCCGGTCTTGCCGATGCTGAGCACAGGGCCAATATCCTGGGGACTGGCCTCTCTGGGCCGTGCGCCAAGCTCGTGGTCGTCCACAGCGTACACGACGACGCGATACGTTCCTGGCTGTGTGAACGCATAGCTGCCCGTGAACAGTCCATCTCTGTCTGGGTCGAGCAGCTCGACGACGGGCACTGTGTCTTGCGCCATATCCTCGCCCGGCAGCGGTGGCTGGTAGCCCGGCGGATAGACCAGTGCCCATGTGCGCGAGATGACCTTGCCCGGCTGCGCCTGCACTCGCGCGGCAATGACGCCAGTGGATTGCTTGACGGTCGCCTGCTCGATGTAGGGTGGCCACTGTGGATCGCCAAAGGTCCCGGCGTAGGCAAAGCCGCGCCGTGCAGCCTCTTGCCCATCGGTTTCGCCGTTCGGCACGCCATCGCCGTCATCGTCCAGCCAGGGAGTCTGATCGGGGTGCGCCTGCTGGAGTGTCCACCGCGCTTCGGCAAAGCTGCTGTGCAGGCTCATCCCGCGCCCCAGGGCCTCGATAAAGGCATCTGAGAACATGGCTCCACTCGCTGAGGCATACGCCACCGGATACGCCCCAGTCGAGCCGATGATGACGCGCCCGGGTTTGCTGATCGTCTGCACTAGGTCAATAAAACTGCCCGAATGGCACGCCTCGACGATCACGTTGACCTTGAGGCCCGGCACAGCGGCTTCCAATTCGTTCAGCCAGGCGTTTAGTTCATTCGGCGTCACCGTATCGAGGCCGGTCGTCAACAGGTTCAGGTAGAATAGGTCGTATGCGCCGTGATCCATCAGGTAGAGCGTCAAGGGGCGATCGGCGCCGACTCTATCTTTGGCCCATTGGGTGATGGCCTGTTGCAGGTTGGACTTGGTGGACAGCTTGTCCACATCTGGCGTCCCGTCCCGGTCGGGATCCAGAGTCATGATCGGCGCCAGGTATTGGATGCGGTCACCCGTGTAGCCGTTCGCCAAAAAGAGGCGATACACAGCGTTGATCACGCTATGAATGTTGAGCTGAAGGGCGTCGTCGTCTCGACGTTTGCCAGCCACCAGGATTACAGCCCCCGGCGTGGCCGCCTGACTCAGCGCCCGGACCGAAACGTAATAGGCCGCCGCGAGCGTGCTGGTGACCGTCCCCTTGTTGGACAGCCGCAGGTAGAGCGGCCCATTGCTCGGCGCGGTGAAATTCAAACTGACACCGGGACTGAAGGCATTGTCCTGGCCGAATTGCGAGGCGCCGCCGCAGGCATTGTATACTTCCAGGCTCACGTCTGCGCCAGAATCGTCCGGCGTGGTGGCTTCGATGACATAGATCGTGTTGGCCGTCGCGGTGAACGAGGTCCAGTCAACGTCGCCTGCAGCATGGAAGGTGTGGAGTTGAGTCGAGCCGTCAGCCGAGATGGCGCGAGCCTGAGCACAGGTGTCGTCCGTCTCGAAAGCGTCGCTGCTGTAGGCTGCCGCGATGTCAATCGTATGCGTCACACTGGCCGCGCCCCAAGCGTTGGCCGCCGTGATCGTGATGAGCTTAGAGCCGGTGATGCCCCAACTGAAATCGGCCGTGTCGTACAGCGAGTCCACGAGGCGAGTGACCGGCGCTTGATCCGCTGTCTGCCAGGTAAAGGTGAGCGGTTTGACGGAGGCGATGGGATAGACGCTGGCCTCAAAGCTGTAGGAGGTATTCACCAGTCCCGCCGCGCGCCCGCTCACGTTGATGCCGGACGGATACTTGTCGGGCGGGTTGAACAGGTAGGGCACATAGTCCACAAAGCCCACGCTGGTGTTATCGAACCAGTCATAGATCAGGTTGCGAAGTGTCGTCGTATTCGTCACGCCCCACCAGTTGTAGCGAGCGTCCAGGTGCATGTCGCTCGCTGTGTTGTTGTTGACGAGGGCGTAACCGTTGTTGGCATAGATCGCATTGTGGTTAATCGTGGGATAGCCGATCAGGACATGGATGCCTCCGGTGTTGCTCAAGGTCGTATTGCCTGCGATGGTATTGTAGATCAGATCGCCGGAGCCGGATGCCCACCAGACGCCGGCCACGTTGCCCTGCGCCGTATTGCTCACAACGTTATTGTTGCGCACCAAGCCATCGCTGATGTAAATGCCGCCCGCGTAGGAGCGTGTACCACTCACCACGTTCGAGCGGATTTCGCTGTTTTCGACTGCGCCGCCGCTGACGCTGTGAACGCCGCCGCCCCAGGCTCCCTGATCGGAAGAGACGTTTGTATAGTAGGCCCGGTTGTCCGTCACAGTGTTGTCCGTCATGGTACACTGGCCCGAGCTGCCAATGCCCCCGCCATAGGCCGCGTTTGCAGCGAAAGCGGCGTTTGACGTGATGACGTTGCGCGACACTCGTCCTCGCTCGGCATAGACGCCGCCACCATACGCATCCGATCCGATGGCGTGAGCCAGGTTGCCAGTCACAGTGTTTTCGGACATGCTGCTGTCGCTGCCGTAAATGCCGCCGCCATAGGCGGATTGATCGGCGTCAGTGTCATTGGCGGTAGCCTGGTTGCGCAAGACCGAGCCGCCGCCCGCACTATAGATGCCGCCGCCATACACATAGCTCACGTTGGACGAGCTATTCTGCGTCACGGTGTTGCTCAGGACAGTGCCGCCGTCGGCGCTGTAGATGCCGATCCCATAGGCCGAGCTGTACCGGCTGACATGGTTGCCGGACACGGTGTTGTACGAGACCATCCCACCGCCTGTGCTGGCAACCCCGCCCCCACGGGCTTCATAACTAGGTGTGCTAGGCGATGAGACATTTTCTTGCACAGTGTTGTGCGACACCACGCCGCCGCCTGAGTTGAAAATCCCGGCGGCGTATATATCGGATTGTGCCTGGAGCGAGTTGCTGAAAGTCGTGTTGTAAGTCACGTAACCACCCGCGCTGCGCAGGCCGCCAGCGCCGTTAAAGTGGATGGTGCAGTGATCCACGTAGAGCGTGGTCATGGGCGCGTCTACCGCATAGCTAAAGCGGCCCAGGCTGCCATAAGTGTACTCGACGCCTGCGTACTCGATGACGACGTATTGCAGGGCAGAGCCTCGCACATAGTTGCCGTAGGTATCGAACACGGCGTCCTCGGCGGTATCGTTGAACGTGATGAGACCCCAATCGTCTGGCAGCTTTTGCGCGTGCCACGACGTGAAAGTGATGGGCTGGCTTGCCGTGCCGCGCGCGATCAGCCCGCCGTCCACTTGCAGCGACCGTGCATCCTCCAACCAGACCGTCACGCCCGGCTCAAGGCTCAGCGTTGCGCCCTGGTAGACCAGGATATTCTGCCCGCTGATCACGTAGGGTGAATGTGCCGCCGTCCAGGTAGCATCCCCCGTGATCGAGTCGCCGATGTCGGTGTGGTTAAAGACATCGTGGGCGACGGCGACCGCGCCCGGCGCTGGCACGGTGTTGGTGAGGACGCGCCATTCCAGGTAGCGCGTTGGCGGCAAGCTGCTCAGATCGGCGGGCAAGCCGGTGAAGGTGATCCAGCCACTCCAGTGAACATCGGGAGTCAAGCTATTGCCCACCCGCGCATTGCCCGTGATCGCATTGGTGGAAACCCAACTCAGATTGCGCCAGGCCACAATGTCGCCCGCGTCGTAAACCTGATCTGTCCAGGTGTAACTGAGATCCGAGAGCGTTAGCCAGGGCTCGAACAGGACATTGGCGCTGACCTCGTCGCCTGTGCCGGGACCAACGCCGCCGGGGCCGCTGGCGTCGCCCCACCAATTGTTGCGGGCATCCACTTGTGTCCCGCTGTCATTTCGTACTCCATAGCCTCCATTGTTCTGGATGGCGGAGTTAGTAATCTGGGCGCTGGTGAGGCCGCCGAAGGCAAGGTAGATAGCATCGCCGCTGTTGTTCCGGAATGTGCTGTGCGCGATGGAGAGAGCGGTGGTAGCGCCGGAGATGTAGAGGGCGTTGTTATTGCTGCTGAACAGGGTATCGCTGATTGTCACGCGGCTGTTCTCCGCGTACAAGCCATAGCCCTGGGTTTCCGAGAGAACCTGGCTGCTTTCCAGGCGCAGTTCCGTTTGCACGTTGCGGAGGGTGATGTTGCTCACTTGGCCAAGACTGTTATAGGAATAGCTCCCATACCGCACGGTCACATGGCGCAGGTCGCCGGTGCCGCCATCAAAGACTAGGCCCGACCACTGGTTCGGTCCGCTGTCCGCCGCCGACGTGAACGTGATCGGCTGCGAGGCCGTGCCCGCCGCCACCAACCACCCCTTGACGGTCAACTCGGTGCCGTATCGTCCCATCACCGTTGTTCCTGGCTGCACGGTCAGCGTCATTCCAGCGGGCACGTTGAGGCTGCCGTCCAATTCCAGGCCGGTCAGACCCGTCGCGTCGGGGAAGGTGAGGCTGGCGCTCAATGAGCCGGGGCCGCTCAACACGCGGTTGGGGGTGTTGCCGGAGAAGGTATTGCCGTTCAACACTCGGTACAGATTGGATGCAGCGATGCGCAGCGGATAGCTGCTGTTGCCGGTGAACGTGCTGCCGGTCATCCACAGGGCGGTACTGTCAGTAGTATACAGGCCATAGTTGCCGTTGTTTTGGAAGGTCGAATTGGTGACGGTGAGGATGCCGTCGGCATAGACGCCATACCCCGCATTGTTCCTGAAGGTGGCGTTCGCGATGGCGACCATGCTGGCGCTGGTGGCATGGAGGGCGTTGTTGTTGCCGCTGAACAGGGTATCGCTCACTGTCACGCGGCTGTTCTCCGCGTACAAGCCATAGCCCTGGGTTTCCGAGAGAACCTGGCTGCTTTCCAGGCGCAGTTCCGTTTGCACATTGCGGAGGGTGATGTTGCTCACTTGGCCAAGACTGTTATAGGAATAGCTCCCATATCGCACGGTC
>Ga0316628_100003524_pt1 | contig 12069 bp, 7 predicted proteins | sample OWC_Aug_M2_C1_D5_FD_207648 | JGI IMG/M metagenome (GOLD analysis project Ga0316628, IMG submission 207648) | Wetland soil microbial communities from Old Woman Creek delta, Ohio, United States - OWC_Aug_M2_C1_D5_C | ecosystem: Environmental > Terrestrial > Soil > Wetlands | place: USA: Ohio...
CGCAGCGCAATGAGTGGAAGGTGGTGATCGCGGTGGTGGATGACGGCGGCCACCTTCTCTACCTGCAGCGCAGCCACGACACCCAGTTCGGCAGCGTGGAGACCGCCATCGCCAAGGCCCATGCCGCCGTGGCGTTCCAGCGCCCGACCAAGACTTCGGAAGACGCGGTATTGAGCGGGCGCCTGATCCACCTCTCCCTGCCCGGCGTGATCCCCGCGGAAGGCGGCGTGCCGCTGCAGCGCGAAGGACAGGTCATCGGCGGCCTGGGTATCAGCGGGGTGCGCTCATTCCAGGACGGGCAGATCGCCGCGGCAGGCGCGGCTGTGCTTGCGCCACAGCAATAACGCCAGGCGGGAACAAAACCAGAACGGGAATCTTGCGGAGAGGTGCGGCGTTGCCTGGCAACGCCGCGCACTGCCTGAGGACTAGGTGAGCCGGGCGATGCCGACCGGCCCGCGTCCGGCACCGGTCAAGGCGCGCGGTAGTGATCCTGCGTCATGATGTCCACGCCGCACGGCAGGTTCTCGATCCAGTCGAGGAACTCCTTCACCGCCTTCTTGCCTTTGAACATGCGGCCGTGCTGCGGCACGATGCTCTCGACATCCATGTGCCGCACCATGTTCACCCAGAAGCGGCAAATCTTGTTCGAGATCATGTAGCGGCGGTGGAACCCTTCCATCAATGGAATGTGCGCCTTGAAGTCGGTCACCGGGACGTCGGCTTCGTCGTGCTTCACGATGGAAGCGCCCATGTCGCCAGAGAACAGGACCTTGCTGATCGGGTCATAAAACTGGAAATTGCCTTCCGAGTGCATGAAGTGCGCCGGAATAGCCTTGATGATGGAATCGCCCAGGGGCAGATTCATGCCCTCATCCGGAATGCCCTGGATGCGCCCTTCCGCATTCCCCACGCTGCAGAAGTGCGGCACGAAGCGCGTCCACAGCTTGGAAATCACCACCTGGCAGTCGGTATGGATCATCCACTTGTTGACCGAGGCAATGATATCCGGGTCGGCATGGGATGCCAGGATATACTCAAGCTTCTTGGGCGAGAAATAGTTGTGCATTTCCATCAACAGGCCGTTGTAGGTCATGTTGCCGCCCGGATCGATGAGCGCACCGTGCCCATTGTCCACGATCAGGAACTGGTTGGCCTGAACCGCCTCGCCCATGGAATCGTCCACGAGGTCGTCGAACATCAGACACAAGTGCTTGCCGTTATTGAACAGTTCTATTGCCATGTAAGCCCCTTCCCCCCAATACCCACCTTAATAGTGTTGATTTGGCGGGTTATTCACTGTAACAGTGTGTAAATGACCCTTTATGATAAACGTCCCGGACGAAAATAGCTAGAATCATCATAAAAAAGTTGGTCCGCGCTTTGTTCGGACCAGCCGGGTATGCCCAGCAGGGGCACGGGTGTCAGCTCGCGCGGACCGAGCCCGCCGCCCGGCGCACCCAGATATTCCGCCAGCAAACGGTCGAGGTGCGCGAGGCGCCGCTGCAGCGGCCAGCGGAAAAATTCCTGCTCCACCGTGAGAATCAACCCCTGGCCCGTCATGCCTATATAAGGCTGCATCGCCTTTTCATACAGGCCATGCCCGAAGATGTAGAACCCCATCCGGTCATGTGCGCATGCGCGCCGCTGCCAGAACAGTTCTTTCCACTGAAAACCCCGCAGCAGGCCCGCCAATCCCGCATCGGCCGAAGCCACCACCACGCCGGATTCATCGAGCAGGGTCAGCATGTCGCGTCTGCTGCCGCGCTGGCTGGTGCCGCCCTCGGCCCCGGGCGCCGTGCCGGGCGCGCCGGTCAGGCTCCGGAAATGGCGCGCGTTGATGGCAGCCTTGGCCCGGGGAAAGGTCAGCCAGATGAGCGCATTGAACAAGTCATGCCAGTTGTTTTCGCGCGTCTGCACCTCGCCATTGAGGTAGCAGCGCGGCTCATATTGCGCTTCGAACGGCAACTTGCCGGTCCCCTGTGCCACAAAGCGCAGGGGCATGCCGTTCTCTACCGCAATTGACGGCTGCATCTCCATCAGCAGTTCATTGTAGTCGCGCAGCGCGGGAAAGCGGCCCTGCGCCATGCGCGCGATGACAGGATGCAGCGGCTCAAACAGCGGCGACGGCAGCAGCGCCTGCGGATTCCAAAATGGCGGCAAACTCATGGTGCCCGATTTTAACCCGGCGCTCCGCATAAAGCATGCTTTGCGCCGGGAAATATCGTAAGATAGCGGCGCGGAACATTGCATTGCGAGCACGGCATCCAGCGTCACGAGAACAACCTGTGGAGGTGTGACATGTCCAAGAAGAATGCTTTCTACGCACAGTCCGGCGGGGTCACCGCAGTAATCAACGCCACTGCCTGCGGACTCATAGAAACCGCGCGTAAGCACAAGAACAAGATCGGCAAGGTGTATGCCGGACGCAACGGCATCATAGGCGCACTCACGGAAGACCTGATCGATACCGGCAAGGAGTCCTCCTCCGCCATCGCCGCCCTGCGTTACACCCCTTCCGGTGCCTTCGGTTCCTGCCGCTACAAGCTCAAGGGGCTGGAAGAAAACAGGGCGCAATACGAGCGCCTGATCGAAGTCTTCAGGGCGCACAACATCGGCTATTTCTTCTACAACGGCGGCGGCGACTCCGCCGACACCTGCCTCAAGGTCTCGCAGCTTTCGGAAAAGATGGGCTACCCCCTGCAGGCCATCCATGTACCCAAGACCGTGGACAACGACCTGCCGGTGACCGACTGCTGCCCCGGCTTCGGCTCGGTGGCGAAATACGTCGCCGTGTCGGTGCGCGAAGCCTCGTTCGATGTGGCGTCAATGGCGAAGACCTCGACCAAGGTGTTCGTGGTGGAGGTGATGGGCCGCCACGCCGGCTGGATAGCCGCCGCCGGCGGGTTGGCCTCCGGCAAGAAATGCGACCTGCCCATCGTGATCCTGTTCCCCGAAGTGCCGTTCGACCAAGACAAGTTCCTCGCCAGGGTGGATGCCATGGTGAAGGAGCACGGCTACTGCTCGGTGGTGGTGTCAGAAGGAGTGAAGGGCGCGGATGGAAAATTTCTCTCCGACCAGGGGCTGCGCGATGCCTTCGGCCACGCGCAGCTGGGCGGCGTCGCACCCGTGGTGGCCAGCATGGTGAAGGAGAAGCTGGGCCACAAATTCCACTGGGCGGTGGCCGATTACCTGCAGCGCGCCGCACGCCACATCGCCTCAAAAACCGACGTGGAGCAGGCCTATGCGCTCGGCAAGGCGGCCGTGGAACTGGCGCTCAAGGGCCACAACGCCGTGATGCCCGCGGTGATTCGCGTCTCCGACGACCCGTACAAGTGGAAGATAGGCGTAGCCCAGCTCAAGGACGTGGCCAACGTGGAGAAGATGATGCCGCGCGGCTTCATCACCCCGGACGGCTTCGGCATCACGGAAAAGTGCCGCGCCTATCTCGCGCCGCTGATCAAGGGCGAGGACTATCCGCCATACAAGGATGGCCTGCCGCAGTATGTCCGCCTCAAGAATGCAGCCGTTCCGAAGAAGCTGGGCACTTTCGAAATTTGAATCCATTTCAGGGAGAGAGATCATGTCAACTGGCTTATGGCTTGCGCTGTTGTGTGCCGTCGCGGCAATCGTATTTGGCTTGATCTCGATTCAATGGATCCTGAGCCGCCCTTCGGGCAATGAACGGATGCGGGAAATCGCGGCCGCCATCCAGGAAGGCGCCTCGGCTTACCTCAAGAAGCAATACACCACCATCGCCATTGCGGGAGCCGTGCTGGCGGTCCTGATCGCCGTGTTCCTGGGCGGAAAAACCGCCATCGGCTTCGCGCTGGGCGCGGTGCTGTCCGGGGCCACCGGCTTCATCGGCATGAACGTCTCGGTGCGCGCCAACGTGCGCACCGCGGAAGCGGCGCGCAGCGGGCTTTCCGCCGCGCTCAATGTGGCCTTCCGCGGCGGGGCCATCACCGGCATGCTGGTGGTCGGCCTGGGCTTGCTCGGCGTCACCGGCTACTACATCGTGCTGAAGATGCTGTCCGATGGCGGCGCCAGCACACATACCATCATCCAGCCGCTGGTCGGCTTCGCCTTCGGCGGCTCGCTGATTTCGATCTTCGCGCGCCTGGGCGGCGGCATCTTCACCAAGGGCGCGGACGTGGGCGCTGACCTGGTGGGCAAGGTCGAGGCGGGCATACCCGAGGACGATCCGCGCAACCCGGCGGTGATCGCCGACAACGTGGGCGACAATGTGGGCGACTGCGCCGGCATGGCAGCCGACCTGTTCGAAACCTATGCCGTGACCATCATCGCCACCATGCTGCTGGGCGCGCTGATGCTCCCCGACATTGGGGAAAAAGCGGTCATCTACCCGCTGGTGCTGGGCGGTGTTTCCATCATCGCTTCCATCATCGGCTGTTTCTTCGTTACGGCACGCGCGGGCGGGAAAATAATGAATGCGCTGTACCGCGGGCTGGCCGTCTCGGGCGTGCTCGCCCTGGCCGCCTTCTACCCGGTAACCACCTGGCTGCTTGGCAGCAGCGTGACCCTGGTGGACGGGCAGCACATCAGCAGCCTGGCGATTTTCGGTTCCGCCGCCATCGGCCTGGTGCTGACCGCAGCGCTGGTGTGGATCACCGAGTACTACACCGGCACCGATTTCGCGCCGGTGCGGCATATCGCCGCGGCCTCGCAGACCGGACACGCCACCAACATCATCGCCGGTATCGGCGTGTCGATGAAGGCGACCGCGCTGCCGGTGCTGTCGGTGTGCGTCAGCATCATCATCGCCCACAAGCTGGCCGGGCTGTACGGCATCGCGATCGCCGCGACTTCCATGCTGTCCATGGCCGGCATCATCGTGGCGCTCGACGCCTATGGCCCGATTACCGACAACGCAGGCGGCATCGCCGAAATGTCCAACCTGCCCAAGGAAGTGCGCGCCGTAACCGACCCGCTGGATGCAGTGGGCAACACCACCAAGGCCGTGACCAAGGGCTATGCCATCGGCTCCGCGGGGCTGGCCGCGCTGGTGCTGTTCGCCGACTATACCCACGCGCTGGAATCCGTGCTGCACAAGACGTTCGACTTCGACCTGGCCGACCACATGGTGATCGTCGGCCTGTTCATCGGCGGCCTGGTACCCTACCTGTTCGGCGCGATGGCGATGGAGGCCGTGGGGCGCGCGGCGGGTTCGGTGGTGGTGGAAGTGCGCCGCCAGTTCAAGGAAATCAAGGGCATCATGGAGGGCACTGCCAAGCCCGACTACTCGCGCGCGGTCGGCATGCTGACCACCGCAGCGATCAGGGAAATGATTATTCCGTCGTTGCTGCCGGTGCTGGTGCCGGTGCTGGTCGGGCTCATCCTGGGGCCCAAGGCGCTGGGCGGCCTGCTGATGGGAACCATCGTCACCGGGCTGTTCGTGGCGATCTCCATGACCACCGGCGGCGGCGCCTGGGACAATGCCAAGAAATACATCGAGGACGGCCACTACGGCGGCAAGGGATCCGACGCGCACAAGGCAGCCGTCACCGGCGACACAGTGGGCGACCCCTACAAGGACACCGCAGGGCCCGCGGTGAACCCGCTCATCAAGATCATCAACATCGTGGCGCTGCTGATTGTGCCGCTGCTCGGGTCGTCGCTGTTCTAGCGCGAACGCAGGCTGTGTATCAGGTTCGCCACCAGGGCGGTCCAGCCGGTCTGGTGCGAGGCGCCCACGCCGCGCCCGTCGTCGCCGTGGAAATATTCGTAGAACAGGATGTAGTCGCGGAAATGCGCATCATTCTGCAGTTTCTCGCAGTCGCCGAACACCGGCCGGCGGCCCCTGCCGTCGCGCCGGAAGATGTTGATCTGCCGCTGTGCAAGCTCGTCGGCGACCTCGCGCAGTGACAGCAGGTTTCCCGAGCCCGTGGGGTGCTCGACACGGAACTCGTCGCCATAGTATTCGTGAAAGCGGCGCAGCGAGTTGATCAGCAGGTAGTTGACCGGGAACCAGATGGGGCCGCGCCAGTTGGAGTTGCCGCCGAACAGGCCAGATTCCGATTCCGCCGGCCAGTAGCACACGCTCACGCCCTCGCCCAGGCGGTCGAACACGTATGGCTGCCCTGCGTGCACCCGCGACAGCGCGCGCACCCCGTAGTCGGACAGGAATTCGGTTGCATCCAGCATGCGCTCGAGTATGCGCTTCATGCGATACCTGCGCAGCAATGACAGCAGCCGTGTGGCGCCCAGCCCCGGCACTTCCCAGTGGGAGACCAGGGCGGCGATCTCCGGGTCATATCTCAGGAACCATTCCAGGCGCCGCTTGAACCCCGGCAGGCGCTCCATCATTTCCGGTTCCAGCACCTCCACGGCAAACAGCGGAATCAGCCCGACTATCGAGCGTATCTTGATGGGATGCTTGTAGCCGCCGGGCAGGCTGAGCACGTCGTAAAAGAACTTATCCTCTTCGTCCCACAGGCCTATGCCCTCGCCGCCTATGTTGTTCATGGCCGCGGCGATGTAGAGGAAGTGCTCGAAAAACTTGGTGGCGATGTCTTCGTACACCGGATTATGCAGCGCCAGTTCCAGCGCGATGCGCATCAGGTTGAGCGAGTACATCGCCATCCAGCTCGTGCCGTCGGTCTGGTCGATGTGTCCGCCTCCGGGCAGCGACTCGCTGCGATCCAGCACCCCGATGTTATCCAGCCCGAGAAACCCGCCCTGAAACACGTTGCGCCCGTCGGCATCCTTGCGATTCACCCACCAGGTGAAGTTGAGCATCAGCTTGTGGAATACGCGTTCCAGAAAAGCGAGGTCGCCGTTGCCGCCGCGCCGCTCGCGGTCGATGCGGTACACCTCCCAGGTCGCCCAGGCGTGCACCGGCGGATTGGCATCGCCGAAGGCCCATTCGTAGGCAGGCAGCTGGCCGTTGGGATGCATGTACCACTCACGCGTCAGCAGCAACAGCTGGCCCTTGGCGAACTCGGGATCGACCAATGCCAGTGGCAGGCACTGGAATGCCAAGTCCCACGCCGCATACCAAGGAAACTCCCACTTGTCGGGCATCGAGATAATGTCCGCATTGTTCAGGTGCTCCCAGTCATGGTTGCGTCCGCGGCGTCTCTCCGGCGGGGGCGCGGGCGTGGCAGGGTCGCCCTTTAGCCAGCGCGGGATGTCGATGTGGAAGAACTGCCTGCCCCAGATCATGCCCGCCAGTGCCTGGCGCTGGATGCGGGCCGTGTCCGCGTCCGCAATGGCGCCCTGCAGGGCCGCATAGAACTCATCAGCCTCCTCGCGCCGCTGTTGCACTATGGCGTCGAAATCCGCGAAGGGCGCGGCCAGCGCGTCGCGCGCGAGGCGCAGGCGCAGCACCTCATGCGCCCCCGGGGCTATTTCCAGCGTGTAATGGGCAGCGGCCTTGGTCCCAGTGTGCTGCGCATTGATGGCGTCGCGCTGGCCGCGTATCAGATAATCATGGAAGCCATCCTTGAAGTGCCCGTCGCGCGCCGTGCCGTAGAGGCGGCGCACATTGGTTTCATTGTCGCAGAACAGCAACGGCGGCGCGGCATCGGCATACCACTGGTAGTCCTTGAGTTGCGCATGGCTGGCGAGCGCATGGCCCGGACCGGCTGCAGAGATGCGCGGGCGCTGCGGCTCACCGCTCCACGCCCAGGTGTTCCTGAACCACAGTTGCGGGAGCACGTGCAAGGATGCTGTCTCCGGCCCGCGATTGTGCACCGTGATGCGCATCAGCGTGTCGCGCGCACCGGCCTTGGCATATTCCACCAGCACATCGAAATAGCGTCCGTCCTCGAATGCGCCCGTGTCCGGCAGTTCGAACTCGGGCTCGGCCCTGCCGCGCCGGCGGCTTTCCTCCAGCAGCTGCGCGTAGGGAAATTCGCGCTGCGGATACTTGTACAGGCACTTCAGATAGGAGTGGGTCGGCGTGGCATCCAGATAGTAATAGACCTCTTTAACGTCCTCGCCATGGTTGCCCTCCTCATTGTTCAGCCCGAACAGGCGCTCCTTGAGGATGGGATCTCTGCCGTTCCATAGCGCGAGCGCAAGACACAGGCGCTGCTGATGATCGCTGTAACCCGCCAGCCCGTCCTCGCCCCAGCGGTAGGCGCGGCTGCGCGCATGGGCAAAGGGGAAGTAGCCCCATGGGTCGCCGTCCGCGCTGTAATCCTCGCGCACCGTACCCCACTGCCGCTCGCTGAGGTATGGGCCCCAGAGTTGCCATGGCTGCTCGCCCGAGTCCCGCTGGTCGAGACGGAGCTGTTCGGCGCTGAGTCTTGCGGAATCGCCAGGCATGGTCCTACCCTTTTGGCCAAGGTGTCGTGATGCGCGAGTATTGTGCGCCCTGCCAGGGATGCCGCAAATACTCAACATGCGGTATGGTTCGCGGATTGCGTCGCGCGCAAAATGTGACTTTGAAGCGGCACGTCTCCCTAACCCGCATGGCGAACAGATTAAAGTTGGCGCGCGCAATGGCAATACTTCTTAGTGTTCCGCTGGTTGTGCTGTTCGGCCTGGCCTATGCCAGCTACCGGCGCGATATTGGCCGTGCATTGCGGCGCATCGCGCAAGGCAGCGCGATCGCCGAGACACCTTGCGGAGCGATCGAGTATGCGGTCGCGGGCGAGGGCGCACCGCTGCTCATGGTGCATGGTGCGGGCGGCGGCTTCGACCAGGGCCTGGACCTTGCGGCCGAACTGGCCGCGTCAGGCTTTCGCGTCATCGCTCCCTCGCGCTTCGGCTACCTGCGCACCCCGCTGCCCAGGGATGCTTCCGCTGCCGCCCAGGCGGATGCCCATGCCTGCCTGCTGGATGCGCTCGACATTCCGCGCGCGGTGGTGATCGGCGCCTCTGCCGGGGCGCCTTCCGCCATGCAGCTCGCGCTGCGCCACCCCGAGCGCGTGGCCGCGCTGGTGCTCATGGTCCCGGCCGCCTTTGCCCCGCGCAAGGACGATGCGCCCGCGGCGCGCAGGCCGCCCGCTGCCGTCTGGCTGGCGGAGATCATGCTGCGCTCCGACTTCCTGTTCTGGGCCGCGCTGCGCGCCGCGCCGCACACCATGATGCGCGCCATCCTCGGCACGCCGCCGGAACTGGTACAGAGCGCCAGCCCCGCCGAACGCGCGCGTGTGGAGCTTATACTGCAGCATATCCTGCCCGTCAGCCCGCGCAGGCGCGGCCTGCTCAACGACGCCGCCGTGGTCACCGCCCTGACGCGCTACGAACTGGAAAACATCGCCGCACCCACGCTGGCCTTCAGCGTGGAGGATGATCTGTACGGGACCTTCGAAGGCGCGCGCTACAGCGCGGAGCATATCCCGCACGCCCGGTTCATCGGCTACCCCAGCGGCGGCCACCTGGCGGTAGGCCGCAACCAGGAGTTCATGGCGGCGCTGACCGAATTTTTGGAGAGCGAGCGCATTTCACAACTCCCGCCCACGCCCGGCGATGGCTAGCCGGGCGCTGCGACTATCACCCGGTTTCGCCCGGCGTGCTTCGCCTGATACAGAGCCTTGTCGGCGCGGTCGAGCACCACGTCCATGCCGGGATCATCGGGCGCCAGCGTGGCCACCCCGAGGGACGCGGTGAAGCGCAACGGCGGCTTGTCATCCAGGCGCACCTCTGCCGCGGCCAGCGCGTGGCACAGGCGCTCCGCCACCTCAAGCGCCGTCTGGCGCCCGGTTTGCGGCAGCAGGACGGCAAACTCCTCGCCGCCCACGCGGCCTATCGCATCCTCCTCGCGCAGGGTCTCGCGGCAGACCTGCACTACCTTCCGCAATACCAGATCGCCCACATGATGCCCGTGCTGGTCATTGATGGCCTTGAAGTGGTCCAGATCCATCATGAATACCGACAGCTCGCCCCCGTAACGGCGCACGCGCGCCAGCTCGCCTTCGGCCACCTTGTGGAAGTAGCGCCGGTTGGCGACACCAGTGAGCGCGTCGGTGTGCGCTTCCTGCGCGAGCCGCAGTTCCAGTTCCTTGCGCTCGGTGATGTCCTGGATCACGCCCAGCACTTCTATCAGGTCCTGTGACGTGACATCCCGTATGGACCCTATCAGCTGCACCTGGCTATTCACCCCGACCAGTGTCACTTCGCCCACGCCGTGCACGACGCGCACCCTGCCGTCGGGCAGCACGATTCTGTATTCGATGTCGAAGCCGCCCCCCTCGTGCGTCGCCTGAAAGATGTGGCTGGCCACGCGCGCCCTGTCGTCGGGATGTATCACCTGGAAGAACGTGTCGCGGCTGGGCAGCTGCGCCTTGGGGTCGTAGCCGAGTATGCGGTAGGTCTCGTCCGACCACCTCATTTCCTGGGTTTCCACATCCCATTCCCAATGGCCGATGTGCGCGATGGCCTGCGCCATCTGCAGACTCTGCTCGCTCCTGCGCAATGCCTCTTCGGCCTCCTTCATGCGCCGGTAAGTGCGTGCATTCTCGATGGCAAGCGCGCAGACGCCGGAAACGGACAGCGCCAGGTTTAGGTAACGTTCGCGAAACTCCGGGAGCGCAAGGTTTTCCGCAACAACGATCCCGAGCGGCTCCCCCGCCCAGGAGAGCCGCAGCAGAAATCCGGCCCCGGAGCCGGTCCACGCCCATTCGCCATCCAGCGCCGCGGCCTGCCGCGCCAGATCCGGCGGCAGGCGATCCGCGGCAAGCACCGCGCCCTGACTGAACTGGGCGCAATAGGCCTCGCGCGGCGCGAACAGCATGCGGAACATGTCCTCGATGGCGGCGAAGGTCTTCTGCTCGTCCTTAAGCAACGCCAGCTGGCCCAGGAAATCCATGGCCGAGATGTAATCGGCGCGTTCGCGGATATGCTGCCGCCCGGTCTGCTGCGCCTGCCGCGTTTCCTCTTCGAGGCGCCATTCGCTGACCACGCGCGACAGCAGCAGGCGCGTGTAGTCCAGACCTACCGCGATGCGCGTGGCGGGCAACCCCGCCGCGGCAGACAGCTCCTCCAGCATGGCCGGAGCGCCCGGAACCAGTCCGCTGTCGAGCAGCACCAGTTCGCGCGCGAATTCGCGGAAAAAACTCCTGGCGTTGTCCGCTTCGAACCCCAGCTGGCGCAGATGGCCGCGCCAGTCTGCCAGCCACTCCGGTGTCATCAGGTAGCCGCCGCGTGCCATTGCCTCGGCGACCATGGTTGCGCCTGCCACCATGTTGAAGCACTCCGGCAGGTACAGTTGGCGCACCGGCGGCCAACCCTCGGGCGGCCCCTCCCCTTGCCCATGGTTCAGCCCGTAGAGACATGCGCGCCCGAGGATCACCACTTGGGTACAGGGTTCCACCAGCGGATGCAGCTCCTCCCATCCCAGGGGCGGGTGGCCGCACTGGGCCGGGAAGGATGACACGGTCACGTCTATCCAGCCCTCGGCCACGACGGCCGCCTCGACCTCCGGGCGGAAGCTTTGACAGCACAAGAGGCACAGCTTCCCGCCGAGGGAATTGGGGGCGGCCGGTTGTGCGGCGACAGGCTTTGCGGCGGAATCTGCGGTCACGGCGCGCTCCTTCGCTTACGTTAGCCATTCCAGCGGGTAGCGGCCCCAGCGCTCCACGGCGGCGCGGATCGCGAGCAGCACGTCCCCCGCCACCTGCCAGGGTATCTCGCCATGGTTGTCCGCGAGTATGAAGCCGCCGCCGCGCCCGGCCTTGGCAATCGCCTGCTTCACGGCGTTTTCAGCATCGGCCGCGGTCCAGCGCCGCATCTCGACACCGTTCAGGTTGCCGAGCAGGGTTAGCTTGTTGCCCACGGCGGCCTTCCATTCGGCAAGGTCCTCCAGGGTGCTTACCCCCACCGCCACCGCGCCCGTGGCAATGAGATCCTGTGCGATGCCCAGGCCGCGCCCCGAGGCGAGATGGATCGCCGTCGCCCCGTTAATGCGTGACAGCGTTTCCATGGCCACCCTGTGGCCGGTCTTGAGGTAGAGACTTCTGGGGATGTTCATGGTGGACGACATGGGATCGGCATAGCCGATTGCCGTTGCGCCCGCCGCGAGCTGGGCATTAGCCCATTCCACACAAAAGCGCTGGTTGACGGACATCAGGCGCGCGAAACGCTCCGGATCGTCGTAGATCA
>Ga0316628_100003525_pt1 | contig 12069 bp, 7 predicted proteins | sample OWC_Aug_M2_C1_D5_FD_207648 | JGI IMG/M metagenome (GOLD analysis project Ga0316628, IMG submission 207648) | Wetland soil microbial communities from Old Woman Creek delta, Ohio, United States - OWC_Aug_M2_C1_D5_C | ecosystem: Environmental > Terrestrial > Soil > Wetlands | place: USA: Ohio...
TTTAATGTTTGCCGGGATGGAGCAGCAGAAGAACGAACGAGGACAAAGAATGTATTCCGCCTTCGGGTCGCCAACGACGAGAGCTGCGTACGCGATCAATGCTCCAGTATTTATCGTCCGATATGGATACTCGTGCTGCGCGACAGACTTTATCCACAGCATGAATTTGCCGGGATCGCCTTCGACAACGGTCTGTTTATCATCGGAGTGGCGTTGCTTTGGCTCTGTGCGGCAGCTGAGATTGAGGCACGAATGCGAAAACAAAGGTGGATTGCCGCACATGCATCACTCCGAGTCGGAGCATATGTGTGTTTAATATTCGTTGGTCTTCTTGCTTGAATGCTCGCAATCGGAGCCTGGAACGCAAAACAGTGGCGTTATGTTCCTCTTGCCCAGACGGCTGTAGAAACCACACTATACGCAATATGGGCGTTGGTGTTGACCGCGATTTATGGACGTGAATTGCTGAGTTTTATGCTGCCGAAGAGGTCGGCTACAAATTCGTCTCCGGCATGACCTCCCGTAAAGATAGCGAGAAGTTACTGATAAGACTCAGATTTGCTATTTGTTGCGTCCTGATAACTGTACTGGTTTTGGGACTAGCCGCATGGTATTGGCCTGTATGGCGGACGAAAATGTTTGTGGCGCAAGGAGCAGATTCAAGCCGGGTATCCCTTGCTTACACCAGTCATGTTGTGCCTGGGAGTGCAGGTCGCCAAGCATGTGGCGCGCGCCGCCAATCTCCCCGCTCGGTACGAGATTATCGAACATCACGCTTCGCGAATTGAGCATCTGATGACGTCAAAGGATGCAGAATACTTCGATGGCACTGCCTGCAACAAACAAACGTCCTCTGGTTCGACTCGTGATTGCCGATATCGATGGAACACTGGTGACAAGAGAGAAGCTGCTAACACCAAGATCGGTGCAGGCAGTCCAGAAATTGGACCAGGCCGGCATCCTGTTCGGCGTCACCACCGGCCGGCCTCCAGCGGGAGCGAGAATGCTTGTCGAACCCCTTCCGGCCCTGAAATTCATCGCAGGATTCAACGGAGGAGTCATCGTCCGCCGCGATTTTTCGGTGTATCAGCAGAACCTGCTACCGGCAGCAACAGCAGAGCAGGTGGTGAAAATCATTCTGGACCACAAGATGGACGTGTGGCTCTACACCGACAAGGATTGGTTGGTTCGCAATGTACGGGCGTACCGCGTGGACCGAGAAGAGAAGACGGTGCAGTTTCCGCCGAAGGTAACGCCAACGTTTGAGGGTCTATTCGATCACGTCACGAAAATCGTGGGTGTAAGCGAGAACTACGACACCGTCGCCCGCTGCGAAAAGAATGTGCAAGAGAGATTCGGAGCGAGCGTCTCAGCAGCGCGTTCCCAGCCCTTCTACCTGGATGTCACGCATCCCAAGGCCAACAAAGGCGAAGTTGTGCAATTGGCCGCAGAGTTCGCTGGGATCTCCCCGCAAGAAATTGCCACCATTGGAGATATGCCCAACGACATCACGATGTTCAAACAGAGCGGCGTGAGCATCGCCATGGGCAACGCCAGCCCCGAAGTCCAGAGAGCTGCTACGCATGTAACCGCTTCGAATGAGGAGGAGGGGTTCGCGATGGCGGTAGAACAATTCATATTGCCCCAGGAAGATGAGTCGGCGGCCTAAAGAAGTGCTGGCAACCCTGCCCAACAAACCTCGAGCAAGCAAAGCGCATCCTAGGTTTCTGGACGGGTGTGCTTTTCTTCAGTGCGGACGGGGTACCCACCGGTTCGGCGCCGAAGCAAGAGTCCTGAGCGACGAGCAAAACGGGGGACTTCGTGAGCCTCGATATCAGACTCTTTCGACACGCAATCGCAATCAGAAATAGACCTCATTCTAGCTGTGCTGCAAATGACAAACTCGCGCAGCAGGCAATCGGCAAAAAGATCAAGCACGCAGGGAGAGTCTTCGCTGTAGTGTTCATGGTTTTTGTGGCGACACTGGCAGGTGCGACAGACTCTCAGGATCTCCCCAAGCAGGTTACTCTTTCTGATGCGTTGCGGATTGCGCTTTCCAACAACAGCATTATCCGGATAGCGCAAAGCCGCCTGGACCAGACCTCGGGGCAGTACGCCCAATCCCGCGCCGTGCTGTTGCCCCAGGTGGAGGCGAACGCGCATCAAGCCTATCTGACGATCAATCTGGTAGGTCTGGGAATTCTCATCCCAACTGTGCCGCAGGGCAAATCAGATCCGTTCGGGTCCATGGACGCCCGCGTCTCCCTCAGCCAGGACTTGCTGAACATAGCCAACAGGGAAGCCTGGAAGAGTTCGCGTTCAAAACAAGAATCCTCTCTATTTCTCTTGCAGAACGCACGCGAGGTTGTGGTGCTCGATGTTGTTGCCACATACCTGCAAGCGCTAAGGGCCAAGGCGTCGCGGGACACTCTGGTGGAACAGACCAGTCTGGCGAATGATCTGTACAAGATCACAGACGATCGAGTGAGGCAGGGGGTTTCTTCGAAGCTGGAAGCCAATCGCGCGCTGCAGGAGGTGAATGCACTTGAACAGAGGCGGCAGGAGTCTGAGCTGGCTTACGTTGCCGCAAAACTCAGCCTCGCCAATATACTGCAAGCGCGCATCAGCGCGGATTTTGAAGTAGAAGATACCGCGGCTTACGGTGTTGAGGCGCCGGTGGACCGCGACGCCGCCGTCCAGGCTGCTCTCGCATCGCGACCGGATTATCGCTCGGCGCAAGCCATCGTGAGGGCGGCCGAGTTGCAGGTCCAGTCGATCAAAGCGTCCCGGCTGCCAACCCTCAGTACCGGTTTCAGCGACGGCCAAAGCGGAAGCACGCCGGTCCACAACCAGAACACGTACAGGCTCCAGGCAATCCTGAGTTTTCCCATTTTCACAAGCGGGCGCATCCGCGGGCAGATTGACGAGGCGCAAGGTGCGCTGCGTGAAGCCGAGGCGAACGCGGACCAGATCCACTCACAAGTTGAGACTGACGTGCTGACCGCGAGTGCCGGCGTGGATTGGGCCCTTAAAGAAGTTGCAACCAGCGGCGCGAACGTGAAGCTCTCCCGGGAGGAAGTGGAACTGTCACGCCAGCGGTTTACCCAGGGCATTGCAGACAACACCGAAGTGGTGAACGCCCAGGACCGCGTTTCGCGAGCCGACGACGCGCGCGTACGGGCTATGTACACACTTGGACTTGCGCGAGCCAACTTGGCCCGCGCGATGGGCGCTGCGGAGAAAACGTACCGCAAGTAACGTGCGTGAGGACGTTATGAATCGAAAATGGATCTTCTCAGCAATGATATTGCCGCTGGTGCTGGTGGGCTGCACAAGAGTAACCAAAAGCGCCGAGAAAGACACCCTCTTTGTAAGTGGCCGTATTGACGGAGACACGGTGGACATCTCTTCCAAAAGAGACGGCAGAATCGTAGAGATCTTGGTACGTGAGGGCGATTCCGTGAAGGCCGGCCAACTGTTGGCGCGCATCTGGAGCCCGCAGGACGAAGCACAAGTAGACGCGCAGCAGGCCAATGTCATCGACGCTGAGCGCAAACTGGAAGAGGCGGTGTCGGCCGCGCCCGCGCGCGTGTCACTGGCCGAAGCCAATCTTGCAGCAAGCCAGGCAGAGCTCGTGCGTTGGCAGGCGGAACTGCAGCAAGCCGAAACAGATGCTAAACGGTATCCACCTTTGGCGGAATCGGGGGCGGTTGCCGTGCAAATGGCCAACCAACAGGAAACCAGGATGAAAGTTGCCCGAGCTTCTACGGAGGCGAGCCGCAAACAGGTAATGGCGGCAGAGGCATCGCTAAAGCAGGCACAAGCACAACTGGAACAGATCGCTGCATCTAAGGCGAACCTCGCTTCCAGCCGTGCCGAACTGCGCCGCTTTCAAGCAAACGTGAGCGATTTGACGATCACCGCGCCGATCGCAGGAACCATTCTTACGCGCTCCGCCGAGCCGGGCAGGGTGATCGCGGCAGGCCAGACGATCCTCACCATGGTGGACTTGAACAAGCTCTACCTGCGCGGGTTCATTCCGGAAGGCGAAATCGGGAAAGTGAAGGTGGGCCAGCAAGCAAAGGTGTACCTGGATTCCAACCCAAAGGAGGCCGTCCCGGCCGAAGTGATCCGCATTGACCCGCAAGTCATGTTCACGCCGGAGAACACTTACTTCAAGAGTGACCGGGTGAAACAGGTGATGGGCGTGAAACTTGGGTTGAAGGGCGCCTCCGGCTTTGCTAAGCCGGGGATGCCGGCTGATGGGCAAATCCAGATCGGACCACCTTAACAATATGGCTGCTGCTCTAGTTGTCGATGTTCGCGCCCTTGCCAAGAATTACGGGCCCCTGAAGGCGCTCGATGAAGTCACCTTCGAAGTGCGGCCGGGGGAAATTTTCGGGTTGATTGGCGCCGATGGCGCCGGTAAAACCACCGCCTTCCGGATCATCGGCGGTGTGCTGGAGGCCGGCGGCGGAGAAGTTCGAGTCCTGGACAAGACGCCACGCGAGGCACGCCCCAGCGTGGGATATCTCACGCAGCCCTTCAGCCTTTATCCGGACCTGAGCGTGGACGAAAACCTCAACTACGCGGGCAGCGTGCGCGAGGTACCTCAGGAAGACTTCGCGCAGCGCAGAGAGCGCTACTTCAAGTTATTTGAGCTGATTAACTTCACCGATCGACTCGCGGGGCGACTGAGCGGCGGCATGAAGCAGAAACTGGCCTTGAGCTGTGCGCTCATCCCGGACCCGAAGCTGTTGCTGCTGGATGAGCCGACCACCGGTGTCGATCCGGTGACGCGCCGCGATTTCTGGGATGCGCTGACTTCGCTCGCGACCGGCGGGATGTCCATCATCGTGGCGACTCCTTACCTGGATGAGGCGGAGCGCTGTCATCGCGTGGCGCTGATGGAACGCGGCAAGATATATGACATCGATACCCCGGCGCGCTTTCGCACCAAGATGGGAATAACGCGCCTTGAGGTAAAGGTGAAGCCTCTGGCCGGCGCTGAGGACGTTCTCGCCAAATCGCCAGAGGCGCAGGACGTGCAGCGGTTTGGCGACCGGCTGGACGTGATGGCGCGCAATCCTGACGCAGCCGAGTCTGATCTGCGCCAGCGGGCCGAAGCCGCCGGCATGCGGATCACTGAGATACGCCGCTCGCTGCCGACGCTTGAAAACGCTTTTGTCGGCCAACTGCGGAAGATGCGCGGTAGTCACCCGATTCCTCACTTTCCCAAACCGTCTCCGCCGTTGAAACGGAAGGACATCGTCATCGGCGCCAAAGACCTGAATAAGAGGTTCGGATCATTCCAGGCGGTGAAGAACTTTCAACTGGAAGTCCGCAATGGCGATATATACGGGCTGCTGGGGGCCAACGGCGCAGGAAAGACCACGTCGATCAAAATCATCTGCGGATTGCTCGATCCAACTTCCGGCAGCGTCACGCTATTGGGAAAATCCAAGGGACTGCGCTCGGCTGCGGTGCGCTCCAGGATCGGATACATGTCGCAGAAGTTCGCGCTTTACGACGATCTCACCATCGGCGAGAACCTGGATTTCTATGCGCGGCTCTACGGCGTGGATGAAAGCGTGCGCGAAGAACGCAAGAAGTGGGTGCTCGACCTGGCGGAGCTGAGTGGCGAAGCGGGGATGCTTACCAAGTCTCTGCCTGGCGGCTGGAAGCAGCGCGTGGCCTTTGGCGCTGCGGTGATGCACGAGCCCGAGGCGATCTTTCTCGATGAGCCGACCTCCGGGGTGGACCCTCTGGCGCGCCGCGCCATGTGGCGGATGATCAATGAATTTGCCGATCGGGGGGCGGGGATTGTGGTTGTAACCCACTACCTGGAGGAAGCGGAGCAGTGCAATCGTCTCGGCTTCATGGTTGCGGGCGAAATCATCTCCCAGGGTTCGCCCAGTGAAGTCAAGGCCGCCATGAAAGGAAGATTGTACGAAATCGAAGTTGATCATCCGGATAGGGCCCTGGCTGCGTTGAAAAAAACATTTGGCGCTTCACGAGTCTCGCTGTTTGGCGACCGCCTGCACCTCGTCGTGGAAAACGACGAGCAGAAACAAGAGGCAGCGGCCGTGTTGAAGGAGTCGGGGGTCCGCGTCGTCGCCGAGAAGCCTATCGAGTTCTCGCTGGAAGACGTATTCATTTCGCTCATTGAATCTCGCAGATCGGAGATTCCGCTGTGAAGAAAATCCTGGCCCAGGCTTGGAAAGAATTCCGGTTGTTCCGGCGTGACAAGCTGCTCATTCTCCTGGCGGTGTTGATGCCGATCGTATTGATGCTGCTCGCCGGCATAACGGGAACCCTGCGGCTGCGCAACGTATCTCTCCTGGTTTACGACTACGACAACACACCCCTCAGCCGGACTTACCTGGAAACCTATGGAGCGGCGCTCACTTTCCGGATCAACCCGCATCGCCCACAGGAATCACCGGAGCGGGCGCTCGCCAGTTGGCGTGGGCGAGCAGCCCTTATCATTCCGCAGAACTTCGAGCGGGATTTCCGGCGCGGAGCCGAGCCTGTGGTCCAGTTAATGATCGATGCCACAGATTCCAATGCGGCCACGGCGTTAGGCAATTATGCGGCATCGCTCAATACAAGTTTCGCTCTGCAGAACGGTATCAGCCGGCCTCCAGCCAAAGGCGTCACCCTTCAGCAGCGGCTTTGGTATAACCCCGGACTCTCGGACCGTGTCTACTTCGGAACCGGCGGGCTGGGCCTGATGCTGATCATCTTTCCTGCGCTGCTGGGGGCCCTGACTACCGCTAAAGAATATGAGACGGGGACCATCATTCAGGCATACGCCTCCAGTCTGACCGCGGTCCAGTGGATCCTGGGTAAGGCTTTGCTTTACGTCGTGATCGGACTCGTGGAATTTGTCCTTTGCTTTGGGCTGGGCCTGCTGGTATTCGAATTCCGGTTCCCCAGTAATCCGACCATCCTGCTGGTCGCCACGGTCTTTTATCTGATGGCGGGAGTATTCTTCGGGATGATGATGGGCAACAGCACGGGGAACCAGAGTGCAGCCATTCAGGGCGTGCAGATGGGTTCATTTCTGCTTTCCCTGCTGCTTTCGGGGTACCTGTTTGCCATCCGCAATATTCCGATCCAGATTCGCTGGCTGTCTTACTGCCTGCCTGCGACGCACTACGTGCAGATTGTTCGCAATTCTATACTTCGCAACGCGGGATGGGGTACCTCATTCACGCCGATGGTCATGCTTCTGATACTGGCGTTCACCTTCTTCTTCCTGAATGTGGTTCAGATGCGCAAGATGCAGTTCAAGGGATAGGAGATCCTATGCCGGCAATGATACGACGTTACCTCGCTCTTCTGGCCAAGGAAGTCCAGCAGTTGAGACGCAATCGCGTTCTGGTGATTCAGTTAATGCTGCCTCCGACCATCGTGCTGGTCATATTCGGATACGCACTGAACCCCAAGGTCCGTGACCTGCGTGTGGGCATCGTAGATGAAAGCTTCACCACAGAAAGCCGGGCCTTCATCGACGCTCTTACTGAGAACGTCAATTTCGATGTGATTCATCAGTACCAGCGGACGGAAGAGGCGGAAGAGGCGCTCAAAAGTCTGGACTTGGATTTATTCGTTGTCATTCCAGTTGATTTCTCGCGCATCCTGAACCGCGGCCAGACAGCGGACGTGCAGGTAGTGATCGATGCGGTGGACGCCAACACAGCGCAGATTGCGCAGGGCTACCTGGAATTGGCGTTGCAAGCATACAACAACGAGAGCTTCGCCACTCCCGTTTCCGGCCCGCGACGCCGGCTTCGGTTGGTGAACGCCACGCATCCTGCCCCGCCACCAGGGGTCCCTGATGTACAACCGGCCTATCTTTACAACCCGGGTCTGGAGACTTCATGGCACTACGTTACCGGTGTTATGAGCATCATCATGTTCATTAACGCGTCACTGGTCGCCTCAGCGCTGGCCGTCAAGGAAAAAGAGATCGGCACCATTGAGCAGTTGCTGATGACGCCGGCCCAGACCGGGGAAATGTTGTTCGCCAAGACGACGCCGGTTTTCGTCCTTATGATGGTGGTCCTGTTCCTGTCTCTGGGCGTGGGGATGCTGGTCTTCGGCCTGCCGGTCCGGGGCGCAGTGTGGTTGTTTGCTCTTGCCGGAGCCCTGGCGGCATTGGCCGGGATTGGAATTGGCGTGATGGTGGCGACCGTTTCGAAATCGCAGCAACAGGCGCAGTTGCTGACGTTCTTCGTCAACCCGCCGCTTACCCTGCTCTCGGGAGCAACTTCGCCGCTGGAAAACATGCCGGACTTTTTCCAGAAGCTCTCCTATCTTGACCCGTTGCGCTACATGGTGATGATCGTCCGCGGTGTCACATTGAAGAATGCACCGTGGAGCGCACTGTGGCCCAACCTGGTCGCGCTGACGGTCTTCTCGATCGTCCTGTTCGCCATCAGTGCGTGGCGTTTCCGGAAGACGTAAAACTGGCCGAAGGCCGATATATTCAAACGATCCTTCGTTTCCGGGACTGACCTGGAACGAGTGCCGGGCGGCTTAAAGGCTGGTGATAGCGTTCGGCTTCCCACAGGCGAAAGCCTCCGAGGAATGCATTGGCGTTGCTGCCCATGCGGCATTTTGGCGGCACCTTCTTCAGCTTTTTTGCATTGCCTCCTCCCAGAACCATATCGTCGGGATGAAAGGCTGCAACCAACCTGTCCACCAGGAATCCAACATAGCGCGTCCATTTCTTCCTTCCGAATTTCTTCAGCCCCCGTTTTCCGACGTAATCCTCGAAAATTCCCCTATTCTTCCCCACGCCCAGTTGACCCATCTCTATTGGCACCACCACGCCATCTGCAATCAGGGCCGATCCCAAGCCGGTACCCAAGCCCAGGAAGAACATGGTGCCGCCTTTGTAGCTTCCTAACGCCTGCATGGCAGCATCATTCATGATCCTGACGGGGCGCCCGAATGCGGCTGCAAAGTCAAACTTGGTCCAGCCCTTTCCCAGGTTATTGGGGTCCGCCGCCGGTCGCCCGTGGACAACCAGCCCCGGATATCCGAGAGAAACCACGTCAAACTTCCAATCGCCCGTGAGTTTCTTGACCCCCGCAACCATTTGTTTAGGCGTCAGCTTTGGCCCGGACTCAAAAGCGCGCCGCTCATGGTGACCGGTAACCAGGCACTTGACGCGAGTTCCACCGATATCAACAACCAGAACGTTCATCCAGAATGGTTGGATGTTCCCGTGCCTGTCTACGCTGCCTTTCCGGTACTCGGGGACGATAGTAAAGGGCACTGCCCACCCCGGAACCAAGCAAACCTCCCAAGGTCTCATCTCATCGAAAAAGAATGATCGGAGCTAATCAACACCGATCAAGATGGCGGGCTTGGTCATTTAGGTAGTGGTCCTGAATTCCGGTCTCAATTGAACGGCTCCCAATTTAGACGTCCTTCCTGCGGTGGCATAACCCTGTCATGAAGACGGGGAGTGCCAGCGTCGCAGCACGAGCGGGCTCCTCTAGGGACCATCCATCGAGAACAAAAGCAAGCCTGTTGGTTTCAGCAGATCGCGTCGGTGGGCCAGGCCTTGGCTTTAGTCGAAGCCGGCTCCGGCCAAGGAGAGTCGAATATGACACCCGTAGCAGAAGCAGAAGTACTGATCCATCCCCTGAGCGCATACGGCCCAGCCAGGTCCACGGTTTCAGGAAAACCTCTCAGCGCCGAAGAACTGCGCAAGATGCACGCTTACTGGCGCGCGTGTAACTACTTGACGCTTGGCATGATCTACCTGCAGGATAACGCCCTGCTGAAGGAGCCTCTGACGGTAGAGCACATCAAGAATCGTCTTCTGGGGCACTGGGGCTCAAGCCCCGGCCTGGCGTTTACCTACATACACCTGAACCGCCTCATCAAGGCGTACGACCTGGATGTGATCTTTCTCGCCGGACCTGGGCACGGCGCTCCCGGAGTCCTTGGTCCCGTCTATCTGGAAGGGACTTATTCCGAAATCTATACCGATAAGAGTGAAGACGAAGAAGGGCTGCGCGAATTCTTCAAGCAGTTCTCCTTTCCTGGCGGCATCGGAAGTCACTGCACGCCGGAAACACCCGGTTCCATCCACGAAGGAGGCGAGCTTGGCTACGTGCTCTCGCACGCCTGCGGCGCGGCATTTGACAATCCGGGCCTGATTGTCGCAGCCGTGGTCGGGGACGGCGAGGCGGAGACCGGGCCTCTAGCAACATCGTGGCACATCAATAAGTTTCTCAATCCCATCCGCGATGGCGCGGTGCTCCCTGTCCTGCATCTGAACGGCTACAAAATCAATAACCCCACACTGCTTGCGCGCATCAGTCACGAAGAACTGGAAGAGTTGTTCCGCGGCTACGGCTGGGCTCCATATTTTGTGGAAGGCTCTGACCCTGAGACCATGCACCAGGCGATGGCGGCTACGGTGGAGCACTGCATTTCTGAAATCAGGAAATATCAGCAGGCAGCCCGGAGGACCGGGACGGCCGAGCGTGCTCGCTGGCCGATGATCGTGTTGCGGACTCCCAAGGGGTGGACCGCACCGGAGCATGTCGATGGCCACAGGTTGGAGGGCTTCTGGCGGGCGCATCAGGTGCCGATGGCCGACGTCAAAAAGAATCCAGAACGGCTTCACCAGTTGGAAGACTGGATGCATTCGTACAAACCAGAAGAGCTCTTTGATCGCAACGGAACGCTGATCCGGGAGCTCAAGGAACTTGCACCCACAGGCACACGCCGCATGGGCTCCAACCCGCACGCCAACGGAGGACACCTGAAGAAGGCCCTGCATCTCCCGGACTTCCGGCAGTACGCACTGAAAGTCGAGAAGCCCGGGACCATTGAAGCTGAAAACACCCGTCCTCTTGGGGCCTTCCTCCGCGACATCATGCAGCTGAATATGAACAACTTTCGTGTGTTCGGGCCGGATGAAAACACGTCCAACAGGCTGGCTGACATTTATGCGGTCAGCAAGAAGTTCTGGATTGAAGAGTTCTTTCCGGAAGATTTGGACGGCGGGGAGCTCGGCCGCGATGGCAGGGTCATGGAGATGCTGAGTGAACACACCGTGGAAGGCATGCTGGAAGGATACCTGCTCACCGGACGACATGGCTTCATTTCGTCCTACGAAGCGTTTATCCATGTCATCGACTCCATGTTCAATCAGCACGCCAAGTGGCTCGCCATCTCCAACCACCTTCCCTGGCGCGACAAAGTTGCGTCGCTGAACATTCTGGTCACCTCCACGGTCTGGCGGCAGGACCACAACGGCTTCACCCATCAGGACCCTGGGTTCCTGGACGTGGTGCTCAACAAGAGCCCGAATGTTGTTCGAATTTACCTGCCTCCTGACGTCAACTCTCTCTTGTCAGTGGCTGACCATTGCCTGAGGAGCGAGAACTACGTCAACGTGATCGTCTGCGACAAGCAGTTTCACCTGCAATATCTCGACATGGATGCAGCGATCACGCACTGCACCAAGGGAATCGGCACGTGGGACCCGGCGTGTAACGACCAGGGCGTGGAGCCGGACGTAGTGATGGCCTCAGCCGGCGACATCCCCACACAGGAAGCTTTGGCGGCCATTGTGTTGCTGCGGGAGGAATTTCCCGACCTCAAAATCCGCTACATCAATGTGGTTGATCTTTTCAAGCTGCAGCCGAGCACGGAACATCCTCACGGTTTGTCCGATCGGGACTTCGATCTGCTCTTCACTCAAGACAAGCCAATTATTTTCAATTTCCATGGATATCCGTGGCTCATCCATCGGCTGGCTTACCGCCGCACAAACCATCACAACATGCACGTCCGCGGTTACAAGGAACAAGGCAACATCAATACGCCTCTGGAGCTGGCGATCGAAAACGAGATCGATCGCTTCAGCCTGGCGATGGACGTGATCAAGCGTGTTCCCAGACTGCAACGGATCGGCTGCGCCGCCATGGAAAAATTCCGCAATATGCAGATTGCCTGCCGGAATTACGCCTTTGAGCACGGTACCGACAAGCCCGACGTTGCCGGCTGGAGGTGGCCGTACGACATACGCAAGGC
>Ga0316628_100003526_pt1 | contig 12068 bp, 10 predicted proteins | sample OWC_Aug_M2_C1_D5_FD_207648 | JGI IMG/M metagenome (GOLD analysis project Ga0316628, IMG submission 207648) | Wetland soil microbial communities from Old Woman Creek delta, Ohio, United States - OWC_Aug_M2_C1_D5_C | ecosystem: Environmental > Terrestrial > Soil > Wetlands | place: USA: Ohio...
ACGATGCCAAGGATGAAGCCCACAAGCCTATCCAGCCAACCAAGCGCGGCGAAGTGAACCACCTTGGCTACGAGCGAGCCAACTACACCAGCTACAATCAAGGTAGCTAATAGGATGATGGCATAAGCAGCTATGTTGGCCCAGGTAGCACCGGCCGGAGAAAGCAATGCCGCAAGTCCGCCGTAATAACGCCCAGCTAGAACTATGCCACCTATTAACCCGGCAATGCCAAATACTGTCCGGATAATTCCTTGCCGCAAGCCCGCAAGACCCAATAAGACTGCCACCACTATTATGACTATGTCTAACCAGTTCATTGCTCACCTCTCCAATTCTTTGATTTTCATAAGATAACTACACGTTGGCTCAATGCTCTTTTCGACCTCATAATGCCTAAGTATTAAGTATTAGGAATAATTTTACTCTTTATTTCATCAATTCGCTTCTGTGAAATAATCAGTGCACCCGGGATTAAGAATTGACTATAGTCCGAAGGCACCAAGCGGGGTACGCTCTGTTAGAGGAAGGGGGGTAATCCCGTTTGATATCTGGCTTGGTTGTTTATTGGTGCGCTGGCTCATAGATTTTCGCTGCACCTGTCCCGATTTCCCTCCATTCGATCCTCTTAACGATGATTTTCAGCAGGCAAAAGTCATCGGAGTCTGGACCATCGGGGAAATGTTCGTATAAATCGAATGGCGCCAACTTCCACACTCTTCTTTTCTTTCGTATATCCGGGATTATCCGGGCTTCACCGATGATGGTGGCGGCCTTATCCCCATCAGGCAGTTCCACAAAAGCAAGACAAATCTTGGGATTCTCTCGCAGTTGTTTTACCTTTCTGGAAGTACTGCGGGTTGTCACCCAGATAGACATATCGTCTTCGACTATCGGTGACACTATACGGCCTCTTGCCTGGTCACCATCACAGGTGGAGAGATACGCGTGGAGAAAATTGTCCCTCATTATGGACATAATTTTCTGTTCGTCAGATACACTCATATTATTGCCTCCTTTCGTTCGGGACTCTGCCTAGCCTTTCCAGGTTACAAGAAGTCCCGAACGTTACTGAACGGTTTGGGTGGGCATAACAAGGCGCGAGTTCGTCACAAGATGTCCTATGAAACTGCCGGTTCTTACTGCAATCCATAGACTAGCCTTGGCGCCAGGTATTGCGGGAACCTATCTATCAACGCCCGGCGAACAAGATAGCATATGTGGCAAGCATCGACATATCCAGCCTCATGCGGGATATCGTATTCTTTAGCCAAGCGAGCAGGCCCTCCATTGACCAGAGGCTTGCAGATTGGGTGCGAATCAGCATCATATTGCTTGACTATCTTTGACAGCGGGACATCCCACATATTACCCATACTCAACCCCTGACAGAGATGAATGTTGCCATATGCGTCGAGGTGCACCCTCCTGGGATCTCTAAGATCCTCGTAAGGACATTCTGTGAATTCTTCCCACGGTCTGCGGGGAAGGCCCTCTATTAGCTTCTCAACGGCTCTCCCTCTGAACATGACGCCACCGCCAATAACCGGTTTCCCCTTCTCTTGTTTTTTTCCCGTATCCTCTTCAATCGTGGGCTTATCAATACGAATCGATCCGGAGGACATGCCTAGCCCTCCGGCCGCGTCCAAGGCATGTTTGCTAGGACTTGCCTCCTTGTCCTCATAGTGAAATTCATCATCGCTTACACTTATGTCAGATACTCCCGAATCCCGAAGTGGCTTTAGCCAGAGTTCTGCGTCCTCCTCTGCTGTCGCCCAATATGCGTTAGTTACCAGTCCAGTCTTGAATCCCATACTCTGGGCCATCTTGATGCCCTCATACATTAGAGGGTAGAACAAAAACGGTTCACCGCCTTCAAAAACAATCCATTCTATTGTCTCAATCTTGGACAACTCGCCGAAGACCTTCTTCATCTGGTTCAGAGTGAACGTTCCCTTTGCGTTTGGGCTACTATAGACAAAACAATGGTCGCATGCTGAATCGCACTTGTAGCTCAAGAGAAAATGTATTCCCGTCAGCATTCCAACTACTCCGACGCACCCGACTGCACTTGATAGACCAGATTCATGTCAGACTGCCGCCAATGTTATGCCTCCCCACATTCCAGTCTGTAGTCGCAGTAAGGGCACATCCAGGAAGGGCATTTGGGGAGCTGGATGGGGGATGTCGCCTTTTCCAGAAGCTCAAGTCGACGTAACGCTTCAGCTTTGACAGCGTTCAGATTCCTGAAGTTCACATCATAGACCATAAGCTTGGCGTCTTCTCTGGGGACTCTAACATAGTAGAGGAGTAGCCTGCCCCTAGTGTTACCCGTTAAGGCGCAATCAAATCCCAGGCGGAGGAAGTAATGAGGGAATGCTCGGGGCAGGCGCTCCCTTTCCACCAGGGAGGAAAATTTCGGGTCGCGGAGGATGGTGGGCAAGTTCTGCCAGGTTTGGACCAGGTCGGCCAGTGGCGTATGCTTCACGGGAATCCTTTGGGCTTCGCCTGGCGCACCATAGCGCAGCGAATCGCGGAGGGCATCGAGAAAACCACGCTCATCCATGGAGCGCAGATACTCTTTCTTATCTTCACGAAGTTCTTCAATGGGAGCGGTCTCCTGCAACTTGAGGCGCTCGAAATATGCTTTGCGGGGGAAGACAATATCGTTGATGCCAAACAGTTGAGATGGTTGAGCCCCGGCCATCTTGCTGAGGAGTTGCTGGCAAGTTCTGCTGTCGACGTAAACTTCCCCGGCTAAATCAGCTAGCTCATGCGATGCTGGCACCGATGTGGTTGCGCAGTCGCATACTTGGGAATAATCACACTGCCTGTTGAGCCAGGGGCAAACGGGGAGATTGCTGGGGTCGTTGGCAATGAGCGCTTGCACCAGGAGGTCTCGTCTCCGCCGCATTTCCTCTCGAATTGCCTCCAGGTTGGGGAAAGTAACATGATAGACAACCAGAGGAGAAGTCGAGGGCGATTCCTCCGCGGGGCGCTGATAAATGATGATTTCTCCCTCGTGGGCATTGACCATAGCACAGTACATGCCCAATTGCTCGATATAAGTCGGCCTGTACTGCAATAAGTCCTTCGTGTCCAGAGGTGTAGAGGTTGTCTTGACCTCCACGGGAATCTTTTCGTAGATATCAATCTTGCCCACTATGCCCTCGGCTTCTACGAACTGTTCCAGGTATTCTTCGCTGGATACGGCTGAGCCGAAAGTCTTGTGAAAGCCGGTGCCGGCCCACATAAGCTGCTGCTTCTCCAGAGGCGGAGTTATTTCAGGATACTTTCTCTTGAAGTAAGCCTGTTTAAGGTTTAGCAGGTCGGTCACGGAGATGCGATAGGGAGGTCGGCGTGTTTTTAAGCTTTGCATCAAGGCATCCTTCACCGAGCGGTTCGCCTCAATGCGGGAAACGTAGGATGCGATGTCAAAATCAGCCATTGCTATACCTTATCATTGTATCTTGTCGGGGGAATATCTTCATCATCATTATGTCGCTTCGACCCAAATCTCCTCTCCCTTGAACACCTTGTCATTACGAACCCAATTTACTCTCTCTTGACCCCATGTCATTGTGAGGCCCGATTCATCCGGCCGAAGCAATCTCCTCTCCCTTGAAGGGAGAGGATTAAGGTGAGGGTGACAGGCGAGACAATCTCACTTCACGTCCACGCCTTCAGACGCCTGAAAGCTTCAAGCTTGTCCCTATCCCCAATTCTGGCCTTTTCCAGTGCCTGAGCCAGAAACTGGATGCTGCTATCGTACGTCTTCCTGTCCACAGGATAGGGATAGCCATCTTTGCCGCCATGGGCAAAACTGTAGATCGCCGGGTCACGCAGGCTGACGGGTGTGTCATAGACCAGCTCGGAAATAAGGCTCAGGGCACGGAGGGTTTTGGGTCCTATGCCCTCCAGGGTGAGCAGTGATTCAAAGTTTTCGGGCTTATGTTCATAGGCAGTGAGGAAAATCTTGCCCAGCCTGTCGGGATGAATATCTTCCAGGCTGATGTAAGGCCGCTGGGGCAGGTCCAAGGTCTTTAGCTTATTTAGCTGGCCGACAATTCTGTCTGGCTTCTCTTCGGTAACGACCTGGGTAATGACCTCCCTTGCCCTGTCGCTCTCCAGAGCCACCAGATTCAGTACCTCGCCCTTGGCGTGGGAACAGATAGCCGCCTCGGGCTCGCAGACAAAATCGCTGACTTTCTCCCCCAGCCAGTGGTAGCGCCGCGCATAGCGGTTGGCTTCATTCATGCCTTGTTGAACCACTGCCCAGGAGCCGTCTTTGGTAAAGAAGAAGCTGTGGTGATAAAGCTGATAGCCGTCCTGGAGGGCGGAATTATCCACCTTAGCTGACATCCGGCTGGCGTAGACCAGAAACGAGGGATTGACCTTCAGCAGATGCCCGGTGTTTTCTATCTCGGCAGGGGTTTTCCGCGAAGTCCGGCCCTTGCCTCCGGCCACAAACAAGCCAAGTTCTTTTTCCAGCCCCCGCATTCCTTCTTTTAATGCGCCGCAGACAGTGGTGGTAACGCCGCTGGAATGCCAGTCATACCCCAGGACACAGCCGAGAGCCTGGAACCAGTAGGGGTCGGAAAGGTGCCGCAGCATCTCCCCGGTGCCAAACTCAGTCACCGTAACGATGGTGATCTCCCGGGCAAGCTGGCACATCCGGCTGAATAACCACGGCGGCACCTTGCCATAATGCAAAGGCAAATTGGCAATCCCCGTCCTCTGTCCCGAGCTAGCCATCTACCGCTCCAAGTATATTATACAACAGCACATGCTGCCTCACTGGTCGGTTGACACAGTATGGCGTCAGCACTAGGAATTGAACCCAAATTTCGTATATACTGAAGGTTGCTAATGAAAGCAGTAGAAGTTAGAGAACTGGTCAAGGACTACGGGAACTTCCGTGCGATAAAGGGAATCTCCTTTGAAGTAAACGAAGGGGAGATATTTGGCCTGATAGGTCCTAATGGTGCGGGGAAGACAACCGCATTGAGAACTATTGCCACGCTGCTTCAAATAACCTCTGGCTCGATAACAGTCTTTGGCTATGAGCTTCCTAAAGCGGCAGGAGAGGTGAGGAAGATAATAAGCTATTTGCCGGAGGAGGCTGGCGCCTATAAAAACCTCACGGGCAAAGAGTACCTGAATTTTATCGCCAAATTCTTTGGGGAGGGAGAGAAATTCCAGAATATGGTCCAGAGAGGACTGGAAATAGCCAATCTGGGAGAGAGAATAAACGACAAAGTTGACACATACAGCAAGGGGATGGCGCGGCGTTTGCTCGTGGGCCGAGCTTTAATGGTAAACCCGAAATTGGCAATATTAGATGAGCCTACCACTGGCTTGGACGTGGTAAATGCCCGAGAGGTAAGGAGGATAATAAATGGCGCAGTTGAGGCAGGAGTGGCGGTCTTATTGTCTTCGCATAATATGCTTGAAGTAGAGCTCTTGTGTCACCGCATCGCTTTGATAAACGATGGGAAGATAGTCGCCAGCGGGACTGCTGAGGAACTCAAAAAGGAATATGACGCTAGAAATATAGAAGAGGTTTTTGTTAAGGCAATAAAATGATTGGCAACATAATAAAGAAAGAATTCAAGGAATTGTTTGTCCTCTCAACCCTGATCCCAATAGTGGTTATTGCTATAGTGTATGGGTCTGCGGGGAATATGATTGGCAACGTCCAAGAAAGCATAAAGGAGAAGCCAGTCATAGGAATTGTGGATATGGACGATGGCAATTTTTCTGGTATAGCTATGTCCGTTCTTACTGGGAATGCAAAGGTTGTCTATAATGGCAGTGGTGTTGAAGAAGGCTTGCAAGAAGTAAGGGAGGAAAATGGAGTCGCGCTTCTGGCAATACCGGAAAACTTCAGCCACAGTATTTATGCCAATAATCCCGGGGAAATAGAGATTTACTGGATAATGAAAGGGGCGGGGATGATGGATTCCATCTCGTCAGGCGCGGTGGAAGGACTTATCCAGGCGGTGAACCAGGAGATATCGAAGACACTGATACAGCAAGGTAGCTCATCGGACCCGGCCCTGGTCTTGGCCCCGACGAAGAGAGTTGAGACCACATTTTTCAAAGGCAAGGAGATCGAGGGACTATCGCCAAGTACGCTGAGTAATATGCTCATGTCGCAATCGATAGTTATTCCAATTATCGTGATGATGCTCATAATCATGGCCGGGGCTTCCGTAATATCTTCGATGGGACTGGAAAAGGAAAACAAAACCCTGGAGACATTGCTGACCCTGCCAGTAAGAAGAAGTCACATAGTAATTGGCAAAATGGTGGGTAGCGCTCTGGTAGGGCTGATAATGGCAGCTATCTACATGCTTGGGTTTTCACGCTACATGACTTCGTTCCAGAGTTCCAATATAAATCTGGCGGATTTTGGGTTGGCCCTGGGCATGCCAGATTATTTACTGGTAGGAATTTCATTGTTCACAGCTCTTCTAGCCGGCCTTGCACTATGTATAGTTCTGGGAACATTCGCCAAGAATTATAGAAGTGCCCAGGCACTGGTCTTCCCGATAACCGCCCTGGCTCTGATTCCCACATTCATAATCATGCTCAAAGATTTCGACACCATTCCCGCCGTCCTAAGAGTTTTGGTGTTTGCCATACCCTTTTCCCACCCTATGATGGCTATGCGGGCTCTTATGCTGGATAATTATTGGCTGGTAATCGGCGGTATTGCGTACACGGCAGTTTTCATGGTGGTGATGGTTGCGGTAGCGGTCCGCATTTTCAATTCGGATAGATTGTTGACCGGAAGCGTTCGAAAAAGGGCAGGTCTGGGAAGATTGGGGCGGGGATTCCGGCGGTAATAGATAATCGCCAGCCCCACAACAACTTGCCTGTGAAGAATGTTCAGGATGAGTCGGACAGATAAGTTGGACTCTGCGGCAATAATGGTGATTTTGAGGTAAATAGTGGTGGAGGACTTAATCAAGCGGGCGGCCAGGGATTTGGCGGAAAGCAAACATGCTGTTGCCTTAACCGGGGCAGGCATATCAACTGAATCGGGTATACCTGATTTCAGAGGACCAAAGGGCATCTGGACTCTGAATAAGGAGGCCGAGGCCAAGGCTTATGAACGATACGAACTTTTCCTGAATAACCCCAGGGCATATTGGGAGGAAATAGTGGGGTTGCGGGAGACATACGGGAAGTTTCACGGACAAGCCAGAGGGGCTGAGCCAAACTCGGGTCACTATGCTCTGGCTGAACTCGAAGCTCTCGGGATACTGAAGTGCGTAGTCACGCAGAACATTGATGGCCTGCACAAAAAGGCGGGGAGTAAGAGGGTCTTGGAATATCACGGCAGTGTCAATGCGGTGAGGTGTATTTCTTGCGGCTCACGGTATGCCTGGGAAGAAGTCTCCCTGGATGAGCTTCCGCCTCGCTGTAAATGCGGTGCTGTCCTGAAGGATGATGTGGTTCACTTCAAGGAGCCAATACCTTCGGACGTCATGGAGGAATCGGAAAAAGAAGCTTTGAAATGTGACTTGATGCTTATCTGCGGAACGTCGGCAGTGGTTTATCCTTTTGCCAATCTGCCCAGGATGGCAAGATATCATTCGCGCAGATTCATGGCAGGTTTGGATGTAGTGGGGTATAAGAGTAGCGTGAAGATAATAGAGGTAAATGCGGACCCTACGCCGCTCACACACGAAGGCATATCTGACTATTTGATTCAAGGGAAGACAGGCGAGATATTGCCCAGGATAGCGGAAGAACTGAGGAAAGGACAAAAGCGCCAGAGCTAGCATATTCGCTACTTAGCAATGGGGCGGGAACGTTTTGAATTCAGGGTCGTCGGGTATATGGTGATCACATAAATAGAAGATTTTCGAGCCTTGCTCTAGCTCTCGTTCCAGTAGTCACTGGACATTGGGTATGATGCTACGGGCCTCGACGCCGCAACAAAGTGGATAACCTTCCTCGAGAAAGCCGCGTAGCATATCAGATACGATTACCACTCTGGCCATGCATCACCAGTGCTCGGGCTCTGGAGTGTAGCTTTTCTGCAAGAGGGTAATGTAATCTTGTAACAAAGAACTTGCCTTCTTGCCGTCTCCCTTCCCTAAGACATCTGAAATGCTGCGGAGCAGTTGTAACTCGCCCTCTATCTGTGGTGCCAAATTGCGGATATTGCCACAGCAAGAACCCCACTCTGCCCTGGCCAGATGGGATTCCTTCATCTTTATCATATTTTCCACATCGGCAATACATTCTACTCTTTCTTTCGGGTCGGCTATCTTCTCTTTAAGTGACATAACGCTACTCATTGTTTCTCTACTAATCATGAACATTTCTCACCCCCTGCATAGAAACACTAAATCCTAGTCTCTAGATTCTAAACAAATTCCAAATCCAAACTCCAAAATTCAAAACCTTGTGTTTTGGACATTGGAGTTCACTGCTTCGTACTTACCGTTTTAGTGTCTGAAGTGGCGGACACCGGTAAATACCATGGCGACATTATACTTGTTTGCCAGCTCAATTACCTCTTCGTCTCTTACCGAGCCGCCGGGCTGGATAATAGCGGTGACTCCGTGCTTGATTGCCAATTCCGGGCCATCGGCGAAGGGGAAGAAAGCATCCGAGGCAAGGACACTGCCTTTAGCCTGGTCGCCAGCTTTTTTCAAAGCTAGCTCAACGCTTACGACCCGGCTGGGCTGTCCGGCGCCCATGCCTAACAATGTCTGGTCCCTGGCAATGGCTATGGCGTTAGATTTTATGCTTTTAACCGCCTTCCAGGCAAAGAGCAGATCTGATAGCTCTTTCTCGCTGGGTTGTCGCTTGGTTACCACGTGAGGCTTGAGTTCGGGTCTGGCTAAAGTGTCCGGCGTCTGGGCTAGAAAGCCGCCTCTGACACGGCGGAAATCGAGATGGGATTTGGAGGACGAAGGACGATAACGGGCAATCTTAGCAAGTCGCAGGCTTTCTTTTCGTCTTAGTAATTCCAGGGCCTTCTTCTGATATCCCGGAGCAACAATGGCGTCGTAATGGCTCTTAGCTATCTCCTGGGCAGTAGCCAGATTGATAATTCGGTTGCTGGCAACTATGCCTCCGAAGGCAGCTACAGGGTCGCCAGCTAAAGCTCTTCGATAAGCCTCGGCTAAATCGCTATGGGAGGCAAGTCCGCAGGAATTATTATGCTTTATTATGGCAATGGTGGGGTCACCAAAGTCGGCCAGCACGTTCAAAGCAGCATCTAAATCGAGGAGGTTGTTGAAGGAAATCTCGGGTCCGCCAAGCTGTTCCAGGGATGCCAGACCAGCTTGCCTTTGTTTGACATTTTGTTCGACGTAAAAGGCAGCTTGCTGATGCGGATTCTCGCCGTAGCGAAGGCTACAGGCCTTTTTCAAGGCTATGGTCATCTCTTCGGGAAAAGTTTCTTCGTTAAGGTATTGAGCGATGGCGGTATCATAAAGGGCCACATGCTGGAAGGCTTTCTGGGCCAAGCGCTTTTTATATCCTGAATCTATATTGCCCCGGCGCAGCTTCTGCACAATTGCATCGTAATCCCCGGGGTCGACCACTACCAGGACGGAGGGGAAATTTTTGGCTGCGGAGCGAATCATACTTGGTCCGCCAATATCGATGTTCTCCAGTGCCTCGTCTGGGGAGACTCCAGCCCTGGTCACTGTCTCCACGAAGGGATAGAGGTTGACCACCACCATGTCAATGAGCTCGATGCGGTGCTGGCTTAGCTGAGACAGATGCTGGGGAAGGTCGCGTCGAGCTAAGATGCCTCCGTGGACGGCGGGATGCAAAGTCTTCACCCGGCCATCGAGAATTTCAGGAAAGCCAGTAAGCTCTGAGATACTATGTATTTTCACTCCAGCAGCCTCTAAAGACTTCTTGGTTCCACCGGTGCTGAATATCTCAATGCCCAGCTCTTTCAGACCTCGGGCAAAGTCGACCACGCCTGATTTATCCGAAACACTAATTATGGCGCGCACAGAACCTCCTTAATCTAATAGTACTCTTTCTTTGTCTTCCCTCTTAATTATCCGGCCGATGACTTTAGCCTGGGGCAAGACACTGACAATCTTGGCTACCTGTTGAGGAGAACAAACAATGGTTATGCCTATCCCCATGTTGAATACCTGATACATTTCCGCTTCTTCTATATCGCCTTCTTTTTGAATGAGTTTGAAAATTGGCAGAATGTCCCAGGAACGCTTTTTAAGGTGGGCAGCAACCCCTTCAGGCAGGATGCGAGGTATATTGCCCACAAAGCCACCACCAGTAATATGAGCTATACCTTTAATCAATGGCAGGACAGGCTTGAGTTCTGGATAATAGCAGCGGTGAACCTGGAGCAGTTCTTCCCCGAGGCTTTTCCCCAGTTCAGGATAGAATTTGCCTAGGCACGAAGGGTTGTCATCTATGCCAAACACTTTTCGCGCTAACGAGTAACCATTGGTATGTAAGCCGGATGAAGGCAGGCCAAGGATTACGTCATCGGGAGCGATGGCGCTGCTGTCAAGGATTCTCTTCTTCTCTACCACCCCGACAATGAAACCTACCAGGTCGTAATTGCCCTGAGAGTATATGCCAGGCATCTCAGCGGTTTCACCGCCAATCAACGAACAGCCAACTTCTCGACAGGCACGGACAATGCCCGAAATGATGGCTTCTATTTGCTCAGGCACAAGTTTGCCCATAGCAATGTAATCGAGGAAGAAAAGGGGCTCGGCACCGCAACAAAGGACATCGTTCACGCAGTGGTTGACGATGTCCATGCCCACGGTATCGTTTTTCCCCAGAAGCGAGGCGACTCTGAGCTTGGTGCCCACTCCGTCGGTGCTGGAGACCAGGACTGGCTCGCGATATCCTTGGAGCTGAAACATACTGCCGAAAAACTCTGACCCAATGACTTCGCGGCGAAAGGTAGTTCGAGCTCGCTGGGCAATAATCTTCTTTACTTTGTCAGCAAGATGAATGTCTACGCCAGCGAGGGCATAGACCTTTTTAGTGGTCGGCTCCAACCAGGTCCTCCCGGGGAAGGGCTTCCAGAGCTAGTTTGTCCATTTCTATTTGGACTGGAATCGGATATTCTCCGGTGAAACAAGCCAGGCAGAAAATGTCTCTGGGCAGGTCCACAGCCCGAATCAGGCCATCGAGGCTGAGGTATCCCAGCGAATCGGCGCCCAGGTGCTCCCTGATTTCCGGGACAGTCTTCCTGGCGGCGATGAGTTCCCATTTCGTGGCCATGTCTACTCCGAAAAAGCAGGGGTAGCGAATGGGAGGGGCGCAGATGCGGAGGTGAACTTCTTTAGCACCGGCTTTTCTGAGCATACTAACCACACGGGGAGTAGTGGTGCCGCGAACGATGCTGTCGTCGACGACTACTAGCCTTTTCCCAGCAATTACGCGGGAAAGGGGGTTGAATTTTAGTTGGACACCGAGCTCTCGTATTCTTTGTTCAGGTTCAATGAAAGTACGTCCTACATAGCGGTTTTTTAACAAACATTCGCAATATTGGATACCCGAGGCATGAGAATAGCCAATGCCGGCAGCAGTGGCTGAGTCAGGAACACCCATGACGAAATCAGCATCGACAGGATATTCTTCAGCAAGTATCTTGCCCATAGCTTCCCTGGCCGGGTAGAGGAGTTTACCCTGGATAATGCTGTCAGGGCGGGCGAAGTAAATGTATTCGAAGATGCACAAAGCCTTTTTGTCACTCTCCTGCTTGAGACTCTGTACTCCCTGGCCGTCAATGGTGATGATTTCCCCGGGTTCGATTTCCCTTACGAATTGGGCACCTATGTGGTCTAAGGCGCAGCTTTCCGAGGCGATGCACCATCCGCCGTCAATAGTCCCCAGACAAAGAGGACGAACACCGAAGGAGTCACGAACTCCGATCAGTTTATTCTCAGCTAGGATTGCCAGGGAATAAGCCCCTTGGAGGCGGTGCATGGCGTATTCTATTTTTTCCTGCCAGTTCTGGCCAGGGGAGGCCAGAATCAAGTTGCCGATGACTTCAGAATCACTGCTGGTATTGAACTGATAGCCACGCTGCTGGAGTT
>Ga0316628_100003527_pt1 | contig 12067 bp, 11 predicted proteins | sample OWC_Aug_M2_C1_D5_FD_207648 | JGI IMG/M metagenome (GOLD analysis project Ga0316628, IMG submission 207648) | Wetland soil microbial communities from Old Woman Creek delta, Ohio, United States - OWC_Aug_M2_C1_D5_C | ecosystem: Environmental > Terrestrial > Soil > Wetlands | place: USA: Ohio...
AATCTTCACGCCTTTTTTTTAAGATCTCTCCGGCCAAATCAGTCCTTTAGAAGTTTCAACTAAAATAACACATATTTCCGATATTTTCAAAGTAAAAACCACATTGGCTTCGCATGCCAATAAAGCCGGGGTGTGTCCTACCGTCAGCGTTTTTTAAGCACGATCCTCCATGCTATTATAGTTGACGATGAAACGTGTAGTCATAACGGGGATAGGTGCTGTCACACCGATGGGAAACAGCTTCAGAGAATCCTGGGAGGCGGCGAAGGCCGGCAAAAGCGGGCTTGGGCCTATCACCAGGTTCGATGTGTCGCATCTTCCGTGGAAAGTGGCAGGAGAATTGAAAGGTTTTGATGCGTCCCTCTCCCTGGGACAAAAAGAGATCCGGAGGGTAGATCTGTTCGTACAATACGCGGTCTCCGCGGCGCTCATGGCGGTTGACGATGCGGGTTTTTCATTGAACAGTCCCTCAGCGGAGAATCATTCCCAGCCTCTTTCATCCGGCGGCGTAATTATCGGCTCAAGCAGGGGGGGCATCAGCACCATTGAGCGTTCCCTCACCCGGAACCTTACCCATAAGACGCGCCTCTCAGCGTATATGATGCCCTCAACGACCATCAGCATGGCGCCGTCATACATTGCCCAAAAGCTTGGGGCCGGGGGACACTGTCTCGGTGTTTCAAATGCATGCGCCTCCGGTGCAAATGCGATCGGAGAGGCATTCAGACTGATAAAAAACGGCTTCAAGGGGCCGGTGATTGCTGGGGGGGCTGAAGCCCCCCTCTGCCGCTTATGCCTCGAAGGGTATGGCGCCGCAGGTGCGTTGTCCCGGATAGCGGATCCCTCTGCGAGCAGGCCGTTCGACAAGACAAGAGATGGTTTTGTTCTTTCCGAAGGCGCCTGCGTCGTGGTCCTGGAAGAGGAAAGGAGCGCATTGGCGAGGGGGGCATCTATTCATGGAGAGGTCTTAGGCTACGGCAATACGGCCGACGCCTTTCATCAGACAAGGCCGAACGGGGATGGCTTGATACGGGCGATGAAGGTTGCGATAGAAGAAGCGGGGATCTCTCCGGCGGACATCGATTATATCAGTGCTCACGGCACTTCGACCCCGCGCGGGGACAGGATCGAATCGGAAACTATCGCTGCCGTACTCGGGAAGAGATGCCCCGCGGTCACAGTGAGCGCAATAAAATCAATGACTGGCCATATGCTCGCGGCTTCAGGGGCGCTTGAGGCGGCATTTGCGGTCATGAGTCTGAAGGAGGGCACCGTCCCTCCCACGATAAATCTTACCGGAAGGGATGACGCCTGCGCGCTGAATCTGGCGACCGAGAAAAGAGAGCTGGTCGCCAGAATCGCAATATCAAACTCGTTCGGCTTCGGCGGAGTGAATGCTGTTCTGGTTCTGGGTCGTTATTATTGATTGGGTAAACCTCATTGCGAAGCTGGCGCACTAGTTACAGTCGCTTCTCGTAGACCCTGTATTTCTTGTACAACTCGGCCCCGAACATTTCGATAGTCCGCTGGATCGGGATATTATCTTCCAGTATCCAGGAAAACTCCACCCTTTTATATTTTCCTTCCTTGATCGGCCCGAATCCCTCCCTGAACAGAAGCGCTTCAACGCCTTTATTCCGGAACTCCTTTTTGGTCCCCAATAGCATCACGCGCAGGTCTCTGATCTTCCTGGAATAATACAGCGCCTTGGCGATACTCACAGGGTTCATCTTCCCCCCCATATGCTTAAGAACAAAATTAAAATCCGGGACCAATCCCATGAATCCTACGGGTCTGCCGTCCTCCTCCGCGATAAGGGTCATCCGGGGTATTATTATCTGCTTAAGTCTCTCCGCGGAGTAATCCAGCTCATCATCCGTCATAGGCACAAAACCCCAGTTCTTCTCCCACGCCGAGTGATAAACGTCCTTGAATATCATCATGTCGGATATAAAATTCTTCATGTTGATAGGCCTCACGGATATCCCTCTTTTTTCCACGATAGCCGCAACCCTTAAGATCTTTTCGGGTAGTCTGTCCCGAAGCGTATAGAGATAGGCGTAGAGGTCCTTGACCTTCTTGAAACCGTAATCCTCCGCAAGGACATTATAATAAGGTGGATTATAGGGCATCATAATGAAGGGAGGTTCTGCAAATCCATCCACCAGAAAACCGCATTCCTCATTCGTTGAGAAGTTCATAGGGCCCCTCACCACTTCCATGCCTTCCTCCCTCAGGTGGGCCACCGCCTTGTCGAATAGGGCGCCCGAGACAGACCTGTCGTTCACCGACTCAAAGAAGCCAAAGAAACCGGTCTTTTCGTGATGGAACTCATTATGCCTTCTGTTCACAAATGATATCATTCTTCCGGCTGGCCGCCCCTCTTTTACTGCGACAAAATATTTAGCGCTTGCATTTACAAAAAAGGGGTTTTTCGCCGAGAAATGCACGCGCATCTCCCTTGCAAGCTGAGGTACAAACAGGGGATCGCCTGAGTATAAGGACAGAGGGAATTTGATAAAGTCATCGAGAGACTCCCGGGCCTCAATGACCTCGATCATCAGATAATGCCCAGGGCCTTGCCTACTTTTTCAAAGGCGCTCAGCACCTTCTCAATATGTTCATCAGTATGTGTGGCCATATAACTCGTCCTGATAAGCGCCTTGCCGCTGGCCACAGCCGGGCTTACCGCCACGTTGGCAAAAACGCCTTCTTGCTGGAGCATCATCGCCATGGTAAATGCCTTGAGGTCTTCTCCGACAAGAATTGGAATGATCGGTGTTTCAGTGGGCCCTATCTCGAAACCCAGAGACTTGAAGCCCTTATGGACTTTCCATGTATTTTCCCATAACTTTTCGATTCGCTGCGGCTCGCTTTCGATAATATCGACTGCGGCGCTTACAGCGGCTATCGATGCAGGGGGAGGGCTTGCGCTGAAGATCAGTGCCCTAGCGAAATGTTTGATATAGTGGACCACTCTTTCATCTCCCGAGATAAAGCCCCCGATAGAGGCAAGAGATTTGCTGTACGTACCCATGATAAGATCGACGTCCTTTTCAAGCCCAAAGTGTTCGGCAGTGCCGCGGCCCGTCTTGCCCAGCACGCCGATGCCATGGGCGTCGTCGACCATTACCCTCGCGCCATATTTTTTTGCAAGGCTTACGACCTCGGGCAGGTTGACAATATCGCCTTCCATACTAAAAACTCCATCGACCACTATAAGCTTCTTCCGGTCTTTGTTCTCGACCAGGATCCTCTCGAGATCGGCCATATCGTTATGCCTGAACTTTCTGACTTCAGCGTAAGATAGCCGGCATCCGTCTATAATGCTCGCGTGGTCCATCTTATCGATAATAATGACATCGTCTTTCCCTGCAAGGGCCGATATGACACCGAGATTTACCTGAAAGCCCGTCGAAAACACAAGCGCCGCTTCTTTTCTGATAAAGCGCGCGAGTTTCTCCTCGAGGCGTACATGGATGTCCAAAGTGCCGTTCAGGAACCTGGATCCCGCGCAACCCGAACCGTATTTTTTTATGGCATCCAGTGCGGCCTCTTTGACCTTGGGATGGTTTGTAAGACCCAGATAATTATTGGACCCTACCATGATCATCTTCCTGCCGTCAATCACCACTTCGGGGTCCTGCGCGCTCTGGATCACTCTGAAATAGGGATACATCCCGGCGTTGATCAATTCCTTCGCCTTGGTGAACCTGTAGCACTTGTCGAAAAGGTCTGCCGACCTCTCTATAGCCATCGGTGAATTCTGTACCAGTCTGCCGTCCATTTTATCCCTTCCCTTAACATTATTCTTGAACGAAAACCCAGCTCATTTCTTGCCTTGCTTGAATCGCATGTCCAGTTGGAATAGCGGAAATCATTTATCCTGTCTCTGTTAATTATACCTTTTTTGTCAATTTTTTGACCCATAAAAGCTAATAAAGGCAAGAATGAACGGGGCAAACGGATTTTCATTGCTTTTACGCCGATTGCCTGCGATATCTCGGCCGCAATATCCTCGTTAGTATAAACCATGTCGTCCGATAAAAAAAATATCTGACCCGCCGCCTCTTTCCTCTCCGCCGCAAGTATGATGCCCCGAACGAGATCCTCAACGTAGAGCAGAGAATAAAAGCATTTCCCCCAGAAAGGGAAGACTCCTTTTTTTATCATCTTGAACATAACAAAAAAATCTGTGTCCCTCGGCCCGTATACCGCTGGAGGCCTTATGATCGTCACGGGGCACCTATCTCTATACTGAAGCACCGCCCTCTCCCCTTCGAGCTTGCTCTTGCCGTAAAAGGAGACAGGCACCGCGGGCGAGTCCTCTCTCACGGCCTCGCCGCCGTTTCCCGGTCCTACTGCGGCAAGACTGCTCAGATAGAGGAACCTCTTGAGGCCGCCGCCTCTTTCGGCCGCTACACGAACTAATTTCTCAGTGCATTCCGCGTTGGCATGAAAAAAGTCACGCTCACATAAACCCTTGGTCGCGCCGGCCAGATGAAATATGTAATCAAACCCGTCGATTTCGTCAGCATATGATTCGACATCGGAAAGATCGCAAATAATATATTTCAGGCCGAGATGTTCTATCCATTTGAGGTTGGAAGACCTTCTCGCGAGACACGTCACCTCATAGCCTCGTTCTTTCAAGGTTTCCACAAGATAACTTCCGATAAAGCCTGCAGCTCCTGTCACCAGGGCTTTCATTGGGTTACTTATTGTTATGGAAAGTACCGATAATAGTCAAGGGAAATAAGTCATTTATTGAGAGATGAAACTCTCGGGACAGGCGCATCATTGCCGGAGAGTTAACCTTCCAGACAACTCCTCACGGTAGAATTCAATTCATCGAGCTTGAAGGGCTTTTTTAGTACATGTATCCCCTTGCCTTTCAACTCGTCTTCAAGCTCCGCCGTAACAAAAGCCGAGCAGACAACAACCTTGATCCTCTTTGGTGAATTGACCACTTTTTTTATCACTTCCAGGCCATTTCCCTCAGGCATTCGGAGATCAATAAAAAGCAGGTCTATATCCTCCGCACTAAGTTTATCGTAGGCCTCTGCGATGTTAGACGCGGTAATTACTTCATGGCCGCCTTTCCGCAGCGCCCTCTCCATAAACCAGCGAACCAGCTGTTCGTCATCTACGACTAAAATCTTCATTGCCACCTCTAGGGCAAAATATAAGCAAACAATGTGCCCGCTCTAATTTCTAAAGCCTCGGCTTCTCCTTGCCTTTCCGGCAAGACCGAACGATGCCGGTCTTATCAGGTTCTATTGCCTGGTAAAGGTAAGCTTCCTATGAAGACCCCTTGACGCCGTCAAAGCTCTGCCCGGTCAGGAACTGGGCCACCCCTTAACGCCCGCCCTTTTTAAATCTTACTGCTTATTATATCCTACTGAGACCCATAACTATGAAGACCTGAAAGAAGGAGATTGACGCCCAGATAAGTAAAAATAACCGCAACAAATCCCAACACCGCGACCATGGCAACTTTCTTCCCCTTCCATCCCCTCATAAGACGGCTGTGGAGATAGAAGGCGTAAAAAAACCAAGTGATCAGGGACCACGTCTCCTTTGGGTCCCATGTCCAATATTTCCCCCAAGCCTGATCAGCCCAGATCGCTCCGAATATGAGCCCTCCCAGGGTAAAGATCGGAAAGCCCATCGCAATGCTTTTATAGGTTATTTCATCGAGGATCTCCGCCGAAATGTTAAGGCCGGTAATAACTTTCTTAAGTGCACCGCCGAACCTCCAGATGAAAAAGGTAAAAGCCACCGACACGCCAAGGCTGAGGAAAGCTATTGCGGATGAACTGTTTCGGAACGTAGCTTTAAAGAGGTAGCCTTTTATCAGTTCCTCCTGGCTTTTTACCGAGATTTTGAAAGTCATATAATCAAGGCCCATTGCGCAGAGCACCAAGATAAAGACGCTAAGCATGATCGTCCAGAACAGATAAGCAGGCTCGCTCCTCTTTTCGGTCCGCACAATGAGATACATAAGACCTGTGCTGAAGGAGACCGCAAACATCGCGTAGGAGATGAAGCTCATCATGACATGGGCGAGAAGCCAGTTACTCTGCAGTGCCGGTACAAGAGGCTGAATGTCTTTAGACATGCCCGAGATATCGATAAATGCAAGGACGAGCCCTGCAACCGGCGTAATAAAGGCGCCGAACGAGCGGTTTTTGTATCTGAACTCTATCACTAGGTAGGCCAGTATCAGGCACCAGACGAAGAAAACTAGAGACTCATAGAGATTAGTGAGGGGTACGGCCCTCAGCCATCCCATCTGGCCGATCTCGTAAAACTCCTTCCACCTCAGAAGTATAGCGAGAGTTTGCGATATAAAACCCACAATGGTGACCGCAGTTGCTACCACCCCAACCTTATTTTTTCTGAACGCAAGATACCCTATGTACAAGACCATGGCAATGATATATGCGATGGTGGATAAGCCGAAAAATACCGAACTTGTTGAACCGCTCATCTATTTTCCCCCTTTGTGGCTTCACCTAGAAGACCCGCAAGCTTTTCTATGTCCCGTTCAAAGGCTGCCCTGTTTCTGTTGGCTGATGCGCCAATCACGATTTTCGCAGCGCCCTTTCCGTCAGCCACGTTGACCCATAGCCTCTTATGGCTCATAAAGAACGTTATATAAAGACCTGCCGCCATGATAATACACCCGAGATACACAATCCATACCCCGGGGTCTTTTCTAACCTGCAACCCTGTGTATTCGACCCCCCAATAGTCGAGAAACTCAACGCTGCTTCCATCGGGCAGACGCCAGGTCTGCGGATATCTCTTAAATATCCAGCCCGAGTAAGGTTTGCCCCCCACGTTGGGCAATTCTACGTGGATCGCGGGATTTTTCAGGCCTGCGTCATAGGTGAAGGGCCTGCCTGACTGGTCCACTGAGAGCGCAGGACTGAAATTAGACACATGTCCTTCTATGGAGGAGCCAGGTATCGTGAAGGTACCGCCTATTTTGGTGTTGACCTTGTTGCTCCTTCCGTCACTGGAAATTACGCGGAGCACAATTATACCGTTGTTCATGTTCTCCCCCACGGAACCGTAGCTTGACTGGTAAAAGGTAATGCCTTCATAAGTAAGGGGATCGTTTACAGATATGACTTTTTTCAGCACCTCCCTGCCGTCTTTCAAAATTGTAAGCCAGCTCCTGTATGACTTGGGCATGTCGCTGTCGCCGTAATATTCCACGTCAAAGTTGTCACATCGCAGCTCGAAGCCCAGCGGCACTTGGGTCCCTTTGTCTTTGAAAGCGACTGGCGCAGTCTGCCCTTCCGGAAGGTTCAAGGTCCCATTGAAACCGAACTTCAGACCTATGATCGCCCCGGCAAGTATTATCAGGATGCTCAGATGCGTGATATAGACGCCCAGCCTCGTAAAATTCCCCTTCTCCGCATAAAACTGCAATCCATTTTCGGCAGCGGCCTTAGACGGTTTAAACCCTATCTTATTGATCGAGGAGGTCACATCATCCTTGATAGACGACGCACTGCCTTTTATCGCAAAACTCTTTCTGATGGACATCTTTTCGAGATGCTCCAGGGACAGAGGCCGGACATTCTCCCTGACAAGTTTCAAGATCCGGGGCAGCCTGTCTAAGGAACAGACAATCAGGTTTGCGGCAAAAAGGAGCAGGAATGTTACAAACCACCAGGAATGATACATATTCATAAACCCGAGGCTGTCAAAAACACTGTAGATGCTGTGAGCAGTCTCATGCCCCACACCGAACATCTTGACGAGGACCTGGATATTCCTCTCAGGCTCGGCGTCTTGCTCGAGGACCGTCCCTACCATCGATGTCACCGCGATGAGCGAAAAAATAACGACGGCCAACTTGACCGACGCAAAAAGGTCCCAGACGAGATCTATTATCGACTTGTTTTTTCCCTTTTCCATCAAAAAGCTCCCCTTAACATTATTCAGGTATATTAGAACATCTTTTTGGAATAAAACAAGGGAGTTGCAGACATGTAAGCCCTAAACAAGAACCTCCGGTTTGTCCCTTCTGGCGTTGACTATACAGAAAAAACCGAAGGGGATCTTAAAGGGGTTCGAAAGCTGATGGATGGTGTCGGGAGAAATATAGATGGTATCCATAAATCCCATCTTCCTCTTTGTCTTCCCAGTCCTGACAATGCCCTCACCTTTAACGCATATAACCGCATGCTCATGTCTGTGTCTCTCAAGGCTGCTGGTGCCTCCAGGCGCAATCTCGAAATATCGGAGGTGGAACTTCGCCGATTCCCCGCGGCCGCCTACCAACACCCGTCTTATGATATTTGACCACCCCCCGGTGACGGTCTTGTAGGGTTCTTCCGCAACGCCGCGCCAGGTCATATCGCCTTTATGCCTGTAAAAAGCGGACCTGTTCGTCTTTTTCCGCGATGTCTTTCTAGTGCTGACTACTTCGCATAACGACGCCTGTTTTGCCGGATTTTTTTTCATGACGTTTATCTCCTCAGACCATGGGTCGACTTAATGGAATACGATCAATGCCTTCAGCGAGTCACCAGGCACGGAAGTAAGCCTGAACGCCTCCTCCGTCTTCTCCACGGGAAATCTATGTGTCACAACCTTTTCTGCCGACACAATCCCCCTGCCTATCAGTTCACAGGCGTCGGCAGTATCGGACGGACCGCAGGAATAACTGGTTACGATGTTGATATCATGAAAATAAAGAAGGTTAGGATCTATCGAGATCATCTCGCCGGGCTTCGCCGGAGTAAAGAAGAGCACCTGGCCGCCCGGCCGGACGCATTTCAAACCCTGCATCATGGCAGCGGCGCTGTTCGGCCCCACAACGACAAGTTCAGCCATCTCCCCGTCTGTAACGTCCCTGATTCCTGTACAAAGTTCGACCTTCGAAACATTAATGACATCATCGGCCCCGAATTCGCCCGCCTTATCGAGCCTGAATTTCACCATGTCGGCCCCTATCACCCTGCCAGCGCCAAAGTGCTTTGCCGCCATTATATTGATCATACCCATTACACCGAGTCCGATGACCAGCACGGTATCGCCGCTCCTGACATGCGCCCTCTTCAGACCCTTCAGCACGCAGCCAACAGGTTCGATCAGGGCCGCGTCATCGAAACTCATATTTTCAGGAATAAGTATTGTGTCGTTCTCGAGATTCACCGAGGGAACGAGGATGTATTCCGAGACGCCGCCGGGGATTATGCGCGAATTTTTCCACGTGTCGCACTGCACGTAGTCCCCGCGTCTGCAGAACCTGCAAGTGAAGCATGGAGCGTGATGGTGGACAAAGACCCTGTCGCCTCTCTTAACCGAGCGGACCTCCCTGCCGACTTCCACGACCTCGCCCGCCGGCTCGTGGCCGAGAACGAGCGGCGCTTTTTTTTCTATATACCATGGCATCACATCGCCCGAACAAATCCCGCAGGCCCTTGTCTTTATCAGGGCGTCCCCCGGCCCGACCTCCGGGACAGGGACGTCCTCGATGCGGATATCGTTAAAACTGTATAATCTTGCGACCTTCATTTATAAACTCAGTCCATCTTATTGAGGAGTTGCTCTGCTTTTACATGCCCCTGCGCTGCTGCCTTCCGAAGCCACTTCACCGCTTCCGCATGGTCCTGGCGAACTCCCTTGCCCTGGCCGTACATGTTTCCGAGAGTGAATTGAGCGTTCACGTCTCCCTGGTCTGCAGCCAGACGGTACCACTTTGCCGCCTCTGCTTTGTTCTCTGAAACGCCCTTCCCATAGTAGTACAGCCCGGCGAGATTGTTCTGTGCGGGCGCATATCCCTGCTTTGCCGCCTTGAAAAACAGCTCAAAGGCCGATTTATAGTCTTGCTCACTGCCATCTTCAAAGTACATAACACCGAGATTGTGCTGGGCAATAGCAAGCCCTTGTTCCGCGGCCAGACGATACCACCTTGCCGCCTCTCCTTTGTCCATTTCCACCCCTTCGCCTTTTTCATACAGAAACCCGAGATTATTCTGCGCGGTCGCGTCAGATGCTTCTGCAGCCCTGCGCAGCCACCTTGCTGCCTCTGTCTTGTCTTTCGTTATCCCATCCCCTCTGTAATACATAAGCGCGAGGTCACGCTGCGCCGCCGTACTACCCTGTTCGGCGGCCATCTTCAGCCATTTTACCGATTCTCTTTTATCCTGTTCAACGTCAATACCATTTAAGTACATAAGGCCAAGTTTCAGTTGCATGCTGATATCGCCTTCTTCAGCGGCCCTGTGGTATTGTCTCACCGTCGGGCCCTCCCTTTGATCGAGCAAAAGGCGGAGATTGCGGTAGGCCTCCCCGTCACCCTGCTCTGCGGCCTTACGAAACCACTTTATCGCCTCCGTTGTGTTCTGTTCGATGCCATCACCTTCTGAAAGCATGAGTCCGAGCCTGACCTGGGCAGCAGAGTGGCCGAGTTCAGCAGCTCTTTTAAACCATTGCGAAGCCATCGCCTTGTCTTGCCCGACCCCTTCGCCTCTTTCATACATCGCGGCGAGACCGTATTGGGCGATTGCATCTCCTTTGTCGGCGGCCTTGCGATACAACTTTGCCGCTTCCTTATAGTCTTGTCTGACCCCTTCACCCCTGGCATACATACGCCCTAGATTGTACTGTGCCTTGGCAGACCCCTGTTCTGAGGCCCTGAGGTACCATATCACTGCTTCCTCATAGTCTTGAAAAACTCCTTCACCTCTTTCATACATGAAGGCAAGATTATATTGCGCCTCGACGTCCCCCTTCTCAGCGGCACTACGCACCCGCTTCGCCACACTGGCTTCATTTTTTTCTAAAAGCAAGCGGAGACCCTTTTGAGCATCGACATCACCTTGGGCCGCGGCCCTTCTATACCACCTCGCCGCCTCCTTAGCATCAGGGTTGACGCCCTCACCGTCTTCGTACATGAACCCCAGATTGAGTTGGGCAGTGACGTTGCCCCTTTCTGCAGCCCTAAGCAGCAACTCCGTAGCCCTTTTCTTGTCCTGCTTGACACCCTGCCCCTTAAAGTACATGATGCCAAGCATCATCTGTGCCTCGGCGCTGCCGTCTCTTTCGAATGAGCGGAACGCCGCCGCATAGTCGCCCCGTTCATATGCTCTTTGACCGGTGTCGTCGCCCCAGGCAGGGACCTCGAGCATGAAAAAAAGTGAGCCATATAACAAGACGGTTCCGAGTGCTGCAAGAGACAATCTGTTCATATTTTTTTAATTTATCATATATGAAGAGACTTAATCTATGACGAGTGCCCTTCAGTTGAGGACCGGCTTATCCCTCAGCCTTACTCACTCGCAGCACGTATTATGCAACCCAGCTTTCTGAGCGCCGTGTAGTCGCGCTCGGATAGTTCGGTGTCTGGGCTTCTGGAGCGTTATCGAGTAGCATCGGCAAGAAACAGTTAGTGATAATTGAAACCGCTATTGGTAGGAGGAAGGAATGTGTAGCTAAGAAGGAATCAACGGACGCCTTGTTTTAATTCCATCCTCAGAAAATAGCTTAGGACCGTCCGTACGCCCACAATAGCTGCCAGCATCCCCACCTTTTCCCAGCTCGGACTAACAGCGGAGCTGATGATATCCGCTGCGATGAAGATTTCAAGTCCCAGAAGAAGATGGGCGCCAAGGCGCTGACGAATCGCTTCACTTTGAGAAACTGCGTCTTCCTTTGCAACGGAGAACTTTAATCGAATGAAGGCAACGATTACCTCTAAGACACCCCAGACGACGACTGCAGCACCTACACCGCTAATGGTCAGAACAACGACCTGCAGGATGTTATGGATGATCTCCAAATTTATTTTCCCTCAGCTAAAGGATACTAGCCATTGCATTACCAGTCAAGATTGCTTCTTTATTGAGACAGTGCGAAACGAGAATTGCCATATATAATGCGCACATGTATCGCAGCTCTAGGAGGTCTTGACTTCAGGAAGAAATTACCTCTGCGTGTTTCCAAATCAACTTCTAATTCGCATCCTGAAATGGCAAAAAAGAAGAGAACGAGCGGGAAAAAATGGCAGCGGCCCGACTTTAATCCCTGCGAAAAGTAAATG
>Ga0316628_100003528_pt1 | contig 12067 bp, 6 predicted proteins | sample OWC_Aug_M2_C1_D5_FD_207648 | JGI IMG/M metagenome (GOLD analysis project Ga0316628, IMG submission 207648) | Wetland soil microbial communities from Old Woman Creek delta, Ohio, United States - OWC_Aug_M2_C1_D5_C | ecosystem: Environmental > Terrestrial > Soil > Wetlands | place: USA: Ohio...
GTTCCCCGGGGCGACACGCCGACCAACGGCCTGGCCGCTCTGCGCGAGATCGTCGCCGCCCTGCAGCTGGAAAACAAGGCCCTGGCGGCCGACAAGATCGATTCCTGGCTGCTCGCTTCGGCCGACGAAATCCAGGCGCAAGCCGAAACCTTCGCCAAGGCCAACAATCTGGAAAGCGCCTGCGCGGCCTACACCCGGGCGGCCTTCCTCCTCCAAAAAATCAAGGACTCGGCGTCCTAAATGCCGCGGAGAGGGCTGAAGCCATTTATTTTCGATTCCCCCGGATCGGGTACGGGGGCCGGACCGGCTTCTTGGCCGGCGATTTGGCCAGCGCCTCCATCGCGATCCTGATCGCCGCCTCAAGCTGCGGGTCGCCGCCGGCGGCGACCGCGGCCGGGGACTGCTCGACTTCGACGTCGGGCGGCACGCCTTCATTCTCCACGACCCAACCCTCCTCGGGCGTCCAGATGGCCAGGTTCGGGGCGGTGACCGCGCCGCCATCCATCAGAACGGGGAAGCCGAGGGTTCCGACCAGCCCGCCCCAGGTCCGTTTCCCGACCAGCGGGCCGACCTTGAATTTGCGGAACATCCAGGGAAGGAGGTCGCCGCCCGAGCCGGCCGTCTCATCGATGATCATGACCTTGGGTCCTTGGATCGAGGCTCCCGGCGTCTTAAGGTCGGCCCCGTAACGCATGTTCCAATAGCTGATCAGCGGCCGCTGGAGGTGCTCGATGTAATAGTCGGCGATCAGTCCGCCGCCGTTGAACCGCTCATCGATGATCACCGCTTCCTTATCGGCCTGGGGATAGAAATACCTTTTAAAATAGGCGAATCCTTGGCTGGACGTGTTGGGGACGTAAACATAAGCGACCCGGCCGCCCGTGGCTTTCTCTACTTTGCGCAAATTGCCTTCCACCCAGTCGCGGTTGCGGAGGGCGGCCTCGTTGGCGATGGGCACGGCCCGGACGATCCGGGCGTCGCGGCCGTCGGGAGACGGCCCGATTTTCAGCTCGACGGACTTTCCGGCCGTGTTTTCGAACGCGGCGTAGAGGTTGTCGTCGGGCGCCGTTAAGGCCTTTCCATCGACGTCCAGGAGATATTCGCCTTCCGCCACATTCAAGCCCGGCTCGGTCAGGGGTGAGCGCAGGTCCGGGTTCCAATTGAGGCCGCCGTAGATCTTTTTGATCCGGTATCGGCCGTTCTCCACGGTGTAATCCGCGCCCAGCAATCCGCCCGGCAGGTTTCGCGGTTCGACGAGGGTGTCTCCTCCCCCGACCCGGTGATGGCCCACGCCCAACTCCGAGAGCATCCATTGGATCAAGCGGTTGAGGTCGGACCGGCAGGAGAGGTGGGGCAGGAAAATTTCATATTTCCTCCGCATCGCCACCCAATCGGCCCCGTGCATGTTCGCGGCATAGAAATAATCCCGGTTGATCCGCCAAGCCTCCATAAAGATCTGGGGCCATTCGTCCAGGGGAGCGATCCGGACTCCGACATCCTCCACGTTCAGCCGGCCCTGGCCGGGAGCCGGCTTCGGCTGGAGAGCGGCGATGAAGACGGCCTGGTTTGGAGTGCGATAAAGGATTTTCTTTTTATCGAAAGAGAGGGTGAAAGTATTCAATCCCGTCAGGACGACCTCATCCTTCCGGGTCTTGAAATCGTAGCGGTGCAGCAGCCCCCCGGGAGCCGAGGCCGGAGAACCGATGTCGGGGCCCGCTTCGAGATAGTAGAGCTGTCCGGCTTCACCCGCGGCCAGGTTGTCATAGCTTCCGGCCGGAACCGGAAGGGTGACGATCCGCCGGTCGAGGCCTTCAAAGTCGACGATGACGGAAACCGCCGGTTTCCCCGGCCCCGCCGCCGGAGGGACTTTCATCCCCGGGACGGCCTCGGGCTTTTCCGGCGCGCCCTTTTCCTCGTCGTTTTCGCGGACGAGAAGGTTGGGGGTGTCCTTGGCCAGGGTGGCGATATAGATCGAGCTCGTCAGCCGGGAATCGAACTTGGAAAGGTCGAACCATTGGTTGACAGGGCCGGCATCGGTCGAGGCGAAGAAAAAGAGATACTTGCCGGAGGCGTCGAAGACCGGATTCGTGGCCTCGCTGAGGCCGTCGGTAGCCGGAAACGATTTGTCCTGGTCGACGGAATACAGGTAGATCCGCTGGAAATACGCGGCCGTGCCCAGGGTATAGGCCAGCCATTTGCCATCCGGAGACCAGGCCGCCGGGCTTTCCCGCCCTCCCAGCTGGTAATCGGATCCGATTTTCTTGGCCGCTCCCGTCTGAAGGTCAAGGACATGATACGTCCGGGAATTATCGACGAAGGCGATCCGCCGGCCGTCCGGAGACCAGACCGGGGAGTCGTAAAAGCCGGCGCCGGAGAGCTTGTAGCTCCGGACCGGGCCCTTTCCGTCTTGGGGCCTGACTTCGAGGGCGTACTCGCCGGACGCGTCGGAAAAGGACGCGATCGATTTTCCGTCCGGGGACCAGATCGGCGATCGTTCATGGGCCTTGGTCGACCGGCTCAGGTTGCGGGCGTCGCCTTTTTCGGCCGGAACGGTGACGATTTCGCCCCGGAATTCGAAAACCGCCCTGGCTCCGGACGGCGAGATGTCGCCGTTGCGGATCCATCGCGCTCCCCGGGCCGTCCGCTCCCGGAGCTCGGGGGCATCCGTGGCGACGCCGATCTGGAGGCGGGTCGAAACTCCCGTTTGCGGATCGAGCACATGAACGAACCCGGCTTGTTCGTAGATGATTTTCCCGGACCCGGCCGAGGCGTTGAGAACGGGAAAGTCTTGATGACGGGTCAGCGGCTTGACGGCCTTGGTCCCCGGATCGTAGCTGTAGATGTTGAATTCCCCGTCGCGGTCGGACCGGAAATAGAGCGTGTTTCCGATCCACATCGGGCCCGGATCGTTGCAGCGTCCGTCGGGCTGGGGAATTTTCTCGAAGGAGAGATCGGCCAGGTTGATGATCCAGACGACGGAGTTCGTCCCTCCGCGGTAGTGCTTCCATTGGAGAAAGGAATCCGACAGCGGATTGACGGCGATTTTTTTCCCGTCGGGCGAATAAACGCCCCGGAAGGCGTTCGGGATCGGCAGCTTCATCGGGAAGCCGCCTCCGACCGGGACGGTGAAGAGCTGCTGGTAGCGGCCGGTGAAGACTTCCCGGGCCGAGGTGAAGACGACCGATTTTCCGTCGGGGGTGAATCCTTGAACGGTGTCCACGCCCGGGTGCCAGGTCAGCCGCTTGGGCACGCCGCCCGCGGCGGGAACGACGTAGACATCGGTGTTGCCGTCATAGCTGGCGGTGAAGGCGAGGAGCTCGCCGTCGGGGGAAAATGCCGCGTTGGATTCGACCCCTTGGTCCGAGGTCAGGCGGCGGACGTTCCGGCCGTCCTGGTCGGCCGTCCAGAGATCGTTGGCGTAATGGAAGGCGATCCGGCCCTTCCCGATCGCCGGCTGGGTCAGCATCCGCGTGTCGCGGACGTCAACGGCCCAGCCGAAGGAAACGACAGCGGCCCAAAGCACGGCGGTCGTGGCGAACATTCGAAATCTCATACCCATCCTCCTTTCCTATTTGCCGTTGTAAGGAACGCCGTTTTTAATCCATTCGGCCGCCGGCGCTCCTTTCAGGTAATGATCGAAGTACTCCATCATTTTGATCGAATAATCGAGCTTATTGGGATATTTCTGGGGATGATGGGGCTCGCCGCGGTATTGGAGGAAAATGCAGTCTTTTCCCAGGCGGCGGAGCGACAGATACAACTCGATGGATTGATACCAGGGGACGGCCCCGTCCTCGTCGCCGTGCATCAGGAGGAGGGGCGTTTTTATCCGGTCGGCGAAAAAGACCGGTGAATTCTCGATGTACAAGTCGCGCCGTTCCCAGAGCGAGGCTCCGATCCGGCTCTGGTCCTGTTCGTACTGAAACTGCCGGGCCACGCCCGATTCCCAGCGGATGCCGTTGTAAGCGCTGGTCATGTTGCCCACCGCGGCCCCGGCGATGGCCGCGGCGAAGATATCCGTCTGGGTGACGACGTAGGCGGTTTCATAGCCGCTCCAGGAATGGCCGTGAAGCCCGATGCCGTTGGGATCGGCCACTCCCATGTCGACAAGCTTCTGGACGCCGGGAACGAGGCATTTGACGGCCGAGAGGCCGGGGCGGCCGACTTCGAACTTGACGTCCGGCAGAAAGACGGCGTAGCCGTGGCTGGCCCAGACCGGGAAACAGGGCCGGTGGTTGACGACGATTTGATTGAATTCGTACAAGCGCTGGGACGATAACTCATAATAATAGACGAGGACGGGATAGCGCTTGCCCGGTTCATCGCCTTCGGGCCGGATCAGGACGCCCTGCAGGGGAACGCCATCGGCGCTCGTCCATTCGACCAGCTCGGCCCGGCCCCAGGCGAACTCATCGATCTGGGGATTGGCGTTCGAAATCTTCCGGGGCGAGGCGAACGCCGGATCGGCGATCCACAGGTCGGGGAACTCGTTGTAATCCTCCCGCGTGTAGAGGATCGTCCCGGAGTTCTTCGCCGCAGCCCGGAAGGCGAATTTCTTTTTCTCCTCCAAGAGCCGCCGGACGCCCGGCGTCCCCAGCGTCGCGGCGTAGAATCCATGATTCCTGTCGCGGTTGTGGTAGGAAGCCAACAAAAGGCTCTCGCCTTTCCGGAAAAACTTATGCTCAGGATCAAGGCGGAGAATCGTGAACGACCGGTTTTCCTTCCGCCCTTCGCCCGCGGTCAGGTTGACCGGCACGCCTCCCCGGGGATCGGTCGCGAACATCCAGACGTCATAATTGTCGTACAGAAGAACGGCCGCGTCCTTCTCCATCCAGAGGGGCCAACCCACGGACGCGGGCGGAGCCGGATGGTCGTCCCCCTCCTGGGAGAACGCGACCTGGAGGTCTTTGGTCAGGTTTCGCGTCTCGCCCTTGTCGATGTCGAGGAGCAGCCAATCCTTGTTGTCAAAGTAGGCGACGTATTTGCCCTCCGGCGAGAGGAACGGGCGATTTCGGAAATGGGTGAGGATTTTGCGGCGGGCCCCGGTCTGAAGGTCGACCAGAAAGACATCGGAATATTCGGTATCCCAGGTGATCTCCTTCTGATAGGCCCGCCCGTCGGAGCCGATGGCGAAGCGGGGATTATCGGGGATTAAGATGTCGGCCATTTCCGGGGAAGCCAGCGGGACGAGGCGCTTTTTATCGACGTGATAGACGGCCGCGTAGGCCCGGTTCCTGGTCCGGTTCCATTCCTTCTTCTGTTGGGAATTGATCAGCGGGTCGTTCCAATGCCAAACATCAACTTCGCGCTTGGCCAGGATGGCGGCGAAGTCGAACAGGTCGACCGGCATGCCGGCGGCCGCGGGGGCCGCGGCCGGGGCTTCGCCGGAATCCGGACGAAGCTCGACGAACAGGCGCTTTCCGTCCTCCGACCAGGCGAGCGGGGAATCCGGAGACAGCTTCCAACCGGCCGGAACGGCGGGGCCGGCGTCTTCCGCCGCGGATCCCGCCGCGCCGTCCCAGAAGCCCAGAACCGCTTTCCCGGGGTCGTCCTTATCCTTTTTGACGACAGCCAGGAAAGCCGCCCGAGAGGAATTTTTCAGCCAGGACGGAGCGGGAAAGCTCGCTCCCACCCTGCGGAAAAGAGCGGTTTCAGGAAGGCCGGGCTTCCCCAGGTTCCTGGCATAGAATCCGTTAGCCTCGCCGTCGGCCGTGGAGAGAACATAGGCCAGGACCGTCGAGCGTGGATCGAAGGAGAAGGCCAGGACGTTTTCGAGCTTCAGGTCGGCCCCCGTTTCCAGATTCCTCAAGAGAACCGGCCGGCCGATCTCCCAGGTCGGAGCGGGTTTTTTCGCTTCCGGCCCCCCGGATTTCTCGCCGGCCGGTTTTTCGGCCGGAGCCGCCTTTTCCTCCGGCTTGAAGAAACCGACGGCCAGCCATTTGCCGTCGTCGGAAAAAGAGAATCTGTCGACGCCTTCGAAATGATCGATTTTCCCCGTGGCCGGATCGCAAACGGCCGCGCCCGCCTTCGGCCGGTCCTTTGCCGGCTTTTCCATGTCGACGGCCTTGACCTTCACGACCGCTCCCAATCGCCGGCCGTCCTTGCTGAACACGGGTCGGCTTCCCCGTTCGATGGTATAGGATCGGGCTCCGTCCGCCGAACGGACCTGGAGCTCGCCGTCGCCCCGGTCGGGTTGCAGGGTATAGGCGATCCAACGGCCGTCGGCGCTGATGACCTGGTCCGAAAGCGACCTGAACTTCATCACGTCGGCGAAGGTGAAGGCTTTTTTCGCCGGCGCACCGAGGGCGGAGATGGCGGCCGAAAAAAACAGGACGGCCAGGGCAAGACGCGGGCGGCGAACGGTCATGGAATTCTCCTTCCGGCGGGGATGCGGTCGGGATGGGCGCTCATGAAACGGAAAAAGCGTATCACAGCGGAGGCCCGACGGGAAGAGCGCATAACTCTCTTTCTCGTTGCCCCATAAGATCTCGTGCCCCAGCTCCTCCTAGCTTCCAAGGGTCGCGTAGGACTGCAAAGCCTGGAAGCGTCGCGTAGGACTCCCCCGTCGGGGTCGCTCGGAGTCGGGACGCTTATTGTTTTATGATAAACAAAACAGAAATACTTTTAGAAAAGTCATCCAGCAATGCATCATTGGAGGGGGAGCAGAGAAGGCCCGGTGAAACGGGCCGAATCGTTGCCCTAGCTCTGAAGCATCGCGAAGGACGGCAAAGCCAGAGGGGGAACCATTCCCTGGGTTCCCCCTCAAGGGAGTCCGGCCTCCCGGCATGAGCTTCATGGGGATCAGCGGGGAAAGCGATGCGCATCATTAATCGTTCTGAACCAAAACAAAGCGGGCGCTTGCAGACCGCGCCCGGTTCGAATACGATGACGGGGATGGCTCTCCCGGTCGATTTCGTCGAGCTCCAGAAACGGCAGCAAGGCCGGAGCCTGGCCGTGTTCGCCCTGCTGCTCGTCTTTCATCTCCTGGCCGTCGGTCTCCTCATGATCGCGGTCTGGCTGACCGTCTGGATGATCGCCCCCCGCCCCGTCTCCGCCGGGTTTTGGCTGAAATTCGCCGTCACCGACGTCCTGTTCGCCGCAGCCATCGCCGCGATTCACTATTTCGATGCCAAGAAGAACGGGGCGGCCTTCCTCTTAAAACGGCTCGCGGCGAAACCGGCCGACACTTCCGATCGATACCATCTTCTCTTCGACCGGACGGTGGACGCCGTCCGGATCGCGGCCGGCCTCGGCCGGGTCGATGCCCTGGTCCTCCCGACGTTTTCCCTGAATTCGCTGGCTCTCCTGCAGCCCGGCGGCCGCCCGGCCGTGGTCGTCACGGAAGGACTTCTGGCCGATTGCGCGCGAGACGAAATCGAGGCGGTTGTCGCCCACGAGATCGCCCATATCGCCCGGGGCGATACGAAAATCCTGACCCTGGTCTGCGGATTGTCCTCGTTTTTCGAGCGGTTGAGGGAATCCATGGAGTCCGAGGACGATGTCCCGCCTTCGCCGCCGCGCCGGGGGAAGAGCTCCTGGGGAGCGGCCGGATTCCTTTATTTCGCGGCGGTCCTGAGCTCCGGGATCATCCGCCTGCTCGGAATCTTCGTCACCCGGGAGCGGGAGCTTCTGGCCGATGCCGCGGCCGTGGAATTCGGCCGCAGTCCCGCCGCCTTGGCCCGGGCGATATACAAAGCCCGGGCCCGAAACGCCTTTATCGGAGATTTCAGCCTGGCTTACGCCCCGCTTTTTCTCATTGCCCCCCTGAATCCCGCCGAAGCCGGGACTCCCGCCCCCCGATGGACAAGCTCCCATCCGCCTTTCGAAAAGAGAATCGGCCTTCTGGCCCAAATGGCCCATACGACGCCGGAGGCCATCGCCGCACAGGTCTTCGAAGAGCGGAAGCTCCGGCTGGAATACAAGACCGTCGTTACCCCGGCCGTCACTCCTCCGCCCCTTCCCGGGGAAAAACCCGCCGAAAACCGGGAATGGATCATGTTTCGCAAGGACGGGAGCGAATCGAAGCTCCTCAGTCTGGCCGAGCTGGTGGAAGCCGAGGGCTTTTCGCCGTCGGGCCGGATAAAAAACGTCAACGAAGGCTTGGAGGGACGGGCGTCCGATTTCCCGCAGATCCGCGACGCCCTCCGCCGGCGGAGACAAGGCCGTCCCGCCGAGTTCCCATCCTTCAACCTCTGTCCGCGATGCCGGATTCCCTTGGGAAGCTCCTTTTATGAAAGCGTCCCGATCCGCGTCTGCCGGCGCTGCGGCGGCAAATCGGCGGACGCCGCGGACATGAACCGGATCATCGCCCGAAGGGAAGTCGGTTTCTCCGAGGAGCTGATTCGAAAAGCGGAGGCGTTCCGGAAGGAGCTTATCCTCGATCCGGCCGCCCCGAGAAAAAAAGCCGCCCCGCCGGACGAGCGCCTGACCTGCCCCGCCTGCGGCTGCCTGATGCGGGCCCGCCCGTACAACTACCAGTATTTCGTGCCCGTCGACAAATGTCTCTCCTGCGGCTGCATCTGGTTCGATGCCGACGAGCTGGAGATCCTCCAGGCCCTGATCGAGCGGGCCGGGACGGATTGACCGGCGGGGACGAACCGGCCGTTATTCGAAAATTCCTTCGAGAACCTGGTAGGCGGCGTGAAGCTTCTCCACGCCCTTTTCCATGCCCTCGTGGTCATGTCCTTTGGCCGCGGCGTCCAGGGCCTTGGCCGCGTCAATGAGACCGGCGGCCGCCTTCTTGTAAGCATCCGCTTTAGCCGAAAGGCGGGCGGGCAATTCCGCCTTGGCCGCGGCTTCGGCCTTGGCCAGCAGGTCGCCGGACGCCCCGCGGATCTTGTCATAGGCTTTGGCCGGGGCATAGTCATGGAAGACGACGTACAGGGCCTTGTGGAAAGCGTCGACTTCGGGCAGGACGGGCCGGATCGCGCGGACCAGGCCTTCATACCGGGCATGGAGCGTTTCGGCCGCCGCCAGGAGGGCGGCGTCGTCCGTTCCGGCCGCGGCTTTCAGATACGCCTCGACGGAAGCCCGGAAGGCCTCGACCCCGGCTTTCCATTTGGCTTCTTTATCGCGGAGCAAGCCGGGAAGAGCGGCCGAATAGATTTTCGCCGCGCCTTCCTTGACGGACGAGGCGGCGGCCCGGAGAGCCGGGTAATCCTTGTTCGGGTATGCGGTATGCCAGATGGGCATGATCACATCGTGATAAGCCGTAAGCTCCGGGATTTCGCCCGAAGGCTCCTGGGGAACCGCCTGGGCGGCGGCGAATCCGGCGGCCAGAATGAGGCCGGCGGATAAAATCATGATTCTGCAGCGCATGAATGCCTCCAAAAGTGATGATGAAAGGCCGAAGATGTAGTATTATCCACATCCCGGGGCCGTCGATCAAGGCGGACGAGGCCGGAGGAGGTCTTCATGAAACCACGCGTCGTCCTTCATAACGCCGTGAGCGCCGACGGCCGAATGGACTGGTTCCGGCCGGACCTGGAAGCCTATTACCGGCTGGCCGGGAAATTCGAAGAGGACGTCACCCTGGTCGGCAGCGGGACGCTTCTTCAAAGCCCGGAGGGAGAGATCCTTTCCCGGGAACCGCTCGAGATTCCCGAATTCAAGGAAGCCGATCCCTCGGACGACCGGCCGATCCTGGCCGTCCCTGACAGCGGCGACAGGATCAAGAACTGGCCGTATCTCCGGACCCTTCCCTTCTGGCGGGACGTGTTCGCCCTGTCCTCCTCGACCGCGCCCGCGGAGCAGATCGATCGCTTCCGCCGCCAGAGCGTTCCCTATTTTCTCTCCGGAAGGGAACGGGTCGACCTGGCCGCCTCGCTGAGCTCGATCGCCGGGCGTTTCGGCGCGAAAACCGTTCGGGTCGACTCGGGGGGAACGCTCAACGGCGTCCTGCTTCGAGCCGGCCTGGTCGACGAAATCAGCCTGTTGCTTCATCCCCAGGCCGTCGGGGGCCTCTCCCCCCGGACGCTCTTCCGGGCCGAAGACCTGACCGCCGGCGAAGGCGTGATCGACCTGGAGCTTGCGGCCAACGAAACGCTCCCCGGCGGACTCGTCTGGCTCCGTTACAAGGTCGTTCCCCCGAAAATCCGCGGGGAAAACGGCGAAGACTGATTCCCTCCGATTGACAGCCTCCACTTCCCGGGATATAGTTGCCGAGTCAAGGCGGGCCATCAATGAACGTCCTGGTGATTTCCGATTCCGAGGAAATCTTCCGGTTCCTCGAGACGATCCTCGTCCCCCGCGGCGACCAAGTCTTCCGCACCTCGCGGCGGGATCATGTCCAGCCCCTCGTCCTGAAATGGGGGATCAGGACGATCATCCTCCAGATTTCCCCGGCCGACGCGGCCGATTTCCATCCCCTTCGCGAGATCCGGAATTTCGACCAGCTCATCGACGTGATCCTGACCGGCCCCCCCCTTCCCGTCGAAAAAACCATCGAAGCCATCAGCCTGGGAGCCGTCGATTACCTCGAAGAGCCGTTCGAGGCCGAGGATATCCTGGCCGTCCTGACCCGGATCCAGGACAAAATCGAGCTCCGGAAGCAGACTTTCCGCCTGGAAAAGCAGCTGGCGGAGAAATTCATCTTCGAGGGGATGATCGGGCGCAACCCCGGGATACTCGAGGTCTTTTCCCTCATCGAGCGCCTGGCCAAGTTTTCCTCGCCGGTGCTGGTCACAGGGGCGACGGGAACGGGGAAAGAAATGGTCGCCCGGGCCCTCCACCAGTTAAGCCCGCGGCGGGAGCGGCGGATGGTCGTCTGCGATTGCACTTCCATCCCGGAAAGCTTGTTCGAATCGGAGCTCTTCGGTTATGAGAAGGGCGCGTTCACCGGGGCCGACAGATCGAAGTCGGGTCTCTTCAAGGAAAGCGACGGGGGGACGATTTTTCTGGACGAAATCGGGGAAATCCCGCTCCTGGTCCAGACCAAGCTCCTCCGGGTTCTGGAGGAACACCACTTCAGGCCGCTGGGATCGAACGCCTATATCAAGGTCGACGTCAGGGTGATCTGCGCGACCAATAAAAACCTCCGGGAGCTGGTTTCGGCGGGAGCGTTTCGCGATGACCTCTACCACCGGATCAACCTGGCCGAAATCAACCTGCCGTCGCTCCGGGACCGACGAGAGGATATCCTTCTGCTGGCCAATCATTTTTTAGAAACCAGCAACCGGAAATTCAAGAAAAACGTCAGGGGGATCTCCCAGAGAGCCAAGCGGATTCTCCAGGGTTATGATTACCCGGGCAATATCCGGGAGCTGGAGAACATAATCGAACGGGCGGTCATGCTGAGCAACGCCCCCTTTGTCGACGTCAAGGACCTGCCCGAGATCCTTTTCCGCCCGCCGGTCCAGAACGGAAACTCGGTATCGAACGAAGAGCCCTATCCCTACGCCGGATTAACGCTGGAAGAGATGGAAAAAAAGCATATTACGGAAGTCGTCCAGGCGGCGGGAAACAACAAACTAAAGGCGGCAAAAATGCTCGGCATGACCCGGCCGGCGCTTTACCGGAAGCTTAAGAAACACGGATTTGCCCTCTAGTGTCCCGTCTCATAACTTTATTGGCAAAGTTTTCGGGGAGACGGGACACTTTCAAGGGGGAGTCAAGCTCCCCCTTCGACGCTACGCTGAACCCCTGTCCTAAGGGACTTGATCAAGTCCCTTAGGGCAAACTCCCCCGGCGATGTCGCGTCGAGAATATTGAGAATATGACAAGGTATTTCTGAGACGCGACACTAGATCTTTTTTTTTATAAGTGGAGAGGGAAGGGGGTCGGCACTGCAAGGGTGCCAGACGGCATTTTTTTAATAAAACTCGAACAGGCTTTAAGGCAAGGCCCGCCAGAAAAAAGCATCATCAATGGTAAAAACGGACGAATTCAAAATAATTCTCTATTTTTCGGACACTAGAAATGTAACATATACGGACATTTTATAAAAAAATATCTTAATTATAATATATTCAGTTATTTAAGATCATTATTGGCAAATATACTGATACATATACGGACACTTCAATATTTGTTAATATTTCGTTATATGTTTTATTATCTACAACATAAC
>Ga0316628_100003529_pt1 | contig 12066 bp, 9 predicted proteins | sample OWC_Aug_M2_C1_D5_FD_207648 | JGI IMG/M metagenome (GOLD analysis project Ga0316628, IMG submission 207648) | Wetland soil microbial communities from Old Woman Creek delta, Ohio, United States - OWC_Aug_M2_C1_D5_C | ecosystem: Environmental > Terrestrial > Soil > Wetlands | place: USA: Ohio...
TTGCAAGACCTTCGACATCCTGGCGCGCCAAGGAAATTCCGCCGCGCAACAGCGCGCCCAACTTGTTCTCCTCCGGCAAAAAACTGCGGACCGCTCCGAGCACGCCGAGTTCAGCCGCGGCATTGGCATACTTATGCGCATACGGCATGCAGGGATAAAAGACATAGTCGGGGTATTTGTCGCGATTGGCGCGGAAATGGTCGCAAACCTCGGCCATGCGCTCATGCGTCGTGCACATGAACGTCCTGATTCCTTCAGCATAGGCGTCGTCGAGAACATCGATGATCGCCTGGTTATCCTGAAAACGCATCGCTTGGGCGCGCGCCTTCTCCTCCGACATGTGATTCACGCCGAAAAACTGATTGTCACCGAATAAAACTCTGTCCATTTGAATCACTGTCAGCTTGGTGCGGTTTGAGGCAATTGGCCCAATCTAAGTCTGAAAGCGGTCGAGAAGCGAGCGCACGAGCGATTTTGGCTGCCGTGTCGCCGCCGAGGAATCGCGCGTATTCGTACTCGCCGTTTCGCGCAGCGAAACCGCAGTGCGCGGCCTCTTGGCATCCTCCCGCAGCATGGCGGCCACCAGGGTCGTATCGCTCGCACTGCGAAACGTGCTGAGCGACTTCTCCCCGGTCTTGATGCAATGTACGAAATGATCGACTTGCGCCGAGTATTCTTCGCCTCGTACATAGAACCAAACGGGGCGCGTCAGGTCCGTCGTATAGCGGACGTTCCACCCCTTGGTGAATCCTCCGGCGTCCCCCTCGGCGTCTCGAAGGTAAATCTGGATTTCTTGACGGTCAACGTTGATCCGGCCGTTGCTGCCCCAAAAGCTCAACTTCACCGACATCTTCCGGTAGCTTTCATCGCTCCAATTGGTGGCCAATTGGCCATGAAATTTATCGGAGAAATGGAAGCTGGAGTAGATCTCGTCATCCACGTCATTCGAGAACACGCTGTTGAGCACGGTCCCGGAGACCTCGAGCGGCCGTCCTATGAGATAATTGGTCAGGTCAATGGCATGACACGCGTAATCGAACAGACAGCCGCCGCCCTCGCTCTTCTGTGAGCGCCACGTCGAACCCTTCGGCCGCAGAACCACCGGGCCGTAGGCTTCAATGCGCACGTGATGCAGGTCACCGATGAGTTTTTGGTCCAATAGCCGCTTTGCTTCGTTGAAGGTGGCGACGAAACGGTAGTGATAGCCGACTTGGTTGACGAGTCGGTTTTTCTCGGCAATGTCCGCGAGTCGAAAGCCGACTTCGGGTTCCAAGCCGAACGGCTTCTCGCAGAACACGTGAATACCACGCTCCAGCGCCAGAGCGACGATCTCCGCATGGTATTTGGACGGTGTGGCGACGAACAGGCAGTCCAGTTGCGCCTCGGCCAACATCTTCTTGTAGTCCGTGTAGGTCGTAACGCCCGTGTATTTCGCCAAGACGTCCAGAACGTAGCCCGAGGTGTCACAAACGCCCTGCAGCTTGATGTCCGGGTGGGCATTTACGATCGCTTGATGGGACAGGCCCATTTTCCCCAACCCGACGATTCCTGCTTTGATCATCATTCATTCCAATGAGAGACGGTAGCCGCTGCCGCGCTTCCGAAGATACGTAGCCCTAAGCACAATATGACATACGGAATACTATATAGACTTGGGCGCACGTCGCACAATTAATAGCGGTGAATTCGAGGCCGAGGCCCGGTTCGGCGCACTCCGGCTACGAACAGGGCGCGGCTTGCTTGCTGGATCACATACTATCTGCAATCCGATGGTATTCTTACATGCCCCTGTCGGTCGTTAACCTCCAGCCCCACCATGAGCATCCAGGATTTAGCCGATCTGCCCGACGGATATGCGCTGCAGGCGGATTTGTGCATTGTCGGTGCCGGTGCCGCCGGTATCGCAATGGCATTGCAGTTCATCGGCACTGGAATTGAAGTCGTCTTGCTCGAAGCCGGCGGCAGAGGCGAAGAAGCCGCGACGCAGTCTTTGTACCAGGGATCTGTCGCGGACGAGAAGCTCCACTCGCCGCCCGACCGCTATCGCCAACGCCGCTTCGGCGGAACCACGACGATTTGGGGCGGGCGCTGCATGCCTTTTGACCCCATCGACTTTGACCGGCGCGAATACGTGACGCATAGCGGCTGGCCGTTATCGCGCGACAAATTGATGCCCTACTACGCTGAAGCCAATCGCCTATGCGAAGCCGGCGAATTCGCGTACACGATCGACCGCGCCTTCGATAAGTCGATGAGGCCGATCATCGAGGGTTTTGAAAGCGGCAACTTCACCACCGATACGCTGGAGCGCTTCAGTTGCCCGACGGACTTTGGCGCCCGCTATGGTCATAAGCTCGAAGCCGCGCGGAACATCCGGGTGTTGTTGCACGCCAACGCCACCGATCTGACGCTCGATCGCAACGGAACGGCGCTGGTCGCCATCGAGGCGCGCGATTTTGCAGGCAAACGCATTTCCGTTCGCGCCCGGCAATATGTCCTCGCGACCGGTGGTCTCGAAGTCGCCCGCCTGTTGCTCGCGAATCGCGCCGTACAACAAGCCGGCATCGGCAATGAACATGACGTCGTCGGCCGGTTCTATATGTGCCACATCGCCGGCACTGTTGGCGCAATGAACGTAAAGGGACCTCCGTCATCGGTATGGCACGGCTACGACGTTGCCGACGACGGCACTTATTGTCGTCGCCGATTTGCGTTGCGTGAGTCCGCTCAACGCATGTACCAACTCGGGAATTTCATCGCCCGCCTGCATCACCCCCGCATCACGGACCCGCGGCACCGCAATCCGGTGTTGTCGCTATTGTTCCTGGCGAAATACCTCATTCCATATGAGTATCGGATTCGCCTGCACGGCTCGGAGCCGACGACATTGGCGATGGTTTCGCAGCACCTGCGCAATGTCCTGTTGGGCCCGGCGGATACGGCGGCATTCGCCATCCATATGTTGCGGGACCGCAAATTTGCCGAGCGCAAGTTTCCCTCATTGATCATCAAGTCGAAGGCCAATCTATACAGCCTCGATTTTCATGCCGAGCAACGGCCGAACCCGATGAGCCGCATTACCTTGGGAGACCAGATCGATGCATTCGGCATGCGGCAATTGCATATCGACTGGCGCTACACGGCCGAGGACGTCGACACGGTGACGAGATCGATCGCGCTGCTTGCGGAAGATTTCCGGCTGAACGGCGTTGGAACGTTTGAATATGATCCAAGCACTCTCGAGGAGGAGATGACACGCTATGGAGCGTACGGCGGACACCATATCGGGACCGCCCGCATGGGCAACGACACGCGATCGAGCGTGGTCGATTCGAACTGCCGGGTGCATGGCGTCGGCAATCTTTTCATCGCAAGTGCAGCCACATTCCCCACATCGAGCCAAGCCAATCCGACCCTGACGATAGTCGCGCTATCGCTGCGGTTGGCGGAACACATCAAGGCGGCAATGATGCGCCCGATACCGAACTCGACGACGGGGTCCGTTCATAACGAACCAGTACAACCGTCCAGCCATACCGCATGAAGCAACGAATATTAGTCCTCGGCGCCAGCGGCTTCATTGGACGGCGCCTGTTCCGTGCATTGGCGACAAGCGATTGGGCATCGCCTGTGGCGGGTAGTCGACGCACGATGGATTCCCCGGGTCGCGGGATGGACGAGCCTTCGAGCATCCGAGTCGATGCCACGAACCCGGGTCAAGTCGAGCGGGCGCTCAAAGGCATTTCCGGCGTGGTCAACTGTGTCGCCGGCAATCCGGAAACGATCGTCAATAGCGCACGCGCGTTATTCGCTGCCGCGGCGTCGCAGCCAATCGCGCCGACCATCGTGCATCTCAGCAGCATGGCGATCTATGGCTCGACGACCGGCGATGTAGATGAATCCGCCTCGTCATCTCGCGAACGAAGCGCATACGGCGAGGCCAAATACCGGGCGGAACAATTTGCGGCCTCCTATCCGAATTCGGTCGTCCTTCGTCCCGGGATCGTATACGGACCCGAGAGCTCTCAGTGGAGCGCGCGCATTGCGCAAATGCTGTTTGCTCGCCGGCTTGGAGACCTGGGCGCCGGCGGTGATGGCTATTGCAATTTGGTGTATGTCGACGATCTGGTACAAGCGATTATTCAATCCCTTCGCGACCCTGGCGTACGCGGTCGAACCTTCAATCTCTCCCTGCCGCACCCGCCGACATGGAATGAGTATTTCATGCTGTATGCGCAAGCACTCGGCGCAGTCCCCGTAAAGCGCATCGGGGCGCGCAGGCTCAAGATCGAAGCAAAGGTGTTGGCCCCGCCACTCAAAATTGCCGAGCTCTTGGCCGGTCGAATCGCGCCGCGCCTGGCACCCCGGATTCCGCAGGCCATTCCCAACTCGCTCGTGGGTTTATTCCGGCAAGAAATAAAATTGAACGCGAGTGCCGCAACGCATGATCTCGATTTACGCTGGACACCGCTCAATGACGGCTTGGCACGGACGGCCGCCTGGTACCGCGCGTCGGCATAGAAACCAAGCCCATACACGTCATCAATCGGTCAGCCGTTTTCGCCACCGCGCGCACGGCTTTTCGATGACCTCGTAGATCGCCCACGCGAGGGCGACCGATACGATTAACGCCAATACTCCTTTAAGAATCTGGGGTCCCGCGGGCAGGATCCGGTCGATTGCGAAAATCACGGCGTAATGCACCAGATATAGGGAATACGACAGTACGCCCATGAAGGCTACCGGGCGCCAATTGAGAAATCGAAACGGCAGCCACTCGCTGAAACGAAGTGCCGCGACGAATATGAGCGTCAGCGCCATTCCCTGCACCGAATAGCGCAGGGTCTCGCGAAACACCGGCGCGCGATACAGCAGGCAAGCGAGGAGCACGGCCAAGGCTCCCGGGATAATCAAAAATTTCCAACGTCGTTCATTCAGCGAAAGCACATCGAGCGCAGGGTTGTGCCACACGGCCAGCGCACAGCCAAACAGGATCGAATCGACTCGCGTATCGGTGGCCATATAGGTGCGGTCGGACGACGGCACATGAAAAGCGAGCACGAGCACAAAGCGCCACAGCAATACGAGCGCACAGAGCCCCCATAGCAACGTCACCTGCCCGCGCGGCGACAGCCGCCACTTCTGCATGCCGACGTACAGCAACGGAAATACAAGATAAAAGTGCTCTTCGACGGCCAGCGACCAATACACGCCGGTGCCCGCGGGCTGTCCGCCGTAGCCATGCCATATGACCCAATAATTGGTGACATGCAAGGCCAGCGCCGTCACTGCGGCTGCCGAAAGCGTCCCTGGTGGATCGAAGATTAGCGCGGCGAGCGACGTGCCCAGCAAAACCAGATAGAACGGCGGCAAAATTCGCAATGCGCGCCGCAGCCAGAAGTGACGGAAATTTACCGAGCGATTCTTTTCGAACTCGGCTCGCATCAGCGTCGTGATCAGAAATCCGCTCAGGAAGAAGAAAACCGTGACGCCAAATCCGCCCGGGACCAACTCTCCCAATCCGGCATGAGATAGAAAGACGAGGAAAAAGCTGATGGCCCGTATGCCATCCAATGAAGGCATGTGGCGCGCCGATTTAGGCCGCGCCGACGCCGATGCCGCCGGCTCAGCTCGCGCGTGCCCTACCTCAGCGGACATCGACTTTCACTCGAGGCCACGTCGCGGCTTTCGCCCCAGTTACCCAAGGAATGCACGAGTTGGATATGGCGGCTCATTGACGCGCAGATTACCGTACGAATTCAATGCTGGCCAAGTCTCGGGAATCAGTCTCATGACGCGATTCCCAATTTTGGAGAATATTGGATGACGGAATATGCCGCGAACTATCGAAATGTCAATTTCGCATCGATACCGTAGATCGTGGCGCTGTAGTTGAACAACTCCACATTGGACGTTCTGGATTGTTTGGTCAGATAAGCGCGGAACTGCAACCGCTGTATGGGCTGATAGGTGATTCGGAGCGATGCATATGGCGAGCGGTCGACGCGCCCGTTCGTAATCGAACCGGGGATGACCTGGCCGATGAACGTGCTGTGCGTATACGCGTAATTCGCGGTTACGGCGATCTTGTACGTCGCTTGCCAGTACACCTGGGCCGCGGCCGTCGTGTCGATCTCCGATCCTCCTGCCGCCACATAGCTGTTGACGGCCCGCGTCACATGCACGTTGACCGAGGTCTTCCCGGTCAACTGCCGCGTATACCCGAGTTCGCCGGTGAACGCCGATATATTGCCTGCGGCGCCGGCCTGATCGCGCTTGGAGTAGCCGACGGCCGCGTTCAGCGTCGTCAGGGTGCCTACCGCGTAATTCAATTTGAGTTGGCTGCCGTTTTGCACGAACGGCCCCACGCCCTGCGCGTTCTCAAACCGCCCGTCGATGTGATCGAATGCGATTCCGTAGGTCAGATTCGCGATGCCGACGTAGCTCAATCCGGCATGAGATCCGATGTCTCGCTCGACGAAGTCGGGAAAATTTTGTAGCGGCGAATTGAGCTTGTGATAATAGCCGCCGACGTCGAGGCGCCAGTCCGGGCTGACGTTGAAGTTCACCTTGGCCGCGGCGTTTCGATCCACGTTGATCGTCAACCGCGAACTGTTGCCGAGCACGAAAGGTGCCATCACGCGTTCCTGACGAACCTCGAACGACCCGTCGAAGAGATGGGTCAATTTCCAGGTCAGGTCGACGTCCGCGAGATATTCGTTGTGGTCGAGGTCCTTGTAATGATTGTAGGTAGAGTGACGTCCCTCGAACACCGCAGTCAATTTTTGCTGGCTCCACATGTAGGTTCCGTCGACACCGGCGATGTACTTTTCATCCGTGTCGGCAAGTGTCGGATCGCCGCTGGAGAGAAGAATCGTCTGTGAGTTCGGGACGCGAAACACATTGGAATCGTGCTCGACTTGCGCATCCACATATGGGTTAAGCGTACCATCGGCGCGGGCGCTCAGCGGGACCGCGGCCGACAACGCGCAACAGAACGCAAGCGCATGCGCTGCGGCGGTGCCGGATTGAGTGCCTTTGCGCCGACGGACTGGCGAAATCGCCTGCGGACGATCGAGTTCAGGGGATTCAATCATGGCGCGGCTCATCGGTTCCATTCTCCACGGGCGTCGCTGGCCGGCGGCTCATTCGTATTGCCGGCACAGGCATACAAGCACCTAAGAATACTATAGCGACGCCAAGAACCGCGATGGATCGCGTTTTGACAAATCCCACGGGGTGGCATGTCCTTTGCCGGCGCGGTTTGTACGAACCCCATTGGGTCGCCATGCCCGCCGGCATCGAGCACATGGTTATCGCCGGTGGCGTCCCCACGGGGATTCGAACCCCGGTTCTCACCGTGAAAGGGTGGTGTCCTAGGCCTCTAGACGATGGGGACAGAAGGCCGAAATCAACGATTCGAGAAACAATCCAGCGGTCGACAATCTGGTGGAGCCAGGCGGGATCGAACCGCCGACCTCTTGCATGCCATGCAAGCGCTCTCCCAGCTGAGCTATGGCCCCATTGGAGGCGCGGCAAGTTACCTGAAGGGGCTCATTTCGTCAAGAAAATGAATGGGCTACGCGCTAAAACCGCGCTACTGCGGCGCCGTCCAGGACTTTAGGGCCGACTGCAGGCGCGAAACCGTCTCGTTCCGGCCCAAAATTGCGAGTGTCGCATCGATCGGCGGCGATACCGTGCCGCCGGAAACCGCGAGACGCAATGGTTGGGCGAGCTTGCCGAGTGCCAGGCCGTGCTCCGCGGCAACGCGCGTAATGAGCCCGTGTATCGACTCGGCCGACCAGTCGTCGGATCGCTCGAACGCCGTCGCCAGCTCGCGCAACGGCGCGAGAATGTCCGCGGTCGCGTGCTTTCGCACCGCCTTGTCGTCGTAGGCGCCGGGCGCGCGGAAGAAGAACGCGCTGCTCGCGGCCATTTCCTTCAGCGTCTTCGCGCGTTCGCGCTGTGCGAGCGCGATCCTGGCGAGCCGCTCATCGTCGTTCGCCTCGATCCCCAGTTGCTGCAATTGCCACCGCAGCGGCGCGACGAGCCGGCCGGCGGGCACGCGCATCATGTGCTGCTGGTTGAGCCAGGCGAGTTTTTCGGCGTTGAACGCGGCCGCGGACTTGTTGACGTCGGCGATGTCGAACAGCCGCACCATTTCTTCGATCGAGAAGATCTCTTGGTCGCCATGCGACCAGCCGAGGCGGGCCAGATAATTCAGGAGCGCCTCCGGCAGAAAGCCCTCGTCGCGGTACTGAAGGACGCTGACGGCGCCGTGGCGCTTCGACAGCTTCGCGCCGTCGGCGCCGAGTATCATCGGCAAATGCGCGTAGACCGGCGGCTTCCGGCCTAGCGCGAGCAGCATATTCTGTTGCCGCGGCGTGTTGTTCAAATGATCGTCGCCGCGGATCACATGCGTGATGTCCATGTCCATGTCGTCGACGACGACGCAGAAGTTGTACGTCGGCGTGCCGTCCGAGCGCGCGATGATCAAATCGTCGAGCTCCGAATTCTGAAAGACGACGCGCCCATGCACGACATCCTCGACGACCGCATCGCCGCTCGCGGGATTCTTGAACCGGATGACCGGGTCGACGCCGGGCCGGGAGTCCGTGCGGTCGCGCCAGCGCCCGTCATACCTCGGCTTCTCGCCGCGCGCGGTTTGCGCGGCGCGCATTTCCTCGAGTTCCTGTTTCGTGCAATAACAGCGGTACGCCTTCCCTTCCGCAACCAGCCCCTCGATCACCTCCTTGTAGCGGTCGAAGCGCTTCGTCTGGTAGAACGGCCCCTCGTCATGGTCGAGCCCCGCCCACTCCATCCCGTCGATGATCTGCTGAATCGCCGCCGCCGTGGATCGTTCGAGATCCGTATCCTCGATGCGCAGCACGAATTGACCGCCGTGACGCCGGGCGTAGAGCCAGCAGAACAGCGCGGTCCGCAGGCCGCCGATGTGCAAGAAGCCGGTCGGACTGGGTGCGAATCGCGTACGGACGGTCATGGAATTCGAACCTCGAGGAAATGAGCCGTGAATTTTACCAGACGCCATGCAAGCACCGCCTGCCCGGTTTGTTTTCACCGCCGGTCGATGCCATAATCCGCACCCTTCCGGCCTCGGACGGGCGGTTAGCTCAGCGGTAGAGCACTGCTTTCACACGGCAGGGGTCACAGGTTCAATCCCTGTACCGCCCACCATTCAGAAACGGTCCATTCTGGACACTTGGGTAACGGTTTATACCGGACACATGAGTAAGGCGCTCTCAAGTGGTCGGCGAAACACCTCTGTGCAATCTGAGACCAAGTTACCTCAAGAAAGGGGAAAAATATCCCGCCAAGACCCCGACCGGGGACCGCTCAGACGCAGATTTGCCCGCCCCGCAGCCCCCTCCGTACAGACGACTTACGCTATCGGCAACTTTGAGACATTCGATCCTCTGATCTCATAGCCGTAGAGCTGCCATTGGCACAAATATTAGTCAGTGTGTACAATACACACGATGCAGAGCCGCGAGCTGATCAAGCTGTTGCAAGCCGATGGTTGGCACCTGCACCGTACGCGCGGTAGCCACCATCAATTTGTCCATCCGACCAAGGTGGGCACAATCACGGTTCCGCATCCCAGGAAGGATTTGGGAAAAGGGTTGGTACAGGCGATTCGCAAGCAGGCTGGCTTGAAGTGAGGTTGTGGATTTATGCGATATCCCATTGCCATTGAAACCGGTGACGCCAAGCATGCATATGGGGTCGTCGTCCCGGATTTGCCTGGCTGTTTCTCGGCAGGCGATACATTAGACGAAGCGCTGACCAATTCGCGGGAAGCAATTTTGCTTTACCTCGAGGGGCTTCTGGACGATGGCAAGCCGTTTCCGGCACCAACATCGATTGAGCAGTTGCAAAAGAAGCGTACCTATCGCGGCTGGACCTGGGCCGTCGTCGATATTGACGCGAGTGAGCTGGGAGATAAGGCCGCACGGATCAACATCACCTTGCCGCAGCGTATTCTTCGAGCGGTTGACGCTCACGCCAGGAAGCAAGGTGAGACCCGATCCGGCTTTCTCGCCCGCGCTGCGTTGGATGCGATGCGCAAGCCAGCCTAAGCTGCAATTGAATTCCAGGGTCGCCGATGGGCTCAGAACCAGACTGTGGAGTCGGTGTTCGAGAGTTCGACGTGGCTCGCGGAGCTCGGTCGCATCGGTGGTCGACGCTCATCGCCCGCCAAAGCGGCGGCGGCCCGGAAGAACGGACGCAAGCGGCCGCGGACACCACGGCGTGAGGCCGCGCGGCGCCGTACGAACGACCGCACTCGCCGCCGCGCCCGGACGCCCCTGATGCCTACCCTCAGTCCAACGACCCGCACGAGCCGCCCGGCCACGAATGTGGCCGATCTTCTCGACTTCGTCCTGTGGAGGCTCTTAATGGAAGCCGATCCTGGCGCACCCGATTGCCGATCCTCGCGGACGGCCGATTAGCAATGCGTCACAATTGCAGCCGCCGCCGCGTGGAGAATGCGCGGTCGTTCGACTAGCATTATAAATGGTTCTCTGTGCCGCAGATAAAGTGAAAATTCGCCGCCTCCATCACGTGTCGGAAATCGCGCCTTTGCGGGCGCAGATCAATGCGCTCAATCTCGCGTCGGCGCGGCCGGATCCATTCTCGACGTACGAGCACATCGAGAACCTCATGGTTCGCGGCGATTGCTTTCGACGCGACCCGCCGGCGCAGGCGTGGTTCATCGCCGCGTTCGCCGGCGACGAGTTGGTCGGCTTCGTCGCGCTCAAGCGCACACCCGAGAAACTTCTCGGCATGCCCGTCCGGCGGATCGACTTTCTCGTCGGCGGCGACGGCGATCGTCCGTGCGTCATCGCAAAACCAGAGCACCTCGCAGCGGTGACCAAGGCCGTATACGCATTTCTCGTCGAACGAAGGCGGGACTGGGATTACGTCGAACTCCAGCATCAGGACGCCGCCTCGCCGCTCTATCCGCTGCCGCGCGGCGTGCGGTTGAATGGTTGTCTGATCCGCGAGTATCCGACCTGGGACAATTGCACGATCCAGATTCGCTGGTCGACGATCCAAGAGTACATCGATGCATTGGCGGCGAAATTTCGCGCCAACGTCAAGCGCCAGATGCGCAAGCTTTATGCCGGCGGCGCGCTGGAATTACTGTCGTCCTCCGATCCCGACGCGACGCCGGCATTGCTCGAGCTTTATTGCAGCGTGGAAAGGCGCAGTTGGAAAACGGGGTTGACCACGGCGGTGGACGGAGACCGGGCGCATCTCGAATATTACGAAAAGCTGCTCGCCCCGCAGCAGCCCATGAAAATCTCGATCCTCGTGCTGCTGCTCGACGGCGCGCCGATCGCCGGGTTTATCCTGGGGTCTTTCGAAACCTCCGGGCGCAAAGGCCTCTACGGCCTTCATTTGGCCTATGACCGCCGGTTCCACGCCGTCGCGCCCGGCTCGGCGATGTTGATGCTGGCGGTGCATCGGGCAATCACCGAGCGATACGCGTTCTTGAACCTGCTCGCCGGTTTTGGCTATTACAAAGGCCGGTGGCTTGCGGACTTGAGCCCCCTACGCAGCGCGCAGCTGTACCGGGCGGGCTCCCTGCCCTACTGGCGCCGCCTTCTGGGGGATTTGCGGCGGCATCTGTCGGTGCGGCAAAGCGAGCCGGAACAGCGGTTCAATCCATTGAAACGCAGCGCCGAGACCGACGAGCCCGCGTCGAACCCCGCCGATAAAGCGCCGCAAACCGCGCTGACCGCAGAGAACCGCCTCGAATTCGCACGACTGGTCGCGCTCGCGCGGCGCGGCCGACATGAACTACTGTCGCCGCACGATCTCGTGCGAATACTGCCGTTTCTCGCCAAGGGAGCCGGCTGATCAGCGACAGGTCCCAGCTCACGGGCGAACCGTCCGCCGATCGGAGTGATAGACTCGAGAGCCTGGAAGGCCATGGTTAGTCGGTGAAAGCCGCAGGAGTTCGCCATGCATGGAACACGGTGGATCGTCGTCGGCATGCTGGTCGCGCTCACGGTCCATGCCGCTGGTACTAGACTGATGAAG
>Ga0316628_100003530_pt1 | contig 12066 bp, 19 predicted proteins | sample OWC_Aug_M2_C1_D5_FD_207648 | JGI IMG/M metagenome (GOLD analysis project Ga0316628, IMG submission 207648) | Wetland soil microbial communities from Old Woman Creek delta, Ohio, United States - OWC_Aug_M2_C1_D5_C | ecosystem: Environmental > Terrestrial > Soil > Wetlands | place: USA: Ohio...
GGCCAGGAACTCGCCGACCACGCGGTTGAAGGTCTCCGGATCCTCGAAGTAGGAGGCGTGCCCGACACCCGGGAGCTCCACGAACTCGGAGCCCGGGATGGCGTCGGCGAGCCCTCCCAGGGTGTCAGGCGCGAAGAAGGCGTCCTCGCTCCCGCCGAGAACGAGAGTCGGCGTGGCGAACTCCACCAGCTGCTCCGGGCGCAGGCGCACGTCAGCGAGGCGCGCCACCGCCATCTCGAGGACGCCCGGGGCGGTCAGCGCGGAGAGCTGCGCGTAGAGGAAGGAGAGCGCCGGCTCGCGGGCCAGGAAGGCCGCCGAGAGCGTCAAGTGGAGCGCATCGAGCTGCCGCTGCTTCTCGCGCAGCCGCGAGACGTCGCGCAGCACCAGGTCGGTGATCAGACCTCCGGTGGTGCCGCAGAGCACGAGCGCGGCCGTGCGTCCGGGATGCGCCAGCGCGAAGGGAAGGCCGGCGAAGCCACCCATCGACTGGCAGACCAGCGCCGCGCGCTCGACGCCCGCCGCGTCGAGGACGCGCGCCACGTCGCCCACGAAGTGCCTCGGATGGAGCTCGGCGGAGGGACAACGCGAGCGGCCGAAGCCGCGGTGGTCGAAGAGGATCACCCGATGGGCGCGGGCGAAGTGCGCGACCTGCTGCCACCACACGAGCGTGTTGCCACCGGCTCCGTGCAGGAAGGCGATCGGGGGCCCCTCGCCGTGGGCCTCCCAGTAGAGCGATGCCGCACCCGACTCGACCCAGGGCATTCGGTCCTCCCAGCGTGCCGTCCGGCCGTGCCTCAAGAGAGCGGCGGCTTCGTGGCAGCGAAGCGCAGACGTACGTAATCGGCGGTCCAGCGTCCTTCGCCGTCGCAGAGCCGCGCCCGGAGCGCGTCGCGCACCTCCGCCAGGAAGGCCGGCCGCTCCGCCGGCGCGAGGGGCGCGGTGAAGCACTCGGCGAAGGTCTCGAGCCAGCCGACGACGTCGCCCGGGAGCGGGGTCGGGCGGGGGATCAGGGCGATCGAATCCACGCGGAAGCCCGCCGCCTCGAGGCGCTCGCGATACTCCGCGACGTCCGGGAAGTACCAGGGATCGTGGGCCGCGCCGTCGATCCCGCGGCGGCGCAGCGCGGCCACGAGCGCCTCGCGGATCTGCGACACGCAGCCGTGTCCGCCGAGCTCGCCGACGAAGCGCCCGCCCGGAACGAGCGCCCGCCACACGCCGGCGATCACGGCGTCCGGCCGCCGCATCCAGTGCAGCGCCGCGTTCGAGAACACCGCGTCGAACTGGTTCGCGAAGGCCAGCGCCTGGCCGTCGGCCACCCGGGCGTCGAGGCCCCGCCGCCGCGCCGCCTCCACCTGCGCCGCGCTCCCGTCCACGCCCACCACGCTGCAGCCCGCCGCGGCGAGCTTCTCGGTGAGGGCGCCGTCGCCGCACCCGAGGTCGAGGATGCGCTCGCCCGCACGCGGCGCGAGGAGCTCGAGCACCGGCGCGCCGAGGTCGGAGACGAAGCGCGCGTTGCGCGCGTAGCGCTCGGGGTCCCAGCTCTGACCTTCGTCCACCGATTCGTCCCTCCCGGTCGCCGGGGTGGCGCCCGCGACGGGTCGCGCCCGCGATCCCTCCCGCCGCGACACCCGTGATAGGCTACTCGCTAGCTCGCTCGGACGGCGCACCGGAGGCATTGTACCGGGCCTGGAGGGCCGCAGGGCCCGGAGGGTGGCCATGTCACTCGGCAGGCGCGCGGCGGCGGAGGTGCTCGGGACGTTCTGGCTGGTCTTCGGCGGCTGCGGGAGCGCGGTGATCTCCGCGGCGTTCCCGCAGCTCGGGATCGGCTTCCTCGGCGTCGCGCTCGCCTTCGGCTTGAGCCTCCTCACGATGGCCTTCGCGATCGGACACATCTCGGGCTGTCACGTGAATCCGGCGGTGTCGGTGGGCCTGTGGGCCGGCGGCCGCTTCGATGCCGCCGATCTGCCCGCCTACGTGGCCGCACAGCTCCTGGGCGCGATCCTGGCCGCTGCGGTGCTCTACTGCATCGCGAGCGGCGCGCCGGGCTTCGACGTGGCGGCCGGCTTCGCCGCCAACGGCTATGGCGACCACTCGCCGGGCCACTACTCGCTGGCGGCGGCGCTCCTGGCCGAGGTCGTGCTCACCTTCGTCTTCCTGATGGTGATCCTCGGCTCGACCGATTCGCGTGCGCCGGCCGGCTTCGCCCCCATCGCCATCGGGCTCGTGCTGACCCTGATCCACCTGGTCGGAATCCCCGTCACCAACACGTCGGTCAATCCGGCGCGCAGCACGGGGCCGGCGCTCTTCGTGGGTGGCTGGGCGCTGTCGCAGCTCTGGCTGTTCTGGCTGGCGCCGCTGGCCGGTGCGCTCGCGGCGGGCGCGACCTATCGAGCGGTCTTCGAGCGACGCTGAGGCCTCCCGACGCGCGGCCGCGTCAGGAGCGCTCGCTCCAGGTCGCAAGGAGGCTCTGCACGTCCTCGGGCAGCGGAGGCGTCCCGGGCTTCTCGTGGTACTCCTGGAGCGCTCCGCCCACCAGGAGCCAGACGTGGAGCGCGTCGTGCGAGACGTCGATCAAGACGATCGCGGCGTCGCTGCCTCCGGCGTGCTCCTTGTTGCCGGTCACGTAGACCACGCCCTTCTCCTCGGAGATCGGCCCCTGCACCTCGAGGTTCTGTGCGAGGAGCGGGGTGCGGTCGCCGAGGAGGGTCTGCAGGCGCGTCGAGAGCGGCGCGGTCTCGAAGAGCCGGACCTCGCGGGGATAGCGCCCGACCAGCCCCTCCACGAAGGCGAGCGCTCCCGGCGCGGGCCGCGCCGCGGCCGGCGGCGCAGCCGGCTCCGCAGGCGGCGCCTCTCGCCGGTCGCAGGCCGCGAAGACGAGGAGCAGCGCCAGCGCCACCGGGAGAGCGGGGCTTGCGACGGCGACCCTCTGCCCTCGATCCGACCTGCGATCGCGCGCCCCTCCGAGGCCCCGCCGCACGGCCGCCTCCTCGCCGCCCGGGGCGCGGCTCAATCGAACATCTTGGTGGCGGTGATGAGGAGGCCGATCCCGGCGCCCGCCACGCCGCCGGCCACCACGCGGCGGAGCAGCGACCACTCGGGGCTCAGGAAGGCGGGACCGAGCAGCACGCCGGCGAGCGTGCAGGCCACGAAGACCCCGGTGATCACGGGATGCCGTCGCAATCTCGCTTGCCAGCCCCCGACGCCCTCGCGCCTGGTCTCTTGCACCACGGTGCCTCCCTCCGCCTCCGCAGAAGCTCCGTCCGGACACGACCCTAGTGAACGGCCTCCCCTCCGCAAGCGAGGCCGCCTCGGGCGGCGGGCGGTCGCCGCCAGAACGCGAGGAAGGAGCACGGCGCCCCCGGACACCCGTCGCGATCCGGTGTCGCCTCCGGAGTGCGGCGGGCGACTACCCGGCAGGCGAGCGGAGCTGCGACTCCAGCCGGAAGACCCAGTAGTCCTCCGGAGGGCCCGGGCCGCCGCCCGGCCCGTACTTCCGCCCGCGCGCCTGCCAGGCCGACTGGAGCTCGGCCGGATCGGTCACGCGCACCGCCCGCACGGGATAGATGCGATCGCCGAAGCGCACCCGCGCTCGCGGATCCGCCATCACGTAGGTCGGCCAGCGCTTGCCGGAGCAGCGCATGCAGCCAACGTAGAGCGTTCGCGTCGCGGCATAGCAGTTGGCGTTGATGGAATACGGGCTCGACGGCCGCACCTCCACCTGACAGTGCGGGAAGGCGTCGGTGAAGGACCAGTCCTCGACGGGCTGCTCCACCTCCTGGCCCGAGAGGCGCCCGCCGGGAATGCGCCAGCAGGGTCCGAGCCCGAGCGCGAGCAGGGCCAGCGGCACCAGGCACGCGAGGAGCGTCCGGCGTCGCAGGAGATCCAGGTGCTCCAGGGCTTCCATGCTGCCTCCTCCGTGGAGGATGCCCTAGCGCAGGCGCTCGACGCTCGCCGCGTAGATCCCATCCGGGCCGTAGAGCGCCGCCAGATCGAGGGCCGCAGGGGGAATGCTCGCCACCGGGACGGGCCGCCGCGTGACGCGGAAGGCGCCCGGATCGAGGTGCTCCTCCACGAAGGGAAGGCCCGGCGCGTAGAAGAAGCGGCCGCCGACCTGGAGCGAGCGCAGGAGCTCCAGGTACTTGTGCGCGAAGCGCGCGGCGACGCTCTCGGATCGCAGGTGTGCGTGCAGGAAGTGGAGCGCGAACGACTGATGCGCAATCAAGGTGCGCCAGGTGGACGACGGGAAGGAGAGCTCGAACCACGAGGCACGGACGAAGCCACAGGCCACGGGCGCTCTCGGATCGAGGCCGATCACCCCGCGCAGCTCGCGCTGCTGCAGGTGCCGGACCAGCGAGGCCGCGGCGCCGCAGCCGAGGTCGAGGATCGGCGGCTCGAGCATCGACGGCTCGATGCCGAGGAGCTCGAGCTGGAGCTCGGGCGTGTACTCCGCGCAGACGAGGCCCGGCTGGCCGACGTCGTCGGCCGGATCGGCGCCGGGCGCCGGAGCTCCGCCGTGTCCTCGCACGGCTCTCTCGCCGGGCTTCTCCATCCGCTCCTCTGCCCTCGTCACGCGGCCCGCGCTAGGCGGCGGGCTCGCCCTCGTGCGGCGTCGCCGCATAGAGGAGCCGCAGGAAGAAGAAGGCCGCCGCCAGGAAGTGCACGAAGAGCGCGGCGAAGTAGCCGGCGGGCTCGAGGCCGGCGAAGAGGCCGAGCGCGTTCAGCGTCAGGAAGAGCGCGAGCGCGCTCCCGAGTGCGATCAGGATCGTCGTCACGCGCCCCGCCACGCGGATGCGTCCCATGCGCCGCCGGTTGCGACCCACGCCGTGGACCACGAAGACCACGGCCGCGATCCCATAGATGCCGCTGCACAGTCTCCAGAGCGTCTCCGACGGCATGCCGTAGCGTGCCGGCACGAAGGGCAGCAGACAGAACGTCACCAGGGCGAGGCTCAGCTCCACCATGCTGCGGAAGCGGATCTCGTTCAGCAGGCGCTCCTCGCGGGCGACCGGTCGGCCGAGCACCGTGACGAGCCCGGCGAAGCCGGCGAGGGCCATCCCGATCTGCGCCGTCGTGAGCAGGAGGCTCGCCTCGGGCACGGCTACGGACTCTGCCGCCGAAGGATACGCCGCCCTCCCGTCACCCGCCGCCGTCTCCGGCACGGCGGACCAGGGCGTCGAGCAGGGCCTGCGGATCCTCGACGCTCAGCAGCAGGGAGTAGCCTTCGGTGGTCGGCACGTAGGCCACGCGCCGCCAGTCGGTGAGGTAGAGCAGGGCCTTCTCGCCGTTGGCGAGGCGGAACCAGCCCGAGGCGTAGCCTGGGAGGCCGGTGCCGAGCCGGCGGCTCGCCGGGCGACGCTCGGGGGCCCGCGCGAGATCGAGGACCTGCGCCCGGCCGAGATCGAGCGCCGCCAGCGGAATCGAGCGCCCCCAGAGGTCGCCCACCAGCCGCAGCCGATCGGCTCCGATCTCCACACGGGAGTGTTGCGAGGAGTAGGTGATCCAGAGCAGAAGGGCCATCACCAGGGCGAGGAACAGGCAGACCCCGCCCAGGAAGTAGAGCGCACGGGCCGGGGCGGGCGCGATGGAGAAGACGTCGGTCACGCGGGGGCGGACGCGCGGGCCGCGACGCCGCGCGGGCAGAGGGCCCCCAGGACCCCGGCCACCAGGAAGAGCGCCAGCACGTCGCCCGGGAGATGCCCGTGCTCGCCGGGGTCCGCCAGCGCCTGCACCGCCATGATCCCGCCGTGCACCGCGCTCGACCACACGGTGAACCAGATCAGGCTCAGGTGCGCCTCGGGCTTGCGCGACGCCCAGAGCAGGAAGACGCCGAGGGTGCCGTAGATGCCCACCATCATCTGCTCGTACTCCGATTGACGCGGCTGCCAGGTCCAGCCGGAAGGCCAGAGGAGCATCAGCGGATACACCAGGAGGAACGCGATCCCGAAGACGACCAGGGCGCCGCTCAAGAGACGATACGGACCGTTCATTCTGGACCTCCCCACGGGCGGCGAGCCCCGCCTCAGAAGTAGCTACGCATCAATGCGTCGACCCAGGCCGGCACGCGCAACGGGCCCGGTGCATCGAACTGCGGGAAGCAGGGCTTCACGTCGAGCACCGGCGTGCCGTCGATCGCGTCGAGGCCCCGCACGCGGAGCCCGTCTGCCCGGACGGAGAGAATCGGAACGCAGGTGATCCCGAGCGGATTTGGCCGGTCCTTGGCGCGCTGGGCGAAGATTCCGAGCTCCGGCAGCTCGGCCAGGCCCCGGGGTCGACGCACCAGATGGCGCGCCGGATCGAATGCGGCGCCGTGCAGGAAGGTCACGACCACGGCGTGCGAGAACTCCTCCAGTCCGCGCAGGCCGGGACGCAGCGCGGGCTCGATCACGATCCGGGCCTCCACCGTGCCCCAGTCGCGATCGACGGCCTCGCGCACCGGCGACTCCACGCGGCCGATCGGCCGCAGCACGAGCTCGCTCGGCGAAGACAGATGGGCTTCCTCCCCGTCCGCCCGGCTCCCGGGCGCTCAGAGCATCCGGCCGATCACCTCGACGAAGGCGGCCTTCGGCCGCGCGCCGACGAGCTGACCCACCACCTGGCCGCGTGAGAAGGCGAGCACCGTCGGCATGGCCATCACGCCGTAGCGGGCGCTCGTCGCGGCGTTCTCGGCGGCGTGCAGCTTCACGATGCGAAGCCGTCCCGCGTACTCGCTCGCGAGCTGGCTCAAGATGGGAGAGATCTGCCGGCAAGCGGGGCAGTGGTCGCCCCAGAAATCGACGAGCACCGGGAGCTCCGACTCGAGCACCTCCCGCGAGAAGCTCTGGTCCGTCACGTCGTGAAGCTCTGCCAAGCGGCCTCCTCGGGTCGTTCCCGCGCCGGGAATCGCCGCCCTGGCGGCGATCGACGCCGTGGCGCTGGAGTCTCGACCGCGCCGCGCCGGGAGTCAACCGTGCGTCCGGGCGGCGCTGCCCTACCGGGTCGTCTCGCCGCGCTCCATGCCCGCGTCGTGGAGGGCCTCCACGAGATCGTCGAGCCGGTCCTTGCCCCGGAAGCGTTGGCCCTGGGACACGAAGCGGGGGATGCCGGGACACTGCGCAGCGTTGAACTCGTCGAGCGACGCCCGGGCCCGGAGACCGACGTCCTCCTGGAGCGCGCGAAAGGAGCGCGCCGGCGATCGGGATGGGGCGGCGCTCGTGCCGCAGCGGGAGCCCCGCCAGCGCACGCTCAGTCGGCCTGGGGTCTCGGAAGCACGGCATAGGCCATGAAGCTCCCCAATCCGAGCGCGAAGCCAGACCACGCCCGCAGGAGATCGGAGCCCTGCCCGGACCACCAGTCGAGGATCGCGCGCAGGCGATCGACTCCGAAGAAGGGCGTGATGAACCCCGCCACGAGGATCACGAAGCCGAGGGCCTGAAGCGTGCGCGGGACGCGGGAGGCCGGGGCGCTCAGGAGCAGCGCGCCGCCGAGAGCGATCCGCAACGCGGCGGCACCGTAGAGCCCGAGAGGGCTGTCGAAGTGCCGGAGGATCTCGAGGAGTCGCTCGGGCGAGACGAGCCCGACGGCGCCGACCAGCGCCACGAGGAGGCTCAGGGCCATCGCCAGCCACGCCATCCGGCTCTCCATGCCGCCCGCCGGCGGGCAGCTCACCGGCGCCCGCGCACGATCCTACCACGCTCCGTGTCGGGGTGGCCGGGATCCGGCGAGCTCGGAGGCCGCGCGGGAAGCGCGCCGAGCAGCACGCCGGCTCCACGGCCGACGTCGGGAGCCGGGCGGCGATACTCCTTCGGGACGGGATCGCCGCCGGCAGGCTTCATCCCGTCTCCCAGCTCGACATCCGCTTGCGCCGGGCCTCCCAGAAGTTGCAGATCTCGAGGCGTACGCCGTCGGGGTCGGAGAAGAACGTCGCATGGTAGTCCGGCGCGTACTCCGGATAGCGCCTCGGAGCCGAGACCTCGATCCCGGCGGCGCGGAGCTCCAGAGCCGCCCGATCCACTGCGGCTTCGTCGAGGACACGGAAGCACAGGTGGTGCAGACCCGGAGCGTACGGGTCGTGATCCGGCGTCCCGGGACGCGCGGGGCGCAAGGTGAAGCCGAGCTGCCGGCCGTAGTAGTGGAGGTGCGGCTCTCCGTGCAGCGTCTCCTCGAGCTTCCGGAAGCCGAGGACGGGCATCAGGCGATCGTAGAAGCGCTCCGAGCTTCGCAGGTCGCGCACCGCGATGTAGACGTGATCGATTCCCAGGATCTCGACCGGCATGGCCCGTCCGGAGCCTCAGGGAGCGGTTGCATTCGGCGACTTCGTGTGATCCGCCGCCGGCCAGCGCTCCGCAGGCGGTGGCAGCGCCGTCTCCTTGCCGGTCATGCGCTCGACGGCGATTGCGTACACCGTGACGGCCGCGATCCGAGGGTAGAATCCCTTGGGACGGCCGTCCGTGGCAGTACCGTACTTCCGCATCAGGGCGTCGAAGAACGCGGCCGCGGGACGTTCCTCCTCCACGATCCGGATCCGCCCGAACGCCACCACGCTCTGGTACGCCACCGACGTATCGCACTCGAAGCGGCCGTACGGGAAGACCTCGCCGGGAGCGTCGACCTCGAAGCAGACCCGGTCGTCGTGCTCGACGTTCGCCCGCAGATGACCACGCGTCCGGGTGTTGTGGACCCAGATCTCGCCGGCGATGCACACGTAGAGCAGGGGGACGACGTACGGCCAGCCGTCCGGCCCGACCGTGGCCAGCCTGCCCGAATGGGCATGCTCGAGCAGCTCGCGGGCCCTCGCGTCGTCCATCTGCTTGTCGGTCCGCCTCACTCGAGGTGCGTCGCTCATGCCGGTCCCCGAGACCTCCGTCGGCTCGCTTCCGAGCCCAGTATCGCCCGGCCGGCCACCGCACGAAAGCTGCGGAGGGCGGTGCGGATGGCTCCTTTACATCGCCGGCGTGTCCGCTCACCATGCGCTCGAGCCGGAAGTCCGGCGCGCGAGGAGGCCCGTGAGCATGGATGCCAGCGAGCGCGACGGAGCGGCGGTGCGCTTTCCGCCCCCCTTCGTCTACCTGATCGCCGTGATCCTGGGTGTGCTGTTGCACGCCTTCGCGCTTCCGTTGCCCTTCGCGCTCGCGCTCGGCGCGCGGATCGCGCTCGCCGCGGCGGCAGCCCTGCTCGGGATCGGGATGATCGCGGCGGCCATCGGCCTGTTCCGACGCACCGGACAGGACCCGAAGCCCTGGGCGAGCACACCGGAGATCGTCTCGAGCGGCATCTACCGGATCACGCGCAACCCGATGTACGTCGGAATGGCCTCGATCCAGGCGGCCATCGGGATCGCACTCGCCAACGGCTGGATCCTCGCGCTGGTCCCGCCGGTCCTGGTCGTGATCTACCTGACCGCCATCCGCCACGAGGAAGCCTATCTCGAGCGGAAGTTCGGAGAGACGTACCTCTCCTACAAGCGCTCGGTGCGGCGCTGGCTCTAGTCCCCGACGCCGGCTAGTGCTGCGGGGTGCACTCGAAGCACGGCTCGGTGGCTCCGGGTGCGCAGCGTGACCGCTCGCAGACGCCGAGCGGGCCGCTCGGAAGCTGGCACTGGGCACCCGCCTCTCGACACGCGGTCGCCGGACCGCCGGACCGGGAGCCGGGATCGCAGGCCACGAGGGCCAGCGCCGCGATCGCACAGGGCACCCCGACGAGCCGCTTCACGCGAGGCGTGCGGCAGCCATCGTCAGCCGACCTGCCCGTCATCGAAGAACTCGACGACTCCGGTCTCCAAGGAGTACTCGGCACCGACCACCAGGAGACCGTCCCTCTCGATCATCTGCTCCAGGACCTCGGAGCCGTGTCGGAGGTGGTCCACGGAGACACCCACGTTGGCCCGGACCGCCTGCCCGACGAGCGCGTCGAGATCGTGTCGGAGCTCGGTCCGCAGCAGCCCCTCGACGGAAGGTCGCACGCGATCGACGATCGAGCGCAGGTTTCGCGATTGGTTCTCCATCGGCTGCTGGAGCGCCTCCAGGGTGGAGAGGATCGCCCCGCACTGCGAGTGGCCCAGGACCACCACCAGGCGTGTGCCGAATCGCGCCGCCGCGAACTCGACGCTCCCGACCTGGGAGGGCGCCACGATGTTCCCGGCCACGCGGATCACGAAGAGATCGCCGAGGCCCTGGTCGAACACGATCTCCGCCGGCACGCGGGAATCGGAGCAGCCGAGGATGATCGCGAAGGGCTCCTGTCGCGTCGCCAGCTCTGCACGCCGGGTCTGGCTCAGGAAGGCGCCGGGGCCGCGCACGTTCGACACGAACCTGCGGTTTCCCTCGCGCAGCCGCTTCAACGCTTCGTGTGCTGAAACCATGGCTCCCGTTCGCGATGCTGCGGCCGATGCGGCACCGTTCGCCGGATCGGCCCGGCCCTGACGCCCGAGGCTCTCAGCGAGACCCTACGACGCCCGGAAGCGAGGCGCCAGACGGGACGACCCCGCGCCCGGGCGCGCCTCGATCCCTACGGCGCGGAAGGACCGCCCGCGTCCCGCTGAATCATCGCTGTGTGGCGCCCGCCGTTACCCTACCGGATCCGCCCATGCCGGCCCATGCGAAGAGCCAGGCTCCGAAGAAGGGCACGTGGGCGAGGTTCGGTGCGGCCGGCAGCAGAAGCGAACGGCCCGCTTCCGATGGGAGACTTGCCGCGGCGAGCACCAGCGTGAGCGCGGCGGGGTTGAGCCACGCGAGCGGCCGAGGGAGCTGGCGCTCCCGCGAGGTGCCGGCGACGAAGATGGCGATGGACGCGGCGAGCACGAGCACCGACGCACCCACCCAGGCGGCAACCACTCCCCTACCCGAGGCCGCGACGGCCGCGAGCGGAGACGCGGGCGCCGCGCCCGAAGCCAGTGCTGCGCGAATCGAGAGCGCAGTGAGCCCATGGATGAGCGCGCCCAGCGCGGCGATGCCCATGCCACAGTCGAGAACGATCCGTGCCAGCACCGGGGAGCCGGGCCTGAGCACTCGAGCGATGCAGCGGTAGCCGAGCGCGTAGAGCGGAATCGCTCCCACTCCGAGAAGGCCCCCCGTCGGGAGAGCCCAGGCCGGAGGCCGCGGAAGCCCGAGCTCCGGCTGGGACGAGTTTCCCACCAGCAGCAGCAGGAGGTCGCCCAGCGTCGCGACGACGGCAGCGGCGGATGCGATCCCGAGCTCTCGACGCGGATTCACGAGCGCGCCGCGCGATGGCCGAGCGCCGAGCTCGCCGGCACCGTGAGCGCGTCGAGGCGGCTCGTCAGGCGACACCCGATGCGATCGGAACGTAGTGCTCGACCTCGGGGAAGGGCTCGTAGAAGTGATGGAGGAGTCGCCGCCAACGCTCGTACTCCGGCGATCTGCGGAAGCCCTCGGTATGGCTCTCGAGCGAGTCCCACCAGACGAGCAGGAGGTACCGATGCGACGCTTCGACGCAGCGCCGGAGCTCGTGGCGTTGGTACCCCGGCATGCCCGAGAGGATCCGCTGCGCCTCGCGGAACGCCGCCTCGAAGGCTTCGCCCTGGCCCTGCCTGACGTTCAAGATCGCGACCTCGAGCACCATGGGCCAGAGCGTAGCGGCATCTCGAGTGGGTGCAGGAGCTCGTCGGTGCCGCGACGAGCATCCACGGCCGAACGGGAGCGACTACGGATGACCGCCCGTCGGATGGCTCGGGGACATCGACCGGGTCTTCTCCTTCCAGGTCGCCTCGATCATCCGATCCGCCGTGTGGTGGAACGACCTCCCCTTCTCCATCCGAGGATTCCGCGTGCTGCGCTCGGGCTGGACCGGAGAGCGCGACGCAGAGAACGAGGAGCGAGAGCAGGAGAGCTCGAGTGGCCAACGAGACCTCCTTGCGACCGGCCAGCTCGTCGAGCGGGTGCGGCGGCTCGCTCAACAGTCGATCTACAGCGGATCCAGGCGCACCACGAGGGTCTTCTCGTCGTCCGGAGCGATGAAGCGGACCCAGCGGTCTGCGAGGCCGTACTTCTCGCGGAGGAGCTGGTCGATCCGGGGGTGGGGGCCGGGCACCGCGTGGGCCCGGTAGCGGCGGATCTCATCCCCTCGTTGGAGCTC
>Ga0316628_100003531_pt1 | contig 12066 bp, 11 predicted proteins | sample OWC_Aug_M2_C1_D5_FD_207648 | JGI IMG/M metagenome (GOLD analysis project Ga0316628, IMG submission 207648) | Wetland soil microbial communities from Old Woman Creek delta, Ohio, United States - OWC_Aug_M2_C1_D5_C | ecosystem: Environmental > Terrestrial > Soil > Wetlands | place: USA: Ohio...
CTTCAATCAGGCGGCAATTCGAGACGGAACGCGTTTTCGACGATACGCAAACCCACTTCGCCACCAAGCGACATCAAGGATTCAGGGTGAAATTGCACGCCGCCAACCGGCAGCGTCGTGTGCTCGACCGCCATCGCGACACCGTCCTCGGTGCTTGCGGTCACCTGTAGCACGTCCGGCATGCTGTCGCGTTCGACATAAAGCGAATGATAGCGCCCGATCACGATTTCACTGGGCAAATTCCGCATCAACCGCCCGCCCCGCACCTGCACCCGCGACGGCCGTCCGTGCGCGGGCTGCTGCAGCTGCCCCAACCGGCCGCCGAAATATTCGCCGATCGCCTGCATGCCGAGACAGACACCGAAAACCGGCAGCTTGCGCTCGAGCGCCTGGTCGATGGTCGCCGCGATGCCAAAATCCTCCGGCCGCCCGGGCCCCGGCGACAGCACCAGCAGGTCGTAATTCGCACTGCTGAGCATTTGCCGGGCGTGAACGTATCGCACGACCGTCACGCTCGCACCGACCTGACGGAAGTAATCCGCCAGCATGTGCACGAAGCTGTCGTCGTGATCGATCAAGAGGACCCGCTTGCCTGAACCGGTGGCGTCAGGCGCAAACGCCGAGAGCGGTCTCGGGGCATCGCCGCGCAACGCCTGGAACAGCGCGGCCGCCTTGACCTGGCATTCGCGGTCCTCGGCGGCGGGGTCAGAGTCGAAGAGGCAGGTTGCCCCTACCCGCACCTCCGCAAGTCCGTCCTTCATCCGGATGGTGCGGATGGTGAGGCCGGTGTTGATGCCGCCGTCGAAATTCACCACGCCGATCGCGCCGGCATACCAGCGCCGCGGCGAACGCTCATGGTCCTCGACGAACTGCATCGCCCATAGTTTCGGCGCTCCCGTCACCGTGACCGCCCAGGCGTGGGTAAGGAATGCGTCGAGCGAATCGAAGCCCGGCCGTAGCATGCCCTCGACGTGATCGACGGTATGAAACAGCTTCGAATAGGTTTCGATCTGACGGCGCGCCAACACCTTGATCGTGCCGGGCACGCACACGCGCGCCTTGTCGTTGCGATCGACGTCGGTGCACATGTTGAGCTCGAATTCGTCTTTCTGCGAATTCAACAGCTGCCTTATCTGCTCGGCATCTCCGATCGCATCGACCCCGCGCGCAATGGTGCCCGAAATCGGGCAGGTCTCGATCCGCCTGCCATCGGAGCGGACGAACATCTCCGGCGAGGCCGACACCAGGAATTCGCCGTCGCCGAGATTCATCAGCGCGCCGTAGGGCGACGGATTGATCCGGCACAGCCGCTGAAACACCTCCGCCGGCGAACGCTCGCAGGGTTCGCCGAACAGTTGGCCGGGCACCGCCTCGAACAGATCGCCGCGCGCGAATGCCGCGCGCGCGGTCTCCACCGTGGCCTGATATTCGCCGGGCGCGTGATCGGAGAACCCCTGCCGCGGAATTTTCGCGTAGATGCTTTCCGACGTATCGCGCGGCAGGCCTTTCGAGGATTTGCCGTTCCAGGCAAAGTCGTAGCTCAGCACGACGCCGCGGCCGGTGGCGCGGTCGTAGGCAAGCAGCCGGTCCGGCACGAACAGCACGATGTCGCGCTGGTCGCTCTCGCGCGGGCGCCTCTCGACCAGATCTTCGATCTGGAACACCAGATCGTAGGCGAAGGCGCCGAACAGGCCGAGCAGCGGATCGTCACTCGCGCCGAAGGCCGCAACGAGATCGCGCACCAAGGACATCACGCTGGCGCGGCGCGTGCGCTGGTCTTCATCGACCGGCGCATCGCCACGCAGAATGTGACCGGCCAGACGGTTTGCGCTGGTCTCGGTAACGACCACGCAGGGCTCGCGCAGCACATCGCGCAGGAAGGCGATCAGAACCTCGCCGCGCGCATTCAGCGCGGTGAGCGAAAAATTCACGCCCGTCGTCTGCAATTGCAGCGGCGGATCGGCAAAGCCGAGGTCGAAACTCTCGTAACGGCCCGGCACGGTGGTGCCGGACGACAGCACCACGCCCCGGCGGCGATCGAGCAGCTCGATCAGCTCATCCAGGCGGTTGGCGCCGCCGGAAAACTGCTCGGCCGAACGCATCACCGCCAACCCGCCGCGGGTGCGATACTCACTATGGTCAGGCAGTGAAAAGACGGTCCTGTTCATGTGATCCTCTTAACCAGACTTGCCGAAGGAACGCCACACAGGACAAAACGAAAGGCCGCCTGCGATGGCGGCCCCTGAACGATGAAAATCAGACAAAATCGCACCGGCCACCCTTCTAGAAGGTGGGCCACCAAAGACGAGAGGGGCGAACGACGGTGCTCATGGGTCTGCTAAACACCATGGGAAGACGGGAACGTCAAGGGAAACGAGGCCCGCCGGATTTGCCGTTTCGTCCCTTTTTCGGACAGGGACGCGAGGCTTCGACGGCCCTCCGGCTTCCGGCGACAGACCTCGCAAAACCCCAGAAATCTGCTTAGGATTCGATCACGCCGGCGGAAGGCGAAGTATCAGGAGACCGTGATGCCATTGCAGGCGCTAGGCTATTTCGGGTTCGGCTCGGCCGCACTCGAGGATTGGCGGCAATTCGGCACCTCTCTGGTCGGCTGGCAGGCGGTCGAACGTGGCAATTCCCTGCTCGCCTTCCGGATGGACGACCGCAAGCAGCGCATCGTGATCGATCGCGCCATCGGCGACGGCACCCGCTTTTTCGGTTGGGAGGCGAAGGACGGCGCGGCGCTGGATGCGCTTGCCACGAGGTTAGAGGCGGCGGAAGTTCGCGTCACCGCCGAGCCGCAGGCGCTTGCCGATGCGCGGCGGGTTCGCGCGCTGATCTCGTTTCACGATCCCGCCGGCAATCGGTGCGAGGTCTTTCATGGCGCCGAAATCGACGACACGCCGTTTGTCCCGGGCCGCTCGATCTCCGGCTTTCGCACCGGCGCGCTCGGACTGGGTCATGTCGTGCTGACGGTCGAGAACATCGAAATGATGCTGCCGTTCTATGTCGACCTGCTCGGCTTCCGCCTCTCCGATTATATCAAGAAGCCGTTCCGCGCCTATTTCTTCCACATCAACCCGCGCCACCACTCGCTCGCGCTGATCGAGACCGGCAAGAACGGCGTGCATCATCTGATGGTGGAACTGTTCTCGCTCGACGATGTCGGCCAAGCCTATGACATTGCCTTGGCGGAAGAACGCGTCAACGTCACGCTGGGACGCCACACCAACGATTTCATGACGTCGTTCTATGCCAGGACGCCGTCGTCATTCATGGTCGAGTGCGGCTGGGGCGGCCGCGAGGTCGATCCGGCAAGCTGGCAGCCGGTCGAGATGCACCACGGCCCGAGCCTGTGGGGGCATGACCGGCTGTGGCTTTCGGAAAACGACCGCGAGGTCGCCCGCAAGATGCGGATGCGCGCGGCTTCCGAAGGCCTGCGGGCACCGGTTCAGGTGATGGACGGCAACTACCAGCTGACGTCGGGCACCTGCCCGTGGTGGGACGGAATACGCGGTGCTTGATCGCCCGTCGTCCCTGCGAGTACCGGGACGACGTCTCATCAGCCGAGGTGCTTCTTGAAGAACGCCGTGGCACGGTCCCAGGCAAGCTCGGCGGCCTTGCGGTCGTGCACCGACATGCGCTGTTCGTTGACGAAGGCGTGGTCGGCGTCGTAGCGGAACAGCTCCAGCGATTTGCCGGCGTCCTTCATCGCCTTCTCGAAGCCATCGACCAGTTGCGGCGTGCACCAATCGTCCCGGCTGGCGAAATGCGCCTGCAAGGGAATCTTCACATCCGCAGGCTTGGCCGCCGCCTCCGGCGGAATCCCGTAGAACACCACGCCGGCCGTCAACTCCGGAATCCGTGTGGCCCCGATGATGGTGACCGCCCCGCCGAGACAGAAGCCGGTCAGGCCGACCTTGGCGCCGTTGCGCGCGAGATACTGCGCAGCGCCTCGAACCGTCTGCGTCGTCAAATCCATGAAATCGAGCGAGTTCATCTCTCGGCCGGCGGCATCGGTGTCGTGATAGGGCACCACCTTGCCCTTGTAGAGATCGGGCGCCAGCGCATCGAAGCCGGCGGCGGCGAAGCGGTCGCACAGCCCCTTGATCTGATCCTGAAGGCCCCACCATTCCTGGATGACGACGACCCCCGGTGCGTTTCCTTTCGCGGCATTGGCGAGATAGCCGTGAGCCTCTTTGCCGTCAGGACGTTTGAAGGAGATGCTGCTACCCATGTTTCCTCCTGTGACGATCTGGCATGGTTGGCGGCATCTTGGCCGCGGCCAGTGCGGTGCGCAATCGTCAACGTCGCGGCCGGCATCGCCGGAAAAGCCGAAGCGTTAAACAAACCGTGAAGGCAACAAAAAAGCCCCCTGAAAAGGGGGCTTTTGAGTTCCGAAAAGGTCAGTGCGCGTCGGCCCAGACCTTCTTCTTGGTGAAATACATCAGCCCGGCGAACAGGATCAGGAACACGAAAACCTGCATGCCCAGCTGCTTGCGGGCCTCCATCTTGGGCTCCGCCGCCCACATCAAGAAGGTGGCGATGTCGTGCGAATATTGCTGGAGCGTCGCCGGCGAGCCGTCATCGAAGGTGACCTGACCGTCCGAAATCGGCTTCGGCATCTTGATGGCGTGGCCGGGGAAGTACTTGTTGTAGTACGAGCCATCCGGAATGGTGACACCCGCCGGCGGCTTGTCCTCAAATCCGGTCAGGATAGCCGCGATATAATTCGGGCCCTGCTCCTGGAACTGGGTGAAGAAGTCGAAGATGAACCAGGGGAAACCGCGCTCATAGGAACGCGCTTTGGCGATCAGCGACAGGTCGGGCGGGATGGCGCCGCCATTGGCGGCACGTGCGGCCTGATCGTTCGGGAACGGCGACGGGAAGTAGTCGGCCGGCCGGCCTGGCCGCTCGAACATGTCGCCCTGGTCGTTCGGACCGTCCTTGATCTTGTACTCGGACGCAAACGCCTTGACCTGCGCCTCCGAATAACCGGGGCCGCCGGGATCGCCGAGATTGCGGAACGCAATGTAGGACATCCCGTGGCAGTTGGAGCAGACTTCCTTGTAGATCTTCAAACCGCGCTGCAGGGAGCCGCGATCATACTTGCCGAACGGACCGGCGAAGGACCATTTCAGCGATGGCGGCGTCTCCTCCTCTGCGGCCCGTGCGTTCTGCACGCTGCCGGCAAACAGGCCACCAGCGATCACAAGCGCGATCGCGCTCGAGACCGCCTTGCTGCCATACTTGGCCAGCACGTCGTCCGCGATCGAATTGGGCACCGGCCTCGGCTTTTCGATCCGGGAGAGCAGCGGCAGCACGATCAGGAAATAGGCGAAATAGCAGACCGTGAGAATGCGGCCCGCGATGACGTAAATACCTTCCGGCGGCTGCGCACCGAGATAGCCGAGCAGCACGCAGACGACGACGAAGATCCAGAAGAACTGCTTGGCCAGCGGGCGATATTTCGACGAGCGCGTTTTGGCGGTGTCGAGCCAGGGCAAAAACACCAGCACGATGATCGCCGAGAACATCGCGATCACGCCCGCGAGCTTGTTCGGGATCGAGCGCAGGATCGCGTAGAACGGCAGATAGTACCATTCGGGCACGATATGCGCCGGCGTCACGCCCGGGTTGGCCGGGATGTAGTTGTCGGCGTCGCCCAGATAGTTCGGCATGTAGAAGATGAACCAGGCGTAGAAGATCAGGAAGCAGGAGACGCCGAAGAAATCCTTGATCGTCGCGTACGGCGTAAACGGCACCGTGTCCTTTTCGGTCTTGGCCTCGACGCCGGCCGGATTGCCCTGGCCCGCAACGTGCAGTGCCCAGACATGCAGCACGACCACGCCGGCGATCAGGAACGGCAGCAGATAGTGCAGCGAGAAGAAGCGGTTCAGCGTCGGATTGCCGACCGAGTAGCCGCCCCAGAGCAGCGTCACGATGCTGTCGCCGACATAGGGAATGGCGGAGAACAGGTTGGTGATGACGGTGGCGCCCCAGAAGCTCATCTGGCCCCACGGCAGCACGTAGCCCATGAAGCCGGTCGCCATCATCAACAGGTAAATGATGACGCCGAGGATCCACAGCACCTCGCGCGGCTCCTTGTATGAGCCGTAATAGAGGCCGCGGAACATATGGATGTAGACCGCGAAGAAGAACATCGACGCACCGGCGGCATGCATGTTGCGCAGCAGCCAGCCGAAATTGACGTCGCGCACCATCAACTCGACCGAACGGAAGGCGAGATCGGCGTTCGGCGTGTAGTGCATCGCCAGGACCACGCCGGTGAGAATCTGCAGGCCCAGCATCATCGACAGGATGGCGCCGAAGGTCCACCAGTAGTTGAGGTTGCGCGGCGTCGGATAGGCCACGAACGAAGAATGCATGAGACCGAAAATGGGAAGGCGCCGTTCAATCCATTTCACGACGGGATTGGTCGGCTGGTAGTCGGATGGTCCGCTCATGTTGCGATCCCTAGGGAATTAAGACGACGCGACAGGCGCAAAGCCCGGATAAAAATCCGGACTTTAGCCTATCTGGATTTTGCTGTCGGAAACGAATTGATACGGCGGCACCGCGAGGTTCGCAGGTGCGGGCCCCTGGCGAATGCGACCGGAGGAGTCGTATTGCGAGCCGTGGCAGGGGCAGAAGAAGCCGTCATAATTGCCCTCATGGGCGATCGGGATGCAGCCCAGATGGGTGCAGATGCCGATCACCACGAGCCATTGCGCGTGGCCCTCTTTCACCCGCGCCTGGTCGGTTTGCGGATCGGGAAGACTGGAGACCTGAACATTGCGGGCCTCCTCGATCTGTTTCTTGGTGCGGTGGCTGATGTAGATCGGCTTGCCCCGCCAGAACACCTTGATGTCCTGTCCCTCGGCGATCGGCGTCAGATCGACTTCGATCGGCGCGCCGGCCGCGATGGTGGATGCGTCCGGATTCATCTGGGAAACGAATGGCCAGAGCGAGACCACGCCACCTACGGCGGCGGCAGCTCCCGTTGCAACGAAAAGGAAATCACGGCGTGTCGGATGATCCGCCGAAGACGCTGTCGTCACGATTCCAAACCCTTTCATAAGCTGCGCCGGGCGGAACCGCCCCGGTAAACCCTTGACCGGGAGGCTGCCGGCGCCCGCGACCCCGCGGCGGCAGAAAGACCGCCTTTTCCGACCCCACCGGCAAAAGGAACAGTCCAGAATCGTTCTATTGGCACCCTTGCCGGAAGAGCGCAAGCCCGCTATCGGCTGCCCGGCGGGCCATGCACCAATTCTGCGCGGCACGCGGATTTTTTTCCGATATTTCGGGGGCTGGTGCCGCCCATTTGGCTGAGTTGGAGCAGCCGCGGGCTTAATCAAGCCGATTTTAGAATCACATTCGCACCATGCAGATCGCACTCTACCAGCCCGACATCCCTCAAAATACCGGCACCATCCTGCGGCTTTGTGCCTGCATGGATGTGGTGGCGCACATCATCGAGCCGGCAGGTTTTGCGATTTCCGACCGGCTCTTTCGCCGCGCGGGAATGGATTACCTCGACCAGTTGAAGTGGATACGCCACGATTCCTGGGCAAAATTTGAAGAATGGCGCCGCCGGGACGGTCACCGGCTCCTGCTGTTCACCACCAAGGGCGCCACGCCCTATCTTGATTTTGCCTATCAGACATCGGACATCCTGCTGTTCGGCCGGGAAAGCGCCGGCGTTCCGCAGGCCGTCGCCGATGCCGTCGACGCGCGGCTGGTGATCCCGCTGAAGGCGGGGTTGCGCTCGCTCAATGTGGCGATGGCGGCCGCGATGGCATTGGGAGAAGCGCTTCGGCAGACCGGCTCTCCGAGCGAGTGATCAATTGGTTGGATTCAGGTAGAGATCGCAAATGGCCCTTCCCGGACTCGACGAACGCAAGGCACGCGCCAAAACCTGGTTCGAGCGTTTGCGCGACGATATCTGCGCCGCCTTCGAGAGACTGGAGGACGAAGCCCCCGCCGCGCTCTACGCCGGCAAGGCAGGCCGTTTTGTCCGCACCCCATGGCAGCGCGCCGATGCAAGCGGACAACCGGGCGGCGGCGGCACGATGTCCATGATGCATGGGCGATTGTTCGAGAAGGTCGGCGTGCATACCGTCGAGGTCATCGGCGAGTTCGCGCCGGATTTTCGCGCGCAGATTCTCGGCGCTTCCGAAGATCCGCGGTTCTGGGCATCGGGCATTTCGCTGATTGCCCATATGCGCAACCCGCACATCCCCGCGGTGCACATGAACACGCGTTTCATCGTGACGACGAGGGCATGGTTTGGCGGCGGCGCGGATCTGACGCCGGTCCTCGATCGGCGGCGCACCCAGGAAGATCCCGATGCGGTGACTTTCCATGCCGCCATGAAAGGCGCCTGCGATGCGCATGCAGCCGTTGCGCCTTACGGGAAATACAAGAAATGGTGCGATGACTATTTCTATCTGCCGCACCGCAAGGAGCCCCGCGGCATCGGCGGCATCTTCTACGACCATCACGATTCCGGCGACTGGGAAGCCGATTTCGCCTTCACGCAGGACGTCGGCCGCGCCTTTCTCAAGGTCTATCCCGAGCTGGTGCGGCGTAATTTCGAAACCCCATGGACGGAGGCGGACCGCGAGGAGCAGCTGATCCGCCGCGGCCGCTATGTCGAGTTCAACCTGCTCTACGATCGGGGAACGATTTTCGGTCTCAAGACCGGCGGCAATGTGGACTCGATCATGTCGTCGATGCCGCCCGAGGTGAAGTGGCCTTAACCGAAGCTCGTCATTGCGGGTCTGTTGCCAACGCACCATCCCGGAATGACGCATGAACAGATCACGCCAAAGCCCTCATCGCTGCCGAGATCATCACGAGGCCGCCGACAATCACCGCTGCGTCGAGAATGGCGGCGTGGACATGCACCGGCATCCGCTCCACGAAGGTCTTCGCGAAAAACGCTCCGGGAAGCGCCACCGCGCCGATCAGAAGCGCAAACGCAATCACCTGCGTGGTCACGACACCGGCCAGTCCGAAAATCGAAATCTTGATGGCGCTGGTGGCGAGCGAGCTCACGGCGTCGGTTGCGATCACGGCCGCGCCCTCCAGGCCCGCCGCCATCAACAGCGACAGAAGGATCACGCCCGAGCCCGAGGTGCCGCCAACGACGACGCCATAGCCGACCGCCGCCAAACCGAGCCCCGTATCATTGACGCGGAGTTCCCGGCGCCTCGCCAGTCGCCGCAACGGAACGCTCAGGATCAACATGGTGCCGATCACCATGGCCGCGCCGGCATTGGTCAGCATGGTATATCCGTAAGCGCCGAGGGCGGTCGTCAGCGCGGAGGCAAGAATGACGATGCCCGCGCGGCGGCGGTCGAGGTAACGACGATAGGCGGTGGCACGGCTGAGATTGCTGAAAATCGCCGAGATCGCGATGATCGGAACCACGGGTTCGGCGCCGATCAGGGGCACCAGAACGAGCGGCATTAACGCGCCGGTGCCGTAGCCGGCCATGCCTCCGACCACGGAAGCGAAAAGCGCGACGCCTGCCACGAGCCCAAGCTGCAGCAGCGAGATGTCGGCAAATCCGGAAAAAAGGTTCACGGCCTTCTTTCGCGGTTGAGACGCGCCAGAGCCTGATCGGCGATCATCTTGAGCGAAGGCTCGTCCAGCGGAAAATTGGCCGCAAGCCAGGCATCCTCGGCGAGCGCCAGCGCTTGTCCGAGTTCGGGGCCCTGGACAAGTCCGCGCGCGATAAAATCGGCAGCCTTGATTGGAAATTTGGGTGCGGTCCAGCGCTGCGGCAAGCTGGCGAGTTCCTGCCATGACGCCGCATCGCTCCCCTCGCCGGAGCGCGCCCACGCCAATATCAGCCGGTCGCGGTAGCGATCTTCGCCGAGGCGATAAAGCCGTCGCCGCGCCGTTGCCTCATCCATTCCAGCCAGCCGCCACCAGCGATGGCCCATGGAATCCAGAGCCTTGGTCTCCGCGTTGGTCAAACGCATCCGCGTGGCGACCCGCCTCGCGTCTTCGGTCACGGCCACCGCCAGCGCGCCCAGGCGGCGAATTGGATTAGGCGCAAGAGCAAGCGCCCGTTCGACCGAGATGGAGGCCGCAAAAGGCCCGGCATAGGCAACACCACCGAAAATCGGCAGCAACAATCCGCCGTCGATCATCGCGGCGACGGCGCCCACGGCGCCATCGGCGACCATCAGTTTCAAGATTTCCAGGCGTATCCGTTCGGCCGAAAGGCTCGCCAGCCCTGCCCTTGCGCTGATGCACGCGAGGTACCCGGCGCGATCGGGTTCGCCGGCGCCATAGGCGGCGTGGATGCGGAAGAAGCGCAGGATGCGCAAATAATCCTCGGCGATCCTCTGGCCGGGGTCGCCGATAAAGCGCACGCGTCTTGCCGCGATATCCTCCAGCCCTCCCACGTAGTCGTGAACGCGTCCCGCCACATCGACCGACAGGCCGTTGATGGTGAAGTCGCGACGCCTCGCATCGCCCACCCAATCGCGGCCGAACGAGACCTTGGCCTTGCGGCCGAAAGTCTCGGTATCCTCGCGCAGCGTCGTGACCTCGAAAGGATGCGCATCGATCACCAGCGTGACGGTGCCATGGTCGATGCCGGTCGGCACGCATTTGATACCGGCCGCCCTGGCGCGGCGCGTGACTTCCTCCGGCAGCGCGGTGGTCGCGATATCGATGTCGCCGATCGGGATGTCGAGCAGCGCGTTTCGCACCGAACCGCCAACCACGCGCGCTTCCTCGCCATCCGCATTGAGCAACTGGAGCGCGCGCGCGGCCGGGCCGGTTTTCAGCCAGGGCGCATGATCGAGCGATCGCCCGGCGCTCATTTCGCGACCCCGCTCACGAGCTTGCCGTTTTCCAGATGGGCCGGAATGTAAGTCGATTGCGGCGGCGCGCCCGAGAATTGGGCCAGCAGCACCAGACTGAGCAGCACGAGGAGCAGCGACCCCAGCAACAATTTTCCGACGATGTTGAATGCCCAGGAAGACTTTACCGCCAATCCGGAACGGGTAGCCACGAGAAACAGCGCATAGACCGCAAACGGGATCAGAAAAATTCCGATCTCGATGAGGGCCTGACGAATCATGGCGCGAAGATCCGTTCGTACAGCACACGAAGGATTCCGGCCGTCGCGCCCCAGATGTATCGCTCCTCATAGGGCATGGCGTAATAGCAGCGTTCCATGCCGCGGAATTCCTTGCTGTGCAGTTGATGGTTGGCCGGGTCCATCAGGAAAGCCAGCGGGACTTCGAATGCATCGTCGACTTCCGAACGGTTGATGTGCAGGTTGAAGCCGGGCCTCACCCGCGCGACCGTCGGCAGGATACGAAATCCGAAGCTCGTTCCATAGAGATCGAGGTAGCCGACGGGATCGACGAATTCCCGGTTCAGGCCGACCTCCTCCTCGGCCTCGCGCAGCGCGGTCTCCAGCGGCGAGGCGTCGGTCGCATCGATCTTGCCGCCCGGAAAGGAAATCTGACCGGCGTGCTCGTTGAGATGCGCCGAACGCTGCGTCAGGAGCACGGTCGGCTGGGGGTGATCGACCACCGGAATCAGCACGGCCGCCGGGCGAATCGGCTGCTCGCGGGCAAGAATCTCCAGCATGCGGTCGGTACCCCGATCCCCGCTTGCAGGAATGAGGCCCGGATCGGTCAGTCCTGCGGGGATCTCGAACCCCAGTCGCGCCCGCGCCCGATCGAAGAATTCCGCCGAGCTCAGTGTGGCGGGATCGTTCCTCGCCATCGTTTCGTTCAAACCAGTGCCCACTTTCCGAAGTTCGTGCTCCATCGCAGCGCCCGCCTTCACGAACTTCGGAAAGTTATGGGCACTAGCAATCCTGCTGAATTAGTACCGCTTTTTCGATCTGAAGTCCCTGAAAAAAACTCGCGGCTCGTGGCGCAGGGACTTCAGATCGGCGGGTATCAGTGGAGTGGATTTGACATTCGCTTACCCGGTAGCCGCGGATTCGCGATGCGAACGTCAAATCCAAAACTCCACTAGAAATCCATATTTGCCAGTGATCCTTTGATTCCAGCATTTGCAAAAGTG
>Ga0316628_100003532_pt1 | contig 12065 bp, 14 predicted proteins | sample OWC_Aug_M2_C1_D5_FD_207648 | JGI IMG/M metagenome (GOLD analysis project Ga0316628, IMG submission 207648) | Wetland soil microbial communities from Old Woman Creek delta, Ohio, United States - OWC_Aug_M2_C1_D5_C | ecosystem: Environmental > Terrestrial > Soil > Wetlands | place: USA: Ohio...
CTAAACTAATTATTTTGGGATTGAGGATACCTGTTTTCTATTCCAAGCGCTGCTTTGTAGGTTTCCAGTTTTTTGCACGGAAGCCTTAATTAAAACGCAGAATCCTTAGCGTATGAAATATCAGGCTTTCCAGCAAATATGTTTGAAGGTGGAGTTCAGAGATAGTCCTAAAAAGAATCCTATCAGTTCTAGGCGTCTACAAGGCATATGAAAAATGGCTATTGTACCAGGTCAAGAACACGGGAAACCCCCAACACGTTGCCATCATCCTTGACGGCAACAGACGTTGGGCGAATGAACAAGATATGAACCCGTGGCTGGGACACGCGAAGGGCGCCGATACCGTCGAACAGTTGCTGGATTGGTGTGAGAAGCTCGGCGTAAAGAACGTAACTCTTTATGCTTTTTCAACCGAGAACTTCAATCGAAGCCACGAAGAAATTCAACAAATCATGAAAATCGCCGAGGAGAGGTTCCACAAACTTCTCACCGACGAGAGAGTTCATCGAAATAGAATTCATGTAAAAGTAATTGGCAGAGCAAATCTTCTACCAGAGAGCCTCCAGAAAATCATCGCTGAAGTTGAAGAAGCCACAAAAGACTACGACAAAGAGTTCTTGAACTTCGCCTTTGCCTACGGTGGTAGGGCAGAAATTGTGGACGCCGCCAAAGTTATTGCAGGAAAAGTCAAGAGCGGTGAGTTGACCCTCAATGACGTCAACGAAGCTACTTTTGAAAAGTATCTGTACACATCACATATGCCCAACCAGGAGCCCGACTTAATTGTAAGGACTTCAGGAGAGGAAAGAATGAGTGGCTTTCTCCTATGGCAGGCAGCTTACAGCGAACTGGTTTTCTTAGATGTCTACTGGCCCGATTTTCGCCTGATTGATTTGCTAAGAGCGTTTAGGACTTATCAACGAAGAAAACGACGATTTGGTGCATAGCTTTCAAGCACGTTTTCTGGTACTCACGACGGATATGACGTCTCTGTCTTTGAGCACGGCGTCTTCTCCAATGCGTCTCTTTTCACGTGCGTCAACTGCGTAGAGAAAGCTGTCGCCGAGTTCGGTGTGGATGATGTACGCGAACTGATGCGCTGTAGTTCCATAGGGTACCAAGTAGGTGTCTGGTAGTACTCTGCCGTCGTGATCGCTCAGGTGCTCCAAGTCCTCAACTGGGTAGACGGTGATCATGTTGAGTAGTTTGAAGTAAGCAGTATTCATGGCTTCTTGGACGCCCGTTGTGCCGTTGGGCTCGAGGATTCTTTCTTTTATCGCTTCCAAAGCCCGAATCTGGTTGGGCAAGAGTCTGTTTGCTTGAGCTATTTTGAAGGAGCAATCTCCGGGCTTGTACTCAATGAGCTGCTTCTCCGCAGCGCGTCTAAGGGCTAGTTCTGCTTCGGCGCTGCACGGGATGACCGTATAGTCCAGTTTCCTCAGGCGCTCAACATTTGCAGCCGCGGTTGGTAGGTCTATCTTATTGGCTACAATAAGCATTGGTTTCGCTACGCGTCTAAGCATTTCAACAAATTTTCCGAAGTCTGTTTCACTCCAAGCAGTTACTTTGTCGGGATTCAGTCCAGCTTTTCGTGTGGCTTCGGATACATGGCTTCGTTTTATACCCAAGCCGCTGAAACGATCTTCCAACAATGAGTAGATTCCCTTTTTGTCAGCATCGACTGTCCGAGAGATTTTTGACCAATCCTTTTTTAGGATGTTGGTCATCCACATAACGATTTCGCGTTCAAGAAACTTAACGTCCTCAAGAGGGTCATGCTCTCCCGGTTTGCACACACGCCCTTCGCAGTCTGTCCCACCTGAAGCGTCAACAACGTGAATCAGCGCATCAGCGCGGCGGATTTCGTCCAGAAACTGGTTGCCTAGTCCTCGTCCTTCCCACGCTCCTGGGACGAGCCCTGCAACGTCGATGAGTTCGACTGGGATGAGGCGTGTGTTGTCGGTGCACATGCTGTTTCGCGGGTTGTCTTGAACTTCGAACTCGGGGTGGACGCATGGCGTTCGGACGTAGCCTATGCCACGGTTTGGCTTGATCGTGGTGAAAGGGTAGTTGGCGATTTCCGCCAGAGCTAGGGTTGCGGCGCTGAAGAAAGTCGATTTGCCAGTGTTTGGTTTGCCAATCACGCCCAGGAGGCGAGAGTAACTCTTTTGCATGTCTGTGCCTTCAATGAAGTCTAGAGTCTATGCTCACCTATGGTAGTCTGGTCTTAAAAAGCTGGATGTGAATGAATGAAAAAAGCACGTGGAAAATTCTTACGGTTTCGCTATTCTTCCATCATAATGAGCGTCAGCGTGGAGCGCACTTTGTTGAGCGTCCGAACCCTTCGGCTAACCATGTCTTTTAAGTTTTCCATCGTGTCCGCCTTTACACGCGTTATGAGGTCGTATACGCCGTATGAAAAGTAGGCCTCTTCTACGCCTTCCAGCTTCTTTAGCTCCCTTAGCACTTCGTCTTCGGAACCAGATTCAACATTTATCAAGACAAAAGCTCTTGGCATACAAAATCTCCTCAACAGTCCAACTGCATCAACAGTTAAAAGTATTTTGGAAAGAAGGGAAGTGCTGTTTGATGATAGAAGGTTTCTGCATAATCAGTAAACTGAATAATACGGAAATTGCTAGTGTTGTGTTTGACTATCCGACGTTCAGAACTGGCTGGTTTGCGCTTTCGCACACAAAAACATCGCCCCAAACATAGTTTCTGGAACTCAGGCCGGGATGGATGCCCCTTTTTCCGACAAATTCCATTGGAAAACACTTTCCTTGAACGTAGCAGACCGCATAAAAAGAGTTATATTAACTCACGCCGAAAAGTGTAAGCTATTACGGGGAGAGAGTGCATGACAAAATACGTTTTCATAACTGGCGGCGTCTTAAGCTCAGTCGGCAAAGGCATCCTCACCTCTTCCATCGGAAAGATGCTGCAAGCACGCGGCTTGAAAGTAAACGTAATCAAAATCGACCCCTACGTCAACGTGGACGCGGGCACGATGAACCCGTACATGCATGGCGAAGTCTATGTAACGGACGACGGCGGAGAAACCGACCTCGACCTCGGCTGGTACGAACGTTTCCTCGACCTTAGCCTAAAGCAAGAGAATAACCTCACGACCGGACTCGTGTACAAGTCAGTCATCGAGAAGGAGCGCCGAGGCGACTTCCTAGGGCGATGCGTCCAAATCATTCCGCACGTAACGAACGAGATTAAACACCGCATAAAGGCAATTGGCAAAGTCAGCAACGTTGACGTTGTCCTCACCGAAGTCGGCGGAACCGTAGGAGACATCGAAGGCTTACCATTCCTTGAAGCCATACGTCAGATGCGCATGGAGGAAGGCTACGAGAACACTCTGTACGTTCATTTGGCTCTTGTCCCCGTCCTGGATGTGACGATGGAGATGAAAACGAAGCCGCTTCAGCACAGCGTCAACGAGCTCCGTCGCATCGGTATCCAGCCTGACACAATTGTCGCCCGAAGCCCCAAAATGATAGATGCTGAAGCCCTGCGGAAGATTGCCCTGTTCGGAACAATTCCGGAGAACGCAGTCTTCTGCAGCTACAACGTGGAATCAATCTACCAAGTTCCCCTCATTCTCGATCGCCAGGGTATGGGCGAGTTCATCTGCCAACGTCTTGGTTACAAATGCGGAAACGCAGACTTCACAGAGTGGCAAAAAGTAGTCGATGCCATTGTGAAGCCTGAGCACGAAGTCAAAATTGCCCTCATAGGCAAATACGCAGGGCTATCAGATAGCTATGTAAGCATGAGCGAAGCCCTCCGACATGGAGGAGCCGCGTGCCGAACCCGAGTAAGCATATCCTACTTAGAAGCAGAAAGGCTCGAACAGAACCCCGAATCCGTCAACGACCTCAAAACCTTCGACGGCATTTTCGTCCCCTACGGCTTCGGGCCGCGAGGAACGGAGGGAAAAATCGCAGCCATCAAGCTCGCCCGAGAAAACGATATACCCTTCCTCGGCATATGCTACGGCTTCCAATTATCAGTCATTGAATTCGCCCGAGATATATGCGGGTTGAAAGATGCCAACAGCACAGAGATAAACCCGAATACACCTCACCCCGTAATTGACCTTATGCCAGAGCAAAGGGGAGTTGAAATCAAAGGCGCAACAATGCGCCTAGGCGCACATAAGATCGTACTCGACAAGAATAGCCTTGCTAGCAGATTGTACAATGAAACGGAAATTTATGAGCGCCACCGCCACCGATTTGAAGTCAACCTCGAATACCTCGATATCCTGACGAGAAAAGGCGCATGCTTCACCGGCAGAAGCGCAGATGGCAAACGAATGGAAACCCTTGAGCTGCCATGCAACTACTTCTTTTTCGCATCCCAGTTCCACGGCGAGTTCAAGAGTCGACCCGGCAAACCTTCACCCGAATACTTTGGGTTCATCGAAGCTTGCCTCAACAAACAACTGGGCAAGCCCAAGCCAGAGTTCACCTAATCACTGGAATGTATTCGAAAACAGGTGTTGCGAATAGCGTGCGAATCCTATAAATAGCCGTTAATTTTCCTTCACATCACAGGTGAAATAGGGCTGCATATTTCCAAACGTCAAAGGAAAATCCTTGAAATTCTAGAAGTAAAGCCTGAGATGACGACTAAAGAAATTGCGGAGATGGTTTTTGGGAGGCTCGTTGAATGTCGCACAAAGGAGTACTCATCCATCAATCGCAGCCTGAGGTCCCTTGAGAGGGAAGGCATGCTTCAACGCGTCTATGTTCAACTTAGATGGAAAAGAACAGCCAAAGCCGCAAGAGTCAGCCCCGCCTTACTTGAGAACAAGTCAGCGGCAGAAAACGCCCTTTAACCTTAGTGACCCTCATTGAGACACGTGACATGACTCTTCCAACATCGAAAGCATCGTTGGCACCTTAAATGCGATGTCCATAAAAGAAACGACGCCCACGAGCCTGCCCTTATCCATAACTGGTAGGGTTCTCACGTCTTTTTGGGACATAAGCTTAGCGGCATCCTGCACCGTAGCCTCCAAACCTATCGTATTCAATGGAGACGACATCAGTTCTCTGGCCGTTAATACCCTGGGAGCCACATACTCTTCCACGAGCCTATTCATGACATCCCGTACGGTCACGATGCCCACGGGTTTATCCTTCTGAACCACGACAACCGAGTCGATGCGAAACTTGTTAAGTGTTGCAGCGACTTCTTGCGCGGTGGTGTCGGGGCGAACCATCTTCACGTCGTTTGACATTATGTCCTTTACAAGAATTGCAGTTGCCATAAATCTTGCACCTCGTGCTGAGGGAGATGGTCACGCTTGAGTATTTATTTGTTTTGCCAACAACATCGGCAGTGCTAATCGTGTAGTAGAGGCAATGGCAAAGAAGGTGGCCATAACGAGGAATTTAAAAATCCGCATTCACTTAGTTTCTTCGCAGAAGGTTCTCCAAGTGAGTGATAACGTAGATTCGGTTGTTGCCAAGTTTCAGCGCGAACTGCAGACAGCTGCTGATTACGGCGAGGTCTGGAAAATCGTTAAGGAAACGGTGGAGACCAGCCTCGGCAAGCACAGAGTTGGCATGATGCTTTTCTTAGATGACTTACCTCTTCAACTCGGGGCGTATCACCCTGTCGGAACGAACAACATTGTCCTCAACCGCAGCCTCGTAGAAATCGTGGAAGCGTCCGAAAAATCCAAGCTTGTTGTGAACGCATTAGTTTACAACCTACTTTTGCATGAGTACCTGCATGCGCTCGGCGACCTTTCCGAGGGTGGGGTGAAACGCACCGTTGCCGTAATAGCTCAGAAGTGCTTTGGCAACGATCACATAGCCGCCGTTATTGCCCGTAGAAGCCCGTGGAGTCTACTCAGAAACATACCAGTTTCAGTTATGAATGCGCCAAAGCGGGTTATGCAAATCGTGAGGGACTTCGAGAAAACAAGCAAATACATCGTGTAGAAATGTGTTGCGGTTAGACGTTACTGCGCCCTCTTCTATGTGGCTGTCTCCGTTTTGTGGTTGACTGAGATTTTGGGGCTTCTTCAGCTGAGACTTTACTGGTTTTTCTTCTGCTATACACCAACAAACCGCCTATTGCAACGATGACTATGGCGACTAGGGCAATGTACCCAAGATAGTCAGATCCTGCTGAATTCGATGAACTGTCATCCGAAGAAGAGCCGCCAGAAGATGGAGACTCGGTGGACGAGGAGTTTGAAGAGGAGTATGAAGTGCTCGCAGGCGGGATTCCCGAAAGAAGTGGGCCTTCGGTCTGCACCATTAAAGTGTAACTAGAAATCTGTCTGTCGGGTGAAGTCTCCGTTTTGTTCACGTCGAAGGCGCCGACCTTAAAGGAGGCGGAGCTCGAAGGATTCAGCAGATTGGGGGTCAGCACCACTGAATATCCAGCCGCCACCACGTCGTTTGTAGCATTGAAGAATGTGCCAATCACCCGGACATTAGTGGCTGTCCTGTTACCCGTGTTTTGAACTTTCCCACTAACCCAATAAACTCCCGTAGAGTCTGTGGATAATGAACTGCTTGTTATCGAGAGATTTGGATATTGGTAGCTGCTATTCGAGTCCGCTTGAATGGTCGTGAAATCTACATGGTCGATTCCCTGTGACATCCAGCTCATGTCGCGCACGCCAAAATCCATCAAGAAAGGCGCTTTTTGATTAGGAAGCATATAGTTCACGTAGACGCGACAAGGATTTGACCTTATCTGAGCAGTCCCATCTGGAGTGTAAATGGTTCCGCCCAGAACTACGGGGTTCAGTACTGAGGTACCTTGATTTTGCACTTCGCCGACCACGTGAAAACCCTCGATTGAGTCAAAGTACCAACTGTAGTTTAACACTTTGAGACGATCCGATTGGTTTTCCGCTTGGCTGGATGCCTCATGAACAAATCCGAAACCGAGCAGCATCAGAACAAACAATGTTGAAGCACAGATTACGGTCTTTCTCAATGATTCTTCCCTCGGTCCCCAGCTATGCCAACAAATCAAGGACGTAATATAAAACAGTTTTTCAATATCAGCCAAAGCTCGTTCCGACGAACGATGTGCAACCTCTCAGTCGCCTCACACCTGCGGCATTAAAGAACACTTAGGAAACATCGTTGCCTCTGGTCCCCTAATTCGGACAAAACATAATAATTAGGCATCGCAAACTTGCATTCATGGTTGAAGCCTGCGAAGCACCTATCACCGTGCCACGCCCCAAACTGAACTGGAAGATGGTGCTGTTCCCACTCGTCGGGTTAGCCGCGTTCTTTGCGTACATCTATCTCTTCCGAGTTGATATCCCACAGATAATCGCGACTGCGCAAGCGGCCGATCCACTTCCATACATGTTAGCGATGCTCCTCAGCGTTATTGAGATATTCTTTTACACAATCTCGTGGCGCGTCTTGCTTGAGTTTCTTCAAATCAAACTCTCCATAGTCCGTTCATACCTCTTTGTCTGGTACGGGATTTTCCTCGACATAATCGTCCCAGCAGAATCGATAAGCGGCGAAGCAGTCCGTGTCTACCTCATTCAGAAAGAAAAAGGCATCACGTCTTGCGGACCTTCAACTGCCTCCCTTGTAACACATCGTTTGTTGGGAATGGCCTTAAATGTGATTATCCTCTTCGCCGGCATGGGGCTACTCTTCGTCGAAGGACAAGCTAGTGGCATAATCCTCAACCTCATTCTAGCACTTGCGGCAGGCATAACCTCGGTCTTAGTTCTGTTGATAGTATTCTCGTTCAAGGAACAATGGAGTCTTAGGGTTGTAAACTCTCTTGCAGACTTTGCGCACTGGATTACGCGGGGGAAATGGAAAGGTTTAGTTAAGATTCGAGAAGACGCTTGCAGGATCACACACAGCTTTCATGACTCTATGAAGAAATTTGGACACAGCCCAAAGCCACTAGTGCTTTCGTTGGTAGTGTTGTCTGTGACATGGGTGTTCAACCTTAGCACAACTTACCTCGTTTTCCTTGCTTTGCGATGGCCGATCTCTTGGAGCGTCATATTCATCACCTCGGCCATAGTCTTAGCCGTTAAATCCATTCCCATAGGCATACCCTTCGAGGTTGGACTCCCAGAAATCACGATGACCACCCTCTACGCCTCTCTGGGGGTACCGGCAGGCATAAGCGCGACTGCAACCATCCTGAGCCGACTTCTCACTTTATGGCTGAGGTTCTTCATCGGGCTGGGTGCACAACAATACCTCGACCTCAAATCAGCTGTGACAGTCTGCGTCGACGACGACAAGGTTGAGAACTCCAAATATGTGGGCACCTCTTCTTGATGGTTGAGGAAAATGGATGCAAAAATTGAGACCGCTACCTTCAAGCTTCTCGATAGGCTCTACGAAATTGAAAAGCAGAGCTTTCGTAACGAAGCGTTCTCGAAACGGCAAATTAGATACCTGTTGAGAGACTACAACGCTATCAGCCTTGTAGCTCGAGTCGACGGTGAGATTGTGGCGTTTGCGATAGGCAGGATGGAATGCGAAGCTGAAGTGCAGTACGGACACATCTTCACGGTGGAAACGGTGTCGGCTTTTCGTCGAAAGGGAATAGCTCAGAAACTGCTCAGAGGGTTGGAAGACGTGTTTGCAAAAAGAGGTGCCACGGAGAGCCGCTTGGAAGTACGAGAAGACAACTTCTTCGCGATCAGCCTCTACCAAAAACTCGGCTATGATCGGGTAGGTAAGATCGACGGGTATTACGGCAACGTGCCCGGATTGTACTTCAAGAAAAACATAGTAGTCAAGGATACCTGTCCTGGAGCATCGACAAGCCAAAAAAAGAATCCATATCCGAAATCTAGCACGTAATCATGAACATGCACCTTTAGTACCGGGCCAGAATATTCCGAGTTGGACACAAACCCTTAAAAACAATCGAGCAGCTAACTACTCTTGTGGGGTGAAGGGAGGCTTGCCTGACCAGCGTATTGGAGAGCAGACTTTAGTCATGCAGCTTGCAGTTTTGATTCGGAACACAACGTGGCGCTGTGGAAAACTCGAAAAGTCAATCGTGAAGCATCTTCACAAAAAACACGAAAACTTCGGCAAGCGAGGCGTTCCAATCGGGGATATGATGCAGAACCTCGATTTTGCAGGCGACAAAAAGAACGAGTTTCTTGACGCGTTGAGGCGGCTCGAAAAGAGAAATATAGTCAGACTTTTGCCCTGAATGTCTAGTCTGCTATTGCTCAGTCTGTCCTCGCTTTCTTGCGCTTCCTATCCACATTCGGGTTACTTTCGGAGATATCATCAAGTTCTTAGCCAAATCGTCGGCGGAAGCGTTTGCCAGTGCATTAATGCTTCCGATACCCATCTCTTGCAGCTGCGTGGCTCGCCTCGCGTTAATCCCGTGTATCTGTGTTAGTTCACTCTTCAATGAACCCTGGTCTGCAGACGCAGACGGAGTCATGAAAGGCATTGGAGCATCCAATTGTGAAGGCATGTTTGCAGCAGTTGGCGGAGTAACTGTTGGGGCTGCGTGTTTCTCGACACTCTCCGCCAGGTGAGCTTCTCTCACGTGAGCATCACTCGTGGCGATTGCGGGAACTTCGACATTTTGAACAGCCGTAGTTGTTGCCTCACCCTTGGGTCTATAGTGGAAGCCTAAGCCGGCGGAAAAGAGACCGAGGACAACTGTGGCTACAACCGAGACGCTCTGTTCTGTTTGACTCGCGACAAACGCGAGTGATAAAGCTGTCAAAATAAAAAACACTATTGCAAGTGCGTACAACAGATAATCGGTGCGCATTGTTTATCTCCGCCCATTATTCTCAATGTATGGCTTAAATAATTTTCTCTCGAACGGACATAAGGAGACATGGGCATATTCTCAGTCACTTCAGCAACTCATGCTCTGAGGGGGCAGGTTTTATCGCGCCGCTCTTCATGAGTGCGGCAGTTGACTCTCTGGCATTTTTTATTATAGCTGAAGCGCGCTCGTAGAGTTCGCTCCGCGAACGTTTCACCCTTGCCACTCCCTGCTCTATGGATTTGAGGGCACAAGCCACAGCTTCTCTTGGAAAGACCTCCCATTCCTCCATCCTAGGAAGTATATCTCGTTCGTTCATTCCACGCTCCTCAGCGAAACGGGCAAGTTCAACCGCGGCCGCAATGCACATGTCGTCCGTGATTGTTTTTGCCTGCACATCCAGCACGCCTCGGAAGATGCCCGGAAAGCCCAGGCTGTTGTTGACCTGATTGGGGAAATCGTTTCTACCAGTGGCGACGATACGTGCCCCGGCGTCTTGGGCTTCCCAGGGCCAAATCTCGGGAATCGGGTTGGCGCATGCGAAAATCACAGCGTCGTTCGCCATGCTCCTCACCCAATCTTTCTTTATGGTGCCGGGTCCTTGTTTTGATGCTGCGACGACTGCGTCGACGCCTCTGAAAGCTTTGGATACGTCTCCAGTTCTGCGTTCTCCATTCGTGATTTGAGTGAGTTCGTATTTCCACGGATCATCGTCTTTGGTTATATCTTCTCTTCCTGAGAAAATTACTCCCTTCGTATCAGCTAGTATAATGTTACCGGGTTTCACCCCCCATTTTATGAGAACATAAGCTGCACGGATGTTTGCGGCCCCCGCGCCTATGAGGGTGATAAGGCTTTCCTTTGGTTTTTTGCCTACAATCTTGAACGCGTTAATGAGTCCTGCGAGGATGACGGCTGCGGTGCCCTGTTGGTCGTCATGCCAGACCGGTATCTGTAGTTTCTCTCTAGTCTTTTCGAGCACGTGGAAGCACTTGGGCTTCTCGATGTCTTCCAGGTTAATGCCCCCGAAAGTTGGTTCCAGAAGCTCGCAGGTGTGAACGATTTCGTCGGCGTCCCTTGTTCTCAAGCAGATGGCTACAGCGTCTACTCCGCCGAGATACTTGAAAAGCATTGCTTTCCCTTCCATGACCGGCATTGCGGCTTCGGGACCAATATTCCCCAAGCCTAGAACGCGCGTACCATCTGACACAACTGCAATACTGTTCCATCGATTCGTTAGCTCAAACGATTTTTCGGGATAACTTTGAATTTCTCTGCAAGGTGAAGCAACGCCTGGGGTGTACCATACTGCGAAATCATCGGGGCTGGTTATGGAAGCCTTCGGCATTACTTGCATCTTGCCCTCGTAGAATCTGTGCATCTGGGAAGAAATCAAAGCAGGTTTTCCCGCTTTAGCCAGGAGTTCTTCCACGTTTGTCTTCTTGTCCTCTTTTCCCATGGAAATCACGAATCTCCCCTTGGAGAATTTGCTGACTGACTAATAGGGCTTTATGGCTGCCCCTGTGTAATCCTAAGAATGGGTTAGGAAAAATAATAGAAATTCGGTTAGGAACAAAAAAGCGAAAAGTTGCGAGTAGAGCCTAGTACGATCGATTTCGGTCTCTGTACCCGCCGCCGCCACCGCGTCGGTCTCTTCCGCCGTATCCGCCACCGCCACCGCGTCCGCCGTAACCTCCGCCGTAGCCTCGGTCACGTCCGCCGCCACCGTAGCCGCCTCTTCCGCCTCTGAATGGTCGTCTTTCTTGCTCATAGGTCTTGTTCGATACGTTGTTTTCCGTGTTGACTTCTGCTGTGAGTGGCTCTTTTGCCATGTCGAGTTTGCCATATTTGCCGATGTTTAGGCGCATGTTGCCTTTGAAGAGCGTGACGTAGCCGTTCTCGACTCGGATTGTGTCGTTGTCGTTGACTTTCTCGATGTTGTCGTCCCATAGGGTTAGGTAGATTGCGCCTGTTTCGTCTCCGACGAGTGCGTCGCAGACTTTGTGGGCTGAGCCGTCTCTGCCCATGGGGATGTCTCTTACTTCGCTTTTTGATACAACCTTGGCTGTGACGTTGACCGCTCTGGACTGCGGGGTTAATTCTCCGACTTTTGCTTCAACTGGCGTGCGTTGTTTGTTTTCGAAAAATCCTTCAACTGCCAAACTGATTCAACACCTTTGTCTTTTTCTTTAAACTGACAAGTGTATTTTCCGTGCCTCACTTAAGGTTTTTGGTTGCTGGCAAATCCGCTTTGAGGCAAGAAAACAGCAGAAAGACTC
>Ga0316628_100003533_pt1 | contig 12064 bp, 15 predicted proteins | sample OWC_Aug_M2_C1_D5_FD_207648 | JGI IMG/M metagenome (GOLD analysis project Ga0316628, IMG submission 207648) | Wetland soil microbial communities from Old Woman Creek delta, Ohio, United States - OWC_Aug_M2_C1_D5_C | ecosystem: Environmental > Terrestrial > Soil > Wetlands | place: USA: Ohio...
TGCCCAGTTGCTCAGGGCTCCTGCCAAAGATCTTGGAGAAGCTTTCTCTGACCCAGTGGGCAATGCACTGCCGATTAGCCCAGGCGTAGTTGGCTGCACAAGCCATGGCAGCTAGATAGTCTTGTCCTTCTTTTGATTCTATGGGAGCACAGGCGAGCTGCCGGTCAGGGAGCTTTATTCCATACTTTGATACCGCCTGCTCCATGATACGCAGATGGTCAGTACATATTTGATGACCAAAGCCACGAGAGCCTGTGTGAATCAAGACCAATATCTGCCCTACGTCAGTGATACCCATAATACTGGCGGTATGAAGATCGAATATCTCCTTCACCACTTGAATCTCAAGGAAGTGATTTCCCGAGCCTAACGTGCCGGCCTGCGGCATACCTCTCTTTACTGCTCTATCGCTTATCTTGCTTGGATCAGCATCGGTGAGGCACCCGCCTTCTTCAGTGACATCCAGGTCTTCCTCCAAACCCAGGCCACGCTTCACTGCCCAACGAGCTCCTTCAACCATCAATTGGTCCATTTCCTTTTGACTTATCTTTATCTTTCCTTCAGAGCCAAGACCGGATGGTATGTCACGGAATAGTGTATTGATCAGCTGACTGATTCTGGGTCGTACTTCAGCTTCAGTGAGGCTGGTACGCAATAACCTTACACCGCAATTAATGTCATAACCGACTCCTCCCGGGGAGACTACTCCGTCTTTGATGTCCATTGCCGCCACTCCGCCTATGGGAAAGCCATAACCCCAGTGGATATCCGGCATAGCCATGGAGTAACCTATTATACCGGGCAGAAAGGCAACATTGGCGACTTGTTCCGGCGTTTGTTCTTCGCGTATAGATTCCAACATCTTCTTACTCGCATATATTAGACCAGCGACCCTCATGCCGGTCTTATAGCTCTCGGGAATCTTCCAGCGATAATCGTCTATCTTGATAAGTTGTCCTTGCCATTGCGTCATGTCATTAGCTCCTAGATGTCGAGGATTACCTGTGCCTTGAAGCCATCGTTGTTCTTGTCTAGCCTCAGCATATGATATGTGGCTGCCTTTATTCCTCTCTTTATCCTGTGCTTCAACGGGTCAAAGTCTTCTCCGTAACAGGTAGCCTTGAGTTCATTCTCGGTCAGACTTTCAATATCGAACCGGTTGAATAGAACGTGCTTGGCATCAAAGAAGTAAATGAGTTCGTTAAGCCATTCGACCAGCAAGCTATCCCTCTCGTCGCTGCCCACTTTCACATTGAGATGCAGTTTCTCTTGAATACTTTCAAGCTCCGTAATCAGACTGAACAAAGCCAGTGCAGCATTGGAGAAAAGCTCTTCGATATTCATTCCGTAGGCAATGATGCCCACGTCAGCAGTGTGGTCCATTATTTCAAAAGTCTTTCTCATTCCTCTAATGTTCATTATACAAAAACAACGATGACATCTCCATTCGTGTTTGGTCTTTTTTGCACTTTGCTTAGGCTGCTGCTACAATCAACGCTCAACATAACAAAGACCGGATCCTCTGATTAGGCTGTGCGATTTGGCAAATCATCGATTACCTTGTATCATTGGGGTAGCAGTAGGCAGATAATAGCATCAAATTTGACTTCCTCGTGTGGGAAGTCATATGGTTCTGGCGATGCGAAGAATGGACACAGGCGACAAATCGAGCCTCCAACTGGCAACCTGCTATGAAGGATCTGTTCCCGAGAGGTAGATAAAATGGCATCCCAGGATTACATGGAGTGTGCTCTATCTCTGGCCAGGTTGGCTATGGGATATACCAGTCCGAACCCATCGGTTGGGGCGGTGGTTGTGAAGGATGGACTTGCTGTTGGCATGGGGTATACCCAACCTGTTGGCTGTGAACACGCGGAAGTTATGGCACTCCGTCAAGCTGAGGACAAGGCACAGGGTGCTACCATGTATGTCACCTTGGAGCCTTGCCCTCATTATGGACGCACGCCACCTTGCACCGAAGCCATAATCGATGCCGGCGTCTCAGAGGTTCACATAGCCTTGCTTGATCCTAACCCTGTGGTTTCTGGACGTGGGGTGAAGAGACTAAACGAGATGGGCATCAAGACCCATATAGGTATGTGCCAGCAAGAGGCTTGCGAGATAAACGAGGCCTATGTCAAGCACATTACCACAGGCCTACCCTTTGTCGTGGCCAAATTCGCAATGAGCCTTGATGGCAAGATCGCCACTAAGACTGGTGATTCCAAGTGGATAACCAGGGAAGAGACCAGAAAGTATGCGCATGCCCTGCGCCACACCGTTGATGCCATAATGGTGGGAGTAAACACTGTTGTTGCGGATAATCCCCGCCTCACTGCCAAGGGTTGTGGCGGCAGAGGTGGAATAGGGAAAAAACAGCCGCTGCGTCTGGTCATTGATAGCAAAGGAAAAGTACCGTTGAACTCTCGTATTTTCGAGCCACCGGGCGAGGTCTTGCTCGCTGTGGTATCGCCTTTCGACTCGGCAAGAAAGGAACGACTTGTAGAGGCGGGTGCTGAAGTGGTGGAATTACCAGCCTGTGGAGGTTCGGTGGATATCGTAGAATTACTGAAGTTGTTGGGGAAGCGGGAGATTGTCACCATCTTGGTGGAGGGGGGCGGCAAGCTTCTTGGCTCCCTTTTTGACTACCACTTGGTGGATAAGGTATTGGCCTTTATTTCGCCGATCATCATCGGAGGTCGTGAAGCTGTATGTGTGGGGGGGAACGGCGTCGATAATATGGCTAGGGCTCTGCGCCTGACCCGAGTTGACATCAAGACTTTCGGCGATGATATATTGGTTAGTGGATATCCCGAGAGACGATTGCCGCAGGAGGCGTAGCTTCCAAGGGTATGGTATGTTCACAGGTATAGTCGAGGAAATTGGCATAGTCAAGCAGACGAGCCGAGGCCGCTTGGCCTTTCAGGCCCAGGGAGTGATTGAAGGGACAAAAACGGGAGACAGCATAGCCGTCAATGGTGTTTGCTTGACTGTTGTGTCTCTTGAGAATTGTGGCTTTAGCGTCGATGTTATGCCCGAGACGTTACGTCGTACTAATCTCGGCGGGCTTCGTTATGATGACCGGGTAAACTTGGAAAGGGCGTTGGTGCTGGGAGGGCGCCTGGGTGGTCATTTGGTGTCAGGTCATGTGGATGAGACGGGAGAAGTACTGGATGTAAGGAGCGAAGAAGAAGCGCGTACTATGAAGATTTCGGCACCAGCCAGACTGATGTCCTACATGGTGGATAAAGGATTTATTGCTGTCGACGGCGTTAGTCTTACCATAATAGGGGTCGGTGATTCTTCTTTTAACTTGTCTCTGGTAGGCTACACTGTGGAAAACACAACGCTAGGCAGAAAGAGACCTGGGGACGTAGTCAATCTGGAGGTGGACATCATAGCTAAGTATGTGGAAAACCTGAGGGAGCAGAAGAGACAAGGCCTAAGCATTGAATTCCTCAAGGAATATGGATTCGTAGGAGAGAGAGATGCCGACTAGCATTTCCGAGGCGATTGAAGATATAAGAGCAGGCAAGTTCGTCATCATCATTGATGATGAGTCGCGCGAAAACGAAGGCGATCTGGCCATGGCTGCCGAGAAGGTTACCCCTGAGGCCATAAACTTCATGGCTAAGCATGGTCGCGGGCTGGTTTGCCTTCCTGTTACCGGCGAAAGGCTGGACGAACTGGGAATACCACTGATGGTCACCAATAACACATCGCGCTACTCTACTGCCTTTACGGTCTCCATTGAAGCCAAGGAGAAAGTTACCACCGGAATCTCAGCTTTTGATCGGGCACAGACCATAAAAACGGTGCTTGATCCTAATACCAAGCCGAGTGACATAGTCCAGCCGGGGCACATATTTCCTATTCGAGCCAAGGAGGGCGGGGTGCTGGTGCGAGCGGGGCACAGTGAAGCTATCGTCGATCTAGCCAGGCTGGCTGGGCTTTATCCGGCTGGCGTCATATGTGAGGTCATGGATGAAGATGGCGCAATGGCTCGTCTGCCTCAACTTGAAGCTATAGCTGCCAGGTTTGACCTGAAGATGATAACCATAGTTGATTTGATTGCCTACAGACTTCGCCACGAAAAACTGGTGGAGAGAGTGACTGAAGCCAAGCTGCCTACTAAGTATGGCGAATTTACAGCCGTGGCCTATAGAAGCACGGTCGATGCCGCTGAGCATATCGCTCTGGTCAAAGGTGACATATCAACTGATGAGCCAGTCCTGGTGCGTGTCCACAGTGAATGTCTCACCGGAGATGTTTTCGGTAGTTTGAGATGCGATTGTGGAGCTCAAATTGAAATGGCTTTGCAGGGCATAGCCAAGCAGGATCGAGGTGTTTTTCTTTATATGAGACAGGAAGGGAGGGGGATCGGGTTTCACAACAAACTTTGCGCCTATGCTCTTCAAGATCAGGGAATGGATACTGTAGAGGCTAATATAGCTCTCGGTTTTGCTCCTGATTTGAGAGATTATGGCGTCGGCGCACAGATTCTAGCCGACCTGGGTTTACATAATATTCGCCTGCTCACCAACAATCCTAAGAAGGTCATCGGGCTGGAAAGCTATGGCATCAAGATAGTAGAGACTGTTCCCCTAATAACCCCAGCTACCCCATATAACATCAATTACCTGAGAACCAAGCAAGAGAAACTGGGGCATATCCTGAATCTGGAAAAATGATGCATGAGCAAGCTCACGCGTCAAGGAGAGATAATCTAGCGTTTAGACATCTGAACTTGATCTGGAATTTGTTTATAGGAGGGTAAAAATGCCGAAGCATCAATACGAAGGTATCTTGATAGGAAAAGGTCTCAAATTTGCCGTGGTTGTTTCTCGTTTCAATGAGTTGATAACCACAAAGTTGCTTGAAGGGGCAAAGGACGCTTTGTTGCGCCATGGTGTTGGTGAGGGTGACATCGATGTTGCCTGGACTCCGGGTTGTCTGGAGATCCCGCTGGTAAGCAAGAAACTGGCCCAGAGTAACAAGTACGATGCAATAGTCTGCCTTGGCGCGGTGATTCGTGGTGGCACTCCCCATGCTGAGTACGTTGCTTCCGAGGTAAATCGGGGAATCAGTAGAGTGAGTCTGGATGCTGGCCTACCGGTGATACAGGGAATAATAACAGCCGATACTTTGGAGCAGGCTATACAGAGAGCAGGAGCCAAAGAGGGCAATAGAGGCTTTACTGCTGCGGTGAGTGCTATTGAGATGGCTAACTTACTTAAGGCTATTTAGGTGACTTTATAAACGGTGTCACCTCGCCTTACTCTGTCAAGGACTTTTATGCCCACAAGGTCACCGGGCTTGCCCTCCGTGATGTTGACACGCTCAATCTGCATGGATTCGACAGTCAATTCCATATCTGTGGTGCTGCCCTTGATATGGATTCTGTCGCCTATCTTCAATGTGCCGCTTAGCTCTATACCAGCCACTACCGGCTTGGCAAAAAAATCTGTTACCTTACCAATCTCTACATCAGGCATTTCCGGACACCTCCCTTCTCAGACATAATGTACACCCTTCAGAGTCAAAAATCAATATTCAGAGGTGATGTTGCAGCGTTCTCCGAGAGGTCGATTTGAAAGCAGGCGAGATGCCCCGCAAAGTCCTGTGCGGAACGGAAGGGCTGATTGACACTGAAAATGGGAAGTATTAATATTTAGGCTAATAGGTAGACCTGTTAGCCAATCGGACGATCATGTAGGTTCAGAGATCCAAGGTGTGAAAAAGAGAACTGCCGAATGGTTGTTTCACAGATTCTCCTAGTGCAAAGATGTCGAGCCAATGTGAATCGGGAATATTCGAGAAGGAGGTGATTCTATGCCACAGTCAATAGAGTATCACAAACTGATGACAGAGATAGTGTACATCAACTTGCCTGGTCCAGGCCAGCCCGTTGATGGAATGACAGGTGGTGAGCTATTGCATGGTTTTCTGGCGGATTTGTATACAACGCCAAATCCGGATATCAAGAACTTTGTCATGGCTTTGTGCAGCAAGTGGAATGTGCGTTACGTCCAGTCGGGGGGCACAGACTCTTGTGACATTGCCAAAAAGCGGTAGCAGGTTATGAATGCAGTACCATTTGAGGTCAAAGCGCTACGGAACCAAGTGAGCATAGTAGGCTAATGCGAACCAGAAATATTTAGAACGGAGGTAATTCATGCCACAGTCAATAGAGTATCACAAACTGATGACGGAGATAGTGTACATTAATCTGCCTGGTCCGAGGGAGCCCGTTGATGGGATGACCGGCGGTGAGCTGTTACATGGTTTTCTGGCAGATTTGTATACGACATCAAACCAGGATACCAAGAACTTCGTCATGGCTTTGTGTAACAAGTGGAATGTCCGCTATGTGCAACCGGGAGGTGTGACTTCTCACGAGATTGGCAAAAAGAAGTAGCCGACCACGGAGGCAATATGCTGACTGACCTCAGGGTGCTACGGATCTGAGTGAAGAGGTCAAGCTAATGTGAACCAAAGAGTATTCGGAATGGAGGTGATTTCATGCCGCAGTCTATAGAGTACCACAAGCTGATGACGGAGATAGTGTACATTAATCTGCCTGGTCCAGCGGAACCCGTCGATGGAATGACAGGTGGCGACCTATTACATGGTTTTCTGGCAGATTTGTACACAACGTCAAATCCGGAGATTAAGAACTTTGTGGTGGCTTTGTGCAACAAGTGGAATGTGCGTTATCGCTGACCGGAAGACCAGCTGCTTAGCTAAGCACTAGGCTGTGGATATCGAACATTCCGGGGATTCGTGCTCCGCATCCTGTGAGTTCCGCATCTTCTCTTGTCGCGATTCATATCCCTCATTACCTTCTCTCTGCTCTTGCCTACGTTACCCGCACGGAGTACGTCTAAGAGACCGGCAACATCCATAGCTAACTGCCGCCAATCCAGACAGGCACAACAATACCTTGACAAGTTGTGCCGCCAAGCTTATGATAGTAATTCAAATAAATCTACTGGGAGGTAGTGTGCCATGACTGACAAGCCTGAAAAGAAAGCTGTACAGCCGTACAGTCCGGAGGAGATACTTTCTTTTGACCGCATCAAGAGGGCTATGACAGGCAGGGTTTTGGATAGGATAGAGGAATTGTGGCAAGGGAAGCAGCCGATAGGCGTTGAGCAGGTGAATGAAATAATCTCGAGTGAATGGCAGAGAGTAAAGGAGGCGGTAAGGTCGTCACCTGCAGCGCGAGAAGCCTTCCGTAAGTATTTGGAACGCACCGTCTCTGAACAGGTAGAGAAGCTGATGAAAGAAGACAAGACCGAACTGGAATCACTGGGCGTTGTAGAGAAGAGTCTATAAATTGGTGTCACAAGACAGAACGAAGCTAGGCAGACAGGTCAACCAGGATCGAGAGGTAGGGCAGCTCATGAAGCGCCTCGATATGTTGGACGAGAGGCTGGACAACATAGATTCTGTGGTAACATCTCTCGTGGAAAGAGTGATGGGAAGGCCGCTCGTTATAGAAGTCACCTGCCCCAACTGCGGTCAGACTGTGCAGATTAATGTCACTAGTGGTGTGAGGCTGCGAGGTAAGGAATAGCTCTGAAGCTATCTTGTTTCTGTCGATGTCTGATTTCCAAGCCACCCGATGACAAGTAGCATTCTATTTCAGTGTGTCTCAAACGTTTGCCATGTTTAGCTATGTCTGGTAAAATCGTCGGATGGGCGGTTAGCTCAGTGGTTAGAGCGCTGCGTTGACATCGCAGAGGTCACTGGTTCAAGTCCAGTACTGCCCATTTTTTGACGGGATTATTAGTAGTTTGTAGGTCTACTGTAGAGAATCGAAGATGGAATCGGAAGAAAAGGACGAGCAAGTAGCGCGGATGCGTCACTCCGCGTCTCACATCATGGCTGAGGCGGTGCAATGTCTGTTTCCCGGAGCTAAATTTGGCATCGGACCGATGATTGAGAACGGCTTCTACTACGACTTTGAGCTGCCACGCGCATTGGCGCCAGACGATTTGCCTGTGATTGAGGGCAAAATGAGGGAGATTATTGGTCAAGATGTGCCGTTTGTGACAGAGAAGATGAGCAAGGAGAAGGCCCGCAAGCTCTTTGCTGCCCAGCCGTATAAACTCGAGCTTATCGACGAAATCGCCGATACTAGTGTCACTATTTATAGGCAGGGTTCTTTCACCGATTTGTGTCGTGGTCCTCACCTGGCTTCTACCGGTGAAGTGAAAGCATTCAAACTCACTCATGCAGCCGGAGCGTACTGGCGTGGCGATGAAAAGCGACCCATGCTACAGAGAATCTACGGTGTGGCCTTTGCAAGTCAAAAGGAACTTGACGATTATTTGTCCTTGCAAGCCGAAGCGGCTAAACGCGATCATAGGAAGCTCGGTAAGGAACTTGACCTCTTCAGTACTCACGAGGAGATGGGTCCAGGATTAGTTTGTTGGCACCCCAAAGGCGCTCTGATACGGCAGGTCATCGAAGACTTCTGGAGGGCAGAGCATAGAAAGCGAGGCTATGACATCGTTTACACTCCCCACATTGCCAAGGTAGATTTGTGGAAGACTAGCGGGCATCTGGAATTCTATCGGGATTATCTGTTCCCACCGATGGAAGTCGAGGGACAGCAGTACATGCTCAAGCCCATGAATTGCTTGGGACACATTTTGATCTACAAGAGCCAGCTGCGCAGTTATCGTAATTTGCCCTTAAGATACGCCGAACTGGGCACGGTCTACAGATATGAGCGAACCGGCGTGTTATACGGTCTGGCCCGGGTCAGAGGATTTACTCAGGACGACGCTCACATTTTCTGTCGACCTGATCAAGTTGAAGGGGAAGTGACGGAAGTTCTCAGCTTCGTGCAATTCATGATGTCTAGCTTTGGATTTGAGGAATATCATATGTTCCTGTCAACGCGTCCGGACAAATATGCTGGCACACTTTCAATGTGGGAAGAGGCCACAGAAGCATTGAAACACGTTCTGGAGAAACTTGACTTGCACTACGAAGTGGACCCTGGCGAGGGGGTCTTCTACGGGCCTAAAATCGATGTCAAACTCAAGGATGCTGTAGGGCATGTCTGGCAAGGGCCTACTGTCCAGGTCGATTTCAATTTGCCACAACGGTTCAATGTCTGTTATATTGGTGAGGATGGACTGGAGCATAATGTTGTGATGATACATCGCGTAGTGCTTGGCGCGATGGAGCGTTTCCTGGCGTGTCTCATAGAACATTATGGCGGCTCCTTCCCGGTATGGTTATCGCCGGTTCAGGCAACAGTAATTCCCATAGCAGATCGTCATGTCAGCTATGCGCGTAAGGTAGAGGCTGAATTCAAGAATGAGGGTATTCGAGCTCAGGTTGATGACCGCTCTGAGAGGATGAATCTTAAGATAAGGGCAGCCCAACTGGAGAAAGTCCCATATATGCTCATAGTCGGTGATAAAGAGATGGCTTCATCTGGTGTGTCACTTCGCTTGAGGAGTGGTGAAGACCTGGGTTCGGAGACTGTGGTACAAGCTAAGAATAGGATAATGGCAGCAATAGAGGCTAAGTCCTAAATACTGTTCCAGGGGGTAGACGAAGCATAGTCAAAGAGTTACTAACCAATAGGAGAATCCGAGCAAAAGAAGTGCGGCTCATTGGGGATGGTGGGGAACAGCTGGGGGTGGTGCCGTTGCAGAAAGCACTGCAGATTGCTTACGAGCGTGGCCTGGATTTGGTACAGGTGGCATCAACGACCGTTCCACCGGTATGCCGACTTCTTGACTATGGCAAATATAGGTATGAACAAACCAAGAAGGAACGCAAGGCGAAGCGAGGTCAGAGAGTCGGCCTACTCAAGGAGGTCCGATTAAGACCCAAGATAGAAGAGCACGACTTGCTGGCAAAGATTAAGACGACGAAGAAACTGTTGGAGGAAGGCAATAAGGTACGGCTAGTATTGAGGTTTAGAGGCCGGGAAATCATCTATCCGGAGCTGGGTTGGAAGGTGCTACGTAAAGTGACTGAAGCATCTCAAGAAATAGCGGTAGTGAGCAATTCTGTTAGTGAAGGGAATGCTATAGCCTTGGTGCTAGCCCCGGTTGCCCAGAGAAAACCTAAGGAGAAAGGGACAGATGCCAAAACTGAAAACCCATAAAGGGGCAAAGAGCCGTTTTCATTTTACTGGTAGCGGCAAGCTGATGCGCACCAAATGTGGCAAGAGCCATCTGAGGAGGAAAAAGGCTCCCAGAACCAAGCGTCTCTACGATGAAATGATACCGATTTCCCCAACGGATGAGAAGAGGATAAAGAGGCTTCTGCCGTACAAGGTGTAGGGAAGGAAAATGGCAGGTACTTTGATCCCCATTTTTGGTATAGTCTTTGGCTGTGGGATAGCCCTGTTGGCAATCTGGACCGAATACAGGAGAGACAGGGCTTTAATTGATAAGGGGCTATACCAACCTGAAAAACCGGAGTCGGCAGGCTCTTCTGATAGAGGATTTTTGGTGAGCGGCTCCGTACTGGGCGGTATAGGCATAGCCCTGGTTGTCAGTACGTTTATTTTTCAGATAGGCAAGGCGACAGGGATACCCGGATTCATCTTCCTGTTTATTGGCGTTGCACTACTAATAGTCTATCTTGCCGCCAAGAAGAGAGAGACCACGCCCAAGGATTAAAGGAGGAAAAGTTGCCACGAGCCAGGAGCGGAAAAACTACCCATAGACGGCACAAGAAGGTACTGGAGCTGACTAAAGGGCATCGGGCTGCCCGCCACAAGCTTTATATTATAGCTAACCAGTCCATGCTGCACGCCCTAGATTATTCCTATCGTCATCGTCGCGAGCGGAAAGGTGACTTCAGGAGGCTGTGGATCGTCCGCATCAATGCTGCGGCGCGAGCTAGAGGACTTACCTACAGTCAGTTTATGGTCGGGCTGAGAAGATCAAGCATTGGAATCGATCGCAAGATGCTAGCCGAGATGGCAGTCAAAGACCCGAACGGGTTTGCTGCATTGGTGGCTTCGGTGACCGAGACCAACTCACCTCGCACATAGCGAAATCGTGTCTGGATATACCGGGGTTTTTGAACAAGGATAACACCACTTAGCAGTCAATGCTGGAACAAATCAAAGACCTTCATGCACAAGCTCTTGAAGAGCTGAACAAAGTCGGCAATCCTCGAGAGCTTGAGCTCTGGCGCATTCGCTATCTGGGCAAGAAGAGCAATCTGACTCAGATTCTGCGTTCCTTAGCTGCCTTGCCGCTGGAGGAACGACGAGAAGCTGGTGCCCAGGCTAACGAAGTCAAGAGGACTTTAGAGTCAAGCCTGGAAGAGAAAAGCAAATTGCTCCAGGCATCCATTCTGACCTCTCTTCGGGAATCACATAGATTGGACGTCACCTTGCGCGGGAGACCTCTCCCGGCAGGGCGCCTTCACCCCACCACTCAAGCGCTTCAGGAAATTTGCGATGTTTTCAAGAGTATGGGCTTCCAGGTAATTGAAGGACCTGACGTTGAGTGGGATTACTACAACTTTGAAGCCTTGAACATTCCTCAACATCATCCGGCGCGAGATATGATGGCTACCTTCTGGATAGACGCAGGCATGGGAGAGAAAGCCAGACTGTTGCGCACACATACATCCCCCATGCAGATCAGGTTGATGGAGAAGGAACGGCCGCCGATAAGAGCGATAGTCCCCGGGCGGGTCTACCGGTACGAAGCAACTGACGCGACTCACGAATCGATGTTCTATCAGGTTGAAGGTCTGGCCGTGGACAAGGGCATCACGCTAGCTGATTTGAAAGGGACCTTGTTTGATTTTTGCCGCTGTATCTTTGGAGAGGAAAGGAAAGTGCGCTTCCGCTGTGATTACTTTCCCTTTGTTGAACCGGGGGTCGAGGTAGCCATTAGCTGTTTGGCCTGTAACGGGACCGGCTGCCGGCTGTGCGGCCACAGCGGCTGGATTGAAATACTGGGGGCGGGTATGGTACATCCCCACGTCCTGGCACGAGTGGATATAGACCCCGCTGTCTATAGCGGTTTTGCCTTCGGCATGGGAGTTGAGCGTATACCTATGCTGC
>Ga0316628_100003534_pt1 | contig 12059 bp, 12 predicted proteins | sample OWC_Aug_M2_C1_D5_FD_207648 | JGI IMG/M metagenome (GOLD analysis project Ga0316628, IMG submission 207648) | Wetland soil microbial communities from Old Woman Creek delta, Ohio, United States - OWC_Aug_M2_C1_D5_C | ecosystem: Environmental > Terrestrial > Soil > Wetlands | place: USA: Ohio...
GGCGGAATCTACCAGCGGCTGCACGAATTGCAGTTTGTGGACGCGGAACCGTGACGAGCAGAAGGCAGAAGGCATCTCTCTTCGAGGAATGCCTCCTGAACGTAGTCGAGCTGACTGCTGATAGCTGACGGCTACTGACAACTGACAACTGGCTACCGGCAACTGAAAAATGATTCGCAGCATGACAGGTTACAGCAAGGTTCGGAGCGAGGAGGGCGACTTCGCGCTCTCAGTGAGTGTCAAGAGCACCAACCATCGCTTCCTGGACCTGCAAGTGCGGCTGCCGTTTGGATTGGAGCCGCTCGAGCCGGCGCTTCGCAATGTGATCAAGAACCATGTTACGCGCGGGCACGTGGAAATGCAGGTCAGCCTGGAGAGAGCGGGAGCGACGGAGTTGCAGCTCGACCGGAAGTTGTTGGACGCCTATCTGTCGGCTCTTCAGAAAGTGCGGCAGGAGTTCGGGTTCAGTTCGGAGCCCGACCTGGTGGCGTTGCTGCGGACCCCCGGCATGGTGGCCAGCGCCAATGGGGAATTTTCGGCACAGGAGATTGAACGTTTGCGCGCCGTCCTGGAGCGCGCCGCGCAGCAGACGTTGGAACGCCTTAACGAAATGCGCGCCCGCGAAGGCGAGGCTCTGGAGCGCGATGTCCGCGGCAGATTGGCGCAACTCGGCGAGCTCTCTGCCAGCGTGGGCAAACTTGCCGGGGAAATGCCTGCCCTGTATCGGCGCCGAGTGGAAAAGCGCCTGCAGGAAATCCTGGGAAACGTGGAAGTCGATCGCACCCGCGTGGCGCAGGAAGTGGCCTTCCTCGCCTCACGGTCGGACATCGCGGAAGAGCTGACGCGCTTCCGCAGTCACTTGGACCAAATCGAAAGCTTGCTGGGGGAAACTTCGGAAGTAGGAAAGAAGCTCGACTTTCTCCTGCAGGAAATGAATCGCGAGGCCAATACGCTGCTCTCCAAGACCACCGATGTTCCGGAAGTTGGTCTGGAGATCACCCGGCAGGCGATCGAGATGAAAACCGAGATTGAGAAACTGCGCGAGCAGGCGCAGAACATCGAATGATCATGGCCGGAGCGAAGAAACGCGCGGGCGTGCGGGGAAGCGTCATCGTCATCTCAGCGCCTTCGGGGACGGGGAAGTCCACTCTGGTGAAGCGTCTGCTGGCGTCGGTGCGAGGGCTGGAGTTCTCGGTTTCTTACACGACGCGCCCGCCTCGCGCGGGGGAGAAGAACGGCCGGGACTACTTCTTTGTGGCGCCGGAGAGATTCCGTCGCATGATTGCCGCGCGCGAGTTTGTGGAATGGGCCGACGTGTTCGGCCACTTCTACGGCACCTCGCGCCGCCAGTTGCGCGCGGCCGAGGACGCGGGGAAAGACATCCTTCTCGACATCGATGTCCAGGGTCATGCGCAGGTGCGCCGGCGCCTGCGGGAGGCGGTCAGCATATTTGTGTTGCCGCCTTCGTTTCAGGAACTGGAGCGTCGACTTCGTCATCGTCACTCCGACGCGCCGGAGGTGATTGCGAGGCGGTTGAATGACGCCCGCCGGGAGATCCGGCACTGGAAAGAGTATGACTACCTCGTGGTGAACGATCGGCTGCCCACGGCCGTCAAAGCTTTACGGGCCGTGGTCGAGGCGGCGCGCTCCCGCCGGCGGATTCAGCAGGAGCGCGCCAAAGAGATTTGCAGGACTTTTGGAGGATAATTCGAATGAATATGCCGCAGGGAATTGACAGCAAGTTCCGCTTCATCCTGGTCGCGGCCAGGCGCGCGCGCCAGCTTCAAGCTGGGGCGAGGCCCTTGGTCCAGACCCAGACCAAGAAAGTGACGAAGGTCGCGCAGATGGAAGTGGAAGCTGGGCACGTGCCTTTCGAGAACTTCGAGCCCGTGGGGAGTAACGGCGAGAAGGCAAAAAAGAAGGCGTCGAAGTAGGGTAGGGAATTCATAGAGTGTCAGGTGGCTGCCGCAGCCCCTGAAACCTGGCACCCGGAATCTGCGATGAGAATTGCGCTCGGAGTCTCGGGCGGGATCGCTGCGTACAAGGCGGCGGAGCTTGTCCGTGTGCTCCAGGACAAGGGCCTGGAAGTTCAAGTGGTGATGACTCGCAACGCCTGCGAGTTCGTCACGCCGCTTACCTTTGCGGCGCTTTCCGGCCGCAAAGTCATCACCGGCATGTTCGGCGAGACCGGAGGCGAGGCAAACGTCGAAAGCGCCATCGAGCATATTGCCGTCGCGCAGTCGATCGAGGCGCTGGTCATTGCACCCGCCACGGCCAACATTCTGGCCAAGCTGGCCCACGGGATCGCCGACGATTTCCTCACCACTCTCGCCCTGGCCACCAAAGCGCCTGTCATCGTCGCGCCCGCCATGAACGTCAATATGTGGGATCACGAGACGACGCAGCAGAATGTGGCGGCGCTTCACTCGCGCGGCGTCACCGTCGTCGAACCCGATGAAGGCTACCTGGCCTGCGGAATGACCGGTGCGGGAAGACTCGCTTCGCTTGAGTCGATTGCGAAGGCCATCTTCGAAACGCTTGGGCTGCGCGAGGATTTGAATGGCGAAACGATTCTGGTGTCCGCGGGCCGGACGGAAGAGCCCCTCGATGCCGTGCGCTATCTAAGCAACCGGTCATCAGGAAAGATGGGTTATGCAATTGCCGAAGCCGCCCGCCGTCGCGGCGCCAAGGTCATCCTGGTGAGTGGGCCGACAAGCCTGGACGCTCCCGCCGGAGTCCAGGCCGAGCGAGTCAGGACCACACAGGAAATGGCTGATGCAGTTCTTCGCCATTTGCCGGAAGCCAGCATTGTCGTGATGTCGGCGGCGGTTGCGGATTTTCGTCCGGAGAAATATCAATCCAAGAAGATCAAGCGGGCCGCAGGGGTCCCGGCCCTGAAGCTCAAAGCTACGCGCGATATCCTGGGGGAAATCGCGCGGAAACGCCGATCGAATCAGGTGGTGATAGGTTTTGCCGCCGAGACTGACCACGTGCTCGAGAATGCCGCGAAAAAGCTTCGCTCCAAGCGGCTTGATATGATTGTCGCCAACGACGTCACGCAGGAAGGTGCGGGATTCGATGTCGATACGAACATCGTCACGATGCTGTTCCCTGACGGCCGCAAGAGGCCTCTGGAGAAAATGACGAAGCTCGACGTGGCCGGCCGGATTCTTGACGAGGTGGTAGCGCTTCGGAAGGCACGCGTCTAGGTGCTGGGTTCTGGGGACTGGGCAAGAGGCAAAGACTCGGAATTCCGCCCGTAGCATCTGAAACCTGAAACCTGTAACCTGTTCCCTATAACCTTTGAACAATGGACGACGTCTTACGCAAACAAATCGCCGCGTGGCTGGAATACTATCGCGAGCTGGGGATTGAGGGTTTCTACCGCCGGCCGCCGGGGGAACGAATCGAAATCCGAAATTCGAAATTCGAAACCCGCCAGACGACCGAGCCGTCTGCAATTCTGCCGGCACCCGCCAAACCTCCAACCGCGAGTCCCGAACCCCGAGTCCCGAGTCCCGAGTCCCGAGCTCCCATCGCCCCGCCGCCACTCTCGCTGAGCCTGTTTGAAGCCCCCGAGCCGGCGCGCGGGCCCGAGACGCTGGAACAAATCCGCTCCGACCTGGGCGATTGTCAGCGCTGCAAACTGGCGGGGGGGCGCAAGAAGATTGTGTTCGGCCAGGGGAATCCCCACGCGGAACTGGTTTTCGTCGGCGAAGGCCCCGGCGCCGACGAAGACGAGCAAGGGTTGCCGTTCGTCGGCCGCGCCGGACAGCTCCTGAACCGCATGATTCAGTTCGTGGGGATGAAACGCGAAGAGGTTTACATCTGCAACATCGTGAAGTGCCGCCCGCCCGGCAACCGGACTCCCGAGAAAGACGAGATCGAGACCTGTTCCCCCTTCCTGTTCCGCCAGCTCGAGGCGATCAAACCCCGCCTGATTTGCTGCCTGGGCGCGCCGGCGATGAAAACGCTCCTCGGTATTAAGGAAGGTATTACTAGAGTTCGTGGCCAGATATTTGATTATGCTGGAACAAAGGCCTTCGTTGCCTACCACCCCGCCTACATTCTGCGCAACCCACGCGAAGAGAAGATCCTGCGCGAAGATTTCGAGAAGATCCGCGACTTCCTGAGAACCCCAGAATAGACCGTCTCACCCTCACCCCTGCCCCTCTCCCTGAGGGAGAGAGTGTCCCGGCTTGTCGGGACAGGTGAGGGGTCACGCGTCAGAGAGCTCCAAAGACAGCATGGTTCTTCTCGCATCTGCGCTAGCTACGCAGCCTTCAGGTCCGCCGTGCAGTGCGCGCAGCGCGTGGCCTTGAGAGGAATGGCCGATAGGCAATAGGGGCAATCACGCGTCGTGGGGGCTGGCGGGGCCACTGCTGGTTCACGCTTAAGCCGGTTGACTTGACGGATCAGCAGAAAGATCGCAAACGCCACGATGGCGAAGTTGAGCACGGTATTCAGGAACAGGCCGTAATTGAGCGTGGCGGCTCCGGCTGCTTTCGCTGCCGCAAGCGATGGGTACTGCTGTCCCGAGAGGCTTACATAGAGATTGGAAAAATCCATCTTGCCCAGCAGCAGGCCCAGCGGCGGCATCAGAATGTCTTCCACGAGGGAGGCAATGATCTTTCCGAAGGCCGCGCCGATGATTACACCGACGGCCATGTCGAGGACGTTGCCGCGCATGGCGAACTCTTTGAGTTCTTTCAACATTCGCAACCTCCTATCGGAACGCAAATCTACTTCATCGTCATGACCACAATGTTGTCCACGGGGTCTTTGGCGGAGGCGGGCAGCTTCAGGACGGTGCCGTAGTCAGCCTCGACGATTTCGACCTTGTCTCCCGTGCCGAGCAGGGAAGCGCTTTGAACCTGCTTCGGCAGCCTCGGAAGGAGCAGGGCATTGTCCTGCCAGTCGAGGATGTGGACGAAGATTTTGTTCTCCTTTTGCGTCGTCACCCCCCAGGGCCGGGGAGTGATGGGGCCGCCGCGCGTGCCGTAGACGCTCTCGCCGTTCTTATCGAGCCACGCCCCGATCGCTTTCAGCCGCTCCACGAATTCCGGCTGGATTTTGCCCGTGGGCATGGGCCCGATGTTCAATAAGAAATTCGAATCGTAGCCGGCGGCGCGCACCAGGTAATGGATCAGTTCCGTTGCGCTCTTGAAGTTCCGGTCGTTCTTGTTGTATCCCCACGCCAGGTTGATCGTGTCGCAGGTTTCGAGCGGTAACGAGCCGATTTGCGATTCTTTGTTGAAATCCTGTGTGCTATGGCCGGGCAAGTCCTTCTCGAACATCTGAAAGTCTTCACCGGGAAAAGGCTTCTGGTGATGATTGCTCCCGATCAGCGCCGCGGGCTGGAGTCGGTGGATGAGGCTGTAAGTTTTCTCCAGCCGCCAGTCGGCCTGGGGCTTGTCCCACCATCCGTCGAACCAGATGCCGCCGATGGGGCCGTAGTTGGTCAGCAATTCGGTGAGCTGCGCGTCCATGTAATCGAGGTACTTGTACCAGTCGCCGCCGGAGGGCCGCCCTGCCGTCAGGCCTGTCCTTCCCAGAGGGAAGTAGTCCGGATGGTGCCAGTCGAGCTGCGAGTGGTAGAAAAACAATTTGATGCCTTGCTTGTGACACTCGTCGGCGAGCATCTTGATGGGGTCCTTTTTGTAAGGCGTCCGATCGACAATGTTCCAATTCGATTGCTTCGTCGCGAACATCGCAAAGCCGTCGTGGTGCTTGCTGGTAATGGTGATGTACTTCATGCCCGCCGCCTTCGCCAGCGATACCCACTCGGCGGCGTTAAAGTCCGTGGGATTGAAATCCGGCGGAAGCTTTTCGTAGTCGGCGACGCTGATCTTGCGATTGTTCATCACCCACTCGCCGTCGCCCAGGACGCTGTAAACCCCCCAGTGGATGAACATGCCGAACCTCGCATGCCGGAACCACTTCTGTTGCGGTGATTCTTCGTTTGGTGATCGGGGAGCAGCAAATGTTGGCTGTGAGCCTTGGACTCCTGCCATCGTTGCCACAATGAGCGCTATCAGAATTCCTCGTCGCATACTGGTTCGCCTCGGTATTTGAAGTTGAGCGCGTAGCATAGCACGCAGGAAAAGATGATTCGAGACGGATTCTGGTCTCGAGGCTTGTCCCCGGCTCATTGCGGTTTTCTGACGTTGGGTCTAAGCTGATGATAGATGCAGGGTGATCGGCCAACAAGGGCGAAGTGAGAGACATCGAGTGAATCTGAAGGACAAGCTACTCAATCCGTCCATTCCGCTGACTTTTTTTGAGATCGTGCCTCCGGCCGCGGGGAAGCCGGAAGCGATTGAGAATACGGTTAAGGAAGTCAGGAAAGTCCGGCATCTCGTGGACGCCATCAATCTTCCGGAAATTCACGACGAGTCCCGCGGCACCGAACGCACCCATCGATTCGTCGCGCGAGTGGAACCGCGCATCCTGGGCGCGCGAATTCAGAAAGACGTTTCGGCTGAGATCGTCATCAACCGCGTGGTGGTTCACGATCAGGATTCGGAGCGGTGGTTTCGTGAGACGTCGGAAAAGTTCGGCATCCAACACATCGTGCTGGTGGGAGGCGAGTCGGTGGAGATCAAATATCCCGGACCGAATCCGACCGAAGCCGCGGCGCTGGTGCGCTCCGCCGCGCTGCCGATTTCCCTGGGAGGTATCACGATTCCCAGCCGCCCCAACGAAGCCGACCGAATCCGCAGCAAGAACGCCGCCGGGATCAGCTTCTTTACCTCACAGATTTTGTTCGACTCCAATGACATCGTCTGGTTGATCCAGCGCCTCAACGGCGTTGAGGCCCGCGTCTTCCTCAGCTTCGCGCCGGTCAGCCACCCGCGCGATCTCGAATTTCTCCGCTGGTTGGGCGCGGACATTCCGCAAAATCTCGATCGGTTCCTTTTGCAGGGCGAAGCAGGCTCCACCGAATCCTGCTTTGAACGGTCGCTGGACCTGGCGCAACGGATCTTGATGGATGTGTTCGACAACCTGCCGCCCGACCCGCCGCCGATCGGGCTAAACGTGGAGCACATCAACCAAAGGAATTTCCCCTCCGCGGTCAGGATGCTGGAACGACTCGGGAACCTCTATTCCGGCCTGGTCGCCTCTCGCGCGCGAAGCAGTCTGGCGTAGCCGGTTCAGCCATGGCCCGCCGGCGCGTTCTTCAAGGAAGACCTTGTGAACTACCTCTCTAATTAGAGAATGGAAACTGGACCGAAAGTCCCTTGGTGTTTGATTCGGATTTTGCTATAGATGGACGAAGCGCCTAATGCTCGGAACGAGCGGCCCAGGCCCGCTGGGCCGGCGAGGAGCCAAATCGAGAGAGGGTAACGAGATGAGAGTGCGATTCACGCGGTTGTGGGAGGCGCTAGAAGAGCTGCACGCTGAGGAGTCGGGTCAGGACCTGGTTGAATACGCCATCGTCGCGGCGCTCATCGCTCTCGGAGCAACGGCCTCCATGGGAACGATCGCCAAAAACATCAACGATATCTTCTCATCGATCGCCGTGAAGTTTGCTACAGCCGGCTCGTAGGCTCTCCTCAAAGCTGATCGGCGCCCTCCTCCTTGCACTTATTCGCATTCCAGAATAGGCGTGCCATGTTCTGTCTCTGGATGGCCCCGCCGTTTCCCTAAGTTCTGCGCTGGCCAATCGGCCTGCCCCAGCATAGAATTCGCGCATGGCTCGAAAGAAGTCCGCGCAGCCTGCCGGTTTCCTGGTGAACGTGGCAGTCCTCGCGGCCATTCGGAATCCGCTCACGTACGCGGTGCCGGAATCGCTCGACGTGCGCCCCGGGCAACGGGTGCTGATTCCGCTTGGAACCCGTCGGGCGACCGGCATCGTGATTGAGCCGGTGGCGCAGGCAGCACCGGGATTCAAGGTTCGCGAGATTCTGGGCGCGGTCGATCCGGAACCACTCATTTCTCCCGAGTTGCTCACGCTCGGGCTGTGGATGGCGGAGTATTACGTGGCGCCGGTGGGCGAAGTCTTTCGCGCCATGTTGCCCCTGCGCGCCACGACTCGCCGAGTGAGATTGCTGGCGTTGACCGAGGTCGGCAAAAAGGAGCTTGAGAGACTCGAATCCGGCCTGCTGGAAGAAGTCCGCGGGGGCGAGGAGGCAAAGTTCCTCCGCTACCTGGCTGAACAGGCAGGGCAACCAGGGGGGGCAGCGGTCGAAAGCATCCAGCGGAGATTTCCGGGCGTTTCCACCGGACTGATCACGCGCGCCGTCGCGGAAGGATGGGCCGTAAGTTCCGAACAGGAGCGCGACCGGGGGCAGCGGGAAGTTTTCGCCGTGCGATTGGCGGGGCCGCTGCCGGAGCACCTGCCGCGTCTTTCACCGGTGGCGCGAAGGATTCTGGACGTTCTCGAACAGCGCGGCGACGTCGCGGATCATCGTGAGCTTCTTAAGGCGGCTCGCGGAGCCCTGTCGCATTTGAAGAAACTCAGTGAGGCGGGTGTGCTCGCACTGGGTGAGCCCGGAAATCATCCCGAACACACGGATTCCGAGAAACCGACTGGCATCGAGCTGACACCCTTGCAGGCATCGGTTCTGAGTGAGCTCACGACGCTTCTCGATACACGCCGGTTCAATGCCGTCCTGCTACACGGAGTCACTGCCAGCGGGAAGACCGAGATATACCTTCGGCTGATCGCCCGCTGTCTCGAGCAGGGGCGCGCGGCGCTGATGCTGGTCCCCGAGATTTCCTTGACCCCATCAATGCAGTCGGAGTTCTACGCGCGATTTGGAAATCAGGTCGCCGTCCTGCACAGTGGCCTGAGCGAGACAGAGCGCCACGAGTCCTGGTGGCGCGCGCGTCGCGGCGGGGCGAAGGTCGTGCTCGGAACGCGCTCGGCGGTCTTCGCGCCGCTGGCGAACCTGGGAGTGGTGATCGTCGATGAGGAACACGACTCGAGCTACAAGCAGGAGGAAACACCGCGCTATCACGGCCGCGACGGCGCGGTGGTGCGCGCGCGACTGGCGCAGGCGTTGGTCGTCTTGGGCTCAGCCACGCCCTCGCTCGAATCCTATTGGAACGCCCGCGAGGGGAAGTATCGCCTTCTAAGATTGGACGAGCGAATTCCCGGCCGCTCGCTGGCCGCGGTTGAAATCGTCGACATGCGGCAGGAGTTTCGTGAGACTCACACCCAGGTTCCGATCTCGCGGCGGCTCAAGGATGAGATCGACGCGCAGCTCCAGTCCGGCGCGCAAACCATGCTTCTTCTCAACCGGCGCGGCTATTCCTGGTTCCTACTTTGCCGGAGCTGCGGGGAAACCCATCGGTGCGTGAACTGCTCTATTTCTCTTACGTATCATCGCCGCGAGCATAAGTTGATCTGCCACTATTGTGGCTATACAACCGGCGTGCCCTCCCATTGCGCCACTTGCGGCAGCGAGTATCTGCACTACGTGGGAGAAGGGACGGAAAAGCTGGAGGCGAAAATCGCGGAATTCTTTCCTGCCGCGCGCGTGGCGCGTCTTGACCGCGACGTAGCGCAGCGAGCCGGTCAATTCCGTAAGATCCTCGCGGATTTCCGCGAGAGGAAGATCGACATCCTGGTCGGGACACAACTCATCTCCAAAGGGCACGATTTCCCCGGAGTGACGCTGGTCGGGGTTGTCTCCGCCGACCAGGGGTTGGGCATGCCCGATTTCCGCGCCGCCGAGCGCACCTTCCAACTCTTGACCCAGGTCGCCGGGCGAGCCGGCCGCGGCGAAGCTCCGGGCCGCGTCCTGGTGCAGACTTTCTACCCAGAGCACTATGCCATTCGCCTGGCCGCGGACCAGAATTACGAGGGGTTCTACAGCAAGGAACTGCGCTTCCGGCGCATGATGCATTATCCGCCCTGCGCGGCGCTGGCGAACGTCGTTGCTCAGGGTCCGAAACTTGACCAGGCCGCGAAGGTCGCTGGGATGATTGGACAGTTCCTCACTCGGGTGGAAAGAACCACGAAGGGGCTGAAGGTGCTGGGCCCAAGCGCCGCGCCCCTGGCAAGGATCGAAGGCCGGTTCCGCATTCAGTTCCTGCTGAAAGCGGCTTCACGCGCGTCGCTCAACGATATCCTGCGGCGCCTGGCTGATCACTGCGAGGACAAAGGCATCCCGCCGCAATCCGTCATGATCGACATGGATCCTGTCAGTGTTATGTAGGTGGGGCTGAACGGGCAGCCAGCGCGAGAATGCAACAACACGCCCTCGGCGCTAGAGCGCCTGGAGTTCTTTGCCGGGCTTGAAGCGCACGGCCTTGCCGGGAGGGATGCTGACCTCCTGGCCGGTTCGCGGGTTGCGCCCGATGCCGGTCTTGCGGGGTTTGACGTTGAAGACCCCGAAGCCGCGCAATTCGATTCGGTCGCCCTTGGCGAGCGCCTTCTTCATCGCATCGAACACGGTCTCGACAGCCATTTCAGCTTTCGTCTTGGTGACGCCAGTGCGGGTGACGACCTCGTTGATGATGTCGAGCTTGATCACGCGAACCTCCTGATAATAAGAGGCTTCATCCTAGTGGCAGCGTTTCGGCGTTGTCAAGCCCTTTCACCTGTAATATCATTTTTGCTCTTTTCGCCACGGCCGCCCTGGTAACCCGGCTCGCGGAGAAAAGCAAGCCGAATTCCCATTTCAATCGAGGTGCAAGCTTATGGCCGTAAAGAACGACCGCTGGATTCGTCGCATGGCGCTCGAACACGAAATGATCAATCCCTTCGCCGATCGCCAAGTGCGCGAAGGCGTGATCTCCTACGGAGTCTCCGCTTACGGCTACGACCTGCGCGTCGCCGATGAGTTCAAGATCTTTACCAACGTCAACAGCACCATCGTCGATCCCAAGCACTTCGACGAGCGGTCGTTCGTCGAGTTCCAAGGCCCGGTGTGCATCGTGCCTCCCAATTCGTTCGCGCTCGCCCGGTCGGTGGAATACTTCAAGATTCCGCGCAGCGTGATTACCATTTGCGTCGGCAAGTCCACCTACGCGCGCTGCGGCATCATCGTCAACGTCACGCCGCTCGAGCCCGAATGGGAAGGCTTCGTGACCCTCGAGATTTCGAACACTACGCCGCTACCTGCCCGCGTCTATTCCAACGAAGGCCTCTGCCAGATCGTCTTCTTCGAGTCCGATGAACTCTGCGAGGTTTCCTACAAAGACAAGAAAGGAAAGTATCAGTCCCAGCAAGGGATCGTCCTACCGAAGATCTGATCTCGCGTATGGAATAACTCAGGGGCAAGCTTCACACGCCCCATCACCGCAAGGCTTTAATCGCCCTGGGTCCTTGTTGGAGAGGAGAAATTGTGGGCGCGGGCGTCGCGCCGCGGGCGGAGGAGGATCAGTCTCCCACGGTGGCAGGAACCAGGTCGGGAACAGGCTGAACATTCAGGATCTCCCGTTCAACCTTCTCCCGCACTTCGCTGGCGTAAGGAATGAAGTGGTGGCCCGAGATGAGCATCGTCACGGCCAACCAGAGCTTGGCACGATTCATCGCGTAGCGGCCAAAGATCCGGAAAAAGAATTTCCAGTAAGACTTCCGATAGGAGGAGCGGAGCCCTTGTTGCCAGATGGACCGCGCCAGGATGGCTAGAAACCCCCGAACCGTCGGATGCTGGGCGGGGTGTTGGCATTCCTTTGTCTCCCAACTTTGCAAGGACCGCCACGCGCGCTCATAAAACTTCACCGGGTCATAAATCGCGGAGATCGTTCTTCCAAAACCTCGAAGCAAAACTGCGGAATTCATCGTTGTACGGAAATTCGGGGGCGTGCCGTCGCTGCTGCTGCCCCGAGATTCGATCATCCGCCCTTCTCTTTGCATGCGCTCGTAAAGGGCCGTGCGCGGCAGGGCGTGGAGGAAATTCAGCAAGGCCCAGGGGATGGCGGTGCGCTCGATGAATTCGATCTGCTGCTCAAAGATCTCTTCCGTATCGGAGTCGAAGCCCACAATGAAACCACCCGTCACCCACAGGCCGCGCTGGTGCAGGAATTCCACGCAGCTCACCGGATCCATTGCCAGGTTCTGGAACTTTTTCACCTCTTTGAGGGATTCCTTGGAAGGGCTCTCG
>Ga0316628_100003535_pt1 | contig 12056 bp, 10 predicted proteins | sample OWC_Aug_M2_C1_D5_FD_207648 | JGI IMG/M metagenome (GOLD analysis project Ga0316628, IMG submission 207648) | Wetland soil microbial communities from Old Woman Creek delta, Ohio, United States - OWC_Aug_M2_C1_D5_C | ecosystem: Environmental > Terrestrial > Soil > Wetlands | place: USA: Ohio...
GTGCCTGCGCGGCTTCGTCGATCTCTCGCGCTACTCGGGCGGAGCCGCCGCCGCCGCCGCCGGCGCGATCACGGGTGGCGACATGACGCCGGAGGCCGCGCTCGCCAAGCTCATGATCGGCCTGGGGCGCCTCGGTCCGGGCGCTGCGCTGCGCGACTGGCTCCTCACGCCGTGGGTCGGCGAGCGCTCCTGACGCTCGCGCTCGGGCGGGCGGCCGCGACTACTGGCCCTTGAAGTCCGGCTCGCGCTTCTGCATGAACGCCAGCACGCCCTCCATGAGGTCGCCGGTGCGCAGCAGGCGAAGCTGGCCCGCGCGCTCGCGGCGCAGCGCCTCGTCGAGGTCGCCCAGGTTCGCGTAGAGCGCCTCCTTGATGGCGGCGTAGGCGAGCGGGGGGCCCTTCTCGAGGCGGGCGGCGAGCTCGAGGGTCCGCTCGCGCAGCTTCTCGGCGGGGACGGCAAGGACCGCCACGCCGAGCTCGGCGAGCTTCGGGCCCTCCAGCTTGTCGGCGAGCAGGCACAGCTGCATCGCCCGCGCGGTGCCGAGCAGGCGAGGCAGCCAGAAGGTCCCGCCGCCGTCGGGCATGAGGCCGATGCCCACGAACTTCTCCTGCACGTAGCTGCGCGTGCTCACGACGCGCAGATCGCACGCCAGCGCCATGTCGGCGCCGAAGCCGACCGCCGCGCCGTCGACCATGGCCACCGTGGGCTTCGGGCAGCGCACGATGGCGCGGATCAAGCCGTGGAACTCGTCGATGTACTCGTCGGCCTTCTGCATGACGGCCGGGTCTTCCATGTTCTTCCGCAGATCGGCGCCGGCGCAGAAGTGCCCGCCGCCGCCCGTGAGGATCACGCAGCGCACGGAGGCGTCCCCGGCGGCCTCGTCGAGCGCGGAGCGCAGCGCGCGCACCACGTCGAGGGTCAGCGCGTTGCGCGCCTCGGGGCGCGCGAGGGTCACGATGAGGGTGCGCGCCACGCGCTCCGTCGTCACTTCGCTCATGAGATGTTCCTCTTTCGTTCGTCGGCCAAAGGCCGATCGGGGGCCTTGGGCACGGGTGTCACGGGTGCGACGCTCGGCTCCGGCGTCCGCACGTAGAACTCCGAGTGGAGGTAGACCTTCACCAGCCGCTGCAGCAGGATCTTCAGGACGGCGCCGAGCGGAACGGCCAGCAGCACGCCGAAGAAGCCGAGCAGCGAGCCGGCCGCCATCATGGTCAGCAACACTTCGAGCGGCGCGAGGCCGACCGACTTGCCCACGATGCGCGGGGTGATGAGCATGCCGTCGAGGACCTGAACGCTGCCCATCACGAGCAGCACGCCGACGAGCGGGCCGACGCCGTGCCAGTTGAGCAGCGCCACCGCCACCGCGAGGGTCACGCCGATGCCGAAGCCGACGTAAGGCACGAACGCCAGCATTCCGGTGAGCACGCCGATGGGGACGGCGAGGCGGATGTCCACGATGCGCAGGCCGGTCGCGTAGAGCGCCGCCAGGACGAAGCACGCCGTCAGCTGGCCGCGCACGTAGCCGCCGAGCGTGCGGTGGGTCTGGATGGCGACGGCGGTCACCGTGCGGAGCCAGCGCCGCGGGACCAGCTTGCCCGTGTACTTGACGATGCGGTCGAAGTCGATGAGCAGGTACAGCGCGAAGACCGGCACCACCAGGACGCTGAGCACGACCGCGACGTAGCTGAGCGTGCCAAACAGGGCCTCGCTCAGCGCGCTCCAGGTCGTCGGCGTCTGCCAGTCGAGGTGCAGGTCGCTCCACGTGTGGGGAAGCTTGATCTTGAAGTTCTGGAAGAGGAACGGCTCGACCCGCGAGCGCAGCTTGTCGATCTGCTCGGGCAGATCGGCGGCGGCGTCGCGGATCTCCACCGCGAAGTACGGTACGGCCAGGAAGAGAAACAGGATGAAGAGGCCCGTCAGCGCGGCCATGACGAGGATGGCACCGATCGTCCGCGGGACCTTCCAGGTCTCCAGGCGGTCGACGAACGGGTCGAGGGCGTAGGCGAGCAGGAACGCGAAAAATAGCGGCAGGAGCACGCCCCGCAGCAGGTAGATGAGGACCAGGGCGAGAGTGATGCCTGCGGCGACCAGAGCGCGTCGCGCGAAGTGGCTGCTCTGACCCGTCTGGCCGTCCATCCGTCTTCAATGTAGTACATGCGCCCTTCGCGCGCGACGGCCCTTGCGCGTCGCGCGGTTTCGAAGCAGCCTCACCGGCACTCATCAGAGGAGACATGCCGAAGCGCATCGGGTTCGACGCAGACTATTTCGACCGCTACTACGAGAGCGAGGCCTCCCGCGTCTACGGCCCGGCCGAGCTTGCCAGGCTGGCGCAGGGCCTGCTGGGGATGATCGGCTGGTTCGGCGGGGAGGTGGGCTCCGTGCTCGACGTCGGCGCCGGGGCCGGGTTTTTGCGAGACTGGTTCCGCCAGAACGAGCCGTCCGTCCGTTACGTCTCGGTCGACGCGAGCCCGTACGCGTGCCGCCGCTACGGCCACGAGCAGCGGGACATCGCGAGCTGGCGCGCCAAGGAGCGGTTCGATCTCGTCGTCTGTCAGGGGGTGCTGCCGTACCTCGACGACGCCGCCGCGAGCGCCGCGATCGACAACCTCGCGGCCATGTCGCGCGGGTTTTTCTACCTCGAGGCCATCACGACGCGCGATCTGCGCGAGGTCTGCGATCGCGACAAGACCGACGCCGCGGTCCACCCTCGCCCCGGGGCGTTCTACCGCAAGGCCCTCTCGCGGCACTTCGAGCAGGTCGGGTGCGGCCTCTTCTACGCCAAGTCGGGCCGGCTGGCGTTCTACGAGCTCGAGTGCGCCGAGCCGCCGGGGCCCTCGGCCGTGGCCAGCAAGGCGGGCGCGGTCGCGTCATGAGCATTCCCTCGTTCGACGAGAAGGCCCCGAGGCCCATTTCCGATCTCTCCACCCAGGACGGCGCGACGCTGACGCGCCTCGTCGGCGTGATGCGCCGCCTGCTCGCGCCGGGCGGCTGCCCGTGGGACCGCGAGCAGTCGTTCGAGTCGCTCCGCAAGTACGTCCTCGAGGAGGCGTGCGAGGTCATCGACGCCATCGACTCCGGCAACCGCGACGCGCTGCGCGAAGAGCTGGGGGATCTGCTCCTTCAGGTCGTGTTCCAGGCCGAGCTGCTGCGCGCGGAGGGCCGCTTCGCGATCGACGACGTGATCGAGGGGATCGTGCACAAGCTCGTCACGCGCCACCCGCACGTCTTCGGCGACGTGCAGGCCGACACGGCGGACGAGGTGCTCTCCAACTGGGAGAAGATCAAGGCCAGGGAGAAGCAGGGGCGCGGGCTGCTGGGCGGCGTGCCGCGGAGCCTGCCGGCCCTCGTGCGCGCGCAGCGCATCGGCGAGAAGGTGTCGCGGGTGGGCTTCGACTGGCCGGACCAGCGCGGCTCGCGCGCCAAGGTCCACGAGGAGCTGGCCGAGCTCGAGCAGGCCATCCAAAACGGCAACGCCGAGGAATACGAGGAGGAGCTCGGCGACGTGCTCTTCGCGCTCGTGAACCTCGCGCGACACCTCGACGTCGACGCCGAGTCCGCGCTCCGGCGCACCATCGACAAGTTCACCAGGCGCTTCACTCACGTCGAGGAGCGCGTGCGCGAGCGGCACGGCGGCTGGGGCGCGACGGGCGAGGAGCCGCTGCCCCTCGAGACGCTCGACGGCTACTGGGAAGAAGCGAAGCGCGGCGAGTCCAACAAGTAGAGCGTCGTGCCCAAGCGCCGGCGTACCGGTGCTAACGTTCGCGTTCGTGTCGAACCCGAGGTCCGCAGTGAGCGAGCCCGTCGTCGCGCGGGCGCTCGGGCTGGGGGAGGGCGAGGCCGGACGGGCCGCGCGCCTCGTGTCGCTCATCTTCGTTCTGTCGGCGGCGCTGGTGATGATCAAGTCGGCGCAGAACGGGATCTTCCTGCTCGCCTATCCGAAGACCATGATCCCCTGGGCGTTCTTCGCGTCCGCGATCGCGCTGAGCGCCGCCTCGCTGGCGACCGTGCCGTTGGCGTCGAAGCTCGGAGCCGGGCGCCTCTTGCGCGTGACCCTGCTCGCGTGCGCGCTCGCGCTCCTCGCGGCGAGGGCGCTCCTGGCCGCGGGCGCCCCGGCCGCGCCCTTCGTGCTGTACGTCGTCGTCGAGAGCGTGGCCGGCGTGCTCCTGATCAACGGCTGGGCGGTGGTCTCGCAGGCGACGACCGCGCGCAGCGCGAAGCGCTTGCTCCCCGTCGCGGGCGCCGGCGCCACGCTCGCGTGGACCTTCGTGGGGCTGGCGGTGGTCCCTCTCGCGCACCGGCTCGGAGCTCCGGCGCTGCTGATCATCGCCGCGGCGCTGCTGCTCGCGGTCGTGCCGCTCGTCATGGTCATCCGCGCGAGCGATCTGGCCCCGCACACGGCGACCCCCCGCCGGACCGGCATGATCGGCGAGTGGCGCAAGGCGCTCGCGTACCTGCGCAGCGTGCCGCTGCTCCGCGTGATGGCGACGCTGTCGATCCTCGCGCTGGTCACGGAGCAGTTCATGGATTTCCTGCTCATGACGGCGGCGCACGAGCGCTACGCCTCGGAGGCTTCTTGCGCCGGCTTCTTCGGCCGGTACTACGGCATCACGAGCGCGGTCACGCTCGCGGTGCTCCTGCTGTTCTCGGGGCGCGTGCTGCTCTCGCTCGGCACGTCGCGCGCGCTGCTGCTCACGCCGCTCCTGACGCTCGGCGTCGCGGCCGCCGCCGCCATCGCGCCGACGTTCTTCACGGCGCTGGCGCTTCGCGCCGTGGACCGCGTCATGAAGCAGTCGATCTGGGGCTCGGCGAGCGAGCAGACGCAGACGCCGCTGCCGCCGGTGGAGCGGGTCCAGTCCCGGGCGCTCGTGCGAGGCGTGCTCGCCCCGGGCGCGTACGCCATGACCGCCGCCGCGCTGGCGATGCTGCCGCACGGGGTCGACTCGCGCCAGCTCGCGGTGGCCACGCTCGGGGGCGTCGCGATCATGGCGGTCGTGTGCATGCGGGGCGTGCGGCGCGCCTACCGAGACGCGCTGCGGCGCGCCATCGACGAGAGGACGCTGGACCTCGACGAGGCGGAGCCCGCGAGCTTCGACGCGGAGACGCGCTCGACGCTTCTGTCGGAGCTCAGGTCGAGCGACGACCGTCGGGCGGGTCTCGCCGCCGAGCTGCTGTGCGAGGGATCGCAGCCGCCGGACGATCAGGTCCTCGACGTGGCGCTGCGCGGCCCGAGCGCTCTCGTCCGGACCGCGGCCCTGCGGGCGGTGGCGCGACACCGTCGCGGACGATTTCTGGACTCCGTCGCGCGGATCCTCCGGGAGGATCCCGACGCGGGTTGCCGGGCCGAGGCGGCCAGGGTCGTCGCGCAGCTCGGGCTCGCGCCGGAGGAAGCCCGGGTCGCGCTCAGGCGCATGGCCGACGAGGGCGAGCCGCTCGAACGCCCGGCGGCTCGCGTGGCGCTCGCGGTGCTCGAAGAGACCGACGGAGGTCGCCCGGTGGACGTCGCCGAGCTCCTGGCGAGGTCGGACGACGAGGCGGCGACCATCGTCCTCGACACGCTCGTGGTCTTGCCCTCCGAGGAAGACCGCGAGCGGGTCGAGCGCGCGATGCGCGTGCTGCTCCGCCGCGGCTCGGACGCGGTCCGGCTCGCGGCAGCCTCGGCCGCGGCGCGGATCAAGGCGAACGAGCTCTTGCCCGACGTGGTCGCCCTCCTGCCGACGAGCCTGGGACCCGAGGTCGCGACGCGCATCGTGGAGTGGGGGCCGGAGGCTTTGGCCTACGTCCAGGACCAGGTCGACAGCGCGCCCGCCGAGAGCGTCCGGCACGTGGCGACCGCGCTGAGCGGCGAGGCGGGGGGGCCGCTGCTGCACCGCCTGCTGTCGCACCCCGACGCCGAGGTGCGCGACCGCGCCGTGCGATCGCTCTCCTACGCGGTGTTGCGCAAGGCGGTGCCGCAGCCGCCCGACGAGGAGATCGCGCCGCTCCTGTCGCAGGAGCTGGTGGGCGCGTACAAGATGTACGCGATCCTGGCGGGCCTCGCGCGCGACGACGGCATCCCGGACTGGAAGATCGACGCGCCCTTCGATCGGCTCGGCGTCGAGATCGAGAACGAGATCGCGGGCGCCCGCGAGCGCGTCTTGCACCTGCTCTCGCTCACCGGCAAGCACCGCCTGGTCTCGGCGGTGCAAGCCGGGCTGCGGCGCCGGAGCGCCGAGGTCGACGCCAAGATCGCGGAGCTCGTCGACGCCACCCTCCCGCGCGACCTCGCGGCGCGCGTCGTGCCCCTGTTCGAGCGGCTCTCGCTGCGCGAGCGCGCGGACGCCGCGAGGCAGTTCGCCGACGGGGTCTCGCAGGTGGAGCGCGATCCGCTGGCGGCGATCGTGGAGCTCGGCGACGCGACCATCCTGGGCCACGCGATGCTGGTATACAAGGAGCGCTTCCAGCAGCGTTACCCCCGCCTCTACGAGGAGCGAGCAAGCTTGATCCCGCTGTTCGAGCGCATGGCCTTCCTGCGCACCGTCCCCATCTTCGAGCAGATGCCCGGGTCGGAGCTGCGCCGGGTCGCCGAGATGCTCTCCTCGGTCGAGGTGCCGGCGGGGGAGGTCATCTTCAAGAAGGGCGACCCTGGCGAGTCGCTGTACATCGTGCGCCGCGGCGCGGTCTCCATCCGCGACGGTGAGGTCGAGCTCTCGCTCGCGAAGGCCGGGGACTTCTTCGGCGAGCTCGCGCTGCTCGACAACGAGCCGCGCAGCGCCGACGCGGTCGCCACCGAGGACGCGGGCCTCGTGCGGCTGCACGGCGCGGATTTTCGCGAGCTCATGGCGCGGCGCCCTCAGATCCAGGAGCGCGTGCTGCGGGTCCTCGTTCGGCGCCTCCGGGACGCGAGCGGCCGCATCACCCGCCCGAGCTGACCCGGCGGGGTGTGTGCTACACCTCCGGTCATGGCTACCTGCTCCGCGGCTGGCGCCGCGATGCCGCCGCCGCTGGCGCGCACCCCCGAAGAGTGGAGCCGAGCCGTATCCGAGCTCGGCGGCCGGCCTTTCCACGGCAAGCAGGTGTTCCGCTGGCTGCAGGGCAGGGGGGTCGTCGACGCGGAGAAGATGACGGACCTGCCCGCCGGCCTGCGCGCGTCGCTCACCGACCTCGGCGCGGGCGCGCGCGTCTCGGTGGCCACCGAGCGCGCGGCGCAGGACGGCACGCGCAAGCTGCTGCTCGCCCTCCACGACGGCGCCACGATCGAGACCGTGCTCATCCCTGGCGTCAGCGGCCCCAAAGGCGAGCTGCCGAGCCCCATCGACCAAGACGCCGACGCGTCGGCCGCGCCCGACGACGACGAGGACGACGAGCAGGCAGGCGACGCCTCCGCCGAGCCGGTGCGCGTCACCCAGTGCATCTCGACGCAGGTCGGGTGCGCGATGGGTTGCGTCTTCTGCGCGAGCGGCGTGGCCGGGCTGAAGCGCCAGCTCGGCCCCGACGAGATCGTCGCCCAGGTGCTCATCGGCCGCGCGAGCCTTCCCGAGGGTCACAGGCTCCGGAACGTCGTCTACATGGGCATGGGCGAGCCGCTGCACAACTACGAGGCCACGGCGCGCTCGCTGCGCCTGCTGACCCACGCCGACGGGATTGGCCTGTCGTCGCGCCGCGTGACGGTGTCCACCAGCGGCCTCGTCCCCGAGATCGCCCGCCTCGGCGAGGACTTCGGCGGCAACATCGGCCTGGCGATTTCCCTCCACGCCCCCGACGACGAGACGCGGTCGCGCCTGATGCCCATCAACCGGAAGTACCCGCTCGCCAAGCTCATGGAGGCGCTGCGCGCCTACCCGCTGCCGCGCCGCCGCCGCATCACGATCGAGTACACGCTCGTCGCCGGCAAGAACGAATCGTTGCAGGATGCACACACGCTCGCGCGCCTTCTGCGCGGCCTGCCGGTGAAGATCAACCTCATCCCGATGAACCCCATCGCCGCCGCCAGCCTCGGACCGCCCGATCTGCGCGGGGTGCTCGAGTTCCAGAAGGTGCTCTGCGACGCGGGCTACTCCTGCTTCATCCGGCGGCGGCGCGGCGACGACGTCAGCGCCGCGTGCGGGCAGCTCGCGCTGCTCGGCGCCAAGCCCAAGGTCCGGGTCGACAGGACTTGACGCCCCGCCCAAGACCGCCCCATCCGTTGGCCCCTGTGGGCCGAGATCCTGCTAGAACCTCCCGCCAATGATCCCGTACATCCACGTGCCGGACCCGGGCTTCATCCACCCCTTCGGCATTCTCGTCGCGACAGGCGTCCTCATCGGCATCTGGCTCGCCACCAAGCGGGCGAAGTCGATGGGCTACGACCTCGACCGACTCAACTCGTTCATCACCTGGATGCTCGTCTGCGGCTTCATCGGCGGGCACATGCTCGACGAGGTCTTCTACCACCCGAGGGAGATCCTCGACGAGCCGTGGTCGCTGCTCATGCTCTGGCGCAGCCTGTCGAGCTTCGGCGGCTTCATCGGCGCCTTCACCGGCATCGTGCTCTGGAAGTACTTCTACTTCGAGTCGAGGTTCCCCGGCCACCCGTGGCTCGGCTGGATCGGGCGCATCCGGCGGCGCGACGCGGTGCAGCCCATCCTGCCGTTCGCCGATCTCATCCTCTCCGTCTTCCCCGTCGCCTGGGTCTTCGGCCGCTCGGGCTGCTCGTCGGTCCACGACCACCCGGGCGCGCTCGCGGCGAAGGGCGCCTTCCTCGCCGTCGAGTTCCCGCGCGGCTTCCCGCCCGACGCGAGCCCCGAGTACGTCGCCAAGATGTTCACCGGGCCGCGCACGCACTTCGGCCCCATCGAGTTCTTGCACGGCGATCTTCCCCGCTACGACCTCGGGCTGCTCGAGATGCTCTTCACGCTGGTGCTCGCGATCCTGCTCGCGCTCACCTGGCACAAGAAGGTCCGCGTGGGGACGTACGTCGTGGCGACCTCGATGGCGTACGCGCCGGTGCGCTTCGCGATGGACTACCTGCGCATCACGGAGGCCGACTCGCGCATCAACGCCGACCCGCGCTACGGCGGCCTCACGCCCGCGCAGTGGGCGTGCATCGCGCTGTTCGCGTTCGGCGTCGCGATGATCGGCGTCATGCTCCGCCACAAGGCGCGCGGCTTCGATCCGGGCGCGCTGGTCACCGTCGGCTCGGCCAGCGGCGAGAGGGCGACCTCGAAGCCCGCCCCGAGCCGGGGCGAAGAAGCCGACGAGGAAGAGGACGAAGAGGAGGACGACGGGACGGAGGGCGAGGAGACCAAGGCGGCCCCGGAGAGCGAGCCCACCAAGGACGAAGCCCCGACGAAGGCCGAGCCCGAAGAAGAAGGGCGCTGAAGCCCCCGCCTGCGGCGGGGCCTCAGGCTCGGTGCCGCTCCAGCAGCGCGCGGACGTCGTCGGGGACGGGGACCGCCTTCATCGCGTCGAGGTCCGTCACGGCGCAGACGTGCTCGACCGTGGCCACGTGGGCGTTGTCCCTGGCGCGGAAGAACTCGTAGCGGTACGTGACCGACTTGGTGCCGATCCGCGCCGCGTACGTCTCGACGCGCATCGCGTCGCCGAAGCGGAGCGGCGCGCGGAAGTCACACTCCACGTGCACGGCCGGCATGCCCAGCCGCCGCTCGTTGACGAGCCGGACGTAGCCGCCGTCGAGGCCGCCGAGCAACGCCTCCATCGCCTCGTGGGCGTAGTTCAGGAAGCGCGCGAAAAAGACGATCTTCGCAGCGTCGACCTCCTCGAAGCGCACCGCGCGCTCGTAGACGAACATCAGCCGAGGTCCTCCGCCACGCTCGCCAGGACCTCCCGGCCGAGGGCAGCCGTCGCGCGGTAGGCCTGGTGCTCGATGCGAAGCTCGATGGCGTGCGACCCTTGGCCGGCGCCCGCCTCGCGGATCGCCTTCGCGGCCCCCGGGCTGAGCGGAAACTTGAGGAACATGACGGCGGAGGCCTGGTCCTCGAGCAGGAACTTCGGATCGATCACGGCGCCGTAGCGCTCGCCGTCCACCCAGAGCCCGACCGTCTTCTCGACGCCTCGCAGATCCCGGAGCTTGCCGTCCCGCTCCTCGCGCTCCGGCAGCTCGGCGATCATCAGCGTGCAGGATAGCTCGTTTTCCCCGGGGATCTGCTCGTTGTAGGTCTCCATCTCGTGGGCGATCCCGCTCTCGCGCGTGATGCGCTCGGTCCGCAGCATCTCCTGGATCTGGAGCAGGACGGTGTCGCGGTTCTCGAAGACGGCCGTCGCTTCGGCCCCCACGGCGACGCGACGCCGCTTCTTCTCCTCGATGACGCGGGCGCGGAAGCGCGGGCGGATGGTCTCGTACTCGCCGAGGTCGAGGACTTCGTTGCGCTGGATGGGTTTCATGGTTGCGACTCCCTTCAGGATACTTCCGCGACGATGCCGTAGGCCTCCGCCAGCGCCTCGACGGGGTGGCGGACGCGCACGCCGTTCTCCTTGGCGATGCGCAGGCCGGCGAGGGGGCAGTCGCTCACGACCACGGCGTTCTCCGGCTCGGAGCCTCGCGCCTCCTCGATGCCGCGCACGAGCTTCTGCGCGTACTTCCGCCCCATTTCGTAGTGCTGGGCCTTCATCCCCCAGGTGCCGTCCACCGCCGAGCACTCCTGGACGATCTCGACGTCCGTGTCGGGCACGGCGCCGAGCACCCGCGCGCCCGGGAAGCCGATCTTCTGCGCTCGCAGGTGGCAGGGCGCGTGGTAGGCCACGCGCCCGAGCGGCACCTTGAAATCCTTGTTGAGCTTCTTGTCCTTGCGGAGCCGCTCGAGGAACTCCATCAGGTCGAGGACGTTCGCGGCGACCTTCTTCGCCTCGGACGTGCCCAGCAGCTCGGGGTACTCCTTGCGGATCGTGTAGCTGCACGAAGGCCCCGGGATCACGACCGTGCGGCCCTGCTCGATCTGCTCCAGCAGCGTGCGCACGTTCGCCTTGGCCTTCGCGGTCGCGGCGGCGAGGTCGCCCCCATCGAGGTTGGGGATCCCGCAGCACTGCTGCTCCGGACGGACCACCGAGAAGCCGTTCTTCTCGAGGACGCGGACGGCGTTGGCCGTCGTGGCGGGGAAGTTGTAGTCGCCCTGGCAGGTCGCGAAGATGGCGACGGTGCCCGCACGGCCCGCCTCGGGCAGCGGCTCGTGCTTCTCCAGCCACGAGGCGAAGGTCGTGGTCGCGAACGGCGGCAGCGGGAACTCCGCCGAGATCCTCGCCGTCCTCTCGCCGAGCTTGCGGACGAGCCGGTTGGCGCTGACGAGGTTGGCCACCTTGGCCATCGGCCCGGCGGTCACGCGGCCCATGAGCCCAGGCTCGCCGAGCGCGCGGTCCTCGAGCGACAGCCCGTCGCGGCGCGTCCGCTGCGCCTTCTCGCGCGTCAGCAGCCGCGGGACGTCCACGGCCCACGCGTGCCCCTCGTCGACGGTGTAGGGGCACTTGATGTAGCAGAGCTTGCACTGCCAGCAGAGCTCGGTGACGGCCTTGAAGTCCGCCGCGTCGAGCTGCTCGGCGCCCTCGGTCTTTCCCCCTTCGATGTCGCGATCGACGCGCGCGAACATCTCGGGGAACGAGCCGCAGTAGTTCACGCACATGCGGCAGCCGTGACAGATCTCGAAGACCCGCCGCGTCTCCTGCTCGAGGTCCCGCGCGTCCCAGTAACGCTCGTCGCGAGGGTCGTGGGCGGGGGGGCGTTGGGGCGTGGGCTCGATCTTCACGGGGTTCCTCCGCGCCGGCCCCGCCTCACGCTCCCGTCCTTTTCGACGTTTCACTCCGATCTCTCGCCTTTCGGCTCGAGCTTGCGGCAGTGGAGGGGGAGCGCGAGGGCGGAGCTTGCGCTGCGCTCACTTGATGCTGTCGAGCATCTTCTGGAAGCGGCCGGCGTGGCTCTTCTCGGCCTTCGCGAGCGTCTCGAACCACTCGGCGATGTCGTCGAAGCCTTCCTCGCGCGCGGCCTTCGCCATCGTCGGGTACATGGTCTCGTACTCGTGCGTCTCGCCGGCGATGGCGGCCTTCAGGTTCTTCTCGGTGTTGCCGATCGGCAGCCCCGTCGCCGGGTCACC